>Ga0247840_10002257_pt1 | contig 34772 bp, 21 predicted proteins | sample LaCruzMarch2015__FD_192404 | JGI IMG/M metagenome (GOLD analysis project Ga0247840, IMG submission 192404) | Freshwater microbial communities from meromictic Lake La Cruz, Castile-La Mancha, Spain - LaCruzMarch2015_17m | ecosystem: Environmental > Aquatic > Freshwater > Lake | place: Spain...
TCAGTCTGGCCTCGCGGCTTCCACCTTGGGTTTCGCTACGCTTCTTGTCACTCGCTGCGGTTACCTCCTTTCAGGTAACAAGTACATGCCCATGTCGGGCACACTAGGGTCCGCTGTGCGGACCGTCTGCGCTCAATGTCGGTTGGGCGCGGTGGAAGTCTCGTGGTTCAATTCCACCTGAACCTGACCCGTCTGCATCACGGGTCTTCCGCGCAGCGCCCATCACACCAAGGAAACGACAGAACATGCTCCAGCGTCACCCACTGACCAAGATCCTGACCGCCGTCCCGCTCCTGCTCGGTGCCTTGGCGGCCTCCGCCGTCCCGTCGACTGAGATCCGTCCGCTGAACACCGCGGTGATCAAGGCCACCACCGGACTCTGCAACCGGGGAACCATCTGCCATGTGGACAAGGCCGGGGTCTGGATACCGTCGACGCGGGTGGCGATTGTCAGCGTGCTGGCGGCCGAACAGGCGGAGGTCGCGCTCTATGTCGACCTGGAGGTGAGTACCCGACCGGAGATGTACCAATGCGCGGGCAATGACTCCAACGGCTGTATCTTCCGCATGAAATACGCCGGCCCCGGGCTCTATGTCTATGGCGCCAACGATGGGAACACCTATCTGGGTTCCAACGTCACCGACACCAGCATCAGTTTTCCGACCGGATACGGCATCATTGTCCCGGCCGGGACCCCGGTCTATGTCCACCTGGACGTGCGCAACCAGAGCCTGATCGACCTGAAGGTCGACCAGGACGCCTGGATTTACTATGTCCCGGTCGAGTAGGGCTCGATGGCCAGATCGATCTGACCCGCCGGCCGATCACGGCCCAGCTTGACCCGCAGACGCGTCTGGCGGCGCTCCCGCTCAGGCCCCGGCGGCAGGGATTCAGCCAGCGCCAGCGCTCGGGTTAGGTCGCCGCGATGGTGCTCGCAGTAACGCGCGAGCGCCGCCCGCGCGGTCGCGTCCCCGCGCGCCGCCAGGGCTTCCCAGATACCGCTCGCCTGCACCCACTCGCCCGCTCGGCGGTACAGCCGGGCCAGATCGTGCAAGCCCGCGGCGTCCAGATCCTGCCGATTGGCGGCCAGGATGCGCAGCGCCCGCGCCGGATCGCGGCGTTGCCAGGCGGCGGCGACCGTCCGGCAGTCCGCCCCGTGGGCGGCCGGGTCGCGATAGACGCCGGCCAGGGCCGGGAGCAGGCCGGCCAGTGAAAGGAGGTCGTCGCGGTTGTGCCGCAGCACGGCAGCCAGCGGGGCGGTCTCACCGCGGCGCAGCCAGCCCAACCAGGCGGCCGGGGCGGCGGCACCCGGCAGGTCGCCGCTGCGCTGAAACCCGAGCAGACGGGACTCGGCGGTGACCAGCCGGCAGTCCGGCCACCGGCGGGCGAAGGCCCGCCGCGTCGGACCGAGCAGATCCAGGTGGGGAAGACCCGCCAGGGGGTCCGTCCGGTTGGCGAGCCGGAAACGGGTGGCGAGCAGCGGCGCGTCGAAGGCACGACCGTTGTAGGTGAGCAGCGTGGCGGGCCTGGTCAGTTCAGCGGCGAGCAAATCCAGAAAGACCGGCTCCGCGTCCAAACGGGTCAGCAGATACTGGCGCAGCAGCCAGTCCCTGCCATCCGCGCTTAACAAGCCGGTCAGAAAGGCCCAGGTGCCTGTGCCGCCCGCCAGCCCGCTGGTCTCGGTATCGAGACAAAGCCAGTCCCCCGTGGCATGGGCTTCTGTGGCATGGGCTTCCAGCCCGTGCCCGCCGTCCGGACCGGCCCCCGCGTCAAGCCGATCGGCAACGGGCACCGCCTCACCCCACGGCAGATCGCCCAACGCCGTCAGCTCAGTCGGCGGCACCCGCCCATGCCCCCGGCCGCTGGACAGGCGCCGCTCCAGCCGCAGTACCCCCGGTGCCAGGCACACGGCCCCCAGAACATTCGCCAGGGCACGCTCGTCCGGCATCCCGACCGGGTCACGCTCGGCCGTCCGCCCGACCCCCACCCGACGCAGCCGCTCGGCCAACGACGGCCGGTCGGGCGTCGGCGCGTCCGGTAGCGGACCCGATGCCTGACCCCGGATGCGGCGCAGCCGCTCTTCAAACCCCATGATCCGCCGCCGCATCGGTCGCGCACGCCCCTTCCAGCAACCCGAGCACGCGCAGCGTCGCCGCCCGCGGCGTGATCAACCGCTCCGCGTCGCCCGGCAGGACAGGTCCCACGCAGGCGGGGCAGCCGCCGCTGCAGCCGCACCCCGCCACCAGATCGCGGGCATCCCGCACCAAGATCTCCGCGGCATCGTAGAGCGGTGCCGAGAGGCCCACCCCGCCCGGATAGTTGTCGTAGAGAAACAGCGTCGGCTCGAAGCGGGCGACCGCGGCCTCCTCGACCAGCGCGTTGTCGGGTCCGCGCAGGTGGCCGCGGCCATCGTTGCCGGTGACCGCGAACCAGGTCCCCTGGCCGTCGCCGACGGCCCGCCCCAGGTCGTGTAACTCGGCCATGGAACGCAGCGCGGCCACATGATGCAACGCATAGGCGGCGCCCAGGAACCCCTCGATCGCCTGCTGACGGTCGGGCAGCAGCGCCTCCAGCGCGGCCGGCTGCGCCTGCCACCAGACGGCCGTGGTGTGCAGTTCCTGGTCGGGCAGATTGATGTTGCCGTAGCCGATATTGTCGTGGCTGTAATAGCGGATCTTCTTGTAACCGGGATAGCGGCGGACCAGATGGACCTCCCCCTGCGCCACGACCCCGCCAGGTGCGGCGCCCTGCCCGCTCGCCCGCCCCTCGAAACGATCCAGGATCTTGAGCCGGGTGTAATCGATGGCGTCGGTGTAGTAGTCGGCCCGAGTGCGGGTGACGAAGGCCTTGCGGCCCGGCCAGTCCAGCCGCTCCACCTGATAGGGCTGTGACTGGATCATGTAAATGGCCCCGACGTAGATGGTGCCGGGGGCGCTGGACCAGTCGACCTCGGCGATGATGGTCGCAGCCCCGCCGGTGGTGTCGATGACCACGAAGTTGCCCTCCGCCACCGAGCGCAGCGACACCGCATTGGCCGGATAGCTGTCCGCCACCCAGAACCACTGATCGCCCTGACGCTGCAGGACGCCCTCGTCGCGCAGGTAAGAGAGCATCTCCGGCAGATCCTCGGCGCCGAAGTACTCGCCATCCCGGAACGGCAACTCGAAGGCGGCGCAGCGCACGTGTTCGAGCAGGATCAGGAGCTGATCCGGATGGATACGGGCGTGCTCCGGGGAGGCATCGAAGAAAAACTCCGGATGGCGGACCAGATACTGATCGAGCGGGTCGCTGGTCGCGACCAGCACGCCCAGCGACGGGCGCAGCCGCCGTCCGGCCCGCCCCAGGCGCTGCCAGGTGGCGGCGATGGTGCCCGGATAGCCATTGAGGATCGCCACATCCAGGGCGCCGATGTCCACCCCCAACTCCAGGGCCGAGGTACTCACCACCAGATCGACCCGGCCGGCGCGCAGCGCCTGCTCGGCGGCGCGCCGATCACTCGGCAAATAGCCGCCCCGGTACGCCAGCACCCGCGGCGGGCGGCGCGGGTCCTTGTCGAACACGTCTTTCAGGTACTTGGTGATGACCTCCACCATCAGTCGGGAGCGGGCAAAGACAATGGCCTTGAGCCCCGACTTCACTGCCATCCGGGCGATGCGGGTGGTCTGGGAGCGCGCGGAGGCGCGGATGCCCAGATCCGGATTGATCACCGGCGGGTTCCACAGGAGCAGCGAGCGCTCGCCTTGCGGGGCGCCGCTGCGCGTGATGGCGGTCACCGGTTCACCACAGAGGCGCTGCGCCAGCTCCGCCGGGTTGGCGATGGTGGCCGAGGTAAAGATGAAAGTGGGCGACACCCCGTAGAAGCGGCAGATACGCCGCAGTCGGCGGAACACATTGGCGACGTGCGAGCCGAAGACTCCCCGATAGCTGTGCAGTTCGTCCACCACCACGAAGGCCAAACCCTCGAAAAACTGCGCCCACTTGGTGTGGTGCGGCAGGATCGCCTGATGCAGCATGTCCGGGTTGCTCAGCACCAGATCCCCGCGGGTGCGCACCGCCTTGCGGGCATCGCCAGGGGTGTCGCCATCGAAGGTATAGGCACGGATCCCAGTGCCGCCGGCCGCCGTGAGCGTCCGGCCCAGATCGGTCAACTCGGCCACCTGATCCTGCGCCAGGGCCTTGGTCGGAAACAGATAGAGTGCCTTGCGGCCATCCCGCAGCACGGCGTCCAGCACCGGCAGGTTGTAGCAGAGTGTCTTGCCGGAGGCGGTCGGCGTGGCGACCACCAGGTGCCGCCCTGCCCGCGCCAGGTCAAATGCTTCGCGCTGGTGGGCATAGAGCCGGGGAACGCCGCGCGCGATCAGGGCCGCGGCCAAGCCCGGCGCCAGCTCGGGCGGCAGGTCGAGCCAATCGGCCGGCGTTGCCGGGCGGACCAAGGCCCCGCTGATCCGCGCTTGGTAGCGTGTCGTCAGCCGCTCCCGGAGGCGGATCGCCGCCTGATCCGGTGCGGCAGGCAGTCGACCTGAGTCTGGCATCGTCTAAAGTTCCCGGATGATCTGGCACAACCGGCAGGTTACACCGAAGACCCTAAAAAAGCAGTGAGCGTGCCGGGGCGCCGGCATTTTAATGGTTCTACGCGGATGATTTCCTGAAATATAGAGCCTTCGTAACTGATATCCGGAGAGAGCCTTGGCGGAGGGGCGGGCTGTAAATCCGCCCCTTGTATGTTCTGTTCCCAGGGATTGACAAGGAGGGTTCAGACACGGATGTTGCGAAGCGTGCCCGGGAAGCCGTCCGCCCCTGAAGCCTCGAGCTTGTACGTAGATTGGCTCCCCGCCCTCTACGTCCGGTTATTACGTCCGCTGGCTATATCCACCCAAATGGAGGGGCGACTAAAGTCGCCCCTACAGGCCCCTACAGACCCCCCGCAGTCCGACAGACATGCGCAGTCGGTATCTTCTCGGGAACCGGCTTCAGGTAAACTGCGCCGCTTTGACGCACTGCTCCCGGAGTCTCAATGGCGCGCTATCACGTTTACGGCATCGGCAATGCCCTGGTCGATATGGAATATGAGATCGGCTATGCCGACCTGGACGCACTCGGCATCGACAAAGGGGTCATGACCCTGGTGGACGAGGCCAAGCAGCTCGAGATCATGCTCTACCTGGCCTCCCATCACCATCAGCGCGGCTCCGGCGGCTCGGCCGCCAACACCCTCATCGCCTTGAGTCAGTTCGGCGGCAGCGCCTACTACTCCTGCAAGGTGGCGGACGACGAGCTGGGCCACTTTTACATGAACGACCTGCGCGAGGGCGGCGTCGACACCAACCACCACACCGAGAAGGATCAGGGCCACACCGGCCGCTGCGTGGTGCTGGTCACCCCCGACGGCGACCGCACCATGTGCACCTTCCTGGGTGTGAGCGGCAACCTCTCCGACAACGAGCTGGTCGAAGAGGCACTGCGCGATGCGGACTGGTTCTACACCGAGGGCTATCTGGTCACGTCCCCCGGCGCCCGGGCGGCATCCATCCGGGCGCGCGACATCGCCGCGGCGGCCGGGGTGCGCACCGCCATCTCGCTCTCCGATCCCAACATGGTCACCTATTTCAAGGACGGCTTGCTGGAGATGATCGGCCCCGGCGTCGATCTGATCTTCGCCAACGAGTCCGAGGCCATGGGCCTCGCCGGCACAACCAACCTCGATACCGCGCTCGCGTATCTCAAGACCATCAGCCGCGAGTTCGCCGTCACCCGCGGGCCGAAGGGCGGCCTGGTCTGGGACGGCCGCGTCTTGACCAAGATCGCCGGCAACAAGGTCGATGCGATCGACACCGTCGGCGCCGGGGACATGTTCGCCGGGGCCTACCTCTATGGACTGACCCAGGGTTGGGACCGCCAACGCGCGGGGGATCTGGCCTCCGCCGCCTCCGCCCGGCTGGTCACCACCCTGGGACCACGCATCCGGCGGGAGGAGACCCAAGAAATCCTGTTGGGATTTGCCTGATCTATGGCGCGTCCCGCCCCTTGCCGCCAAGGGGCAGTCGTTCCCAGGGCAGCGCCGGATACGGTGCCAGACCTGCCGCCTTGCGGTTCCTGAACCGGACGTTGGTCTTGTCATAGGGCGTCGCGTTCCGGGAGACAATCCGATTTCCGGTGACCTCGACCCGCGCCTGTTCGTCGACCAGATGCAGTAACCGAGCGGTCCCTTCACGATCGATCACAATCAGGTTGTTGCGCAAGACCACCCGGTCTGCCGGGTGGTGCCCCAACCCGGTTTCCAGGCCAAAGCCGATGACATCACTGTTGACGGTGTCAGGCCCCTCGAACAGCAGACTGTCCGTAATCGTCAGGATACCGCCGTTGGGTGCATCGATCAGGCGGCTATCGACCCCGTTCAGGGACGCCACGACGCTGCGCACGATGGTGGTCTCGGCCGCCCTGGTCTTGATCTCGTGGCCCTCGCCGCGAGCCGCCAGAAACAGACTGTCGGCAATGGCTAAACGTCCGCCGCCGATATAGATCCCGTGCGCCTGCCCGCGATTGCCGAGACGCTCGAAGCGGCTCGCGCGGATGTCCACCAGCCCAGGGTTCGAGCCGGTCAGTATGCCCTGCTCCGAATCATGGAAATAGACCTGCTCGAGCTCGAGATTTCGACCTTCGAAACGGATACAGGCACCATTGCCGTCAGGGACCGCGATCCGGCGGCATTCGATGTTGCTGATCCGGACATTGTCCGCGGCGACGACCAGACTCCCCTTACCGAGCGCCGCCCCTTTCTCGAAAACCACGTGTCCGTGGCCGCGGATGTGGACGTTGGAAACCCGAATGACCAGTGGGCTCTGGTAGATTCCCTCACCAATATCGAGCGCATCGCCGGGGGTCAGCGCGGAGGCCGCCGCCTGCACCGACGCAAACAGCCGCGGGCCGATGCGGGCGTAGCCCGGCGGGGGGGCATCGGCCCCCCCGGGCCGTGGCCGCCAGGCCGGAATCGGACTGAACACCAGATCGTCCGACAACCGCTCGCGCCCCGGATCGACAGCGGCCAGGATTGGCAAGTGCCCGGTGACCCAACCGCTCGCCCGCTCCCGCGCGGTCCAGACCAGGTCGGGCTTGAGCAACCAGACGGCACCGAAGGCCAGATGCAGCGCAAGACCAGCGACGACGAAATACCAGAGCAACAGCCGTTTCAGAATTCTCATCGATCCCCCATTAGTGTCATCGAATCGATCGGATGGGCGGCCTACGCGCGTCTGCGACCACATCACTGCTGGAACGCACCCCGACACCCAGGCTTCATGTCACGTACCGACCGACTCGGTTAAGATCCGTCGACATTCTGAACCCGGAGCCCACGCGATGCCCGTCTACGAGTTCTACTGCCCCGACTGTCACACCATCTTCAACTTCTTCGCCCGCCGTGTCGACACCGCCACCCGGCCCGCCTGCCCGCGCTGCGGCCGACCGGAACTGGGGCGTCAAGCCAGCCTCTTCGCCATCAGTAAAGGGCGGGGGCAGTCGGCGGAAACGGACGACACCGGACGGCCGGCCGGGGTCGACGAGGAACGGATGATGCAGGCCTTCGCCACCATGGCGGGGGAACTGGAGGGCCTGGACGACACCGACCCCAAGCAGGCGGCACGCCTGATGCGGCGTCTGTTCGACGCCTCCGGACTCAAGTTGGGCGACGGCATGGCCGAGGCGATCCGCCGCATGGAGGCCGGCGAGGACCCGGAGCAGGTCGATGCCGAGCTGGGCGACACCCTGGAGAGCGAGGATCCGTTCGCCGCCTTGAGCGCGGGGAAAAGCGGCGCGGACGCGTTGCGCAGCCTGCGCCGCGAACTCTTACCGGCCGCCCGCGACGACACCTGGTATCCCCTGCACGGGTCGGATCACGGAACGATCCGGCCAGATGCCTGATTTAACGCAAATCACCCGACCATTGATGAACGCAAGCGCAGCGCACCCGGCGCCGCGTGCGCGACCCGCGCACCCGCCCCTGTACGACCAACCGAAGCCCCATGGTACACTCGTGCGCTCATCCGGCAACCCCAGACCGCGACTCTACGGACATGGCAACACAGAAGACTTACCTCGTGATCTCCGCCCTCGGCGAGGACCACCCCGGCATCGTCAACATGCTCTCCAAGACCATTTTGGAGCACGGCTGCAATATTGAAGACAGCCGCATGACCGTGCTTGGCGGGGAGTTCGCCGCCATGCTCCTGGTCGAGGGCAAGTGGAACACCCTGGCGAAAATCGAAAACGCCATTCCCGAGCTGCAGCGCCAGCTCAACATGACCATCATCACCAAGCGCACCGGTGAGCGGGCCACCGGGCGCAACCTGCTGCCCTACGCGGTGGACGTGGTCTCCATGGACCATCCGGGGATCGTCAACACCCTGGCCGGGTTCTTCGCCGACCGCAGCATCAATATCGAAGACATGGCGACCACGACCTACGCCGCCGCCCATACCGGCACCACCATGTTCTCGGTCCATATGACCGTCGGCATTCCCTCCGACATGCATATCGCCGGATTGCGCGAGGAGTTCATGGATTATTGTGACGGGCTCAATCTCGACGCGGTCCTGGAGCCCTTGAAGGGCTGACCCCGTGGCGCGGGCTTCCAGCCCGCGCGCCGCTGACCTGGACCGGACCCCCCCCGCGCGTGCTTACGGCGCGGCCTTGATCATCGCTCCGGCCGGCGGCGGACGGTCCGCACAGCGGACTACGATTAGCGGACGGTCCGCACAGCGGACCCTACGATTAGCACAACCCGCCCCCATCAGGGTGATTCACCAGCAAACCCGCACATCAACAGGCAGCACCCCATGAGCATACCGCTTGGCGAACCCGTTCCTGACCTAGACCTCGTGCTCACCGGCGACCGGACCCTGAAGCTCTCCGACTACCGCGGTAAGGCGCTCGTCCTGTATTTTTACCCCAAGGCCAACACCGCCGGCTGCACTCAGGAGGGCCAGGACTTCCGCGACATGACCGGCGCTTTCGCGGCAACCGCGACCGTGATCCTCGGCGCCTCGCGCGACAGCCTCAAAGCGCAGGAGAGTTTCAAGACCAAGCAGGCCTTCCCCTTCGATCTGATCGCCGACACCGACGAAACCCTGTGTCGGGCGTTCGACGTGATCAAGCTGAAGAAGATGTATGGACGCGAGAGTCTGGGGGTCGAGCGCAGCACCTTCCTGATCGACGCCGCCGGCGTCCTGCGGCACGCATGGCGCGCGGTCAAAGTCAAGGGGCATGTGGCCGAGGTCCTCGCCGCCGCCCGCGCCCTGACCTGATCGCGCACTTGATCCCAAGCGCCGGCGGGGCAGGCCGCCACCCCATCGGCCAATCCGGAGTACGGGCACCGCGCGCTCAGGTGCCCGCGCACTTCACCCTAACGCATTCCCGTGTTCACGGACTCGCCTACGCCCGATGATCAAACGCGAAAACGACAAGACCTGCCTCTTCGTCCTCGACACCAACGTGCTGATGCACGACCCCACCTGCATCTTCCGCTTCAAGGAACACGACATCTTCCTGCCGATGGTGGTCCTGGAGGAACTGGATCACGGCAAGAAGGGCCTGTCCGAGGTCGCGCGCAACGTCCGTCAGGCGAGCCGCTTCCTGGATCAACTCCTGTGCAACGCGGACAAGGCCGAAATCGACGCCGGCCTGCCGATCGGCCCCACGTGCGCCAACGGGGGCGGCATCGTGCTGCCCGCCTCCGGTCGACTGTACTTTCAAACCCAGTTGCTGGATTTGCGGCTGCCCGAGTCCCTGCCCGGCACGTCGGCGGACAACAACATTCTCGGCACCGCCCAGGCCCTGCGCGAGCGGCGGCCCGAGCGCCAGGTCATCATCGTCTCCAAAGACATCAACCTGCGGATCAAAGCCGCGGTGCTCGGCATCCCGGCGGAGGACTATTCGAACGATCAGGTCATGGACGACGTCGCGCTGCTCTACACCGGGGCTGAGCCGCTCCCCGCGGACTTCTGGGAGCACCACAGCAAGTCCATGGACTCGTGGAAGGAGCAGGGCCGCACCTACTATCGCATCAGCGGCCCGGACGTCGCCGAGTGGTACCCCAACCAGTGCCTTTATACCGCCGATGACAGCATCTTCGAGGCTATCGTGCGCGAGAAGCGCGGCACCGCCGAGGCCCTCATCGAAGTCGTAGAGGATTATCGACTGCCCCGTCACAGCGTCTGGGGCATCAACGCCCGCAACCGCGAGCAGAACTTCGCCCTGAATATGCTCATGGACCCGGATCTGGACTTCGTCACTTTGCTGGGCACCGCCGGCACCGGCAAAACCCTGCTGGCGCTGGCCGCGGGGCTGACTCAGGTCCTGGACCGCAGTCTTTACAAGGAGATCATCATGACCCGGGTGACCGTGCCGGTCGGCGAAGACATCGGCTTCCTGCCCGGTACTGAAGAGGAGAAGATGACCCCCTGGATGGGCGCCCTGATGGACAATCTGGAGGTCCTGACTCGCCCCGAGGGCGGTGAATGGGCCCGCGCCGCGACCAACGACCTGATCAAGAGCCGCATCCGCATCTCCTCGCTCAACTTCATGCGCGGGCGCACCTTCCTCAATAAATACATCATTCTGGACGAAGCCCAAAATCTCACCGCCAAGCAGATGAAGACGCTGATCACGCGCGCCGGCCCGGGCACCAAGGTGGTCTGTCTCGGCAACATCGGCCAAATCGACACCCCCTATTTGACCGAGACCACCTCCGGCCTCACTTACGTGGTGGACCGTTTCAAGCACTGGCCCCACGGCGGTCACATCACCCTGATGCGCGGGGAGCGCTCGCGTCTGGCCGACTTTGCTTCAGAGGAACTTTAGCCTGGGCCGGACGCGAGGCGCCCGCCATGTCGAGTCCAAGGCTTCAGCCTTGGAACGGCGCGGGGGTACCAAGGCTGAAGCCTTGGACTCCAGACGATCGAATCTATCACCGGAGCTATACCCATGACCAAGCTGATCATTGCCGCCCTCGTAGCCACTCTTGTCGCGCTGCCGACGGCCTTCGCCGCCGAGAAGCAGAAGCTCAACGTCGTCTACCACGTCTCCGAAGCCGAGAAAGTTCCTTTCGTACTTAACAACATCCAGAACCATATCGACGGGGTGGGCGGACCGGACAAGGTGCACATCGTGCTCGTCGTGCACGGCCCTGCCATCACCGCCTTCAATGAAATCGAGGCCACCGAGAAAGTGCGCGGCGGTCTGGCCAAGCTCAAGGACGAAGGCGTGGGGCTGGAGATGTGCGGCAACACGCTCAAGGGCTTCAAACTCAGCGTAGATGAACTACTGCCGGGCTTCGCGGTGGTCCCCGAGGGCGGCGTCACCAAGATCGCCGAGCTGCAATCGCAGGGCTATGTGTACATCAGGCCCTGAGCGATAATGTTCGTGCAGGACCCGCGCTCTGTCGGGATCCTGCATTGCCGTCGTCTTAGCCGAAACAGGCGCGACTATCTCCCCGTTATCTCGTAGCCGGTCAGTGGTCTTTCGTACCGCGTGTTTTTTGCGAACGCGCCACGAAACTCAACGTCGATTTTATTCCGTCTTCGGAACTGCTTAAATTTAAACTTCTTGCAGAAGAAGGCAAGTACACGTATAGCAGATCCCGAAAACCCGACAGCAATTCAAGCTCGCGCCGAACCAAAAGGGGCATATCAGAATGGGCGAAGCGAAGCGCAAGACGTACACGGCATCCTTCAAAGCCAAAGTCGGTCTGGAAGCGATCCGCGGGGTCAAGACGACGAACGAGATCGGACAAGAGCATGGGGTCCATCCGGTCCAGGTGGGGCAGTGGAAGAAGGAGATCCTGGAGCAGGCCGGGACGCTGTTTGAAACCAAGCGTGGCCGCCAGAAAGTGGACGACCAGGCTGGGCCGGAGCGTCTCTACAGCGAGATCGGGCGGCTGAAAATGGAACTGGACTGGTTGAAAAAAAGTCCGGGCTGAGTCTGTGAGCACCCGGCGCGCGTGGATCGCGCGTGACGCGGCGTTGGCGCTCACCCGGCAATGTGCCTTGGCGGGGGTGGCACGTTCCTGGGTCTACGCGGCGTCGGCGGGCGACACCGTGGACACGTTGGACCTGCGGCTGCTGAGCCTGATCGACGAGGAGTACACGCAGCACCCATTTTATGGCAGCCGGCGCATGGTGATCTTTCTCCAGAAGCAAGGCCACACGGTGAACCGCAAGCAGGTGCAGCGGCTGATGCGCGTCTTGGGTCTGGCCGGCATGGCGCCCGGACCGGCGACCAGCGCGCCCCACCCGGGGCACAAGATCTACCCGTACCTGCTGCGCGGGGTGGCGGTCACACGCCCCAACCACGTCTGGAGCACCGACATCACCTACCTCCGTCTGGCGCATGGATTCGCCTATCTGGTTGCCATCATCGACTGGTACTCCCGCCGGGTACTGGCCTGGCGGCTGTCCAACACGCTGGAGGCAGGTTTTTGCGTGGACTGCCTGACGACCCGCTGCGGGTCCATGGGCGGCCCGTGGTGTTCAATACCGACCAGGGGTCGCAGTTCACCAGCGCGGCGTTCACGGGGGTCCTCTTGGACGCCGGCATCGCGATCAGCATGGACGGGCGCGGTCGGGCGCTGGACAACATCTTCGTCGAGCGCCTGTGGCGCACCGTGAAGTACGAAGACGTGTACATCAAGGGCTATGTCAGCCTGCCCGAGCTGATGCTCGGGCTGACTGCGTACTTCGCCTTCTACAACGGGGAGCGTCCGCACCAATCCTTGGGCTACCGCACGCCCGAAGAGGTGCATCGGTCAGGGGATGGCGGTGGGGCCTGCATCGTCGATCGCTTCGGCGCCCGACCAGCGTCCGCGATGGCGCCGACGCGGGAGGCGGCCTAGTGCTGGCGGACTCCGTGTGGACAAAGCGTGAATGTCGCAGTAGCGACCGTGTGGACAAGCCGGGGACAACGCGCCGTGGGCGCGTTGTCCCCACCTTGCCCACACTCATTCACCCTTTGCCCACACTGCGCCGCACGGCCGCCGGGGCTGGCTGAGGATGGCTGCGGCGCAACAGCAACAGATTTTTTCTTGATCGCTACGCGGATGCCGTCTTAACGACCGCTCGCCGTGGCTGGGGCAGCGCCAAACCGCTGCAATGAACGTGTGCACGATAGCTTGAATTCTGGGGAAAACTGTCCTAGACGTCGGGTCCACTATAACGTTATTATATTACCCAAAATTCATCGACAGGATTTTTCAAGTTGCAGTCTCGTGACTATGATGCGCAAGAATGACGGTCAATATACGTAGTCCGTAGCTAAGTTCGCTGTTCTCGATGACTGGACCTGAACCCTGCCGGTAGATGTGTCGCTTAACGCACGGGCTCTGACTTTCCGGAAAATCACTTCTCTTGATAGCCAGCGTCCTAACCGGTTGAGATCGGGCCGCTTTCCCCGTGTCTCGCTTTCTTCAACCAAGCGCAGGATATACACCGCCTGCGGATAGGTCGATCGGCGTGATCTGATGAAAAATACCTCGGCGATTGCGGTCGTGATACCCTGCTTCAGAGTGAGCGACCACATTCTTGACGTGATAAGCAGGATTGGCCCCGAGACCAGTCGCATTTACGTCATCGATGACTGCTGCCCAGAGGGTTCCTCCGCTGTTGTCGAAGGCAACTGTAAAGATGTGCGCCTCACAATCATTCGGCATACAGAGAATCAGGGTGTTGGCGGCGCGGTAATCACCGGCTACAAAGCTGCCATTGAAGACGGTATGGAGATCATCGTCAAAATCGACGGCGACGGACAGATGGACCCACACCTGATCCCGGATTTTGTCGCGCCGATCATCGACGGCGAGGCAGATTATACGAAGGGCAACCGCTTTTTCGATCCTGAAGCACTGCGCCCAATGCCGAAGATCCGGTTACTCGGTAACGCCGTCTTATCGTTCATGACCAAGTTGTCGTCCGGATATTGGGATTTATTTGACCCTACGAACGGATTCACCGCGATCCATCGAGACGTCGCCGTCCGCCTGCCGCTCTGCAAAATCAGCCACCGATATTTTTTCGAAACCGACATGCTGTTCCGACTTAATACCCTGCGCGCAGTCGTTGTCGATATCCCGATGACTGCGCGCTATGGCGCCGAGGGCAGCAACCTGCGAATATCAAGAATCATTGGAGAATTCCTTTGGAAGCACATGCGCAATTTTACCAAGAGAATCTTTTATAACTACTATCTCAGGGACATGTCCCTTGCTTCGTTAGAACTGCCCCTGGGCCTGGCAATGTTGGTGTTTGGACTCTCGTTTGGCATCCATCACTGGGCCCTGTCCATCAGTCTGGAGCAACCGTCCTCTTCCGGAACCGTCATGCTCTCGGCCTTGCCCGTAATCATCGGTCTACAACTGTTGCTGGCGTTTTTGGGTCATGACATCGGATCGGTACCGCGGCGCCCCTTTCATCGACTGCGCAGATTCTCAACACTCGACTGAAGTACGATTTTTGTCTTTCCCTCGACCTTAAAGAAATACAACGACAGCCGATGATTCCCTATTTCGCCGCAGTGCTGTGTGTTGTGGCCTTGACGATCGGGCAGATCCTTTTCAAGATCAGCGCAACTGCACTGACGGAAAGCGGAACCTTGTTTGCCGTAAAGCCAGCGGCCACGCTGATGGCGGCATTCGTGCTTTACGGCGTCACCTCAGCGGGATGGGTCTGGGTGCTGCAGCAGGTCGAGCTCGGTCGGATCTATCCGCTGATGGCCCTCGCGTTTGTCCTGGTCCCTTTAGGCAGTCATCTGGTTTTAGGAGAACGTTTTCAGACGCAGTACTTTGTCGGTGTAGCAATGATCGTGGTAGGCATTATCATTGCTACACGAAGCTGACATCGCTTCCCGAAATAGCCACATTACAGGTGGTTGGCGCAATGTATGAACAACAATCCTGATCATCATCCAAGACCCAGAGCCACAGACCACGAGCGCGCATCGCCCCAGCATTCAAATTCAGTTGACATAATGAAGCAGCCGCATCAGCGGGTTTTGGCTGACCCATCACAACTATGACCCGCGCAGTCATTTCTGCTTTCTTGATTTCCTTCACCGGATGGACGCTTTCCGCTCATGCTTGCGTCCTGCTCGGACTCGCTCTCAAGGATCTGCTGCTACTCGCGCCTGTTGTGACAATCGCGTTGGCTGCAATGTACATCCGGCTACCGCAAGCAACCGTCGAGCAACCGTCGACAAGGGATTTTTTCGCGGGTTGTGCCTGGGCCAGTCAAGAACGCATCCTTACCCTGATGGTTCCTGTACTATTGTTCTTACCAATCATTCTATACTGGTCTTGGAACGCATTTTGGCTTCTTAGCGTGGCTTCCCTTACCCTTTGTCTGCTCGTGCGCGACTCCAGAATCAAGTCAAACGCATCCCCCGATATCGCGAGACCCACGATACCGGCAACCGTGATCATCGCCTTGCTTACCGTCGCCGCAATCGTACTGTCGTACGCAGTATCACGAAGCGACCTGGATGACGCATTTTATGTGGCAGTTGCAGCATTCTCCGCTTCCCACCCGGGCCAAAGTCTTCTTGCGACCGACCCGATGCTCGGCGAAACCGGGTTTCCCTTACTGTTTCCGAGTTATCGCTTTAGCTCGTTTGAATTACTGTCGGCGGCTATTGGTTACTTGCTTTCAATCCCGGTGATGGATGCGTATTACATCTATCTTTTGCCGCTGTGGGTCGTTGTCGCCGTGGCCGCAGTCTTCCTCCTGACCAGAGAGATGCTTCCTGAACACTGGCTGTTGGCAGGAGTAGTTACGTTGCTGCTCATCCTGCTTCTAGGGGAGATGCACCGCAGCCCAGCGAATTTTTCGTTTGTCCGTCTGTTTCAAGGCAAGGCCATTCTCTTGTCGGTCATCGTCCCAACGGTTTTCTATCTTACCGCGCGCCTGTTCTCGGAACGAGGCACTCGCAGGGATCTGTTCCTGCTTGGCTGCTGCCAGATAACAGCTATTGGACTGTCCAATTTCGGCATGCTTACCGGACCTCTCGCCGGCTTTATTGCGCTTGTGTCAAACATTCCTAGAGCGCTTCAAGGCAGACTCCGGACACTCTTTTTTGCTTTCGTCGTGTTACTGCTCCCGCTCCCTTATTTGATTGCTGTCGCCTTACAGTCGCAGGATTCACCAATTATAAATCTTGAGACTGAGACTGCTGTGCATGTTTGGGGTTCGGTATTTGGAACCCATCAGCAGTATCTGGTTGGAATGCTGCTTCTTGCGGGCCCGGTTTTGGCCAGGGATAGGATCACGAGGTGGCGTCTGGCAGTCCCTCCTCTGTTCCTGTTTGCGATCTTTCTTAACCCTTGGCTATCGGCGCTTATCTCGAAGCAAGTGACAACGCCTCCGGTTTACTGGCGGGTGATCTGGTTCTTTCCGATGCTGATTTTCATTGCTGTGACTTGCAGTATGATCACTATCGCGGTGGTTGAACAGCGGCGCCATTTCTGGCCGTTTGCATTTCTTTTCGCAATGTTAATCGGCCTCACGCTCTATGCGCTACCATTTCATTCGCTACGCTCGGAAAACATTGACGCGAGTAACGATTTCGCTGCCTGGAAAATACCAGGCACGCATCGCGACATCGCGGTGAAAGCAATTCAGCTTGGCCGCGACGGCGGACGACTGCTGGCGCCGGATGAAATCGCGGGCGTTATTTCTCGCTTTGAGGAGCATCCCAGACTGATCGCGACCAGAGGCTTTTATCTCGACATAATGCCCTTCCCGACCGGCGAATCCGAACGACACAGCAGACGCATCCTCTATGGCTTTGTGACAGGTCAGACCGCCTCGAACGATAAGGACATACGCTTGGCCTTGCGCGAACTCGCGGTGACGGTCGTGGTGATGCATACGAATCACGCCACCCCTGAGGCGATCCGCCTCCTGCAGTCGGAGGGATACACGCAACAAGTGGAAGCGCACCGGTATTCACTCTGGACGAAACGTTAGACAGGCCGCCAGGAGTCATGGTTGCTGGCACACTGCCCGGTAACCGGCGAGGCATCGGTGCTCGACGGCTGGGTACGAACGAAACGTTTCTCAGTTTTAAGCACATCCACCGCCATCACGTCCTGATGCACTTCCGGCCCATCCTGTCATGTGTGCAAAGGGACGAGGCGTAATTTAGTTGTACATCTTTATTAAGAGAAACTGTTGGAATCAACCACGTAATTCCATTGTCCAAGGCTCAGATCATGCCGAATAAACTGATCTTTGATCTCCCGGAATCCATCGGAGCATTTGCGGCCGAGCGCGTAGAATTTATCGAGGATGCATGCGGTGACGCGCAGCCCGGTGTCGGTGGTCGTGCGCTCGACGGTCCAGCGTGCGGTCTCGGGGGAGTCGAGGATGACCCCACTCTAGGTGCGCTCGACCTGGCTGAAGAGGCGATGCTCAATGGGGTTCCACTTGGAGGTATAGGGCGGATAGTGAGCGATGCGCAGGCGCACGCCCAAGCGCTGGGCCAAGGCGATCAGGTCCTCTGTGAAGCGCAGGGAGCGCGCCGCGTTGCTGCCGCCATCGCAGAGCACCAGGATTTCCGTGGCCGTGGGATAGCAAAAGCAGAACAGCAGCGTCCAGGCCAAGCACAGGGCGTCGCAGGCGAAGGCGCTGGTGTCGTGCGAGGTCCCCAGGGTGATGAAGCCGTGGTTGGCGACCACGTCGTAGACACCGTGCGGCACGAGCACCCCACTGGCCAGATGGCGATAGTCGTGGTCATGGACGCGTTGCGGGCCGGTGCTGTAGCACGGCCCGCGCCGGTGCAAGGGTCCCAGCAGTTCCTTTTTCTTGGTGTCGATGCACAATACCGGCGTGCCACGCTGGCGGGCGCGGCGGCGCAGTTCGGCGATGTGGCGAAACTGCTGGTCACGTTCCTGGGGATCGACGTAGCCGGTGATCAACTCCTTACGCAAGCTGCGCCGCCGAAAGCCGGTCTGGGCCAGCAATTTTGCCGCGGTGTGACGACTGACCGTGACGCCCAAGACCACCAGTTCCCACGCCAGTTGCAGGGGCTTCAGATCGGTCCAGCGGACCCGTGGATCGGTCGGACTGCCCGCGCTGTGGGCCTCCAGCACGTCGCTGAGTGCTTCGCGCAAGACCGGTTCGTCCGGCGTCAGCGGCGGTCGCCCGCCGCCGGGGCGCCGGATGCGCGCACCGCCCCCACTGGGACGTTGCGGATGGTTGGGGTCGCCGTTGCGCATCTGCTCCAGTTCGCGAATGCCGGTATAGAGGGTGCGCCGGCTCATCCCCAAGACCCGGGCCACATACGCGACACCGCCGAAGCCAATCTTCAATGCCTCCAGCGCGGCGTAGCGCCGCGATAGTCCTCCGGCAGCGACCGGCAATACAGTCGCATCGTCTCCTCATGGGTGGCCGCGTAACCGGCAAATTCGTTCATCGTCGTATCTGCTGTCCAACCAACCAGCGCCTTCACAAACTGAGTAACGGCACCATCAACGCCACCGCAAGGAGCACCGGGCCCTGACTGTCGGGGTGCGGTCCGGGGACGCAATCAACATCCGACGCATCGTGACAGACACTGGGCTGCAATTCACCAGGATGCCGGACACCGATAGTGCCATCGAGCGCCGTTAGGGATTGTTCAGGATTCAGGCGAACGCCGTTATTACCATATTCGGGTTTTCACGGGATCGCGTGATGCCTATAATCCCCGGGGGAATATTTCAACTCAGACCAGCCTCAGGAGCATTCCATGCCGACCTATGATTACCGTTGCGACACCAACGGCCGCGTGGTGGAGGTCAGCCACCGCATGAGTGAGCAATTGATGACCTGGGGAGAGCTCTGCGCGCGCGCCGGACAGGAGCCGGGCGACACGCCGACCGAGGCTCCGGTCCATCGTCTGGCCACCGGCGGCAACATCATCTCCAGCACCAGCCGCGGCAGCGGTGCCGCGCCGCTACCGGCCTGCGGCTCCGGCGCCTGCTGTCAGGGCGGCATGTGCGGACTAAATTGACCTTCGCCCGTCAGGGAGCGAGCACACGTGAAATCGTTGAATTGGCTTATCACTATCACCGTCCTGCTCGGATCAGGCGCAGCCGCGGCGGCAAACCCGCCCGATGCGGCAGACACGCCGTCCAGTCAGCCTGCGACACCCGACAATACGACCGGGCTCACCCTTTACGGTGCCCATCTAATGCACTACAAGCTGCACGAGGGAGATGCTGCGGCGGCCCACTTCAACCCCGCCTTACCGCTCGACGGGCGCTTGCTCGTCGGCGCCATGCAGGCGGTGGCGCGAGCCGCCTACAACCAACAGCCCATCGACGCCGCCAACGGTGTAGCGGTCAATCCGGCGATTGGCCAGGTCATCACGCTGCAAGACCAGGAGTTCAAGTACCGCTTCATCCTGGACGGGTCACCGACACGTGGTGTCAGTACGATTCTGGTACAGCGTAGCGCGCTCCCGCCCCCTGAAGAAGAGGCCGAACTGCTGAAAGAGTTGGAGAAACTCTAGCTGTCCGACGTCTTCATTTACGATTAACACTTGACCGGTCCATCACGAGCCAGGGATTCCTCCATGAGACGCGACTTGATTCCGACGTTGTGCACAACCGCACTGCTTGCTGGCTGCTGTATGGCACCCGTTGATCCGGGGACCATGCCGAGCGTCCCCGTGGATGCGGTGGCACCGCCACCGGTACCCCCGGCGGCTATCACTGAGCCCGTTACTGCTCCGGCTCCGGTACCGGCGGCGCCCCCCCCCTCGTCAAGCAGCCCGGTGTCGGCGCTGCCGGCAACCACCGCGCCTCCCGCGGCAGCCAACCCGGTGGCCGCGTCAGTCGCCCCGTTGCCGGTGGGTACCCTGCTCGCGGGAGGCTCGCAGTACGCTTACGAGGACGTGGGAATCACCTTGACGGTTCCGGCTGGCTGGACCCAGCAACTGATGACCGGCGGTGTGATTGCCCTGTTCTCCGATGACTATCCCACCAAGGGCAAACGCGAACGCGGGGCACTGATGCTGGTGTCACCCTACAAGGGAACCCTGCCGCCGGATGACGGCGCGCTGGCAAAGGTCTTGAAAGACGGATTGGACCCGGCGGCCGTACTTGAAGCCGGTCCGATCCGGCTGCCCATCGCCGACAAACGGGGAGGTCAGATCATCGTCCGGGGCAGCGATGCCGACGGGGCGAATTACCGCGCGATGCACACGATCATGCAGTCGGGAGGTAGGGCCGCCTCGGTCAAGGCCTCGGTCTTCGACAGCCTTGATCGACGCAAACCGCTGTTCGACGCGGTCATGGAGTCCATTACCTTCACCGGCCCCGGCTGACGGCGAGGGTCAACTGGGCTGACAGGCGCCGCCGCGAGATCCGACCGGCGGCGGCGTCGATCTCGCACCCTGAATCCGGCTGCCGCTCGCGCAACGAGACAACCGGTTATGCGGCAGCGATAGGCGGTTCATCGCGCAACGGGAGGCGGGGACCGTACCCGCCCTCGTCCACCGACGCTGCGCATAGTGTGGTATTTCCGAACCGCTGAACCAACGCCCAACCGTGCGCAACGCTCGGCACCGGCCGACGGTGCCCGGCCCCATCAGCGGGCGAACAAATACGCACCGCGCGTGGTCGGCACCAGTGAGCCCTGCCAGGAGAGTTCGATGCCGGGGAGGGGCGGCGGCAGTTCGTCAGATACATCCGGTCCCATCTGCCCCAGCGCATCCGCGGGCGCACTGGGCTGCGCCACCGCCTCACCGGCCGACGGCTGCACGGGTGCAGCCGCCACCGCCTCATCCTCGAGTTGATCGGCCGGCAATCGCGTGCCGACATCCTCGACCTTGGTAATCTCCTGCTCGCCCCGCAGCAGCGACTCGTTGACGTCTTCCGGCTCTTCCTCACCCGTACGCTGGCTCTGACCTGACGCATCGCGTGCCGCGCTGCTCAACACCACCAGATTTCCGCCGCTCATCAGACGCCGGATCAGCTCGTTGCCAAGCGCACCCCCCGGCGTCAGCGCGTACTCCGCGTAATCCGCCCGCGTGGCAATGGCATCGAGCGGACGGCCGTCGATCGAGTCCACAAAGGCCTGGCCGTCGAAGGCCAGATTGATTTCCTGGGCGTTACCACCGAAACGCAGCGGTTCGGTCGGACCCGCACCGATGCTGCCGCCGAGCGCCTGAATGGTCGCCACGTCGGCATAAATCGCGGACGTCGGATCCGCCGCGATCACGTCGCCATTGACGGCGGTCACCCTCACCGTCTTGCCCTCCAGTGTTCCCAATGTCACCGTGTTGGCCGCCGCGTATTCAATGCTGCCGCCGAGGTTTCGCGTACTGGTGTTCGGCGCCATGCTGATGGCACCGCCTACGAAGGACTGGTTGACGTTGAAATCCACCAGTTTCGTGTAAACATAGATTTCTCCACCGCCGCCCGTCACTTCCAAATCCGCGTTCTGATTCACCCCCGTGGCACCGACGAGCAGCAGCGTGCCGCTGTTGGTGCTGATCGGGGCATCGATGGTCAGCAATTGGTCGGCCCGCAGATCAACCCCGGAGGCGCCGCTGATGCCCTCGCCAATGACGTACAGCAGATCGGTCGCGCTCAACTCCACGACACCCGCTTGACCACTGACCTCCAACGCCCCCTGATTGGCGATGCGTACCGTCTCCCCGGCACTGAACCCCAGAGTAGACACCGCGGTCTCCAACAGGTCGGCCACGCCAATCCCGCCCCCAGCGCTCAAACTCAAGTCGGCCGCGGTCAGATTGGTACCGATCCCGTTCCCATCCAAGATGTCGCCGCCCGCACGCAGCGCGACCGACTGCCCGCCAGCCGCAATGGCATTCAGAACCAGATCGCCGCTGCTGCTCAGCGCGAGCCGTCCGCTCACCTGGGAGTCCGCCACCTGCAACGACCCTGTATTGGTGATGGCCGCGGCGCCGGTGGTCAGTTGAAGCTGTCTCACCTGGGTTTCCAGCGCATCCCGGCTGCTCGCCACCGCGGCACCGCCCTTGATGACCAACCGGTCGGCGACCAAATTGGCGGCGCCGCCATTGGCATCCGTCAGTCCGCCGGTGGCAGTCAGCGTCACCTGGCCAGGCGTCTGCACCTGGTGCAGGGCCACTGTTCCCGCGTTGACCAAGTCCAGATCACCGGCGAGGTTCGAATTCAGGAAGGTCAAATTGCCGGTATTCTGCAGGAAGGCTGAACCCCGGACGTCGGTCAGAGCCAGATTGCCGACTTGTGTCGCCAACCGCTGACCCGCCGTGCCGACTCTGGCGGCACCGCTGACCCGCAACTCGCGGGCCGCGATGCTGCCCACCGGATCGAGGGTGCCGGTGGTTTCGATTTGAACCGTTCCGGAGTCGGCCTGCAACGTCAGGCTCCCGCCATCGAGGTTACCCCGCAGGGTAATCGTGCCCCCGCCACTGCTGAGCAAAGTGTTCTTGGTGAAGCTGACATTGGTGCCGCCGCCGCCCAGCACGATCGCATCATTGCTGGTGAGGATGTTGCCGGCCAACCGGATAGTGCGCTGGCTGGTCGCGCTCAGACCGCCCTGGAATCGGCTGGTATCGGTCTGCGCATCACCCAGGGTCAGGATGCCCGAGTTATTAAAGGTGACTTGTTCGGTCACCTCGTTGGCGGACCCGAGCAGGGCAAGGTTGACGATCAGGCCGGAGGTGGTCAGGGTATTGACCTTGAGATTCCCGGCAACGGTCAGCGAGTCGACGGTCGCCGCCAGCGTCCCGACATCCAGGGCATCGGCCGTGATGCCGGCAAAGGTCACGCTGCCGGCACTCGCGATCTTGACCGCGGCAAGCGGGTTCGTTGCACCGATATCGGCCCCGAAGACAACCGCGTCGGTTCCGGCCGTTAGGGTGAGACTGCTGGCCCCCGCTGCGTCCTTGTCGTTGACCGAGCCGCCCACGGTGATGGCGCCATCGCCGCCGCCGACAGTCGTGTCGAGCGCAACGTTCGCCGTCAATACGATCGACGAATCCGCATCCCCAATGATGATTGCTTGACCCGTGGTCTGGAGGGTGCCGGCCAGCTTGATCGCCATCGGGGCCGTCGCGGTGAGACCGCCGATGAAGTGACTGAGATCGGCAGCCCCATCGCCCAGGGTCAGGGTGCCGGAATGATTGAAGGTCACCCTGTTCTTGATCTCATTCTTGCTTCCCAGGAATGCGAGGTTGTATGGATTTGTCGTTGTGGTCAAGGTGTTGACCCTAAGATTTCCGGCGACGGTCAGCGAGCCGACGTTCGGCGCCAGCGTCCCGACATCCAGGGCATCGGCCGTGATGCCGGCAAAGGTCACGCTGCCGGCACTCGCGATCTTGACCGCGGCAAGCGGGTTCGTTGCACCGATATCGGCCCCGAAGACAACCGCGTCGGTTCCGGCCGTTAGGGTGAGACTGCTGGTCGCCGCGGTATCCTTGTCGTTGACCGACCCGCCCAGGGTGATGGCGCCATCGCTGCCGCCGACGGTGGTGTCGAGCGCGGCGTTCGCCATCAATACGATCGGCGCACCCGCATCCCCGATGGTGATTGCTTGGCCCGTGGTCTGGATGGTGCCGGCCAGCTTGATCGCCGTCGGGGCCGTCGCGGTGAGACCGCCGATGAAGTGACTGCTATCACCGGCCCCATCGCCCAGGGTCAGGGTGCCGGTGTTGAGGAACGTCACGGCCTTGGTGACTGAATTATTGCTGCCGAGCAGCAGTAGATCGTAGCCTTTCACTCCGGTAGTTAGTTGGCCGAGTGTCAAGTCGCCGTCGACCTGAATCCTGCCCTTGGTATCTTGCAGGTCGAGCGTACCCGCCCCAATCCCGGCGAAGGTCGCACCGCCACTGTCGAGAAGCGTGACACTGCCGATGTCGGTGCCGATGGTCCCGACCCCGATCGTCCCGGTGCTGTTGAGCTTGAGGTTCGACACCAATCCGCCGCTGGTACCGCTGACCGTACCGAGCGTGATCGCATTGGCCCGGCCGGTGCCGACCGTCAGCGTGACACCATCGGCCAGGGTGATCTTGCCAAGCGCCAGGGCGCCGGAACCGGTGCCGCCGACGGTGCTCGTGTGGGTGACCTTGACGCCGGCTTTGTCATCCCCCAACGTCAGACCGGCGCTGCCGCCACTGGCAACGGTCCCGCCCAGATTGAAGGTGCGGGGAGCGGTGACGGTGAGACCGCCAACGAAGGTGAAGCTGTCATCGCCGTTGCCCAGGGTCAGAGTGCCCTGGTTGTTGATCGTGGTAGCTCCAGTCACGGTGCCGCCGCCCAGCAGGGCCAGGTTGTAGCCCTTCGTCGTAGTGGTCAGGTTGCCGAGATTCAGCGCGCCAGTGACAGCGATGGCGTCGGTGGTGTCCTGGAGATTGAGCGTCCCCGCCGTGATCCCGGCGAAGGTCGCTCCGCCGCTGTTGGTCAGCTTGAACTCAGCCAGCGCCCCGTCGGCCTGGGTGCCGATACCCCCCGTCGCCTTGACCTCACCCGCCGTACCCGCGTTTAGGGTCAGCGTGCGGTTGTTCGCCGCGGCGTCGGCGGATACGGAGGCCAGATTGATCGTGGCACCGGTCGCGGCGCCTTTCGTGGTATCGAGGACGACGTTGCCGAGCAGTTTCAGGTTGTCTCCGAACGTGATGGCGCCGGTGGTGCTGACATCGGACCCGAGTTCCGTCGCACCGGTTCCGGCATCCGTGGTGAGGTGCTTGAGCGCGGTGGCGCCGATCACACCACCGAGAGTCGTGACGCCGACGCCGCTATTGAGAGTCAGGCCCTGCCCGCCGGCGGTCGTGGCATTGACCGCCGCCAGCTTGATGGCGCCGCCGCCGGAGGCGAGAACCACGTCCTGCACCAGCGTCAGCGTATCCGCGAAGGTGATGGCGCCGGTGGTGCTGACATTGGACCCGAGTTCGGTGGCACCGGTTCCGGCATCCGTGGTGAGGTGCTTGAGCGCGGTGGCGCCGATCACACCACCGAGAGTCGTGACGCCGGCGCCGCTGTTGAGAGTCAGGCCCTGCCCGCCGACGGTCGTGGCATTGACCGCCGCCAGCGTGATGGCGCCGCCGCCGGAGGCGAGTACCGCGTCGGCGGTCAACGTCAGCGCATCGTTGAACGTGATCGCGCCGCCCTGAGTCCTCACGTTGCCCCCAAGCCAGGTGCCGCCGCCGCTGTCGGTGGTTAGGCTCTTGAGGGCCGTTGTTGCGCCGACGCTGCCGTTGATCGTGGTCGTACCGGTCGAATTGAGCGTGAGTGATTGACCACCCGTGTTCGAGCCCTCGATCGATCCTTCGAAGCGGATGGGGCCGTCTTTGGTATCAATGGTGATGTCACCGCCCAAGGTCGTGCGGTTGGCGCTGACGGTTAGACTGGTGGACGCGACACTTGAGGCGAACCTGACCCCCTTCCCGGTCGCAATGGTGATTGCGCCCAACCGATTCTTCGTATCGCCGATGTCCCGATTAAACTCGACGTTACCGTACATGTCACCGATGAGTGGGTCATTGAGCAGATCGCCAATCGTCAGTGCATAGCCGTTGCTGGTGATGACCCGTCCCATGAATACCAGTGGGCCCTGTACAGTGCCCCACACCTGGGAAAAAGTCACATTGCCGATTAACCTGACGGTGGTGTTAAAGGTGTATCCAACATCGGGAATCACCCAGGAATCTTTGATCGCGGTACCGACGATCTCTACAAAATTGATCGGAGTCGAGCCGGGCAGGAAATTGGGCTCTTTAAATGTGTCGTCTTCGTCTCTAATATAGGTGACCGTCAGTGTCCAACCGTCCGCTGGCGGGGCCTTCGTGGAAGACGGCGCGGAAGACCAATTTCCTTTGAGCGTGATATCACTATTCGCCCCTGCGACCGAGAAGCTCATGTCGTTCTTCAGTGCCGAGACAATGACGTTACCCAGTTCGGTGTTTCCCGCGAAGACGATATTGGCTTGCTTGGTCGAATCATCAAACGTGGTCTCGACCGAATCCATGCTCAAGATGAACTGATTGGCGGTGATATCCACGCCGCCCTCCCCACTCAGCTTGAGATTACCCGTCAGGGTTGCTGTACCCGTTACCGTCGCTTTCAGTTTGACCGCGGTCATCGCCGCCGCCTTCAGGTCGTTGGCGCTAACGATGTCGATAGCGCCCAATTCATCCATGCTGCCGACGGCACCACCAAATGTAATGTTACCCGCCCCGGCGGTGAGTGTCAGGCCCTCGCGGGCCGGGGTGTTGCGGTCGCCGTTCAGAGTGCTGTTGAAGGTGATGTCACCGCCGCCGCTGGCGAGCGCGACGGCCTTGGTCAGAATCAGCGCATCCTCGAACGTGATCGCACCGCTCTCGGGGGCTTTTGTAGTGGCCTGGGTGGTGATGTTGGCGGCGAGTTCGGTGTTTCCGCCGCCGTTGACGGTGAGGAACTCAAGCGCCTTGGTCCCGCCCAGCGCAGCGCCAAGAATGGTGTCGCCGCCGGTCAGGGTGAGGCCCTGGACACCGGCGGTGTCGGCATCCACCGCACCGTTCAATTTGATGGCCCCGGTGCCAGTCTTGAGTTCCACGTCCTGCGTCAGCGTCAACGCCTTCTTGAATGTGATATCCGCATTCGTGGTCTGAATGGTCCCCGCGAGCGTGAGCGTACCGGTGGGATTGGCTGTCAAGCCGTTGGTGAAGATCAAGGTGTCGCCGACCGCGTCGCCCAGGGTCAGGTCGCCGACGTTGGCGATGGTGTTGGCCGTATCAACACCTTCGTCGATGCTGGTGGCGGTCCCCACGGTACCGCCGCCGAGCAGGGCCAGGTTGTAGCCGTTGGTCGTGGTGGTCAGGGTGCTGAGATTCAGCGCGCCGGTAACGGTGATGGTGTCGGTGGTATCCTGGAGGTTGAGCGTCCCCGCCGTGATCCCGGCAAATGTCGCTCCGCCGCTATTGGTCAGGGTCAGGGTGCCGATGTTGGTGCCGATGGTCCCGGTGCCGACGATGCCGTCGGTGCCGGCGTCGAGCGTCAGGGTGCTGCCGGCGGCGCTGCCGCTGACTCCCTTCAGGGTGATGTCGGCGCCCTTCGGCGCGTCCCTGGTGGTGTCGAGGGTGACGTTGCCGGTCAGGCTCAGTGCGTCATGGAACTTGATCGCACCGCCGCTGGTGGTGACGTTGCCCGCGAGCTCGGCGGTTCCATTGCCGTCCACGGTGAGGAACTCAAGCGCCGTGGTCCCCACGGCACCGCCAAGTTTGGTGAGACCACTGCCGGTCAGGGTGAGACCCTGCTGACCCGCCGTGGTGGCGTCGACCTGCGCCAAGGTGATCTTACCGGTGCCGCTACGGAGCACCGCATCCGCGGTCAGGATCAGGGCGTCGGCAAACTTGATCTCACCGCCGTCGCTGGTGGTGATGTTGGCGGCGAGTTTAGTCTCTCCTTCGCCGTCCACGGTCAGGAACTTGAGCGCCGTCTCGCCCAGCGCAGCCTTGATGGTGGTCAGTCCCTTGCCGGTCAGGGTCAGGCCCTGCTCGCCGGCCGTCGCGGCGTTCACCTTGCCCTCCAAGGTGATGGCTCCGTCCCCACTCTTGAGCACCGCATCCGCGGTCAGGGTCAGGGCGTCGGCAAACTTGATCTCACCGCCGCCGCTGGTGGTGACGTTGGCGGCGAGTTTGGTCCCTCCTGCGCCGTTCACGGCCAGGAATTTGAGCGCCTTGGTCTCGCCCAGCGCAGCCTTGATGGTGGTGAGTCCCTTGCCGGTCAGGGTCAGGCCCTGCCCGCCAGCCGTCTCGGCGTTCACCTTGCCCTCCAAGGTGATGGCCCCGTCCCCACTATCGAGCACCGCATCCGCGGTCAGGGTCAGGGCGTCGGCAAACTTGATCTCACCGTCGCTGCCGCTGGTGGTGACGTTGGCGGCGAGTTTGGTCTCTCCTTCGCCGTTCACGGTCAGGGATTTGAGCGCCTTGGTCTCGCCCAGCGCAGCCTTGATGGTGGTGAGTCCCTTGCCGGTCAGGGTCAGGCCCTGCACGCCGGCCGTCTCGGCGTTCACCTTGCCCTCCAAGGTGATGGCCCCGTCCCCACTATCGAGCACCGCATCCGCGGTCAGCGTCAGCGCCTTGTTGAGTTTCATATCCCCTTTCGTGGTCTTGATCGTGCCCGCGAGCGTGAGCGTACCGGTGGGATTGGCTGTCAGGCCGTTGGTAAAGGTCAGGGTCTTGCCCGCGGCGCCCAGCGTCAGGGTGCCGCCGTTTTCGATAGTGGTGGCCTTATCCACGGTGCCGCCGCCGAGCAGTGCCAGGTTGTAACCCGCCTTCGTGGTGGTCAGGGTGTCGAGCGTCAGGGCGCCGTTGACGGTGATGGTCTTGGTGCCGGTGGTGCCCTGGAGGTCGAGTAGTCCCGCCGTGATGCCGGCAAAACTTGCTCCGCCGCTGTTGGTCAACGTGAGCTCAGCAAGCTTCCCGTCAGTCTGGGTGCCGATCCCCCCCGTCGCCGTGACGACACCCACCGTACCCGCGTTCAGGGTCAGCGTGCGTGTGTTCGCCGCGGCGTCGGCGTAGACGGAGGCAAGATTGATCGCGGCACCGGTGGCGGCTTCTGCCGTGGTATCGAGGGTGACGTTGCCGAGCAGTTTCAGGTTGTCCCCGAACGTGATGGCGCCGGTGGTGCTGACATTGGACCCGAGTTCCGTGGCACCGGCTCCGGCATCCGTGGTGAGATACTTGAGCGCGGTGGCGCCGACCACGCCGCCGAGGGTCGTGACACCAGCACCGCTGTCGAGGGTCAGGCCCTGCTTGCCGGCTTCCGTGGCATTGACCGCCGCCAGCCTGATGGCGCCGCCGCCGCTGGCGAGCACCACGTCCTGCGTCAGCGTCAGCGTGTCCGCGAAGGTGATCGGTCCGCTCTTGGTGGTGGTGACGTTGGCGGCGAGTTGGGTCTCTCCGTCACCGTTGACGGTCAAAGACTTGAGCGCCGTCCCGCCCAGCGCACCGCCGAGGGTGGTGAGACCGCTGCCGGTCAGGGTGAGCCCCTGCGCACCCGCCGTGGTGGCGTTGACCTGCGCTAACGTGATCGCACCGCTGCCGCTGCTGAGCACCGCATCCCCGGTCAGGGTCAAGGTGTCGCCGATATCAATCAGGCCGTTCTTGGTGGTGACGTTGCCCGCCAACTTGGCGGTGCCGCCGCTGTCCAGGGTCAGGGACTTGAGCGCGAAGTTCCCACCCACGGCAGCCTTGAGGGTGGTGAGACCGCTGCCGGTCAGGGTGAGGCTCTGCGCACCCGCCGTGGTGGCGTCGACCTGCGCCAAGGTGATCGCACCGCTGCCGCTGCTGAGCACCGCATCCCCGGTCAGGGTCAAGGTGTCGCCGATATCAATCAGGCCGTTCTTGGTGGTGACGTTGCCCGCCAGCTTGGCGGTGCCGCCGCCGTCCAGGATTAGGGACTTGAGCGCGAAGTTCCCACCCACGGCAGCCTTGAGGGTGGTGAGACCGCTGCCGGTCAGGGTGAGCCCCTGCGCACCCGCCGCGTCGGCGTCGACCTGCGCCAAGGTGATCGGACCGCTGCCGCTGCTGAGCACCGCATCCCCGGTCAGGGTCAAGGTGTCGCCGATATCAATCAGGCCGTTCTTGGTGGTGACGTTGCCCGCCAGCTTGGCGGTGCCGCCGCCGTCCAGGGTCAGGGACTTGAGCGCGAAGTTCCCACCCACGGCAGCCTTGAGGGTGGTGAGACCGCTGCCGGTCAGCCTGAGACCCTCGGCACCCGCCGTGGTGGCGTCGACCTGCGCCAAAGTGATCGCACCTTTGCCGCTGCTAAGTGTCACATCCCCGGCGAGGATCAGAGGCGCGCCGATCGTGATCGGAACATCCGCTGCGGTAACAGTATTAAGGAGGGTAACTTTGTCATCTGCTTTGATAACGATACCAGCATCGCTGGCGTCCTTGTTCGTAGCGCTGATGAGGGCACCGGCCCCTTGTACCACGCCTTTATTGCTGCTGATGAACTTGATCGACGAGCCTTCCACAGTCCCTGCAATCGACAGAGTACCCTCCGATGTGACGTCGATCGTGTTGGGTGCAGTTACGCCATTGAGCGTGAGTCCAGATTTCGCATTGGAGTCAGCGACATTGTTGATGAACACACCACGTCCGCGTGTCGTTGCGGTGAGTTTAGCCTCTCCGATGATTTTGATATCAACTCGGGCGGCGAGGGAGACCCCAATGCCATTGCCGGCTTTGAGGTCGAGATTGCCGCCCCCCATCTGGATCGACCCGTTTACGTCGTTCGTGATATTCGTCAACCCGTCACCGGTGCGCGTACCTTGGGTGCCGGCCCACAGGTTCAGGTCACCGCTGCTCTTTGAGAAATCGATCGCGGCATTGATCTTGATATTCCCATAGGCATCGAGCGTGAGATTGTTGTCTTTGTTATCCGTGGTGTCGTTCGGCGCCGTAATGCCCACAGCAACCGTGATATCGCCAGTCCCCTTACCGCCACTCCCAGCGAGCGTTCTGACGATGACATTCGATTTTGCAAGTTGGTCTTGCAGGGCGGTAACCGACACGGTTGACACCCATGTTTCGTCAGAAGTCAGCCCACCCGGTATATATATAAAGACATCGTCATTGCTAGCTGGATCGGGTTTCACATTGTCATTGATCTTGTCACTTATCGTGAGATCGGCGGGATCCAGCAACAAAGTCCCCGCCACCCCCGCCGCCGCCCGCAAATCCGCCGTCCCCGAATAATCCAGATACGTCTTGCCCGAGACCTCCGCCATGCCCCCATTGCCGCCCCCCTCACCGCCGACGGCACTGATGGCGCCGAAATAGCGCGTATCTTCATCCGCCCAAACGATGACGGTGCCGCCGTCGCCGCGCTCGCCGGCATCGGCCGCCATGGTCACACCCGCGCCGACATGGGTCCGCTTGGCGTTCTTGACCGCCGCGTTCTTGCCCTGGTAATCACCGCCGACCCGAATCTTGCCGCCGCCGGTGGTCCCGCTCGCATCGATGCGCGCCTGATCGAGCAACGCCACCCGCTCGCCCAGCACATCGGCGCTGCCGCCCGGGCCGCCCGCGGCCCGCACCGAGATCACCCCGCCCTTGGACACGGTGGTGGTGTCCACCGCTTCAAGCACGGCTTGACCGCCGGCACCGCCGCGGCCCTCGGCGAGGATGCGCCCGGTGTGATCGATCTTGAGGCCCTTGACCGAGACCTTGCCGCCGGTCGTGCCGGAGGCGTCCAAGGTGCCGCTGTTGCGCACCAGACCGCCGCTGCCGGTGAGGCGGATCTCCCCGCCCTGGGTGTCGATGCCGCCGGCACGCACGATGCCTTCGTTGTTGACCACGCTGGTGAAGACATCACCGGCGGTCTTGGCGGTCATGAGGACGGTGCCGCCCGCGGCGTCGATGGTGCCGGTGTTGCTGACCGCGCTCTCGACCTGATGGGTGTTGGCGGTCAACTCTCCGTCGACCGCGAAGCGGATGATGTCATTGCCCTCGAAGTCGACAACGGCGCGCCGCCCGGCGCCCAGGTTGACCTGGCCGAGTTTGGCGATGATGGCGCCTTCGTTCTTGACCGCGCCGCCAACCAGCGTGACTGAACCGCCGGTGGCGGCCGCGAGCAGACCCTGGTTGACGACCATACCGGGCTCGATCCCCTCCGGGACACCCATCTCGTAGAGGCCGTTCATGAACTTGGCCTTGTCCATGTCCATCGCCGCGGCGACCAGGCTGCCGACGTTGACGGTCGCAGTCCTGCCGAAGATGATCCCGCTCGGATTCATCAGGAACACTTGGCCGTTGGCCTCGATGCGGCCGAGAATCTGCGAGGGGTTACCGTCCAGCACGCGGTTGAGCGCGGCGGCGGAGGCCGAGGGCTGGAGGTAGCGCACGGTCTCGTTGGCGCCGACGTTGTAGCTCTGCCAGTCGATGGCCAGCCGGTGGCTGCCTTGCTGGATTTCGGTGAGGTTGCCGCCGGACTGAATGCTGCCGCTGCCGCCGACCACCTGACCGCCCGTCGGCGCGGCCCAGGGCAGCCCCGGTTGCAGGGCGGCACCGAGCGCCAGGGGGACCAGCAGGCCGATCCGCACCAGACGGGCCAGTTCACGTTCCTTGAACACTGCCGGCACGGGCACCAGGCCGGTGGACAGGGCTGGGCGGTGCGTGCGAGGTGCGGATGTCATAGCGGGTCTCCTTGAGGTCAGTCGTTACCGTGACGTGCGGCGCGCGAACCGCGGCGCCGGATCGATTGAAGAGAGAGCATCCAGGCGTCCAAGGCTTGCGCCTCGGCGCCCATTACCGGCCCGCGGTGCGGTTCATGCCTCGCCGCACCCGACGCCGGGCCATCCGGTTGGCCGATCAAAGCCTGTCGCCGCGCCCCACCCATCCAAGAGACTCAGAAGGGTTGGTAGGAGATATTGAAGAACAACTGGGGATCATCGTCGTTGCTCGGCACCGGGCTGCCGACCGGGGTCGCCAGCGACAGGTTCATCCGCAGGTTGCGCGCCTCGAACTTGAGACCGACGCCGATGCCGGTCACGGCCTGGTGATCGGCCTGGCCGGAGCGCGCATCGTTCAGCCAGCCTTCGGCGAAGTCGACGAAGAGCGACAGCCGCAGCGCCTCACTGAGCTTGGTGGGGGCGTTGCAGGACATCCACTTGGGGACGTAGAAGCAATTGGGCTTCTTGGCCTCGAACCGCGTCAGAAAGGGAACGCCGAATTCCCACTCCAGCGAGGCGAACCAGCCCTTGTCGAACAGCCATTCGGCGGTCGGATAGGCACGCACGCTGTTGGGGCCGCCGATGGCGAATTGTTCGAGTGGAACCAGGAAATCGGCGGTCCATTGACCATTGACACGCAGCCACAGGTCGGTGTTCCAGGGCAGCGCTTGTTTGCGGATCACGCCGCCGACCAGCTTGTCGTAGCGCGCCCCGGCGTGGACGCCGTCAGCATTGATCCGGCTGGAATCCGGGGCGTCGCTGCCGGCCATGGAGCCGAACAGACCGCCGAACCCATGGGTGTAGTTGCCGATCAGCCGGGTCTGATTGGCGCGCCCGGCAGGGGCGAGCAGGAGGTCGGTGGTCAGATAATCAGCGCCCAGTGATAGCGGGGCGAGTTGATCGTTGGAGATCTGTTCGTTGTCTTGCTCGGTGAGGGCGTTCTGCCGCGAGAACCGCAATTCGACCGCGAGGCGCTCACGGAAACTCTGAAAGAACAGCCGGCTGAGCATGATATAGGCCTGCTCGCTGACGCCGCTGATCCCCAGCTCTTCGATGTCCGCACCGAGGTCGAAGGCGTTGCGGTTGATGCCGAAGCCAATATGCCAGTCGGGCGTAAAGATGGGGCGCAGATAGTCGACGTTGTAATAGACGTTACCCATGGGTTCAAAGGCATAGGTAAGCCCCAGCAGCAATTGGTCGGCACCGCCGGTGGGGTTGTTCCAGGCGACGTCGGCGCGGGTGCGGTACTCCCCGGAAAACTGCGACCCGGCATTGTCGGCGGACAGGATCAGATTGATCGGCAAAGGGTCCTCGAACACTTCGAGATCGATGTCGGTCTCGCCGGTGCGCTCGCCGGGGGCAAAGGTGACCCGCGCCTTGCGCTGGGCGAACCCGAGCCCGGGGAAGTCCCAGACGTTGAGGATGGCGTGGGTGATCTCCTCCTGGGTCACGGGCTCGCCGATCAGGGGGGCAAAGGGCCAGGCGAGGATATCGCTGCGATAGCGCTTGTTCCCCTTGACATTGACCTTGCCGAGCCGGCCGGTGAGGATGTAGAGGTTGACGACCCCGCCGGCGACCGTCTGCGGGGGAATGAAGGCGGTGTCGAGCAGATAGTCGCGGCCGCGCAGGTGGCGGGTGACTTGCAGGGCGACGTCCTCCAGGTCGAAGACCGAGGCCCGGTGGTCGAACTTCTGCAGCAGTTCGGCCAGCAGTTGATCCAGCTTCGGGTCCTTGAAAGCCTGGCCGCACAGGTCGGCATAGAGCACCTCATGGCAGGGGCCGCCGGGGCGCGCGCGCGGGACCAGGCGGGTGACAACGAAGCGTTTGACCTCGACCTGGGTCTCGTCGGGCAGGCGGTCGCGCTTTGGCGTCACTTCCAGCGTGGTCAGCGGCGGCGGCGGCCCTTGCGGCAGCGGGACACTCAAGGCCGGCGCGGCATCGGGTCCGCGGGGACCGAGCGGGGTGTCGATGCCGGCCGACGCTGCCACCGCGGTCGTAGCGACCAAGAGTAAGGTGATGCCCACCCAAACGGCGTGCGACAGCGGCCGCCGTAGCCCGACTGGTTGACCTGCGACGGCGGATAGCCCTCCCATGCAACGATCTCCTGTGGCGATTTTTTTGTTCCTGGTTGAATAACGCGGGGCGTCATCCCGCGAACCCGAGTCTGCCCCGCGAGTATAATCGGCCAGTCCCGCTGAATACAAATACCGCGTTGCTTACCGGCGTATGAATCTGCCCGCGGTGCCGGATCGCGGCCGCGGGCCGCGCCCACCGGTCACCGGTCACCGCGCGCGGCCCGGCCTGGCGCATCGTTTCGGCCGGCCGCGGACGGTCCGCACCGCCCGTAGGGTCCGCCGTGCGGACCGACGACCGTGCGGACCGACGACCGTGCAGAGCGCGCAATGGCCGGGTTGATGACCAGGGCCCGCGGCCCCGATGCCTGGCGGCGACGATGATGCCTGAGCCTCTAGCGGTGTCCGCAAGCCCCTGAACTGAAAAGCCGCCCGGCGGGGGAAAACTTTCGTTTACCCCAGCCCGGAACGAACAATCAGTCAGTTGCGCGCGTGGGCTGGGGCGGCAGGCGAA
>Ga0247840_10002260_pt1 | contig 34748 bp, 34 predicted proteins | sample LaCruzMarch2015__FD_192404 | JGI IMG/M metagenome (GOLD analysis project Ga0247840, IMG submission 192404) | Freshwater microbial communities from meromictic Lake La Cruz, Castile-La Mancha, Spain - LaCruzMarch2015_17m | ecosystem: Environmental > Aquatic > Freshwater > Lake | place: Spain...
TGAAAATTCTTTACGGCAGTTTCAGTCAATGAACCAAAACTTCCATTAACTGGACCAGTGTAAAAACCTAATGTCTTTAGACGAGTTTGTAGTTCTGTAACGCTCTTACCCTTCGATCCTTTTTTAATTGAAGCTGAAAATACATATTTAGTAGCAGCAGCGTCCACTGTCTTAACGATAGGATTTGTAACAACATTATCAGGAGCAGAAACAGCAACAGGAGTAGAGGGTGTAGCTGGTGCTGACTGTGATGTTTGAACAGTATTTTGGTATAAAGAAAAATTCATCTGTGCCGTTCTTCCATTAAAATCATTTAGGGCCAAAACTACTGGAATCGATAAACCTTCATTACCTGTGACGACGTATGTCGCAGTATAAGGACTACCAACAGAAACACCAACTCTCTTACCAGCAAATGAAGCCCACGCAGTATTTACTTGATTTGGCTGACTTGCGTTAAAGCTAAGTGAAATTGTTGATCCAGGACTTAGAAAGTTTCCGCTAATATTATTTGACGATAAACTAAAGGAAGCGAATGACACCGCCGGATTTGTTGTTGTATTCGTTTGAACAACTGCACCAGTATTTACAACAACAATCAGCAGATTTGCGCATTGCCCATCGCTTTCACAGACTCTTATTGTCGCACCACCAAAAGCGTTTGCATAAATATTAACGTTATTTCCATTTATTGTCGCTGCCACCACACTACTGTTTGAATTACTTGCTATACTATATTCTCCGTTACCGTTAAGACCAATAGAAAGGCTTTGCCCAACATTAAGAGCCACATTGTTTTGACTGAATATTGGATAGCCGGTTGTAGATGCATTTGACGAACATGAACTGTTACCATTGGCTGACCATGGAATCATCAGAGATTGTTGATGGTTCACAATAACATATGCAGTTTGGTCACAAGCGGCAAGATTGTGAGTATTTGAACCAAAGGTAGTAGAAAAATTACCATTCTGATCTGTTGAGCCAATATTTAAAGTTGCACTTCCAAAATGAAGCTCAATAAGTGAATTTGGATCCCCATAGACTGTCACCTTACTCATCGTATTATCTACCGGACTTAGAGATAATGTTGGAATGATTGAAGCTTCCGCTCTAGAAGCAAGCAAAAACATTATTCCCAAAAGTGCAAATAATAAATTATTTTTAATGATTTTCATTTTGAAGTTGTAATATTGAATAATGAATTTATTATATCACCCAATGGACGATTATCAAAAATCGCCCAGTAGGCGATTCACCAGAATCGTCGTTTGGACGATTCACCAGAATCGTCGTGCAACTATAAACTATTCAACAGATTATAAAGTTTCGTCATCTTTTCCACATAAACTTTAACATTTTCGCTACTATAGAAGTCTAAACCGTTCTTGATTAGTGTATCCTCATGCGGAGACAGACCAACATCGCATAACAATAGTTTATTAGTAGATTCATCTAGTATCAAATTAACAGAGTTATAATGATCATGACCATTTGGACAACCAACAATATCTGGATAAAGCTCGCGGGCATCAATTGATGCAAAGAAGAAGTCAAGAAGTTTAATTAAAAATCCCTTGTTGAATCTAAGAACTTCAGTTAATTGATCATCATCTAATTTCTTTACTTCCCTGCCACAGATCATCGGCTGGGATACACAAGTATACAGCCTGCCTCCATAAATCGCTGTACCTACTTGAGATTCAGGGAGGCGATCTTCATATCCCTCTAGCTTAGACTTCAATATATCTAAATCTGATTTTGCTCTTTTAACAGAACATCTATCATTTAATTTAAAGATTCTCCCGTCTCTTGTGAAAACCTTGCTACTGAAGCTCTCGGTGTTAAATAACACAAAACCAGACTCTGTTGAGATTTCAATATGAGGTAAATTATCTTCATTTAGCTGAGCCATCTTATTGCGATTATTACAAATTATTTGATATTTTACAATATCATATGTTGGCATAATTTACCGCAAGCGAGCATCGCTTATGCGCCTGGAGCTGAATTTTACTCACTCAAGAAAGGTTCCCTAAAAAATGCTAAGATATAACCATGATCTTAACCACGCACGCTACAGTTGGTGCAACACTCGCAACCTTTATGCCTGGCAATCCTGTTTTAGGTTTTGCAATTGGCTTTGCGAGTCATTTTGTCTTGGACTCAATTCCTCACTGGGATTATAAATTGAAGAGTAGCAAAAGAAACAAACAAAAGCCACTTACAAATGACATAATCATCGGTAAAGACTTTTTCAATGATTTGGTAAAGATTGGGCTCGATGCGCTATTTGGGCTAACACTTTCTTTATTATTTCTTGGATTCATTCGTCATCAATCAATTTTAACAATTCTGTGCGGTGCGATTGGTGGTATGACTCCAGACTTTTTACAATTCATTTATTTTAAATGGAGACATGAACCACTCATCAGTCTACAAAAATTTCATATTTGGATGCACGCCAAAACAGGTTTGAATGACAGGCCATTTTTAGGAATCTTGTCTCAGATGGCAATTATTATTCTTGCATTTGTGTTGTCTTAGGTCGTAAATCAGCCCATGCAAGACTAACATAAATAATATCAACCAATCCTAATGAGTAAATTTAGATGTTTGAAGTATTGACCTGTTTTCAAGGAAAAGGTGTGCTATAATATATTTGTAATATTAACTCTTACATTTAATTAGATTAAGATGAAAAAAACAACATTATTTATGGGACTATTGCTAACAGTTTTTGCATTCAGCTCAAACGTTAGCGCTGAATCGTGCAACACAGCAAAACTAGGTAAGGCGTCTTACGGACAAAGGGGTTCTGTGGTATCAAATTTACAAGCCTGCCTTATAAAAGCTGGTTACAGTATTTCAACTGGAGTCACAGGGGCTTATGATGTTTCAACCCGCGAAGCGGTTAAAGCTTTTTACAAAGCAGATCTCTACATTGACAATTGGAGTGGAAATTCCGTTGGAGTTCTTGGAAGAAAGACATTGGCCTTAAAAGTAAACGGTGGTACAGGGCCTGCACTTGGAAATGTTACCAAAAGCCCTTATAAAAAAGTCTCTTCTCTTACAGAATTAAAAAAATATTTAGATAGTAGTAGTGGATACTATTCAGTTGAAGACAGGCTAGGAATGAATAATGACCGTAGCATAACCACAACAGCGTCCCTACCGTCAATAAGTAATGAAGTATCGTTTAAACAATCTGAATCAACATCGGCAATGAGTTCCAGATATTCTGAAACCAATGTTCAAGTGACAGGAATTGATGAACCGGACATTATTAAGACAGATGGAAAGAATTTATATATTTCTCAAGAAGGAAGAAATATATACCCTACAACAATAATGAATACGGGAGATTGGGTAATGAGGGAAGAAAAGTCAATAATGCCACCACTCTACAATCAATCTCGTACACTTATTGTAAATGCAACACCTCTCTCAGAACTTGGTATTGCAAGTGATGCAATCAAAGAAACTGGAGAGTTTTTGTTTTCAAAGGAAAATAAAATCTTGATTATTTTGAGTCGTCCAAATATTGTTGCATATGATGTAAGTAACCCAAAAAATCCACTAAAGAAGTGGACTATTGAATTGGATTCAAATACAAACATTACCGCTTCACGTATGACTAACGGAAAAGTATACCTCGTCACAAATACTTGGATCAATAGTTCATCAGGATGCGTTATACCAATTGTAAATACTCCAAGTAAAGTTAGTACGCTATGTACTGACATCTTTGTTCCAATTGCGCAAGAACCAGTAAACACAGTCTACAATGTAATGGAAGTTAATCCAAATACTGGTGCTGTAGATCAAAAATTATCTGTTGGAGGAGAATCTGGAAGTACAGTTATTTCTGTTTTTCCAAACAATATATACCTAAGCTATCGTTCTAAAAGTTCCCAATTTAATGTAATGTCTGATTTTTTTGAAACACAATTGTCTGATTTATTATCAACTGATACACTCGCAAAGATAAAAAAGATTAACGGATATGATATTAGCAATAATTCTAAGATGTCTGAAATTGAACAAGTAATTAGAGCTGAGATCAATCTAATGGACAAGGACAAAAAGCTTAAATATGAAAATGATCTTCAGAATAGAGTAGCAAATTACATGAGTGCCCGTCTTCGTGACATTGATAGAAGTGTTATAGTTCGTATTCCACTTTCAAACCTTTCCATTGCAACTACAGCAAGCATTCCGGGACACCTTCTTAACCAATTCTCTTTGGATGAATACAATGGATATCTACGTCTAACGACAACCGTTGGAGAAACTTGGGGTAATAATGGTAAATCAAGAAATGACGTCTATGTGTTGAATCAAAATCTTTCTGTTGTTGGATCAATTCTTGATCTAGGTATTACCGAGAGAATATACTCTACTCGTTTTGTCGGAGATAAGGGCTACCTTGTAACATTCAGACAAGTTGATCCATTTTATGTTCTTGATTTGAGTAATCCTAATAAGCCTGTTATGGCGGGAGAATTGAAAATTCCTGGATACTCTTCATACCTTGAACCAATTGATGAAAATACGATACTTGGTGTTGGGCAAGAAAGCGGAAAGGTAAAGGTGGCACTCTTTGATGTTAGTAATCCTAAAAATCCAATAGAACAATCAAAATATACACTCACTGATAGCTGGAGTGAGGTGAATGGTAATCACCATGCTTTTCTAAAGGATGAGAAGCATAAAGTATTCTTTATACCGGGGGGACAAGGTGGTTATGTTTTTGGTTACGAAGGAAATACTCTCGCTCTAAAAACTACAGTAAGTGGGCACTCAGTAAAGCGTGCGGTTTACATTGGTGACTACTTGTATGTTATTGGCAATGAAAAGATCTCTGTCTTAAATGAAAATACTTGGGTTAAGGAGAAGGAGTTGGATCTAAAATAATTAAATATTTTATTTTAAAAAGGATACCTTAACAAGGGGTAGCCACAATTCTTTACCCATACTATTTCTAAGAGCTCTAATTAGAGGCATCAGCTCATTTGTTAAGGTAGCTTTTGCGAACAAATCAAAAACCTCTTCTTCTGTTTTATATATTTCAGGTTTTTTGGCAATAACGTGCTTAATTAAGTTATTCAAAGCCCTAATCTCACGTGCGTATGAGTTTGGCTGAAAATACAGTCTTCCCTGTTCATCTTCTTTTAATTCATGGAGACTATTTTCATCGGTTGCGCTGCCTTGCTGTGGTAAATCTTCTAGAAGCCAAGGATTTTTTGAAAGAGACTCTTTAGTAAACCTAATTGCTAGTTCGTCTGTTACCGCCTCATCTACTTTTCCTGATATTTCTTCTAATAAACCGTTGTCGTCGTACTCTCTACGTATTTGTAAACCTGCTCTTTTAAAACCGATCCCTGATGACCCAGAAGGAGATATTCCTTCTTTAAAATATTGATAAGCACTAAAATGTAGTACTTCATGAGCCATAGTTTGAGATCTACTTAGTCTTGGCTCTAACCCAAGGATCTTTGGTGAATATATTATCCGTTGATATCTAGATTGGAAGCCAGCGTCACCTTTTAGCCTTGGTGCATTTTCTGCATCAATATTTACCGCATGGAAATGATTTAAAGTAAGCGGGGGCATGGTTCCTCCATATTTTGCCAAAAACTGAGGCATCTCTTCAAGTACAATGGAAATCATCGTCTTGTCTCCTTCTGTTTTTTCCAATTCCCAAGATTCCATTTTTTGATCATTAAATGTAGCTTCAAGATATCTTTTAAATTCATCCACCTTGCCCTCTTCACCAGATAGTCTATCAACACTGCTGGTTTGTTTTAAAAATGCCTCTTTTTTCATAATATTATCATTATTGTAGCATGATAAATTGATTTTAATTAATACGGGACTATCTAGTAATAATCGGTTTCAACCAAAAGTGTATCACATACAAACAGATTCAAAATCAATCAACAAATCCCTACTTCAAAATTACCTTTATCCTCTTAATTGCCTTAGGTTGATTCATTCTTCCATGACCAACTGGATAATAGGTTGGGTAGATATTATGAGCCCTTCCATCAATAGCAATAGGTTCACTCATTACTCCTGTATACTTACTCACCGATATTGGTTTATTCAAAATAATTGAACTAACTTGGTTACCAAATGTAATAATATGTTTTGGATTAATAATTGATATTTCTTTTTTCATCAAATCCAGATACTTTTTGAAAACCTCATCTTTCAAAGGTCTAGCATCAAGCTGTGTGCACTTTGCTAGGTTAGTAATGTACACACTCTTATCTTTAAGATGTGTATATATTTCTTCTGAAAAACTTTCTGTCCATTCTTCAGGTCTTAATGTTGATATCTGATTGAAATAATCGCTACTAATAAAACCAAGATCTGATAATAAGCTCCAAATGTTCTTTGTACCAAGCCATGGCGCACGTAACCCATTCCAGCCCTTTTGTGAAGAAACATTCTTTGCTGTTGGATTCATAAATATAAACATAACTCGTGGTCTATCTATACATCCCGCACCATAAACAGGATAAAGTGACGCATCGCCATGCTGGGTGTGCAAACTATCAATTTCTTTGTGAAGCATTTTTACTTGCATAGATTTATTTAATATTAATGTCCTTTCCTTTACCCCACCGCCAACGAGGCTTCTCGCCTTTTTTATAGCAAACGTATATCAATAGGCCAGTGATTAATAATATTCCTATCATACCTAAAGTCACATTGTATTCTATATAGATAGCCAAAGGGATAAAAAGAATAAACCAAATAAGCACAACAAGCCATCCTTCCCAAGTTGACGGAGTCCATCCATATCCATAAGTTTTATTAACAAACCATATTTTATTGCTTTTCATATTGATTTATAGCCTAATTCTCCTTATTACTAACAATTAAATTAATTATATCATTGTTTAGTAGGACAAACTTGAACGGCGATGTTGTTACATATCGACATCACAACAGAGATTACTATACCTTCTTCACCTCCCAAATTCTACTAAATCTCTTCCATCGCTTTTTCACCTCTGGCTTTGATATCTTCATATAATACACACTATCTGTTTTATCAACTTTTTCATATTCAATTATTGAAACCTTTCTAGTATCACAAACATATAAAGAATCTTCATCAAAACCATACACAAACAGGACATGATCTAGTAATCCACCAAATGCCATGGCGATATCTATTCCTACAACATCTCCACTCCTTATGTTTTCTTCTACTTTTAATAACGCTTCTCTGTATGTAATTCTTGAGAAAAGAATTGCTTTAAAAAAGTCCCAAAAACTATTAATAAAATTATTATTAACTTCAAGAGAAAGTGATTTTGACCTTAAAAACTTTGGCAGATAGATAAATTGAAGTTGTGTCCACGCAAACGTAGCGGGGACTGGAATACCAAAAAATCTCTTAGACTCTATTTGTTCTGGATTATTATGTTCTGGATTAAATTCATTTGGATAATGGTAATGCAGAGCATAGTACAAAAAGTCTCGACCACATCGATTTTTTAAAGAATGTCCATTTCTGGTCTCTCTTTCAACAAAGCCAAACTTTTTTATATCTGTAGGCAAATTCATATATTTAATATATCATAACTATCTTCAATACTCTTTCTTATTTCATCAGTCATATCATCCTTGTGCATTTCTTCGTAAAGTTTCAAGTACTTTCTACCTTCTTCTTTTGACGGTTCTTCATAGAAGTCCTTCATAAGATGATCAGCTCCATCTTTATATCGAAACACGGCCAAAGGAATATCTATATATCCAAATTTATATTTTCTACTAATTCTATTCCACAACTCACTATCTTCGTGAATTTTTAGAGTCTCGTTAAAATATCCAACTTCTTCAAAAACACTTTTTCTAATCATCATAGCTGATGTGTGAATTGGCGTACGTTGAACAAACCCAGGTAGAAGAAAGTTATTTTTAATATCATCACCCGCGTCCGCTCGCTCAAATCTTGTTTTGGGTAGAACCTCACCATTCACCTCAATGTATTCATCAGTATATACTAATGGAATATCTGGATGTGATTCAAGATACTGGACTTGCATCTCTAATTTAGTAGGTAGCCATGAATCATCAGAATCAAGAAAAGCAATGTAAGTACCTATTGCCTCTTTAATACCTGCGTTTCTTGCGCTAGCCACCCCTCCATTTTCCTTTGAAATAAGTTTAATCGGAAGACTCAGAGACTCTAAATATTCTTTAGTGCCATCAGTAGAACCGTCATCAACAACAATAATTTCAAAATCTTTCAATGTCTGATCTAGGGCGCTTCTGATGGCACTCTCTACAATGAGTTTACGATTATATGTTGGGATTATTACTGATACAATCATTTTATCTAATAGTGATTAGTATTCTCATCTTGTAATTATTCTAAAATAAACTTAGCGGAGATTTTTGTTTGTTGTTTATTATCACTTCTAACTTTCTCTAATTCTCTTTCCAGTACATGCCAATCTGCTTCATCGCCTACTGATAAGACATCACCATAATGCTCCGGCGCCAGTGTTACTGCTATCCTTTTTCTGAGTAATTCTTCTCTTCCCCATTCAGGTTGTGGTTCAAGACTAATACCAGGTTGGACATACACAGACCCAGAATCATCAAGTTTAACAAACTCAATGGAGTAGCCGATAAAATTATGTCCTGTAGCTTCTGCAACATTAGCATGAGCATTTTCATGAGCTAAATAACTTTTAATCCAATCATCTTTAGGGCCAAATCTTTCTTCTAAATAATCGAGCATCATTCTAAACTCTGTAATGTTTCCAACAGTAGCGATCGATCTATCTCTTTCATCCTCAATCTCTCTTACTGTCGCAAGATCTTCATCGCTAAGCCCTTCATTTTTGATATATTGAGCATTAAAAAATTCAAGTTCCTCCTCGATTTCATCTAGTCTGTCTTTTGAAATAGCATTATTTATTGCCCTCCTTACTTTTTCGACAACCGCCTCATTTATTTGTTCTAAAGAAGGCTGGATTGGGGATTTTTCATTCATATAGCAAATTATATCATAAACCTAACAATTTCAAATATCATCAGATGATTTACTTTCTTTAATTTTAATCTTGATTCTATAGACCAGTTGTTCCTACTCTGTCATCTTTCTCATCTACCAATATAGGAGTACCAGCATAAGTCTTTTTACTAATTATATAAGATAGGTACAAAGATATAACTAACACCATAATAATTATAGGTATTAATATAATGTAACCAATTTCTTGCAAGTATGCGGACAAAATGAAAACTAAACATATAGTTAGGATAGTTAAAATTACAAACATTCCAATGTTAAATCTCCATTTATCACTCTTTTTTAGAAATTCTTGTGCAGTTGAAGCACCGTCCATAATTTTTTTAATATCCTCAGTAGAAAGTCTCTCTCTCAGATATCCCCCATTAACAAAAGTATATTTCTTTGATTCATTGCCACGTGCGTTTAATGAATGACTTGTTACTGTCCTGTAATCGTAAATTGAAATATTTTTGCCATGATATTTGCCATTTATCATATTAGTCTTCTTGGTATAACCAAAAAGCTTTTGTCTCAATGTTCTACTTTCTTCTGCCGTATAATTTAAGCCATGGGACTGTGCAAAATCCTTCATCTCTTTTGCTCGAGACGAACGTAAAGGACTATTGGGAATAAAGTTGATCAACATAGCAATTACCAATACACCAACCACTATTATCAAGCAAAGGATTAAAGCTGTTATTTCATACATGCAGTAATTGTATAGTAAATATCAATTATTATAAAGTCCCATACAAAGTTAGAACCGTTTTACTACGAGAAGATTTAAATCCTGATTTTACGAAGTAGTTACCCACCCTTTTAATCACTAATTTTCAATATCTTCTGAAATTAGATTAGCTGCTATTCGCCCTGATTCAAGTATTGTTGGTAGACCACTACCAGGATGTGTTCCTCCACCAACCAAATACAAATTCTTTATATCGTTAAAACGATTATGAGGACGCAAATATAGCATTTGATCTATACTATGTGCCAGATTGAATACCGCACCATTATAAACATTAAAGGTACTTGACCAATCTTCTGGTGTAATGATTTTTTCAACCTCAATATACTCTTCAATATCCTTAAGTTCAGTTCTCTCTTTTATAAGTTTTATTATCAAATTTCTTAATTCAGTTTTCTTTTCCTGCCAAGGGAAACCAGAAGTTAGGTTAGAAACTGGTACCAAAACATACAAAGCTGACTTACCTTCTGGAGCCAAAGTGCTATCTATTTCAACCGGATTCTGAATATAAAAAGCAGGATCATCAGGCATTCCGTTACCATTAAAAATCTGATCAACATTCAACTTGTAGTCATTACCAAAAAAGATATTGTGATGAGGAATATCATATTTCTTTTTCAAACCCAAGTAGAGCATAAAAGTTGAACAGGAGTATTTCATCTTTTCTATTTTTTTATCAGAATATGAAGGACGAGCCTCTTCCTTCACTAAATTAGTCATCGCATAAGCAAAGTCAGCATTCAAGACAACATAATCTGCATCAATTTTTCTACCATCACAAAGCAATACTCCTTCTGTCTTACCATTGTTGACAATCACATCTTTCACAATAGATCCAAATTCAATTTTTCCTCCATACTCCCCTATTACTTTTTCCATGGCTTCAGAAATTTTATGAACCCCGCCAATGGTATGGTAAATACCATAGCCATGTTCACTATACGAAAGGATGGAAAACGCGCCCGGGCAATGCCAAGGAGACATGCCCAAATACTTTGCCTGAAAACCTGAAGCCATTATCATTTCCTTTGTCTTAAAATAACCTTCCAATACTTGATTCACTGATTTATGAAGTTGCATAACCGGCAAGGCGCGTAGTAGTTTATAACGGAAGTAGTTATAGAAGTGCAAATACGGAACAGCAAGACAAGCGTAAGTCTTTTCAAACTTTTCCTTATGCTTTTTAAACCATCTTTCATAGCCAATCTCTTCTCCAGGAAATAGTCTCGCAATTTCAGCTTTAAGTTTTTCTTTATTATCATGCACCATAAAGTCCCGACCATCGGAAAAACGTAAACGATACATAGGATCTACTTTTTGAAAATCCAAGTAATCTTCCAGCTTTCGGCCTGCCAAAGAAAAAATCTCTTTAAAAACCTGAGGTAAAATTATAAAGGTTGGACCTACTTCAAAGGTATAGTCTCCAATTTTAAGTGGGGCATTTCTACCTCCAACAGAATTTTCCTTTTCCACAATTAAAACATCAAAACCTCTGCTTGCTAAAATCATACCCGTCGATAGACCCCCAGGACCGGCGCCGACAATCAAAACCTTCTTCTTATTAATTTTATTTTCTGTTGTAAATATAACAGGACAGGTATTTCTACCGATTAATGCGTATATAACACACCAACCAGCTAATGCTTCATAGATAATAAACAGAGAGAGTAGAGCAATAAATATTTGGAAAAGAATTGAATCAACAAAAAAGATTATGGTCAGAACGATTATCGCTAAGACAAGTCTCAATACCCTATCAATGTTTCCTAAGTTTTTTTTCATATTTTGTTTATTATTTAGTATCATATCCCTAACCTGTTGACCCGATAGAAACAATATGGGTATTCCGGTTTCTGCTTTAACACTCCCTACTAGAAAGCAAGGGTTTTATATTTCTCGCTTTCTTTGGGATTCACAAACCAATGATATCATTTTAGAATTTTCTTAGCAAAAACAGAAGCATCATCTGATAAGTTCGAATCCCACTGAGCAGTAGGCAGTTCTCCAAAATCGTCGTTTGGACGAGCCCGTGGTAATTCTGCTGAATCAACCAGTAAGTGATTCTGCTGAATCATCTGCTGAATCACATTACCCTACCCGAAAATACGTCGGAAAATAAGCCTTGCAAAAACTGTCCCTCGCGGGGCTCGGGATGATTTAACTAATATTGATGCGCTACGTACATGGTAAAACATCCACGCAGAAATCTGCTGATTTCTGCGCGATTTTTACGCATAAAAATCGGCTGGGGATGTTTGAGTATTTCCGAACTGGTTTTGATGTATGGGAGGTTAGGATGAGTATGAGCAAGATTAATAATTTGTCGTATCTCAAGGTCTAGACCATGTTCACAACATTCACATGTTCGCTCTTGGGCCCCAAGATTTGCCCTTCCAAATTCTTAGGGTAATATAGAAAGTATGAATTTTGTCTCAAATGAACTAAATTATTGTATAGGTACGCACCTACGTTGACCAAGATCTATTTTTGACAAAGTAAGTAGATCCAGAGTCACATAAGCTTCTATAGCTGAACCCGACAATAATCCTGAAGATTCATATTTTTCAAAATTCAAACAATTTTCTTTTGTTGCTTTTTCAGACGTATCTGACCAATAGTTTATCTTATTATCCTTGATAGTAACCGGCCCTGAATATGAATCTTCATAAATATTTTTCTTTTTTAGTAAATCAAATATTATTAGCACTCTGGGATATGGACCAGTTCCCTCATCGAGGATTAAAAAATTATTTTCTAATGCCAACACATTACCCGCGTCCTGTAACTCAAAATCTGCGTCGCCTTTTGAATACACACAAGGAATAATTTGACCAGGTAATTTTTTGTACTTAATCAAGATGTCTGAACCAACATCCACAGCGTCTTTTGAAATAATAATATATTTATCATTTTCAACACATTTTGATTGATATACTTTATTTTTAAGAACACAAAATTTTGGCGCGTTATAATCTGGAGTTGAATACTTGCCACCATTAGACATACACCAATCATACTTTTGGGATGCAGAAACCATATCACCCAATGTAGCAGTTGCAATTTCACCATCTTTAGATTTACTAGAGCTAATATCACTCTCCAAAGATGTATCTTTAATATATTCTCGATATGATTCAGCTCTCCCTTTATTTGCTTCACCTTCACTATATGAGTAGATAAGTACCTGTCCAATTTTAATTAGGACTAAGACCATTATCAATAAAATGACAACTTTTAATATTTTAGAAATTTTATTTTGTTTATTCATACTTAAAAGTATATCATATTGAAATAAGTTCGAACTCCACAAATTAGGCGAGCCTGTGGCGATTCTGCTGAATCGCCCAGTAGGTGATTCTACTGAATCATCTGCTGAATCACATTACCCTACCCGAAAATACGTCGGAAAATAAGCCTTGCAAAAACTGTCCCTCGCGGGGCTCGGGATGATTTAACTAATATTGATGCGCTTTGCATATGGTAAAACATCTACGCAGAAATCTGCTGATTTCTGCGCGATTTTTACGCTTAAAAATCGGCTGGCCCTACTACGCGAAGTTAGAACCTGCATGCTCAACGAAAAGACTATAGGTAATTTTTATTTAATAGATACGCCTCCACCTCTAGTGTTTCTACAAACTCAGATCCTCTGAGAATAGCAGCGGCCATTCTATGTGAGTCTCCACTGCAATTATCAAAAAACACCTTTCCATCTGGTTGAATAAACATAAGCATTTGTGTTACAGGAGGTAAATCTGTAGACAGTCCAGCATAATGTTTAATCACATCAAGACTTTTAGAATCACCTCCACCATATATTGAATACCAATTTTTAGTATATTTTTTAGAATCACGTCCTTTCCAATCTTCAAAACCTTTCGCATTAACAACAAGATCAAGTGGAATCTTAATTCTCTGTTCTTCAGATGGGTCGTAAAGAGAAAAAACTTTACTAATATCTCTATATGATATTAATCCAGTATCGAAAAAAAATTTGCTATCCAAATAAGAAGCGACCTCCTCCGCTTTTACATATTTCCATTTTTCACGGGTATTTTCCAAATAGTCTCTAAAAGGAGCCTTTGACCTGTCTATGGGGGAAATCAACGGAGCGTTTTGAATCAGTCGATTAAAAGTTTCCTCTGAATTAGTTAAATCATAGTCATACTCCCCAATATTCAGTTGATTGGGTCTTTCTTTAAAAGACATTGTTGGTTCTTCCATGGTTCCTAAAGTATATCAAAAAAAGAATAGTTCTAACAATAAACATGGATGTATTAAAAGATGTTGAAATATATGGACAAATGTTTGGCTGTGTACTTCGGTCTAGAACCTCTCACCGTGAGACACCGTAAGGGTTCTTCAACGATTATTATTGTATCATATTGACCCGTCTCGGTCGGGTGTTTTATTTCCAAAATGAGACAAATGAGACACACTGGGCAATATGTTATGACTAAAAAAATATTCTTTGATTTTGGAACTAAACCTTTATTTCTAGCCGTTTTTCTGATATAATAGAGCAACACTCTAATGCTTTCCAATACATCATTAAGATCAATTTCAAAATTAATGTTTACAACACAACTTTGTGTTGTAGTGTTATTGACGTACTTCTCTTCTATCCCTATGGTGTTTGGGTACCCAAACATCATAGGGATAGAGGGAAAATAGAAAATTATTTTTCCACTTCCGTGTAACTCATATACTTCATGATTCCATAGTCCTTTAAGTGCTCAAAAGGGTCAACAAACTTATACCAAGGTTCTGAATGATGCCAAATTTTACCGTCAATCTCCTCACTAACAAATTGATTTTTTACCATATGTTTCGGTGGTAAAAATCCTTTGTTATCCTTAATTAGAAATACTTGATAGTGAATGCCCTTTCCATTATATGTAAGTGTACGAGCTTTGATAATACCTCTCTTGATCCAACCTCGAAGGGTTGGTGCTTTCAAATTAAAACTACCTTCTAGATCATATTTACTATACCAACTTTCTTTATCCTTAGATAAACTTGCAGGTATTTCCTTTCTGTTAATTGAATCCTGACAGACCATACATTTAATTCCATATTTATCGTACCAATTCCCATTTAAAGAAGTTCCTTGTCCACAGATAAAGCAAGAATAACCGACACCACCTAAAGAAAAACCCTTTGGATATTCTTTGAGCTTCTGTTCCCTCATCCAGTCTTCCTGTGCGTGTTTTAAAAGTAGCTCCATGAGACCTGATAGTCTAGTTGAGGCATCAGAGGCCTCTGTCCAAGTTACTTCCTTTCCACCTCTTTTTTCAAGAATATCTTTCATCTCTTGAATTTTTTTATCTGAGACTTTCATATACCTAATATAATACTCCTACCTGAAAATAATTAAAGACCCTTTTACCTACCTGTCTCAAACATAACTAATTCAATAGCTCTAAATGGAGTTACTTTATATCCGCAAGCTTTCACTATGGTAGATTGTATTTCCTTTACAATAGTTTCTTTTGAGATTCTCTCCATTTCTTCTAAATATTCCAAATACAATTCAGGTTTCTTTATCTGATAGTCATAAGGCTTTACACCATTATGTATATAGCTATATACCCGGCTATCCCAAATAGCATATTTTTCTGGTGATATAAAATGCAGAAGCTTAGATACACCAACCATTGAATTACCTATTGCTGACCTTAAGGTTTCCAAATTTGTTTTTGATATTAACACACCTCTTTTGACTTCATTTAAAATTTGAAGTACCTCCTTCTCCTGTCTCAAATTAAGACGCAAGACCTTTGGCATCCAGCCATACACAAGATGTGAACCTATTATTAAATTTTCTTTTTTTATCTCATCTAAACCATCAAAATATTTAATGAATTCTTTATAAGACTGAATATATGAATTATCACTAATGTTTTTAATTTTTACTGAGTCCTTTTCAACTTTATTTATGTCTATTTTCATATTTTAATTATTTCTTTTACAACATCAGAGAAACTCCTTAGAAATTCATCCTTTGTGCATCGACTAGCATAATGCCTACAACAAAAGACATCTTCTACACCTAGATAGTCCTTATTATTTAAAATTATTTTCTTAACTTCACCTCCCACAGCAATCACTAGCTTTTTATCACTACTCAAATCTAACAACTCTTGCTTTAAATATTTAAGATTTTCTTTAATATTCTCTTTTGATAAATTTACCTTACCAGAATCCACCGTTGTATCATTCTTAATTACATCAGTCATATAGACAATTCCTAAATTGCCATTGTCGAAAGCCTCTTTGATCCATCTATCTCTTCCCCCTCTTCTTACAGAATGAAAATTTAGAAAAGGATCAAGTGTCTTTGTTGCGTTAAGACCAATGAAAACAACTCTTTTATCTAACTTATCTAAATACTTATCCAATCCCAGAACATCATCGAATTTTTCATTCCATAGTGATATACTGGAAAAATTTAAATGTTTTGTAAGTTTATTTTTCATTTTATTTTATTAAATCATCTAAATGTTTCCAAATTGCGTACATTGCATATGTATCCAAACCACAATAAATCTTTAAGTCTTTTGCAATCTTAGCTTTCTCCTCATCGCCAGGGACTGGAGACACCATCCTCCACCACGCGTCTGCTGCTTGCCCACCTTCTTGAATATCCAGAACATCATAACGCTGATCTGGAGCAAGAATTGGAAGAACTTTTTTTATAGAAGTCTTACCCTTAAAGCCGTGGTGCACATAATACTGTTTTTGAAATATATCACGTAAATCATACATTGAACTATTTATTCTACTAAATAAACTATTGTATTGTGGTAAACGTGCAGCTATCTGTTCATTCACTCTTGTCTCATAAGACTTATTCCAAGCAATTACTGTCCCCTTATTTGAAATATGTTTGTCTAAAATCTCGGCGACTAAATGTGACGGATCCGTTCTTTCCATATGCAGAAATTCAACATGTCGCATCTCATTATTTGGCACATCTAATATATGCAAAGAAAATTGAAATGGAATTGGATTGTAAGGGCTATAACCATTGAACATTGGAATTGCTGGAGCAAAAGCTTCATAGTCAAAAAAGTATAAGGGAAATTCAAGTTTATCCAACTCATCCCTTACACTACCCAAATCAATAATTGGCGATTGTCTTACATGAGTACTTATTTGAAGTTTTTGATTATCAGATAATTCAAACTCATCTGGGATGTCATTTAGCTCAAAGATTCCATTTTCTATTAATTCAGTCACTTTCTTTTCTCTTATACCTGCAAGATCGTGGACTGAATAATCAGGCACATGCGAGTTAGAATGCTTGAACGTTGAACAATGCTTACTTCTCCCCTTGTATACACAGTCACAACCTCCTTCTGGTTCATTTTCTCTATTTAAATATTCACGAGCTGAATCCATTTGCTTTTCAATCTCTGCCAATCTCTCATTTACCTTTTCTGTCACATCTTCTATTTTAAATAGAAGACTTAGATCTAAATCGCCGTCGCGTACATATTCTTTATTTAAATGAATCAAGAAATATTTACCTATCCTCACATTTGCACGTTTAAGAACTGAAACTTGAAACCCTACATCTTCAATATGATCTCTTTCTCCACTTTCCTTTAAACTATTTGTACCTTTGACTTCAAATAAGTCCCAACAATCATTCTGTTCATCGAAGTGGAGTACGTCATTACGAGCAATAAATCCATCGACGATAAATGTTGATTGAAAAAGTGTTTTAACTCCTGATGTTATAAGTTGCACAGTTTCTATGCAAGCGCCCTCTCCGTTAGACTTAACTTCAACCCCCTTAGAAAACAAACCTCTAGCACATGATTCAGCTTCATTCCCCTGCTCTGCAAGATGCTTTTCAAAGTCGGAAAGCGTGAACTTATCAAGTAACTCTCGTTTATTTAACTTAAGCCAAATATTCTTGGGGCAATAGCGGTACTCTAGAAAAAGTGTTTTTGAGATTATATGGCTCATTGTATTGTTTATTATATTTGTCCTAAGTCTACTAGATTTTTGCTAAATTTGAAACAAAGAGCCTCTGGACTGTCTAATCGTACCTCTGGCAAGCTATCAACAAACGCTAAATATTTATGTCATGGTTCTTACTCAAAATATTGACTGTAAACTTACATTTTAAATTTATGCACACTTTCTAATGCTTTTTGTTTTATATGTTATATAATTAGTGCATAAAACTGATATTAAACTAAACGCTTGCAAACTTTCATCAACAAATTAACTCTAAAAACTACATCTATATAGGAAGGATTCGATTATTAGTTAATTAAATTAAATATGAACAAGGAGAATATTAAAGTTGAGTATCTCTCAACGAGCATGTTAGTAGTACCAGATTATAATCCAAGAAAACATTCCAAGGACCAATCCAGCCAGTTAAAAGAATCTTTAAAGAGATTTGGTTTTATCGATCCTGTTATATGTAACAATGCACCCGGACGTGAAAATGTGATAATTGGTGGGTGTTTCAGATACGAAGTTTCAAAAGAACTAGGTATAGATTTAATACCCGTAGTTTATGTGAATATCGCAGATCTTGAAAAAGAAAAGGAGTTGAATATTCGTCTAAACAAAAATACTGGAGAATTTGATCTGGACTTACTTAAGGAGTTTGACGAGACTTTTCTTTCTGACATTGGCTTTTCAAGTGAAGAATTAGACGATATCTTCCCCACCGAAGAAACAACTGAGATGTTTGATCTTGAAAAGGAACTGCATAAACTAGATATTCAAAACATAGATATTAAGAAGGGCGATGTATATGACTTAGATGGATCGAGACTCATGTGTGGAGATAGCACTATAGAATCTGATATGCAAACACTCATGGATGGTCACAAGGCCGATATGTGTTTTACTGACCCTCCTTATATACTAGATTATTTGTCTGGCAAAACAAAACAAAAGGATGGGGTCACTACAGGTTTTGGGGCAAAGAAAAATCGTAGATACCTTGAAACTGATTCCCTGCCTGATAACTTTACAGAACTGTGGATGAAGAACATAAAAGATATTTCAAAAGATAATTTTCACATCATCGTCTATGAAAATTGGAAGAACATTAGAATCATTTGGAATGAGATGGAAAAATACTGGAAAGTAAAAAATATGCTTGTTTGGCATTTACCAAACAGAACCCAGGGTTTCTCAGCTAAATATAAGTTTTTTAGCAAACATGATATAGCCATGGTTGGAACGACAGAAGACTCTGTAGAGATGAATATTCAGCCAGAAGATGAAATCCTTGAGAATGAATATCAAACGGCGCTGTACGCTATTTCAGGCAAACCACAATGGGAAGGATACGAGAAAGGAAAGAAAATATGTCCAACAGACTTCATTGAGTACAAAGCATCTGATGAAGCTTCGTCTGGACAGGGTGTTATATTTGGCACAAAGCCACTTGAAATACTAATCCCCTACATTAAAGTCCTTACCAAAAGAGATGATCTAATTGTAGAACCGTTTGGAGGAAGCGGTTCTACACTTATGGCATCAACCAAAATGAACCGCAGGTGTTTCCTGATGGAGAAATCTCCAGTATATGCAGAAGTCATAAAAAAACGCTGGGAAAATCTTACTGGCAAAAAGGCAATAAAGATACATGAAAAATCATGATGACAAAGAAAGGTTCCTTCAAGAACTTGTTGAGATTCCACTCATATCTGTTGTTTGTAGACGGGCTGGTATAGCCAAAGCAACTATATATAGGTGGAAAGAAAAAGATAAAAGATTTGCTAAAAAACTTGAAAAAGCACTAAAACAAGGTCGCTCCAGTGTGAACGACCTTGCTGAAGGACATATTATTTCTCTGATTAAGAAAGGCGACTTTCGAGCCTCTAAATTATGGTTAGAAAATAATCATAAAGAATATGTAAAGCCTCGCCCTAGAGGCTTCTTTGAGCCGACTTATCATGGTGTAGAGAAGATTATATATGAGATACATAATCCAGGTGGTAGACCCGATAAGGCAGATAATGTCACACCTGAAATACTTCTTCCTTAGTCATCATTTTAGGATGATGCTGATCATTATGTTCTCTATGTTTTGAGTGCTTGTACACACTAAATAATTAATGAAGATTAACCCCCGTCTGTTTCAGTTCCTTATTGATATCAAGATAGTCCGGGATAGTTTTAGCAACCAAGTTCCAGAATTTCTGTGAATGATTAAATTGACCTAAATGGCAAACCTCATGAACTACAATGTAATCACTTAGTCTCTCTGGCAATAAGGCAATCTTATAATTGAAGTTTAGGTTTCCTTTTTTTGAACAACTACCCCAACGAGTCTTTTGATTCTTGATATTTATCTTATTAAACTTGAATTTATATATTTTGTTAAACTTTTCAACCTTCTTCTCAGCTAATGTTTGAGCGGCTTCTTTGTACTTCAAAAAATCAGCTTCTGTATCTTTTGTCTTGAAGGCATCAGAAAAAGTACCGAAATAATCAATTTTATCAATTACCCATTTTGATTTTTGAATGATGAATTTTTCAATGACGCTGTGATGAATGTTTTTGGGTGAAGTTACAACAACAGCTCCATTACAATAAACAGCAAGCCTCAATCTTTTTGCATGCTTACTAACCTTGACAGTATACGGAACTTTTCTTTTGTGAAGTTCTATATGTTTTTTCATGGTTAAAATTTCTTAATTATCACATCGATTAGACGATTCAAATATTTGTGAAAATCAGTGATATTTATCTTTTCTTTATAGTCCTTAAGAATTAGTTCTTGTAAGGTACGCTTTGCTTCTTTTATAAATTCTTCACGTTTAGAAGATTCTTGCCACTTATCATCAAGAACCTTCTCGAGTCTAAGTTTCATCTCTTTAATAAACTCCTTTATCAATCTATCATCAGATCCTGCAAGAAACTCTTCAGAAATAACATACAGTCCATATTCATGTAGAGAATATCCAAGCTCTTTAGCTTCTTCTGTCTTTGTTTTTATATCATTAAGAAGTTCATAGTATCGTTTAATTCTCTCTGCAAGATCAATTTGATGTTTCTCGAATTCTTGGCGAATAGCCGACAATCGTTCTCCAAAACCTCTGAAGGCAGGATGTGTATCGAGATTAATCGAAATTTCTCGCTTAAGCATTTTTTCAAGATTCAATGCTTTTTCTTCTTCTGGAAGTTTATCTATTTTATTTAGTGTTGCGAGATCGTGTACGTTTAGTTCTCTGAAATTCTTAGTTATGCCCTCATAGTCGATTTTCTCTTGAATAAGATTCTTAATCTTTACTCCATATTCAGCAAGAGAAAAAGCGTCAATTCCTTCTACTTGAAATTCCTTACTAAATGCCAAATAGAAACAAGTAACCCACTCAAATTTTCTTAGATACTCTATTAAAAAAGGATCTGGAGAAAGAATCTCAAATAAAATTTTAAGGCGACCATACTTATCCTTAAAGAATTGCTGTTTACTCTGATTATCAATAAAGATTTTTATACATCTTCGAAGATTATCTATTGAAGGATCTTCTATATTTACACCTTCAAACAAACTCATCACCTCATCTAGAACCTTTTTGAAATCTTCTTTAAGTCTTTCAATATTAATCATCGCACTATCAACCACACTTTCATCAAAATTAAGTGCATCGTAAAGGTTTTTTGTAACTCCGTAATAATCAATAATTTTTCCACATCCTTTATTTGGAAAAACTCTGTTTGTTCGAGCAATCGCTTGAAGAAGATTGTGGTCTCTTAACGGTTTATCAAGATACATAACTTGTTCAACAGGTGCGTCAAAGCCAGTCAAAAGCATATCGCACACTAAAAGGAATTTCAACGGATTTGTAGGATCCTTAAATTGTTCGATAACCCTTTCTCGTTTTTGTTTATTTGTATTATATTTTTTAAGATCATCACTGTCACTATTTGGATCACCAGGAGAATATATAACCTCGGACCATTCTGATGGGATAATCTTATCAAGCAAATCTTTATATTTAGCTGTTGCCTCACGGTCATAACAAACTATTTGAGCCTTAAATCCGTTAGGTAAGACATATAGCTTATAATGTTCAACAATATCCTGAGCTACTGCTTCCATTCTTCTATCGAGCTTAACAAGAGCTTCTTTTTTTCCATATCGTTTTGTAAGAAGTTCTTTCTGAGCAGGATTAAGACCAGAAGTTAATTCATTGAATTGAGCATCAACCTTTTCTTCATCAATAAAGAATTTTGAAAGCCTAGCCTCATAAGTGACTGGAAGGGTTGCACCATCGTCAATTGCTTGTTGAATTGAATAGTAATCTAGGTATCGTTCTCCTTCCTCACCAAAGTTACGGTGGGTATTAATAGTAAGTTTATCGATAGGTGTTCCAGTAAATCCAAAGAAGAATGCATCCTTGAACGCATTACGCATCTTGATGGCAGATACACCTTCATTGTCTCGATGGGCTTCATCAGATAAAACAATCACATTGCCATCGATACTTTCTATTTCTTCAAGCTCTGTAAATTTCTGAATAGTTGAGATGAAGATACCTCGGTCAGCACCTTTGATTTTCTTTTCGAGGTCTTTGCGAGATTCAACACGAATAAGGTTTTGACCACCCCATGCTTCAAACTCTTCAAATACCTGATCATCAAGATCAATACGGTCAATAAGGATAAAGACCTTGGGGTTCTTTAACTCAGGAGCATAGCGAAGTTTCCATGCAGTAAAGAACATAGTAAGTGTCTTACCTGATCCCTGTGTATGCCAGATCAGACCCTTTTTGTAGTCGCCATCTTCAACACGCTCTACAATTTTATTGGTCGCATAAAGTTGCTGATAACGAGCAATCTTTTTTGTGATTCCGTCTTTCTTCTTTTCAAAAACAATAAAGTTCTTCAAAATGTCGAGAATCTGCTCTTTTCCAAGTAGGAAGTAAAGGGTTGAATCTAATTCATCCTCAAACATCTTCGGCTCACTGTGTGGGTCTTCTCGCCAAGTTAAAAAGTATTGCTTTGGAGAATAGGTTGCTCCATAGACGGTCTTAAGTCCATCAGTCGCAATGTTGAAACAGTTTGGCAAGAATAGCTTGGAGGCAACTTTTTCGTATCGCTTAATCTGATCAATAGCATTCTCAAAACTTACTGAGCTAGAAGCGGTAGGGCTTTTAGCTTCAATATCAGATACTGGTAAGCCGTTCAGGAATATCATCACATCAGGACGGATGTTTTCTGTCGTGCCTTCAAAATAGAATTGGCTTGTGACAACAAATCGGTTGTTATCAGGATTTGAAAAATCAACAATATGAAAATCACGATTCTTACCAGTTGCAGGATCCTTCAAATTCACTCCGTTTCGCATAGCAAAAAGAAATGCTTCATTGGTATCCAGTTTCTTTATTTCTCGGACAACACTCTGAGCCAAGTTTTCATCAACACCATTTATTTTTTGAACAGATTCAAGTAAATGAGAAGTGATTATGAACTCATTCTCAAAGATGCGGAGTTTTGAAAATTCTTCGGCAGGAATAAACTCATAGCCAAGTTTTTCTTGGATGAATTTTATGATGTGTTTTTCGATTGTGTATAGTTCGTTGAATTTCATATTGTTTTTATTTTAAATATATTGCGTGTGTATTGATTACCTTGGCTTGTGTATGATTCACTGTAATTGGGGATGATGGTCATTTTCATTCTTGTAAGTTTTAATGCTTTATCTGTGATCGACATCCCAATACCGTCACCAGCATCTCTTTGAGCATGAGTTCCTGAATATCCTTCATCAAATACCCTAGCTAATTCATTCTCTTCGATACGCCTACTCATCATTGAAATTTCGATTCCATCTTCTTTAGAAAAAGTCACTTTAATAGGTTCACCATGTTTTGAATATTTAACTGCGTTATCAAAAAAATTATTCATTGCAAGATTGAACATTTTATAATCTAAGTTAATTCGATTACTATCAGCATAATCATCCTTGATCGCAATTTCCATATTTATATTTTTATTTGAAAATTCGTTTAAAAAAGGAGCAAGAATACTTAAAATAACCTTTTTAATATTTACATCTTGAAAAGATGTTTCTTGCTCATCTCCCATATAAAGAACATCGAATCCGTTGATATGAGAATCGATTTCCATGACACGCTTATTAAGGAAACAGATAGTATCTGCGGTTTTATCAATATTCTCTGATACTTTTTTACCAACCTTTTCTTTTGATTCGGCATAATTTTCAGCACGAAAATCGTCTTTCGTCGCAAGCCCTTCAATTTTTTGCTTCATTTTACCTTGAATAGATCGGAGTGTATGAGAATGCACTCTTATTTTTCCAAAATAATAGTCGAGCAGTTGCTTTGCTAGGGCGGCGTGGGTTTTTATGGTTTTATTAAATAATCTATTACTATTTAAAAGATCCTTTTCATCCTTATCAACAACCATCCAAACATTAACCCCGTCAATGTTTGAAAATACGCTTTTTATCCCTTTATCACGCAATGTTACGTTTACCTTATCTCCAATAAGGGTAAGATGAGGACACTCTTGCATATTTGATGCAACGATATCACCATTTTCTTTTCGTACTTCAAAATAAATCATTTTAGTTTTTTAATTTCTCTTTGGATTGCATCAATGAACTCCCTAGTATCAGCATTTTTGGGCAACTTAAAATCTGCACAGTCTATGTCGTGACCAAGAGAGAATCTATTGTGACCAGAATATAACCCGACCCTTTTCTGATCTTTATATGTTTCTTTAAGAAGCTTAATTAAACCGATTCCTTGCTCGCTTTCTGATAGATGTTGACCAACACCCTTGTAATCAACAAAGATAATTTGAGATCTACGAACAACATCCTCCTCAACATTTTGTACATCTGCCACAGAATCGACAGACCATCCTGCATCTTTTAAATTCTGTATTACAGGAAACTCATCCTTTTCATCGTCAATAAAAAGAATTCTTGTATTTGTCTTATCAAACTTATTCTTTTTCTTAAACAAATCAAAGAATCTGTCCCAGAAACCTTTTTGATCTTCAACTTTTATATTTACATCTAGCATATTATTTATAGTTAATTATTAATTGTTCTAACTTTTCCACTCAAGAGATCTACCACTATCCCTCTTTTAAGTTTAATTGTGGCTGCTTTTAATTTCTTACCCAATCTTATTTTATTATCAATAGAAATGAGAATATTTGCGATTTTTTCTTGTTCTGAGATGGGAGGGAGTAAAATTTTTAATGGTAAAATATGTTTATTGTTAATTTGAGGTATTGTTGTAGTGTCCGCCAATCTGCTCAATCCAGTAAAATCTATAAAGTAATAAAGAAATTCATTACTAATTTGCTTACTAGCAATCAGTCCCATCACATTTGTATCAAAATACGAATCACATCCTAAAACCCTAACTTTATTAATAAAAATAGAAGCACCTCTTTTAGGAAAAATAACCGCACCTTTTGGCATTAAGGTCTTCTTATACTTACTGAATTTTAGTTCACTTTCAATTAGATATTTATCTGCATAATTCATACTATCAACTTTGAAAAACGGATGACCTTCTGTTGAGAATTCAAAATTTGAAGGAGAGTCTCCACTTCTTATCTCAACCAAATCTCCCAAAGTATAGGTTTCCCAATTTTTAGTATCATTTGTGAAGATGTTCTTCAGTACACCCTTTTTTAGTTTTTCAGTACTAGAGATATATTTCTCAATATTCTCAATATTCTTATCTAATGATGATAAGACTTCAGCAATTCGTTTTTGTTCTTTTATTGTTGGAACGACGAAATCTAATTCCTGATATTGAGAAATATAATGTCGCTTGTGATTGGCAATTGGAAAATTAAAAGACTTCATGATTTCATAAACAAATTTGAGGTCAGTACCTTCGTCTCGATTCTTAAGAATCTTTATGGCAGATGATTTTACTTTGAATGGAAAATCAGCATATTTACTGTCAGTAGTAAAATCGTCAAAAATAATTGCTGGGATGTTTGTATATACACCGTTAGTTTCATTTGTATAACCCAAAACAAAAGACTTATTGGCAGTAAGTACAGGAGTTTTTCCGTCAGAGGTATAGCTTGAGCTTTCTACAATATATTTTGTAGGTTGCTCAAAATCTAAAAGATCCTTAATCTTTTTTATTTGCCATCCTTTTGGAATATTCTTTTGTAATAAGTTAGTTTTCATAATCTTTTACTTAATTTCAGGCATAAATTTTAAAAATTCATCTCGAAAATCTTTGGACTTTTCGGTATTGAATATATTTAGAATTTGGTTTTGCCAATCAGCCCATGTTGTATCTAATTTAGAAACACAGCCCTTTAAATTCTTTTGGTTAAAGGATTTTAAAATATTTTCATATGTATCTGTCCCAAGATTATTTATTTCCGCTTCATACACACTAAGTTCTGGGGCGAAGCTTCTTTCACCCTTTGCAATTACCTCTATCTCTTGATTAAAAAGTTGTTGGATTTTTGATTTCTTATATCCAAGCTTAAAGTTATCATCAAGAACTTTTGTTTTTATTTCTGCTTCTAAATCAGCAATTTTCGTTCCAAAGTCTGTTCTACCTAGATGTGTAAAAACAAATTTAATGATTTCTTTATGTAAAAATAAGTTTTCATAAACAGAGACAGGTATACAAAAGACTTTATCAGACTCAAGAGAAGTAATATGTGTGTTGGATTTTAAATCTCGATCAATCAATCCATAATATTCTTTATTAAACTTCTCAGTTCTTGAATTGAATGCTTTCGTGTAGTTAATCACATTTTCACAGCCACCTACAGGCCAGACCTTAAAGTCTGGATATATCAATTGATATAATTGTGCATCCTTATTATTTTCTGATTCTACAAATAATATTTTTTGCTTTTTAGCTCCGACAACCTTAACTATTAATTCTTCAGGGATATTTTCAGGGTCAGTAGGTAAGATACTCCACGAATGCGGGTGTTTGTATTCTTTAATCCAAAAAATACTGTTATCCTTTCTTGTTGTGACGAATTCTAAATCGTGACTGAAGTATATGAAACTTGATTCGACTTTGATTTTCTCGCACTCATCAAATAACTGATTAAGTATTGATGGATTAAGAAAAGTTTCAGGCTCATCAATAATAATTGTTGGACTTGAATTAGAAAGTATAAGCTTCAATAAAATATAAAGAGCAACTCTTTCTCCGTCAGAAAGATTTTCGATATCATAGAAAGTTTCCTCACCAATAACCTGAACTTTTATTTTCTTATCCTTATATAAAATTTTTCTGTCTGTAAAAATTGAACCCCAAACATTTAGGACCTGATCTAATTTTCTTGTAGTTTCAGCAAGAGTTTTTCCAGAATTTAATGCTTCGACTGACGCATCAGTATAATCTCTAAATGCGATTTCAATCATTTGATTGAAATCGGTTTGTACACTGTTGTTATCATTAGGTGTGTGACCACTTCCTGTAGGACCTTCAAAATGATCCTTATTTTGATCAAGCCACGCATATTCTTGTCCTCGGTAGGAACCTTGTCTAATTGTGAGATTCTTGTGTGCTGATATGATTGTAAAATTAGAGTTATGTTGTTTAATCTTTCTCATAAGAGAAGATTTACCTGATCCATTTCCACCAATAATAGAAGCGTTTCTTGTGCCGAATTCTATTTTTTCATTTTCTGCATTTCCAAATTTTATAGTCGTTGTCATGTTATTTTAATAATTAAGTTCATCTAAATATTTTTCGACTAATTTATCTGCCTCTGCCAACTCTTTTTTGAGTGATGCAATTTCACTTCTTACTTTTTTAACATCAATAACCTCATCATCTTCAGACGAATCTATGTATTCTCGAATATTTAGATTGAAGCCCTTGCTCTCAATATCATCTAGAGAAACAACACGTGCATACTTCTCAATATCCTCGTATCCATTAAATGCTTTTACTATCTTGTTAACATCCTGAGATCGTAGTGTGTTTTGATTTTTACCTTCCTGAAAATCTTTCTCTGCATCGATAATCAAAACCTTGTTTTTCTTTTCCTCAGATTTGTTTTTATTAAGAATAACTACCACTGCAGGGATACCTGTACCGTAGAAGAGTTTTGAAGGAAGAGCGACAATCGCCTCAACAAGATCATTCTTAAGTATTTGTTCACGAATTCGTCCCTCAGCATTACCTCTGGTTAACACACCATGTGGCAATACAATACCTGCACGACCGTTGGTGTTCATTGATTTAATCACATGAAGAACGAATGCATAGTCAGCATTCTTGTCTGGTGGAGCATCGTATCCTTCAAGACGACCGAACTTTGTTTTGAATGCGTCGTACTCCCAGTCTTTAATTGAATATGGAGGATTGGCAACTACGATATCAAAAGTCTGTAAACCTCCTTGTTGATTAAGGAATTGTGGATTTGCCAGCGTATCTCCTCGACGAATGTCGGCACTATCAAGTCCATGAAGGAACATGTTGATTTTTGCGATTGCAAAAGTAGCAAGGTTTTGTTCTTGTCCGTACAAGTAAAGAGTTTTAGCAATCTTCTCGCCAGATTTTTGTTTGAGATAGTCGTATGCTTCCAAAAGGAAACCACCTGATCCAACTGTTGGATCATAGATGTGATCTTTTTGGTGAGGTTTTAGAATGCCCACGATAACTTTTTCAACTTCACGGGGCGTGTAGAACTCGCCACCTTTCTTACCTGCATCTGCTGCAAATTGCTTGATCAAGTATTCGTACGCATCACCGAGGAGATCAGAACTGATATATGTATTACCAAAATTGTACTGAGAGAAATGATTAATAAGACGTTGAAGTGTTTCGTTTGGAAAACGATCTTTGTTTGCAAAATCTAGGTCTTCAAAAATCTTATCGAGTTTAGGACTGTTTGCATTAGCCAATTTCTCAAAAATATCATTAAGTTTTTGACCTATACTCTCTGCTTGTTGAGAAAATTTCTCCCATCGACAATCTTTCGGTACTTGAAAACGGTGGTTGTAGTCAGCACGAGCAATATCTTTATCATTATACTCTTTCATTACAGTATTAAACTCTTCGTCCCATACATCACTCATTCGTTTATAAAAAAGAAGACCAAAAATATATTTCTTGTAGTCTGAACTATCAATTTTTCCACGAAGGATATCAGCACTCTTCCAAAGGAACGACTCGAGTTGAGGAAGGGTTAACCTACTGCCCATTTTATCCACAATAGTTTCAATATCTTGAGGTCGATATTTTCGATCTTTTCGTGGTCCAACCCTAAGAGGAACCAGCATTCCTTCTTTTTCCCAGTTACGCAAAGTATCTTGATGAATAGAGAAAATCTCTGCAACCTGACTGATAGAAAGTAATTCTGGCATTCCTTTAAGTTTTTCTTGTATATCTTTTCTCATATTATTAAATACAATTCTATCGCCTTCCAAATATAATGTCAAGTGTTCATAGGTGTTCCTAGGTATACACCTTAACTCGTGTTGAAGAATAAGGGTATTCTGTTATTAAAAACCATATTAAAGCTCCTAGACTTCCTCCTCGGTCTGCGTCATTAATGTAGGTATGGAAACAAAAAACCCGCTACAAGTGAACCCTGACACGAGGAACCTTCTATCAAGCCCTGTAAAGGTAAAATACTGCCTTTATGCAAGAAAATCGACTGAATCTGAGGAAAGACAGATCTTATCGATAGAATCACAAGTAAATGAGATGTTACAGATAGCTGAAAGAGAAGGATTGGAGATTGTGGACATAAGGCGTGAATCTCACTCAGCAAAGGATTCAGGACAAAGACCTGTTTTTAGAGAAATACTGACTGATATCAAAAGTGGAAGGTATTCAGGCATATTAACATGGGCGCCCGATAGACTATCGAGAAATGCTGGCGATCTTGGAAGCTTGGTAGATCTTATAGATCAAAAGTCACTAATTGAGATAAAAACCTACGGACAAGTATTTAGCAACTCCCCTAGTGATAAATTCCTTTTAATGATCTTATGTTCGCAAGCCAAACTTGAAAACGACAACAAGAGCGTAAATGTTAAAAGAGGTCTTCGAACACGAGTTGAGATGGGGCTATGGCCAGCCCCTGCCCCAACAGGATATTTGAATGAAAAAAGAATTGATAGAAAGGGATATGTAATGATTGATACAGAGCGTGGACCAGTTATCAAGAAGATGTTTGAGAAAGTAGCATATGAAAAATGGAGCGGGAGAAAGATATATCACTGGCTTAAATTTGAAATGAACTTCAGAAGTTCAACGAGCAACAAGCCATTAACCTTAAGCAATATATACAAACTTTTACAAACACCGTTTTATTATGGAAAGTTTGAATACCCTGTCAAAAGTGGTAATTGGTATACGGGAAAACACGAACCTTTAATAAATATCGAACTCTTTGAAAAGGTCCGTGAGCAGCTCAAGAGATCTGAGATAACACACGAGAGAAAAGACTATGCATTTTCTAGACTAATGACATGCGGACTATGTGGATCAGGAATCTGTGCAGAAGATAAGTACAAGAAACTCAAGAATGGTGGTAAAGCACATTATATATACTATGGATGTAATAGGTCAAAAAACTTAGATTGCAAATGTGGATACCTACGAGAAGAAGAATTGATTAAGCAATTAGTTGAAATGATAGATAAAATAGAGGTTGATCAAAAGTTTATCAAAGGCAAATTTGAACAGGAACGAGAGCGCATGGTTACATTCCAAAAACAATTTTATGGGGTTAAACAATCCAAACTAGAGATTGAGTTTGACTCAAAGAAGTATACAGAACATGTTTTGACGGAAGGGACAGTTGAGGAAAAAAGAGAGATGCTGGCAAATTTAAGAAATAGAGTATTGATGAAAAACAAGGTAATTTTTCTTGATTAATTTATTACTTGGAGTTTTTTTTAGAAAGACTAATTTCAGCGCTTAATGGTATTAACTCATTAATAATATCATCGACGGTAACTTTTTTAGGTCTTTTATATAATGAATAAATAAAATAAACAAAACTTATTCCTCCTAGAAGGATAAAAACTGCCTGCCAAACATATTTCGATAAAATCCAATCTTTAAAATCTGTAGTTGGAAAAATTATACATATAGTCAGGAATATACCAAAAGGCACTTGCCATGCGCGTCCATCATCTAATTTGTTTAAATTTTCCATCAAACAAATTCTTATCTTACTTTCATAAAGATAAACAACACGCTCACTTAAGTTAGAGTGCATGGACAAATTCTCCACAATTTTACCCTGCAATTCTTTAGTCACAGGACTGATCGTCGCCTTAGTTGTTTGCTTTTGGTTCCTGTTGTATTTGTTCATTGTTTTGTGTTTGGGTTGGCAATATTCCTAGCGCTCCGACAGCATGGTAACTCAAAAAACCACAGCGATTACATACGACCGCAACGGATGGGATTGAAGGTCCTCCGATTATTACATTGTTGCTTATTTGAGGCTGAAAAGAGTGATTAAAGTAACCATCAATTAAGGAGAAGTTGTTATTTCCACACCTTGGACACGGAAGTCTTGCTCCATGATTTTCTAACGCCTGTATGATTTTATTACGTTCTTGTGAGTTCATATTGACCATTAAAACACATTAAGGCTGTTTTTAAAAGCGAAATATTAAGCAATGTGAATTAATTAGTAATCGTTAATTTATAACATGTCTTCATTTTCTTCCAATTGATCTCTTCAACCCCACCTGTGTTATCAACAAAAAATACATAAAGATTGAGTTTGTCCATAACGTCAAAGGGAAGCTTTTTTAACGCCATATTTCTAAACGATATAGGAAAAGCTATTCCATATTTATAGCCATATTTATACACCCTTTTTCCATCACGATTCATCCTTGTGATTATTTGACCTAAAGCGGAATTAAAACTACTGCTTTTAACACCATGATGACTCACCACTTTCAACGAGGGATCTCCCTTGGCTTCAATCAACCAATATCGAGCAAATTTATCATTCCTGACCTTTATATCTACCCCATGTTCCCATAGTTCAGCACTTTTTAAACAAGTACTCCAACCTTTTTCTTTGAGATACTTAATCAGACTTGCCTGAACAAACTCTTCAGTAATAACTTCCCTTGTAGTTTTCATTCTAAATTTATATAAAATTTTTAACTTTTTAGCAATGGTAAAACAAAAAATCCTAACAGGAACTTTTTAAACTTTAGATGTACCACCGAAATATCGCTATACAAGCTCTTAGGTCTACCTCGATACTGCGCTGACTCGTGCTGGGAGACTAGGAATCGAACCTAGATTAAAAGCTTCAAAGGCTTCTGTCCTACCGTTAGACGATCTCCCAATGTTCTATACTTTAATATGAAATCGACTATAAATCAAGGGCTATAATGATACGTCGCAAACGAGCGACTTTTTGTTTAACTATTTTACTGAAATGAAGGTGACGCGGTCCTTTCAGGCCACGTCACAAAATCTCTAAACAATTAATGCGGCACCATCTCTCAAGCGTGCTGTAGTGTATTCCCAGCCCCAACACCACTGTAGTGGAGGTAGATTAGACTCCACGTGAGCAACGCCCATCCAATCAACCCCACAACCATGTTTCCCCCATCGTATACATCAACGGGTAATACCATAAGATATGAGGCTATAAACATGGAAGCCAGAAATGTTAGCAGAATTGCGCCAAGCTTTAGCAGATGGCGAAGGCAGTCCCAAATGCCGACAAAATCAAAATCGCCAACTTCAAACTTACTGTGACCAGAGGTGTTAGAGGTTTCGATTTTGTCACCGCCCCTCATCTCCTTAAACAAGACGAAGGATGCAATGAACAAAAAGCAAAATGGAACCAGGCAAGCCGTCTTTAAACAAAACTGACTCGAGTGACTCATTGTGCTCAAATCACCTCCACTAACCAAAGTCTCGACCAACAGTGCGATCGAACAGGCCGATGACAACACCGCGCCATATAAACAAACGTTCTTAAAAATATTTCTCATGAATCCAGTTCTTTCTATTGTTTCAATTGAATTGCTAGATGCCGAGGCATCAGACTCGCGTATGCTAATCTGATTGAATTGTGTCACATTAAATAGCGAGTTGCAAGATTAAAGCTGCGACGTTTAACTAGTGTAGGACCAAATCGTATTGACTTTTTAAAATCAGGTCTGCTATAATAGCAACATGTAACCTCTTAAGTGAGGTCCCGAGGAGGCCACCCGCAAGGGTGGCCTCCGTTTTGTATCTATTTTGCGAAAGATGCTAAAACCTTTTTAACTCTTCTAAAGTCCTCTATCCCCATCTCTCCGATTTTCCTAATAAACCTCTTGCTACTAATAGATCTGATTTGTGACATATTCACCGTTTTTAGTTTGTTTTCACTATTCATAAATGGAATGAAGAATTTACCTTCTTTTAACGTACTTGTAGTTGGAGCAACCAACATTCCCAAATTATTAAACACTTTTATAACAACGACAGGTCTTTCAAATCTATGGTTTTTACCATTAATTTCAACGCCAATATTTTGGCCTAAATTCACCCACCAAATATCCCTTACCTGAGGATACGAAAAGCTCTCAGATTTATGAATACTAATTTTTAGGTCATTCCACTCATTAAAAATTTCTGATATTTCATCTTGCATTACCGCAATTATAAAATATCAAACCCAAAGTTTCGCTAAAGAAATTATAAAGAATTCCCGAAGATTTTATTGAGTTGTCGTAACAAATATCCTACTCCAAACACTCCGCCACCACCATCTCAAGTGGTAAGGTTGGTATTGCGCTCTTTCCCAATCTTCCATGTGCAATCAAAAGCCTCTCCAAAATTACAGCAATCTTTTTTGGCGATTTTAGCGCCAATCTCTCTGCATCCGTCGCACTTCCCTTTTCTTTTTCAAAATTAATTGCTTCTCCCGGCATTCTAACCGCCCCACTACTCATACTCAAAAGCAAAGTTTTTCTAACGCTCTCTAAAACAAGTTCAGTGAATAATTTTACATCCCCTCCATTATCGCGAACAATATCAAGTTGAGCTAGGGCAAGCACAGCGCCCCCCGTAATTATCCCCTTTGCAAAATTATTCACCGTGACAGACTTTGGCGCACCAGTTATTTGCTCAGCTTCAGCTAGAGCTATTTCTTTTTTATCACCACCAGAAAGCGACAAGACCTTCTGCAATACACTAATTGTATCTCTAAACGATCCATCGCCCAAAAGAGCAATCAAACTTCCCACCTCTTCGTCAATCTTAATTCCCTCCTTTTTTGCAATATCAATTGCAATCTTTTTCAAAGTTTCAACATTTGGTTTTTTAAATTGAAAAGTCTGGCATCTTGAGATAACCGTCTCTGGCAGTTTTTGCATCTCGGTTGTTGCCAAAATAAAGATGACATGCTTTGGTGGCTCTTCCAGTGTTTTTAGAAATGCATTGAAAGCAGATTTTGAAAGCATGTGGACCTCGTCTAAAATATAAACTTTGTAAGTTGAATCAAAAGGAATCGTGTGAACTGACTCATTTAAATTTCTAATATCATCAACACTAGTATTTGATGCGGCGTCTATTTCATATAAATCTTTCTCCGTTGTTCCAAGCTCACGAGCAAAAATTCTTGCAACACTAGTCTTTCCCGTTCCTCTTCCTCCACAGAAAAGATATGCATGAGCAATCTTTCCAGACTTAATAGAATCTTCTAAAACTGAAACAACGTGCTCTTGCCCAATTACTTCTCCAAAGTTTGCTGGACGATATGTTCTGTATAACGATGAATGCACGGTGGGTGCATGTGTTGCGCTTGAGCTGGCGCCGTTTATTCCCGCCCCGCTGTTGTTTGTGGTTTTTGAAGACATAGAGAGAGTATAACATTTATTCTGTAAGGCAAAAAGAAAACCGCCGGCCGTGTCGGAGCAAAATGAAAATGTCACCCCCAGCAAGATAGAAATGTCACCCCCCCCTCGGAAATACCAGTAAAATCTGGAATACTGAGGAATAA
>Ga0247840_10002261_pt1 | contig 34744 bp, 26 predicted proteins | sample LaCruzMarch2015__FD_192404 | JGI IMG/M metagenome (GOLD analysis project Ga0247840, IMG submission 192404) | Freshwater microbial communities from meromictic Lake La Cruz, Castile-La Mancha, Spain - LaCruzMarch2015_17m | ecosystem: Environmental > Aquatic > Freshwater > Lake | place: Spain...
AGAAGCTCCCGATCCCTGACGAGGTGTTCCTGAAGTTTGAGCCAGTCGAGCTTGCGATTGGCGGCTTTTGCGGAACTGGTGACGTTGGATTCATCGACGAGAATCAGGACTCTCCGAATTCCGGCTGGCTTGGAAGGGGTGCGCTTCATGCTTCGTCAACCATGAGCAGGCACAGGGTGTGGGACGAGAAGAAAATCCCCGGGAGAAAACGCCCTCTGCCCCGAACATGAAGGGTAGAAAGCAGCTCTGCTACCGTGATGCCCGGATGGGGCATGGTGGTTTCCGGGGTAATACATGCCGCCTCACCGCTGAGGTGTGGCGTGTGGGGTTGTTGTTAGCTCCCGGGCGAGGCAGCATTTGCTATTGCAATATGGTCTCAAATCAATGCTAACTGCTCTTACAAACATGGACATATCACTAATCAACAGCCAATCCCTGCTCCGCCTGCTCGCACTCACGGAGAGGAAGGAGGAACTTCTCAGTATCGTCGATGAAATTGACGCAGCCATCATCGACACGCTCAGAGGCGGGGTCACGGTCGAGGTTCTCGAAATTCCGACCAAACCCGTAGGCGCAGCGCTCGCTCCTACGTCTGCATCCGCTCAAAAATCACCTGCTAAGCCACCCAAATCGAAGAAGGCAAAGGGCGGAAAATCGGGTGGTCTAAAGGAAAAGATCCTCGCCCTCCTCGAAGAGGCCGGAAGCGATGGTCTCAGGGTCAAGGAGATTGCAGAGAAACTTGCCGCCAAGCCCGCCAACATCTCCGTCTGGTTCAGCACGACTGGAAAAAAGCTGGCCACCAAGGTCGAGCCCGGACGCTATGCGGTGAAGGGGGCCAAGAAGTCCGCCCCATCCACTCAGACGGTTACAGGGTATCTCAAACCACCCGCCTCGATGAAGGCGGAACTCACAAATGCTGCCAAGAAGTCTGCCAAACAGAAGAAGAAAAGCGGCCTCACCCCAGAGGGCAGAGCCAAACTTGCAGCGAATATGAAGGCACGCTGGGCAGCACGCAAAGCCGGAAAACCTGCTGGAAAGGTCGGCAAGCCCGCCAAGAAGGGGGTCAAGTTGCCAAAGGCCGGTAAGAATCCGTTCTGAGACGTTGGGGCCCGCTGATGGCGGCAGACTTGGTCTAGCGGCGCTTATTCCACTGCTCCTCGATAAACCAATCTTCGACCTTCTGCCGCGCCCATGGCGTTTTGCGCAAAAACGTCAGGCTGGACTTGATGGACGGGTCGATTTGGAAGCAGCGGATCGGGATGCGATTTCCCATCTCTGCCCAGCCATGTTGTTCAAGCAGTTGCTTGAGAATGTTCTCCAGCGTGACCCCATGCAATGGATCGCGGGGATGCTCTGAAGGAAATGGCATGAGCACTATTTCGTGCCTGCAGCTATCATGGCAAACGGCTCCGATGCGAAATCATACGCTATTCCCCGCACAATGAATCGCGGGGAGCGGGGTCCCATCAGGCACCTCGCCGGACAACCGGGGGCGCGGGCTTGGACTTATCTTTCTTCGGCTTCTTGACTTCTTTTCTTTTGCTGTTGTTTCCCTTGGCCATATTAAACTCCCGGTTGTTGAGGTTTAAGACACTTGCCCCATTGACCGCGCATTGCAAGGTGTATTCCGTGAAATCCCTGAGCCAGACGCAAAAGTTCGCCCTCGCAAAGAAGTGGAAGGCCGGTCTTTAAACCTGTCTTTTAGTGCCTGTTTTTAGCAAACAGCCACATAGACGGTCCCGGAGGATTCCCCGCCGCGGATTGGATTTGGGAAACTCACTGTGTGCGCCTGAACGCCGTCGAATACATCTTCCAGCCTGGAACAGAATTCCCTGTCCGGCGCATCGTCCGACCACAAGGCAAAAACCCCGCCGGGATGCAGATGCCGTCGGAGGATTCTCAATCCTTCCAATGTGTAAAATGACGCATGACTCTCGTTCAGCCAGTGCTTCGGGGTGTGGTCGATGTCGAGCAGGATGGCATGAAACTTCCGGCCCGGCTCAGCTTCGTCAAAGCCCATTTCGGGATGTGAAGCCATGGCGAAAAAGTCACCCTCGATGAATCGGGTGCGCGGATCAGTTGAAATACTGCTCCCCAATGGCACCAATCCGGTTTTATGCCAACGGATCACCGGCTCAAGAAAATCGACGATGATCAAAGACCTCACGCGGTCGTGCTTCAGGGCCGCGACTGCCGTGTAGCCAAGTCCCAGCCCTCCGACCACCACATCCATCGGGACTGACGGAGCCGCCGCCAACCCCAGGTCGGCCAGAGCGTCCTCCACCGCATGGAAAAGACTGCTCATCAGGAACTCGCCGTTGAGGATGATCTCATAGACAACCTCGTTATCCAGCATGGGAATCTTGCGCCTTCTCAGGACGAGCTCTCCAAGCTGGGTGTTGCGGAAATCGAGTTCCTCAAATGTTTTCACCATTCGACCGACCCTGCTGGCAGGGAGGCTCGATGGCGAGAAGTTTACGCCGGCACGGCCGTGGAAAGAAGAAGTAGGCAAGCAGATTGACCGCACGCCTGTCGAAGCCAGACCCGCCGTGCGGCGCTCGACAGCGCACACGCGAGAAGTTACAATTTAGTTTTGCCAACGATGTTTATGAACTTTCGGCAATCCCACCCAACTCTGGATAATCTTCTCCAGAATCGAGCTTACATCGCTCGGGCACTATTCCTTTTGCTCGCCTTCACCGCGATTTGCCACGGCGAATCCCGGCAGAACGAACAAGTCGAGGGGCTTTGCATTTACAAGTCGAACACGTCCCTCCCAGATGGTGCGGCCGTGGCTTTTGAATATCGCACCGTGATCAATTACGCGGACGTGTCGTATGTCTTTGCCGTCGGCTCCGGACGGATTCGCGTGCCAGCACACGGGGAGATCGTTTGCTTCCCCTATCCCGGGCGGGTGATGAACGATCGTGAATCCGCGATTGCTTTATTGAGGGCCGGGCAGCGTCGCTTCCCGGCTTATGCATCCCGCCTCGCCGCGATCGAGCGGGCGTGGAACCGCTATGCCGGGAAGTCCTCGGATGATGGCAGCTCCCGCCGTCTTGCGGCACTGCGGCAGATGGAGCAGTCCAACCGGAATGTGGAGACAACGGCTGCCTCTCACGTTTCCACCCCATCCCTGTCGACGACAAAGCTCTCTCCCGCATCTCTCCGCGAATCCAAGCCCACAAGCCCGACGGACACCGCAAGCAGCACGAATCGCGCACCTGCTGACCCGGATGATTCAATCGACTCTTTGGTAAAAAACGCACCGAAGCCGGTCCCTGCAAGCGATCCGGATTCGCTGAACAAGAACTTGAATATCATCCAGCGGTTCTACCGGACCGCCGCCCGGCTCGTGAACCCGGATGCGGCATTTGAGGACACCGCAGCTCCCCTACCCCCGGAATCGCGATAGGAACCGAATTCGACGTCCAGGCAGGGATGGTGTGATCTCAGAAAATTGATCCAGGAGTTGTGCGGGTGGACAGGACAATCCGGCGATAGAACCCATCCGGCCCGCCGGCGGGAAATGCTCGCGGACTCAATGCGCCTCCACTAGGCTGGCGCTCACACCACCGCCACCATGTCCAGATCCGAGCACAAGACCTTGCAATCCGACGACGAAATCTACGGCTCCGCCGACATGGGCCGCGCGGCCGATACAGACGTGTTCCCGCAGACGGAACGTCCCGCCCGTCACGTCTACGAGACCGTTCACGACGAGCTCATGCTCGATGGCAACTCGCGCCAGAACCTCGCGACATTCTGCCAGACATGGGAGGAGCCGGAGATCCACAAGCTCATGGATGAGTGCCTCGACAAAAACATGATCGATAAGGACGAGTATCCGCAGACGGCCGAGATCGAGGCTCGCTGCGTGCGGATGCTGGCCGACCTCTGGCATTCGCCGGCTCGGCCGGATGGAGTGGGATGTTCGACCACCGGTTCGAGCGAGGCCGCGATGCTTGGCGGCATGGGCATGAAGCGCCGCTGGGAAGCGAAAACCAAAGCCGCAGGCAAGGCTCCGGGTCGTCCGAACCTCATCACCGGACCGGTCCAGGTCTGCTGGCACAAGTTCACACGCTACTGGGACATTGAGCACCGCGAGATCCCGATGGAGGACGGGCGCCTCATCATGACACCGGAGGAAGTGCTCTCCCGATGCGATGAAAACACGATCGGCGTCGTCCCGACGCTGGGAGTCACATTCACTTGCCAGTATGAGCCGGTTAAGGCGGTCGCGGAGGCGCTCGATGCGCTCCAGGCAAAAACCGGGCTCGACATTCCGATCCACGTCGATGCCGCGAGCGGCGGGTTCTTGGCCCCCTTCTGCGCACCGGAGTTGGAGTGGGATTTCCGCCTCCCCCGCGTGAAATCGATCAATTCATCCGGCCACAAGTTCGGCCTCGCTCCCCTCGGTGTGGGCTGGGTCCTCTGGCGCGAGCAAAAAGATCTACCGGATGACCTTGTCTTCTGGGTCAACTACCTCGGCGGCAACATGCGCGACATCGCACTGAACTTCTCGCGGCCGGGCGGACAGGTCGTCTGCCAGTATTACAATTTCCTCAGACTCGGACGCGAGGGATACAGAAAGATCCACACGGCGTGCTACGACACCGCTCATTTTCTGGCCGCCGAGATCGGAAAGCTCGGACCATTTGAAGTCGTCTATGGCGGAAGGATGGAGGAAGGCATCCCGGCGGTCTGTTGGAAGTTGAAGGGTAATCCCGGATTCAGCCTCTATGATTTCGCCGACCGCCTCCGCTGCCGCGGCTGGCAGGTACCCGCGTATTCTTTGCCTCCCCGTTGCGAAACGCTCGTCGTCCAGAGGATCCTCGTCCGCCACGGGGTGAGCCGGGATCTCGCCTCGCTTCTCTTGAAGGACATGCGGCAGGCGCTGGAGCATTTCCAGAAGCATCCGGTCGCATCCGCCATGACCGGAGAAGAAGCCTCCGGCTTCCGTCATTGAACGAGACGCGCCCGGAATGAACCGCGCACTGGACGTCCTGCTGCAGGAAGCCCGGCGGCTGGAATCCTCCGGGCCGTGGCCATTCGTCACACGCCTCACGCTGGATCACGAACGGCTCGGCCGGTTCACGATCCCCTCACGGGCGCACCGCAAGGGGATTTTCACGCTGCAGCCCGCCACGCGGAGCCGGCTTATCCGATGCCTCTGGATGCCGGACAAATTGAATTGGTGGATCGGGATCATCTTCGCAGTCGGATCGTTTTTGTTCGGGCTCGGCAGCGTCCTGGCACTCGCACCACAGCTCGCCAGCGCTTTGCGCATGGATGCCACCGCCGTCAATGCGGTGTTCTTCGCAGGGTCGATCCCGTTCTCGACAGCAGCCTACCTCCAACTTTACCAGGCTGCGAATGCGCCGGGCTTTGCCAGGCCGGAAACTCCCGGACCACGCGGGAGGCGATTCATCGGATGGCGGCCGCACGAGATCGGATGGCTGGCCTGCGTGCTCCAGTTTGCGGGAACCCTGCTTTTCAATGTGAATACATTCGATGCCATCCTCCCCGGCTTGACCTGGCTGGGTCAGGATCTCATCGTTTGGGTCCCGGATCTGGCCGGCTCGATCCTGTTCCTTGTCTCCGGCTACCTTTTCTTTATTGAGGCCGGCCACTCTTATTGGTCGTGGCGACCCTCAAACCTCATCTGGGCGCTCAACTTTTTCAACCTGCTCGGGTGCGTGGCCTTCATGCTCTCAGCACTCTTCGCCTTCATCCCCCGGTCATCAGCAGGCTTTCCGGTCGAGGCCCTCGTATTCACGCTTCTCGGCGCAGTTGGCTTCTTTGCAGGCTCCGTCCTCATGCTCCCGGAGACCGCGTCGGAGCAGGATACTCCGACAGCGCAGGCAGGAAATGGCACCCGCTCGGCAGCCTCATGTGATCTTAAAAATGACAATCCTCCATCGAAGGACTATAGAACGAAATGAAGATGCTGATGGTTAGGCTGATTTTCACGGCGATTGCCCTTGCGTTGATCGCGGGCAAACTCGGCGCAGCAACACAGGAAACGGCTGCGGAGCCACCGCGACGCGTCGTCAAATCGATCTTCCTCCAGCCGGAGATCAAGACATCGAAGGAGGTCGATGCCAGCGTGATCGGCGAGGTGCAGCCCGCGAGCGAGCGGTTCTATGTGCGATTGGGAAACTATGGCAAAGCAACTCCGATGGCGCGCCAGGCATGGAATGCGGGCCGCTACACGGGATTCCAGTTGCCCCAAAATAAATCACCCGCCGCATACCAGCGCGGCCCGATGCCATCGGGGGAAGGAACCACGGTTCAATTGCTCGGGCGCGAGATCGGCATCTGGATCGATTCGGATTATCCGCGCCCGGCGCTGGGCTCGTTGCTGCCGGTGTGCCCTGCCTACTGGTGGTGGGACCTCAGCCGGGCGCCGGATCCGTTTCGTGACGCTCATCGTGAGTTGTCATTCTCCTTTGAACTCAAAGTCCCCACCGCAGTACGGCAGGGCACGGCGGAGGTCTACATCACAACCAACTTTCTCTTCCGTGACAAACGATCCAAGCAGCAATTTTGGCTGGCTGCATTTCTTTTTGACCCGCGGGGTGAGGAGCGCTCCCCTGACACGGTTCATCTGGACAACTGGGAAGGCGGCACCCAGCTGCCCATTTTGTTCTCCTCGCTCAACCTCCGCAGCCAGTGGCTCCACCCGGGCACCGGGTCATCGCAGTTCACCGACAAACCCTTCGAGGACTACCGAAGGATAGACGTGTGTCTCGGACCCGAAGAACTGCGCGCCGCGATCGCCTCCATGCGCAAAGCCATGCCCCAGTTTGCAGCCGCCTCCGAAGATCCCCGCGACTATCAACTGATTCACTTTAACATCAATCCCGAAGTCTCGGCGCCGCAAGGCAGCCGCGGGCAACTGGGCCTGGCCTTGCGCGACATCCGGGTCGAACTGCTGAGGCGTTAAGCTGCTTGCGGCAAAGGCCATCGAAACCGCGACCCCGCTCTAATGGCTGAAATAGACCGAGGTGATGGCGATCAGGATCAGTGCGATCGCCGCGCCGGTGAGAACCGGAATGCGTTCTGGCTTGCGGTAGGCTAGGCCGGTCATGGCAACCAAGCCGAACCAGCAGACCAGCTTCACGATGACCCACCACGGGAAACCCACGTGAAGGACTGACACCAGCCCGAACCCACCGACCAGCATGAGGAGACCCAGGATGCCGATGAGAATGCTGCTCTTCTTCTTGTTCTTCGGGTCGGGATTGGCAAACGCCTGAAACAGGAAGCCGGTCATCAAAACCATCGAGGCCACGTGGAGCACCTGGTAAATGTGTAACTTCATGCGGCGTATCGGAGGCGGGAATCCGTGCGGCGTCAATCCCATACATTCAGACGGGATCCGGAAAATTTCGCGGCAGAGAAGAACCGGTAAGGAATACACTTGATTCGAAATGATTTTTAACGCTCAATACGCTCATGTTCGCTCATGAACGCCATGAAAAGATTGTGTCCCTCCTGGAGCGGCACCGTCGCATGGAGGTGCATGCGCTGATGGATATCCTGGGAGTCTCGGCGGCGACATTGAGGCGGGACCTGACGTATCTCGGGCAGAAAGACCGTGTCGTCCGCGTTCACGGAGGGGTGTTCCACCCAAGCGCGATGACTGGAGAGCCTAGCTTTGGACAGAAGGCGTCGATGTCGGTCAAAGCGAAGCGTGCGATCTCGGAGGCTGTGGCTGCGAGCATTGACCAGCGGGCGACGGTTTTCATCGATAGCGGAACAACCTGCCTGGAAGCCGGACGTCTTCTGAGAAGCCGTGCCGACCTGACGATCATTACGAATTCCCTTCCGTTGATTGCCAGCTACGAACAGTTCCGCGCGCGACTGATCGTGCTGGGCGGAGAAATGAGGAATGTCAGCGGCGCACTGGTCGGCGACCTTGCGTTGGCGGCACTGAACCGCCTGCGGGCCGATGTCGCGTTGATCGGGGCATCCGGGCTCCACGAACACGATGGCGTCGGGACAACGGAACTGCTCGAGACCGCGGTGAAGCGGGAGTGGCTCGCCCGCAGCCGCAGGAAAATTTTGCTCGCAGACGCCTCGAAATGGACTCAAACCACCCTTGTCTCCTTCGCCAGGTGGGACGAGTTCAACGAATTTTACACTGACAAAAAGCCACCATTCCGCAGAAGCGGCCTGAAAATCCACCATCCATGAAACGACTCGACCAGAAAATCGCAAACATCCTCAACAACCCTTCTGGAGCGAAGGACTTCATCATCGCCGACGCGAAGGATGCCGACATGGCATTCGGCATCACCGCTCCCGGACCCCAGACGGGATCCTGCCGGCATGGATACAATGAATCCGAAGGCTGCTGGAAAACGCTCGACCAGTATCTCGATCAGATCCGTGCGGTCATCCGGCAGGATATCGTGGACATCATGCTTCTTTCCGCCTCGAACCTGGAGCGGCTGGCGATGCAGGAAAAACTCTTTGAAAACTCCGCCATCACGCCGGCGGCGCGGGCGAACGACACCTCGGATGTGTGGGCGGTGCGCGGGGGAAAATATCCGACCGATTATCCCTCCCGCTCGTTCCGGACCGCGAACATCTGCCACATCAAATACGGCAAGATCACGGAGGATTGCACCCAGCCGTTTCCGGGTGCCGATCTGGGGCTCTACTCAATCACCTTCACGAACAACATCGATTGGGACTACAAAGCGCTGACCGACTTCCACGACTTCCGGCTGGAGGCCGAGCGCAAGCGGTTCCGGTATTTCCTCGAGGTGTTCAATCCGAATGTGAATCCGGGGATTCCCGACAAGAAGGTTGCCGGATTCCTGAACGACCACATCATCCGAACCCTCGCCGGAGTCACATCGGCGGGCCGGCCGATCTTTTTGAAGATTCCCTACAATGGTCCCGGGCCGCTTGAGGAACTGGTCGCCTACGATCCCAAGCTGATCGTGGGCATCCTGGGGGGAAGTTCGGGAACGACCCTGGACGCGTTCCAACTTATCCACGACGCCCAGAAGCATGGCGCCCGCGTGGCGCTTTTCGGACGGAAGATCAACCTTTCCGAGCACCCGCTCGCATTCATCGACTTACTGCGTCGGATTGTGGAGGGAGAAATCGCGCCGGTGGAGGCAGTCAAAGTATATCACGGGATCCTGCAGAAGAGCGGCATCCGCCCGCAGAGACCGCTGCAACAAGACCTCCAGCTCACCACGAACAAGATGAGCTACCGGTAGGAAGTTTTCATATTCCGTTTTCAGTATTCAGCGAAGAGGATGGCAGACTCTTCCCGAAAACGATCCTATGTCCACGCATCCCTTCGACCAGCTCCGCATTTCCGGGGATCTCTTCACCGGCGACATGATGCGGAAGCTCTACGCCACCGACGCCTCGGAATATCAGGAGATGCCGGCGGCCGTGGCGTTCCCGAAAACCGAGGCGGACGTCCGGGAGATCATCCTCTTCGCAAACAAACACGGGCTCGGAATCATCCCCCGTACAGCCGGCACCTCGCTGGCAGGTCAGGTCGTGGGAAGCGGGCTCGTCGTCGATTTGCGCCACTTTAACAAAATTCTCGAGATCAACCGGGAGACCCGGCGTGTGAGGGTCCAGCCGGGAGTTGTCCGCAACGAGCTGAACCTCGAGCTCGCAAAACACGGGCTCGTCTTCGGACCCGAGACCTCGACCGCCAACCGCGCGATGATCGGCGGGATGGTCGGCAACAACTCGTGCGGCTCGAATTCGATCGTTTATGGAAGCACCCGTGACCACCTGATCGCGTCGCGCGGATTTTTCAGCGACGGAAGCGAGGGGATCCTGCAGCCGCTCTCACCTGAGGAATTTCAAAAAAAATGCGGGGAACCCGCCTCGGTTGAGGGAAACGTTTACCGGTCAGTCAGGGACATCCTCGGAAATCCGGAAAACCGCCGGCTGATCACTGAACACTTTCCGCTCAAATCAATCCCTCGCCGCAACACCGGTTATGCCCTCGACCTGCTGATGGACGCGACGGCTTTCGATCCCGCTGCGGGACAGGATTTCAATTTCTGCAAACTGATCGCGGGATCCGAAGGCACGCTGTTTTTCGGAGTGGAGTTCGACCTCCTCTGCGATCCCCTCCCCCCGCCCTGCGTTGCGCTGGTCTGCGGGCATTTTCACTCGGTGGACGAAGCACTGCGCGCGAATCTGATCGCATTGCAGTTCGCCCCGTCCGCCTGCGAACTGATCGACCGTCATATCCTCGAATGCACGAAGGCGAATCTCGCGCAGGAAAGAAACCGATCCTTTGTCGTCGGAGACCCCGGAGCCGTCCTGGTTGTGGAGCTCCGGCGGGACCATGACGCAGACGTCTCAGCCGCAGTCAGCGGACTTCAGGAGGCTTGGAAGGCGGCTGGCTTCGGCTACGCAGCACCCGTCCTGCTCGGAGACGAAGGCAACAAGGTCTGGGAACTGCGACGCGCCGGTCAGGGGTTGATGAGCAATGTTGTTGGAGATGCCAAGCCGCGCGAGGTTGTCGAGGACACGGCGGTGGATGTCCATGATCTCCCCGCCTACATCGCGGAGTTCGACGCGATCCTGAAAACGAAATACGGAATCGGCTGCGTCTATTACGCGCATGCGGGATCCGGGGAAATCCACACCCGTCCGCTTTTCGACCTGAAAACCGAGCAGGGGCTGAAGACGTTCCGCGGCGTCGCGACGGATATTGCGCAACTCGTGAAAAAATACCGGGGCTCACTCAGCGGCGAGCACGGCGACGGACGCCTGCGCGGCGAATTCATCCCCCTGATGGTTGGCCCCGAATGCTACGACCTCATGAAGCAGGTCAAAGCCGCCTTCGATCCGCGCAATCTCTTCAATCCGGGAAAGATCGTAGATACCCCGCCGATGGATACCCACCTGCGCCACGTTCCCGGACAGCCGACGCCGGAATACGCGACGGTCTTTGATTTCAGCGATGTGGCCGGAGTCGTCCGGGCCGCAGAAAAATGCAATGGCTCCGGCGACTGCCGGAAATCCCACCTTGCGGGCGGAACGATGTGCCCGAGCTACATGGCGACCCGCGAGGAAAAGCACACGACGCGCGCGCGGGCAAACATCCTCCGCCACACGCTCTACCATCCCACGGATGCGGCGAATCCTTTCGACAGCGCCGAAGTCAAGGAAGTGATGGACCTCTGCCTGTCGTGCAAAGCGTGCAAAAGCGAATGCCCGTCGAGCGTGGACATCGCGAAACTCAAGGCCGAATTCCTCCAGCACTACCACGACGCCCACGGAATCCCCCTCCGCTCCCGGATCGTCGCGGGATTTTCCGATGCCGCCCGCCTCGCCTCGATCTTCCCGGGAATTTACAATGCGATGTTCCAGACCGCATGGATCCGGAAGATTTTCAACCGGTTCGTGGGCTTCCACCCGGACCGCACTCTTCCAAAAATCAACCGGCAGACATTGCGGAGCTGGTTCAGAAACCATCAGCCGCTCAGGCCGCTGAAGAACCGGAACGGCCGCGTGCATCTCTTCTGCGACGAGTTCACAAATTACAACGACCTGGATGCCGGCATCGCAGCGGTCGAACTGCTCGAACTCCTCGGTTACGAGGTGGTCATTCCCGACCATGTGGAGAGCGGACGCGCCTCGTTTTCCAAGGGACTGGTTCGCCGCGCAAAGGGGTTCGCCGATGAAAACGTGAGACGCCTCGCGCCTGTCATTTCGGAAAAGGAACCGCTCCTTGGCATCGAGCCATCGGCGATTCTCGGATTCCGCGACGAATACCCTTCCCTCGTCGAACCCTCCCTGCGGGATTCCTCGCGCTCGCTCGCTGCCAACTGCCTGCTCATCGAAGAGTTCCTGTGCCGCGAAGCCTCCGCCGGACGCATCGACTCGGGTCTTTTCACCACGGAGGCGAAAACTATCCACCTCCACGGGCATTGCCACCAGAAATCCCTGGTGTCCATCGAGCCCACTGTCCGAATGCTTTCAATCCCGGAGAAATTCACGGTCAAGATCATCCCGTCCGGCTGCTGCGGAATGGCGGGATCATTCGGATATGAGAGCGAGCACTACGATATCTCGATGAAAATCGGGGAGCTGGTCCTCTTCCCCGCCGTGCGGAAACAGCCAGCGGACGCAGTTGTCGCAGCGCCCGGGACAAGCTGCCGGCACCAGATCCACGATGGAACCGGCCGAAAGGCTCTCCACCCGGCTGAGATTCTCAGATCAGCTATCAAGAAAGCGTAGACAGGATACGACGAAGTAGTGCGGGCGGCTATTAAGTCCGCCCGGCTATTTCAGAATCAGAACAACCGCAAGCAGCATCGCAAAATCGCCCGAGCCGTGACCGATGATTGAAGAAGCGAGCCCGTCAACCTTTCTGGCGACAGCACGCCAAAGTGCCCCGGCCATCACAAGGCCGATCACAGGCACCATCACTTGCACAGGTGTGAGCTTTACAAAAAAACAAAACATCGGGATATGCAGGACGGCATAGAGGACATCGTGGATCCACCCATGCGAACCGGAATAGTTCCGCCTCCAATAGAACTCCTCGAGAACCGGATTGATGGTTGAAATATAAAGCAGAAACGGGAGCAGCCCGGTCAGGGTGAATCCTGAGCGGGAGAGTTGCTTCATCACATATACTCCTTGCGGATCCCGTTGCTGGATGAATTCATAAAACACCCAGCCCATTCCAAAGGATAGCAATACCAGGAAAAAAACGGCTGCCGGATTGAAACCACGAATGATGATCGCCCATGTTTTCACTGGGTTGCCGAACATCAGCGAACAAAGCAAGACACTGTGATAAAGGAGGATCGCCGCCCAGGCGCTGTGGAACAGGAACAGTCCGACACCAATACCGCAGGCGGACAGCAGGCAAGTGGTGAGTGGCACAATAATCCCGCTCATCGGAAACGACTGCGCGCGGCTCTGATCAATACCCATTCTCTGTAGATGACTCTGCCGGATATATTTCGTAAAGCATTAGTTGGCTTCCTTATTTGGAATTCGAGGACTTTACAATTCGTCCAGAATCAAACAACATACCGTCCGTGAAAAGAAAGCGCGTTCTCATGGCTTTGGATTGGTATGATTCCGAACTGCACAGGGGGATTGCCGCCTATGCGAGAGAGCAAGATTGGGTTTTAAACACCCACATGGCCCGCACCCACCAGATCCCCGAAGGCTGGGAGGGAGACGGGGTGATCGGGTTGATGGAACGTCCAACAACACGTGCCTTCGTCCGCTCACTCAGACTCCCCACGGTGGACATGGGCGGCCATTTTGCAGAATTTCCGCAGGTTTTGTCCGACAACCACCGGGCGGGCGCAATCGGAGCGGAGCATTTCCTGGAGAGAAACCACAAACATTTCGCATTCTTTTTTATTCAGAACGGGCGGTTGGAAAAGGAAGTGTCGGCCGGATTCATCCAGACGGTGGAGGCCGCCGGGCGGGTGTGCCGTCTTTATCATTGGAATCCCGCCCAGTTCGAACACGAAGTGAACTACCGCGCGGTGCACAACTGGGCGAAAACCACACTCGCCTCGCTCCCCAGACCAGTCGCCGTCATGTGCCAGAATGATGACACGATGGCGATCATCTTGAACGCCGCCGTCGACGCGGGACTTCATGTGCCGGAGGAGGTGGCGCTCCTTGGTCTCGGGAATATGCCCCTCACCTGCGAATTTTTACCGGTCACTCTGTCCAGCATCGACGCCGATCTGGCCGGGCATTCCTTCTCCGCCGCGCGGGAACTTGACCGACTTCTGCAGGGAGGAATCCCACAGGAGCTCCCCATCCGGGTTCCCCCGAAGTCGGTCGTTCTCCGCGAATCCACCAATTTTCTGGCGGTCTCCGATCCCCATGTGCTGATCGTTCTAAGAAAAATCTGGGATGATTATTCAGAGCCCCTGAGCGTGGAAAAGCTGGTTTCCTCCGTTCCGATTTCGAGATCGAGCCTCTACAAGTTGTTCATCGAACAGGTTGGGCGACCGATCGCGCGCGAGTTGATGCGGGTGCGCCTCGATCATGCAAAACGCCTGCTCACCACGACCGAAATGTCGGTGGGAAAGATCGCACGGGAATGCGGGTTTTCCAGCCTGATCACATTCAGCCGTGCATTCTCTGAAAACCTGAAGATGAGCGCCAGCGAGTTTCGAGCGGCCCACCACGAGCAGGAAGAACAACAGCCCGGCCTCAGATTGCTGGCCGCGGCTGAGAGCAGCGCCCCTTAAAGAATCCTATCGGGTATTCAGCGGTTTCCCATTGCCGCTGTTCCATTCATCGAATTTCTTTTTAAGTGACTTCACGCGGTCCTGGTCGCCGTCGGCAAGATTGCTGGACTCGGAAACGTCGTTCTTCAGGTCGTAGAGTTCCATCGGCTTTCCGGCATTCGGTCTGACGAGCTTGGAATCCCCGTCCCGCACGGCAACCTGGGCGTAGAATTTCCAAAAGAACGGTGTGCGGGCCGGAGCGGAGGCTTTGCCTTCTAGCCAAGGCAAAATGTCGGCCCCGTCGAGAGCGGGATCCTGCGAACCGCCCGCCAAAGCGAGGGCAGTTGGAAGGATATCCAGGCTGATGACCGGATTATTCAGCACCTTGCCCGCGGAGAGATGACCGGGCCAACGAACAAAGAATGGAATCCGGATTCCACCTTCCCAAACCTCGGCTTTTCCTCCGCGCAGAGGAGCATTGCTGGATCCGTTCACCGCCGCTCCCTCCAGGATGGGACCTCCGTTGTCGCTGAGAAAAATGACCACTGTGTTTTTCTCGAGTCCGTTTTTTGCAATTGCCTCCAGAATCGTCCCAACACCGTCATCGAGAGCCCGCACCATTGCCGCATACTTCCTTCGTGCGGGATCCTGAATCCCGGCCACCTCGTCGAGATAGGATTGCGGTGCCTCAACAGGCGTGTGAGGGGCGTTGAATGCGGCATACAGGAAAAACGGATGGCCCTTGTGACGGTCAATGAAACCCACACTTTCCTCAGCGATCGCCTGGGTCAGGTATTTGTCCAGTTGAACCGGCTCATTGCCACGGAGGATCGGCCCCCACTTGGGATCGTTTCCCTCAAAATACGAATGCATGCCGGAAAGAAACCCGAAGAACTCGTCGAACCCGCGCTTGTTCGGGTGGAATTCCGGAGTTTCCCCCTGGTGCCATTTTCCAAAGATGCCGGTCGCGTAGCCCATCGCCTTGAGACGCTCGGCAATCGTTTTTTCCGTGAGCGGCAGTCCCCATTTTGCTCCCGGCTCCGGATTGCCCTCGAACCCGAAGCGGTCCTGCCAGCGCCCGGTGAGCAAACCGGCGCGGGATGGAGCACAAACCGGCGCTGTGACATAGGCATCTGTGAGTCTGACCCCAGCATTCGCAATCGAATCCATGTGCGGAGTCGCAATATCCTTGCAGCCGTGAACGCCAAGATCCGCATACCCGAGATCGTCGGCCACGATCAGGACAATGTTCGGTTTGTCGGATGCGGCGGAAACCGGAATTGCTGGAAGCGCAAGGGCGCAGAGAATGAATCCAAGGGCATGAATTTTCATTGAGGGGGTATGGTGATGAGGATGGTAAGCACAGAGGTGCACGCAGGGCCAGCCCACTCTGTGGCGGTGGAACCGGCCCCGCCGGCCGGCCGGCGATAAAACTGTCGGTCAGTTTTAAAGAGTCTTCTCAGGTTTCTCACGCGTCAGCCGGACCGATTTGCCGTGGTGGAGAAATTCCACGCCGTCACCCTCTATGAGGACGTAGCGGGTCTTGTCCGGCATCATGGTCACCTCGATCCCCTGTCCGCGCCACCAGACGTGGAACGCACATTCCTTCCAGGCTTCCGGCAGGCGCGGGGCAAACTCCAATCCGCGATCATAGTCCCGCATGCCGCCAAATCCATTGACCACCGCCATCCAGGTCCCACCCATGCAGGCGGAATGAAGGCCGCCGGCCACATTGCTCTTGAAATCATTGATGTCCATACAGGCGCTGAGATGGAAGAACTGGTAGGCTTCCTCCATGCGCCCGAGTTCGGCGGCGATTATTGTGTGGATGCACGCCGAGAGTGATGATCCGTGGTTGGTGCGTGGTTCGTAGAAGTTGTAATCCGCCTCCTTCACCTCCCTGCTGAACTGGTCGCCATGGACAAACAGCATGAGGACCGTGTCAGCCTGCTTGCAGACCTGAGTGCGCCACAGCATGAGCGGGTGCTTTTTCTCCCGGATGTCGGTGTGCATCGGGATCTGCGACATATCCACGGGGCTGAGATTCAGGAACCCGTCATCCTGGGCGTGAATACCCAGATCGTCGCGGAACGGAATATACATCGCGTCCCCGGCACGCTGCCAGGCATCGCGTTCGTCCCGCGTGAACCCGCAGCGACCGCAGAGCGCCTTGAATGCCTCTGGAGCCTCCTTTTCCATGCGGTCAAAAATCCGGGCGGCATAGCGCAGGTGCCACTGGGCCATCACGTTCGTGTAGCAGTTGTTGTTGACACCGCAGGCGTATTCGTCGGGCCCGCAAACCGCGTTGATGCAGAATTTCCCGTCGCGGAGCGGCACATAGCCGCCCAGATCTTCCAGGAATCGCGCCGTCTCAAAGAGAATCTCGGCACCGCGCTCCCAGAGCCATGCGGTATCGCCAGTCTGCTCGACATAACGACGGATCGCCCAGGCCACTGCGGTGACAAGATGGTATTCCGCAGTCGACGCCTCGAAGACAGTGGCGCATTCATCGCCGCTGATCGTATTCCATGCGTAGAGGGCCCCCTTGTTGCCGACTTCGCGCGCCCGCTTTCTCGCCTTATCGAGCAAATGGTAGCGGTAGTCGAGCAGCGGCTGCACGATCTGCGGCTCGCTGTAAAGCGCCGGCGGGGAAATATACATTTCCGTGTCCCAGAAGACATGCCCGCAATATTTGTCCCCGGTGAGGAAGTTCGCGCCGATGCTGAGCTTCGGATGGCACGGGAAGCTCTGCCGGAGTTGGAACAGATTAAACCGGATCGCCTGCTGGTCGGCGGGGTTTCCCTCGATGCGGATATCGTGAAGCGGCCACCAGGCCTTCCACCAGGCGGCCTGCTCCTTTTCGAGCGCGGCAAATCCGCCTGCGGCATCGGCGACAGCCAATTCAGATGCCTTGCCGATGATAACGTCCTTCGCGAGGTCGATGGTGGAAAGGAAGGCGACATTTTTTTCGAGACGGAACACCTCGCCCTTGGCCAGGCGGACCGTGGCCTCATGCTTCACCGAACGCTCCCCCGCAAGACGATCGCGGCTGCCGGATCCAACGAAGCGCGTGGCGGCTGCAATCGCGACAGAGTGAGGTCCGTCTGCCGGATTCAAAAGGAACGTGTCGCAACCTGCGGACTCCCCGATACTTTCCACCAGAATCGGCTTGCCCGGCAAATGCCAGTGACCGGTGGGAATGATCGTGGAGGCGGACAGGTGCACCTTGCAATCATCCAACGCCTCGACCTCGTAACTCAGCGCCGCACAGTGGCTGCGGGTCATGCTGACGAGCCGGTTGGTCCGCACACGGACCTTCGGAGATCCAGCCGGGGCCCACACAAACTCCCTAACCAAGCAGCCGCGCTCGAAATCCAAGTGGCGGCGATGCCCCGAGATCCCGGCGGCATCGGGCGCGAATTTCACGCCATCAACCTCCAGATCGACACGCGTCCACTCGGCAACATTGAGCATCAACTCCAGTCCTTCGGCGAAACCGGGCAGCTTCCAAAGGTGCTCGTAGGGCTTGCGGCCGAACACACCGTTCACAAATGTGGCAGCGTAGGTGTGGCCTGGCCAGGCGGTCTCCTCGAGAGCTCCCCTCACACCGATAACGCCGTTGCTCAAAGCAAAAATCGATTCCCAGTATTGGCTCCTGCGCTCGCGGAGCGCGGTCTGGCTGATCCCCCATGGCTCAGGCTCCGGACGATGAAGGCGACCTGTCTCCAAAAGGGAAAGCAGGTTCACCGAGGTGAAGTCGGGGATCACTTCGGCCGCATTGGGAAGTCCCTCCGAGGTTCCCACGCCGACGCATTTCATCCCGGCACGGTGAGCGGCTTCAACACCGGAGACCGCATCCTCGAAAACCATGCAGTGGAAAGGAGGGATTCCAAGACGCTCGGCACCGAGCAAAAAGATTTCCGGATCCGGCTTCGACCGCTGAATATCAGCACCGGTCACGACCGCGTCAAACAAGTCACTGATCCCGAGGGCCTCGAGCACGCCCACGGCATTCTTGCTCGCGGAGCACAAGGCGGTTTGGATGCCGGCCGCGCGGGCTTCCCGGATGAAGTCAACGGCACCGGGGACAACATCGGCTTCGCTGATATTGCGGATGGCGTCGACATAGATCGCATTTTTCCGCGCAGCAAACGACTCCTTCTCCTCAGGGGATTTCTCCAATTTATTGTGGGCAAGGATAATGTCCACGCTATCCGTCCGGGAGATCCCGCGCAGGGAATGGGCCAGCTTTTGAGGAAAGTCCCAGCCTTCGGCTTCGGCAAGTTTCCGCCATCCCATTTCGTGGTAGCGATCGGTGAATACAACAACCCCGTCGAGGTCGAACAGGAAGGCACGGATTAATAATGGATTCATAGGATGTGTTAAACTGCGTTTGGCTCAGGCGCGGACGGATTCGGCTTCGCCGGCCGGAATGGCGGAACCGCTTTTGCGGACGGCCAACTCGGCCGTCCACTCTCCGCCGGTTTCGATCCGCGTCCCGTCGGGCAGCAGGAGACAAACCGGACGCGGTGATCGAAGGGAGTAAGAAATGGTTTCCGGACCGCTGCGCTTCCAGGCGACCTCCACCCGGTCGTCGCTCTCATAAATAGGCAGTCGCCCCGAAGCGGAACTCAGATCGCCGGGATGGATTTTCAGCTCAAAAACGTCGCTGCCGGCATCATACCGAGGGTGCAGCCCGAGCACGTAGCGGGAGAGTATCCATGTCGGGCAGCCTGACCACTGGTGGCAGTGGCTCCATCGGATGTCGAATACCTCCGGCCATGTGGTGAGCCCGCAGTCCAGCGCCCAGCCCCAGCAGGATCGGATCTGACCAAGAACAAAATCCATCTCTCCGTGCTCGACCAGAACCGGCAGCACATGATGCAGGAAAAACGGAGTGATCAGCTGGTCGCTCTCGACCGTTGTGCCGGAATGCCTCTGCGCCTTCGGGTTGTTCGGGAAGCAGGCCAGAAGGTGCTTCTTCAAAAAGGCCACTGCCGCAGGGATGCCCGCAGCCGGGACGACTTTCTGCGCCAGAGCGAGTGCGGTCGTATGGAATCCCTGTGTCTCCCAGCAATCGGGACTTGCCTTCATGCACCCCTCAAGGTGACGGAAATAGCGTCCGGCAATTTCTTCCGCATCGGCAGCCCATTTCGTTCCATCTTGCCCGATCCATCCCGCCCAGTCGGAGAGGGCACGCAAGGCCCCCAGATACATCAGGGAAAGAGCCGGATCGAACCCGGCCTCATCCTGTTTGCCTTCAAGAAAAACCGTCGCCGACCCGCGGTATCCCCAGTCGATGAAATTCCAGTGCTTCGGGTTGGTGCGCAGTCCAAGCGGCTCGCGGTCCGCGTCAAATGACCGGATATTCGCCACAGCAAAATCATAGAGGTTCCGCAGCAATTCCTTGTCGCCCCCGATCCGGAAATAATGGGGCACCGCAGCAACCCATTGGATGGCAAACGAAGGGAGAAACTCCCGCGTGCCAGGAAACACCGCCGGAATCAGTCCATCCTCGCGGGCACACTGCGCGGCCTGAATCAGCCCGCGCTCGAGCGGACGCCAATCCGAATAAGCGACCGCCATAATGTCCATTCCCGCCCCGACGGCATCGCCAAGCCACTGGCCGCGCTCGCGGTGCGGGTTGTCGGTAACGGCATCTTCCACGCAACTGCGGAGGGTTTCGACCCCGGTCGACCAGATGCGGTTCAGAAGCTCGTCGTTGCAGGAGAAGGCACCCGCAGGAACATCCGGGCAGTAGGCGCGCTCGTTCCATTCGACTGATTCAATTTGCAGACCGGCGGCCTGGTTTCCAAGCAGATGGACCTCGAGAAAGCGGGCTCCTTTCGGCTGCAGTGGCTCGACGGTCTGGGTTCCGCCGGAAAGAATCCAGGTATCCAGCATGCACGAGTTGTCCCCGCCTCCGCTTTTCAAATACGGACTCACTCGGCCGTGGGTGAGGCACTCGGAATACGCGCATTGAAGCAGGGTGCCCGCCGGCCCGGAAACCTTCAGTGCCGGCCGCCCAAGCTGCACCCGGTCGAGATCAAAGCGCTGCCAGATCCCCTCAGGAGGAAGATCGGAAACCACCAGATCCCGGGTGATAAAATTCATCGGCGGGTCGTGAGCGACCGGCGAATGGTTCACGAGTTCCCCCTCAGCCACCTTGGTGATGGCGCGCGGCCGCAGGGTGATATCTCCCAGCCTCGCTGTCTCAACCGGGCCAAGCTTCACATCCGCCCGACACACATCGACCCACCCTGCGTCGTTAAATTCCGTTTTGGTCCAATCTCCCGGAAAGTGGCGCGTGTCGCACCATTCCACGGGACCCAGCACGCAGCCAAGCCGCCTTCCCGTTTTCTGGTAGGCCCCCGCCTCGATCCCTTTCCATACAACAGGAACATCCCCGTCGGCCACCACAACGGCATGGAAAAATCCCGGCACATCAGCGCTCAGCAACCGCGTCGTCACCCCGTGAAAATGGCCGTGAACAGCGATCACATGTTTGCCTTTCGACAACCGCACCCTCGAAACCAAAAACGCGGGATGGGCAACGTCAAAACGCGCGGGCCCTTCGTCCAGAATATTTCCATCCACCCAGAGCCGATACATCGAAGCGCCGGTATGACGGATCTCGATCTCTTCGTTCTTACCGAGATCCAAAGTTCCACGAATCAAGACATGACTGTCCGCAGCTTCGACTCCCGGCACCCAGAATGGAAAAGATTGTCCCACAATACCTCGTTGTTGATTGCCCCATACAATAATGACCAAATAAACTGATCATTGAATGAATTTGGCATTGTTTGCATAAAATCTTTTTTCTGAAAAGCGATTTCAGGAAATATTTTCGATGGCCCGATTCCCTTCCGATTTCGTCATCTCTCACAGCTACGTTTCCGTCCGTCTGGGAACTTCAAAATTGAACCTGTCCTTGGCAAAGCCACGAATCGCCGTAAAGATGCCTTCGCCTTTAGCAAACCATGCCGACACTTGAAACCACAGTTGACGGGCTCGCGCTTCCGAATCCTTTCGTGATCGCGTCCGGGCCCCCGGGGACGAATTTGAACGTCATTTCGCGCGCATTTCGCGAAGGCTGGGGCGCGGTGATCGCCAAGACGATCAGCCTCGATGCGTCGAAAGTCGTCAACGTGAGCCCGCGCTACGCGAAACTCCATGCCGCAGACGGCAAGGAAATCATCGGCTGGGAAAACATCGAGTTGATCAGCGACCGCCCGATTTCCGTGTGGCTGGAGGAATTCAAAAAGTGTAAGGACGAACACCCCGAAGGTATCCTGATCGCCTCGATCATGGAGGAATTCCGCCGGGATGCATGGATTGAAATTGTCGAGCGCTGCCAGGACGCCGGAGTCGATGGATTTGAGCTGAACTTCTCGTGTCCGCACGGGCTTCCGGAAAGAAAGATGGGCTCGGCCATGGGACAGGATCCTGACATTTTGGAAGAGGTCTGCAAATGGGTGATGGAGGCGGCAAAAAAGCCGGTCTGGGCAAAGATGACACCAAATATCACCCATATCGAAGATCCCTCCCGCGCGGCCCTGAAAGCCGGTTGCCACGGGATCAGCGCGATCAACACGCTGCGAAGCGTCATGCGGGTGAACCTGGAGACTCTCCGCCCGGAACCGACAGTTGAAGGCTATTCAATGGTCGGAGGGTATTCCTCCATCGCGATCCGCCCGATCGCGCTCCGGATGTGCATGGAGGTAGCCACCCTGATCCGGAACGAATTCCCGGGGCGCTCGCTTTCCGGGATCGGCGGGATTGAAACCGGCTCGCATGCGGCAGAATTCCTGCTCCTCGGTGCGGATACAGTGCAAGTCTGTTCCGGAGTCATGAAATCCGGCTACGGGATCGTGCGGGAAATGAAGGAGGAACTCCTGGCCTTCATGGAAAAGCACGAATTCCAAACTCTTGCGGATTTCAAGGGACTCAGCCTCCCCTTTTTCACGTCCCATGCGGATCTCGTCGAAAGGCAGCGCGCGAGGAAAGCCGTTCCCAGGTCCGACGGCGAATGGAGCGCCGACAAATTCCTCGATCAGGCCCGTTCGCTCACAGGAGAAAAATAAATGATTGTCCCCGTTCCGCTCAAGAACTGCCCTTACGACGTCCACGCCGGTCCAGGCCTGCTCGATCAGGCCGGCTCCCTGGCCGCCTCGGTGGTAAAGCCCCGCCGCTGCGCGCTCATCACGGATTCGAATGTCGCCCCGCTCTACGCCGGTCAGGTTGAGAACTCCCTGAGCGACGCGGGATTCGAAGTCACGACACTCGTCTCGCCCGCCGGGGAAAAATCCAAATCCATGGCGGAGACCTCCTCATTATGCGACCGCATGATCGCTGCCGGGCTGGACCGTTCGTCCTGCGTCATGGCGCTCGGGGGCGGAGTGGTCGGTGACCTCGCAGGCTTTGTGGCGGCTATCTACTACCGCGGCATCCCGTTTATCCAAATTCCAACGACGGTCGTCGCGCAGGTGGACAGTTCGGTCGGGGGAAAGACCGGGGTCAACGCGCCGGGCGGCAAGAACCTCATCGGCGCATTCCACCAACCGCGTATCGTCATCGCCGATACCGATACGCTCTCATCACTGCCCGAACGTGAATTCAACGAAGGATTCGCCGAGATCATCAAACACGCGGCGATCCGTGATTTTGAAATGCTCGACGCCCTCGATGACCTCCCCGCCCTGGTCTCACGCAATGTCGCCATCAAGGCGTCCATTGTCGCGGACGACGAATTCGAGACCAAGGGCGTTCGCGCGCTCCTCAACTTCGGCCACACCATCGGACACGGAATCGAGAATGCCGCCGGCTACGGGCGTTTCCTTCATGGTGAGGCAATCTCACTCGGACTTGTTGCCGCCTGCCGCCTGTCGGTGGAGAAAGCCGGGCTCCCGGAACCAAACTGCGACAAAATCCTTTCCGCCCTCGCCCGCTACAAACTCCCGCTTTCGCTTCCGCCCGACATCCCGGTGGGAAAAATCATCACGGCCCTCCAGAAGGACAAAAAATTCCATTCGGGCACCATCCGCTTCGTCCTCCTGAGAAGCCCCGGTGACGCGTTTGTATCAGACGAAGTCACCGAGTCAGACATCGCCAGGCAGATCGAGGCGCTTCGGGATTGAGGCGATTGCGCTTGACCGTGGCAGATGTGACGGGAAGCCTCGCCCCCGTGCCACTGAGGGAGACCAGAAAAGCCGGATCGGAATTCCGGACATGGAACGAGGCGTATGGGCCGGATGGCGGACCGCGCGACGTCTATCGCCCGCTGTTCGAGCGGCTGGACTCCCTGCCTCTGGCACGGGCCCGCTCGCTCGACGAGCGGCTTGAGGCGACAATGCGGGAGATGGGCGTGACGTTCGATGTGGCGCGCGACCGGCCATGGGGACGGCGCCCCTGGTTCTGCGATCTGCTTCCACAGATTTTCACGCAGGCGGAATGGGAGCCCCTCGTAGCCGGGATCAAGCAGCGCCTGAAGGCCTTCGAGCTCCTGCTGCAGGACGTTTATTCGAAGAAGGAAATTCTCCGGGAATGAGAGGTGCCCATCCAGCCCGTGCTCGGCAGTTCGTTTTTCCAGCCCGCCGCAGCAAATCTCCCGCCACCCGGAGGCGCCTATCTGCATTTGAGCGGAATCAGCATCTGCCGGCTGCCGGGGGGAGAGCTGGCGGTCAAGCACCACTACTTCAGCAATGCCTCGGGCATGTCCTACATGATCCAGAACCGCAGGGCTCTCGCCCGGGTGATTCCGCAATCGTTTCAGGAAACAAGCATCCACTCGATTGCGGACGCACCGACCGATATCCTCGAGATGCTGAGATCGATGTCCCAGGCACCCGAGCCGAAGGTCGTCCTCCTCTCGCCCGGAGCTGGAAGCGCCGTCTATTCCGAGCACAGCTTTCTCGCGCGGAGGATGGGCATCCCGCTCGTCCAGGGCGGAGACCTGCTCGTGCTCAATGATGCGGTCTATTTGAAAACGGTTTCCGGCCTCGAGCGCGTGGAGATCATCTACAGCCGCATCTCCGACCAATGGCTTGATCCCATGGCGTTCCGGCGGGATTCCTTGCTGGGGGTTCCCGGTCTTGTCCACTGCATCCGCAAGGGAACCGTCGCGGTCGTCAACGGTATCGGATCCCAACTTGCCGACGACCGTGCCCTCCTTCCGCTTGCAGGGCACATCATCCGCCACTACCTGGGCGAGCGCCCCCTTCTCAAAAGCCTGCCCACTTACTGGCTCGGCGACATCGACCAGAGGGAGATGGTCATCGCCGACCTCTCGGACTACACAATCCGCCCGCTCCACGGTGAACGCATCCTTCTCGGAGGCGATGGCCGCCAGCCCTCAGCCGGGCAGGTCAATTCCGTGCGGGAGGAAATCCTTCGCAATGCCTCGCACTTTGTCGCCCAACCGCAGGACTGCGATGCGGAGACGGTGTGCTACCAGGATGGACGGCGGGCGGTCCGGCGACAGGATCACATCGTCTTCGCACTCCGGCGCCCCGATGGCGAATATGACGTGTTTCCCGGCGCACTCACGCGCGTCTCCACCGATGAGACGCCGTATACGTCGTCCGAACTGGGAGGAGGAAGCAAGGACACATGGGTGCAGGTGGGGTTCGAGCCCGAATCTGAGAACTGGGAGTCACCGCGCTCAATCGAGACGATCCTGCCCTCCGCTTATGTCACCAGCCGTGTCGCAGAGGCCTTCTACTGGATCGGCAGATACATGGAGCGCGCATACAGCCTCGCGGGCATGGTGGGGGCCATCGAATCCCTCGAACTGGAGGAATTGAACCCGACCGAACGGACCCACTACCGGCCGGTCTGGAACAGGATTCTTCCCATGCTGGAAGGCGGCGGCGTGGCGACCCGGCGAACGATCTCGAATCCGGCCGGCCGCTACCGGCTCACCCTCGACATCGAGGAACCGGGCTCGGTCGTCAGCGCGATTTTGCGGGCCTCCCGTAATGCGGAAAGCGTTTCGGAAACCTTGAGCCTCGAGGCATGGGGCGTGCTCAGCACGCTGCGCGACCGTTTCCAGCAAACACGGTTCCGGCCCGACGCCGCGCCGGAAATTCTGACTTCATCGAGCCGGAAACTCTGCGATTTCGCCAGGGCATTGATCCCCCAGTTCTTCGGAACGGCCGAATGCACGATGCTTGCCGACGGAGGCTGGAAATTCTGCGAGATTGGACAGCTGATCGAGCGGGCAGCGATCACGGCGAACGCGATTGGATCCATCTCAGGCCCCCTCCTTCAGCCCGCAGAGGAATCTGCGGGAGATCATGCGATGGAGATCCGCCTGTCCGCATTCCTGCGGCTTCTCAACAGCCGGGATATCTACCGGAGGGTGTATCAGATGCGCATCGAGCCGGTGCCGCTTCTGGACCTGCTCTGGAAAAACCCGGTGGCCCCGCGCTCGGTGACCCGCTGCATGCGCGGCTGCGCGGCGCTGATTGCCGGCAGCGAGGATACGGCTTCCCCCGCGACCGACCGCGCCGTTGCGGCCATCGGAGCCCTCGTGCAGGCGATCCAGGCCACGGATTGGAACTCCCTCATGGATTCTCCTCCGGCCCGACAATCCGCGCTCCAGGCCCAAAGCGATGAGCTCCTCTCAAAGGTGCTCGGCATCCACGATCTGATCGCCGACGGCTTTTTGAACCACCAGATCCACATGCGGCACGAGACCCAGCCGCTTTTCGCAAGGCCCTGAGATGCTCTTCGAGGTCATCCATACCACCGACTACCGCTACAGCGAGCCTGTCAGCGAAGCCTACCTCGAAGCCAGGCTCACCCCTCCGCACAGGGAGGAACAAACGATTCTTTCCCACAAGATCGAATTTCAGCCCGGCGCTGCCATGTCCGACTACGTGGACTACTTTGGAAACGCGACAACATTTTACTCGATGACGCTCCGGCACGAACGTCTGACGGTGACGAACCGGATGAGCGTGCAGACGAAACCCAGGAGGCCGCTTGGCGAGGCGCTCGGCATTCCCTTGGCCGAGGCCAGGCAGATCCTGGCCTCCTCGCTGACCGACGTCTTCGACTACCTGCAGCCGACACCCGTCGTCCCCACCGGCGGGATCTCCACCGAGTGGGCAAAAAAAATCCTCAAGGGCAAAATCCCGGTCGGCGAGGCGGTGGAATCGCTGAACCGGGCGATCCACGAAAAGTTCGAATACAAGCCGGGCGCGACCGAGCTTCACACCCCGCTCGCAACGGTGTGGAAAAAGCGGGCCGGCGTCTGCCAGGATTTCGCGCACATCATGCTCAGCGTCCTCCGCACCGCCGGGCTCCCCTCCCGCTACGTCTGCGGATACATCGAATCCGACGCCCCACCCGGACCCGGCGGGAGAAAGCTGATCGGCTCGGTCGCGACGCACGCCTGGGTTGAAGTCCTCCTTCCGGGCATGCGGTGGCTGGCATTGGATCCCACGAACAACCAATGGTGCGGCGAGCGGCATATCACAGTCGCCCTCGGCCGGGACTTCGAGGACGCCGCCCCGGTCCGCGGAACGTTCAAAGGTTCCGGTTCGCAAAGCATGAAGGTCCGTGTCACGATGAGGCGGTTGCCAGAAAAATCGCCGTGAAACTTTCGATCCGCTACAAGGCCGTCTATTCCTACGCGGAACCGGCATCCCTCTCGCCTCACCTCGCCCGCGTTTTCCCGCGAACCGACCTCTTTGTCAAAATCGGACACACGGCATTCATGACGCATCCGACTGCCGACGTCCAGTGGCGCAGGGATCTTTGCGACAACCTGATCGCCTACTGCTTTTTCCCCGAGCCCGTGCAGGATCTCCCTTTCGAACTCGAACTGGATCTCGAAGTCCGCGAGAGGAACCCGTTCCACTTCCTTCTCGATTCGAGGGGATTGACGATGCCCTGCGACTACTCGGACGACGAGCGCGCGATCCTCGCCGCCTTTCTTCAGCCGGAGTCCCGGTTGTCGCTTCCCCCGCCCCTGGCACCAACCGGCCCGCGTCCGACGGTGGAAACTTTGGTGACATTGAACCGCTGGATCCACGAGAACCTTGCATACGAGAGGCGCGAGGAGGGGGATCCCTTTCCGCCGCAGGAAACCTTGAACAGGGCTTCCGGGTCCTGCCGGGATTTCGGAGTGCTCTTCGCAGAGGTGCTGCGGACCAACGGGGTCGCGGCGCGACTGGCGAGCGGGTTCGTCTGGGAAGGCGACAAGAAGGCGGAGGACCGCCGGGCGGAAAGCGCGATGCACGCCTGGGTGGAGGCCTATCTTCCCGGAGCCGGGTGGATCGGAGTCGACCCGACCAACGGAGCGCTCTGCGACCACCATTTCATCACGACAGCGGTCGGGCTCCGACATGCCGATGTCTCGCCGGTCGCGGGAACCTACTATGGGAAAAAGCAGATCCCGAGCACGCTGGCCACCAATTTGGAAATCACAAAATCATGAGGGGATGGCAACAGGGAGTTTCGGAAAAGTGCGGCGAGGTGTTCCTGCGTCACGGCGCGAAGCTGACGCTCGGCGGCGAACCCACATTTCTACCGCTCGATCCACAGGGACCGGAGTGGACCTATTCCGCCGTCGGACCGACAAAACTCGGATACGCGCGGAGCATCGCAGCCGGCCTGCTCAAGGGCCCTCTTCGCGGAGGGATCGACTTCTTTTCACCGGGAAAATCCTATCCCGGCGAGGTGAACCCGAGGTGGGCGATCCGGATTCTTGCGAACCGCGACGGTTCGGCGCTCTTTCGCCCACAGCCAAAGAAAGCCCCGTCACCAGCCTCGCTCGCAGCGTTCCGCTCCGCTGTCGCCAATGGACTGGACGTCCTCCCCCTCTGGAAAATTCTGCCTGACCCGACGGACCGCAGGAACCGTGTCTGGGCGATTGTGCTCGGGGAAAAGAACGGACGCTGGACCGCCCACAAGTGGCCGGATAAGAGGCTTGTCCTCACGACCGCCCAGGGACCCGCGGGCCTGCGTCTGCCGCTTCACTCCCTGCCCAAAGCCGCCCCCCGTCGCGCGCTGACCATCGAATGGAACGAGGACGGCCTGGCACTTTTCCTGCCGCCCGTTTTTCAAAGCCCCTTCCTGCACCTCCTTCGCATCATCGAAGCCGCCCTTGTGTCCTCCGGAATCGGACGGGTCAAAATGCAGGGATATGTTCCGGAGGATGAAGCCGGTTCATGGATTCATCTCGGGCTCACCGCTGATCCCGGAGTGCTGGAGGTGAACCTTCCCGCCTGCAAAGACTGGCGCGAGTATGACCGGTGGATCCACTCCGTTACCGAGGCGGCGGAAAAATCGGGAATGCGTCCGTGGAAGCAAATGCCCGGAGCACCGCCCGAGGGCACCGGCGGGGGAAACCATCTCCTCTTCGGAGGACCGTCCACGGAGGAGAATCCGTTTTTCCCGCGTCCGGCATGGCTGGCATCCATTCTACGCCACTGGCAGCACCATCCCTCGCTCGCCTACCTTTTTACAGGATGCTATGCGGGCTCCTCCTCGCAGGCCCCGCGCGCGGATGAATCCGCCAGGGACCTGCACGATCTGGAAATGGCCCTCTCGTTCCTGGAATCTCTTCCGGCGGGAGACCACCGGGCGATCATCTCCGAGACGCTCCGCCATCTCCAGACAGACGTCACGGGAAACTCACACCGCAGCGAGATCAGTCTCGACAAGTTCTGGAACCCCGGATGGCCTTCCGGAACGCTTGGACTCCTGGAGTTCCGGGCGATCGAGTCGCTGCCGAAGGCGGAGTGGATGAGCGCGGTCGCGCTGCTCTGGACCTCGCTGGCCGCAAGGCTGCTTGACCGCCCGGAGCGCGGCGCCCTGAGGAGGCTCGCCCCGGAATTGCACGACCGGTATTTTCTTCCATCCGTTCTCTGGAAGGACCTCGACGAGGTCCTGAAGGACCTTTCGCGGCACGGGTTCCGTCTCGATCCGGAGATCTACCGCAGCATCTGGAACTGGAAGTTCCCGAAGATCCTGTCTTTCGCGAATGGATCCGCCCGCATCGAGGTGCGGAAAGCGCACGAAAGCTGGCCGCTCCTCTGCGAAACCCCGGTGGATGGCGGCACGACGAGCCGGTTTGTGGACACGTCGATGCAGCGGCTGGAGGTGTCGGCTAACCCCTCCTTCGCGGCGGATTGCGAAATCCGCTTCAACAACCGTCCTCTCCGGCTGGTTCCGGTCGGCGGCGACCTTTTCATCGCCGGGCTCAGATACCGCCGCACCAATCTTTACCCGTCATTGCACCCGGGACTGCCGCCCCAGATTCCGCTGCACCTCGACATCATCCGGAAAGACACGGCAGTCCGGTTCACTCTGGCCGCCACGCGTCATCAATTCCGCGCCGCAGGATCCCGCGCGGTCGAACCTGCAGGGCCGCCATGCAAGCCCGGCAAACGCGGAGATTTGACATGCGACCTGAGAATTCCTTAAGCAAATGAAGGCCGCTTGAAAACAACGCGCTCATCGCAGGAATTCGACCGGGAGGAAACATCCCGCCTCTCGCCGTGCGCCATCCCGGGCGGTGGATCCGCAGGGCGGGAGCGCCGCGAACCCGGCCACGCATTCCGGTCCGAGATCCAGCGCGACCGCGCGCGCATCATCCATTGCTCGGCATTCCGCCGGCTCGATGGCAAGACACAGGTTTTCCTCAACGGCACCGGCGACCACTACCGCACCCGCCTGACCCACACGATCGAGGTGGCCTCGATCAGCCGCACAATCGCACGGGCGCTCCGCCTCAATGAGGATCTTGCGGAGGCCATCGCGCTCGCGCACGACCTCGGACATCCGCCCTGCGGGCACACCGGCGAGGAGGAACTCGACCTTCTCCTCAAAAACCATGGAGGCTTCGACCACAACGCACAGAGCCTGCGGATCGTCGAAATCCTTGAGGAAAAATACCCCGGCCACCACGGGCTCAACCTGACCTGGGACGTCCGGGAGGGCATTCAGAAACATGCCGGCGGTTACACGCATCCATCCATGGGCATCCACCCCTCGCCCTCGCTCGAAGCGCAGGTTGCCGACCTCGCCGACGAGATCGCCTACTCCAGCCACGATCTCGACGACGGGATGGATGCCGGCTTTCTCAATACCGGCGCGCTGGAAGCCGTCGCCCTTTGGAAGCGCGCGCTGGACCGCGCGCGGTCGGAGCATTCCCGCATCGATCCCGAGCGCCACAAAGGCTTCGTCATCCGCTGCCTCGTCACCCTACTCGTCGAAGACCTCGTCCGCAGGACTTCGGCCAACCTCGACAAATCCGGCATTTCAACTTTTGAGGGAATCCGGAATCACCCGACCCGACTGGCGGCATTCAACGGCGTCATCCGCAAGGAACTCTCCGCGCTCCGGAAGTTCCTCTTTAAAAACCTCTACCACCACCCCGACGTCGCCGGCGTCAACCGCCAGGCCGCCAGGATGATCTCGGATCTATTTCACCACCTGATGAAAAATCCGTCGCAGCTCGGACGCAAGGCAAGCGCCAGGGTCCGCAGAGACGGACTCGAACGAAGCATCGGCGACTACCTCTCGGGCATGACCGACCGCTACCTCTCCCTCCAGCATCGAGAGCTGATCGGGTAGCGATCTGAATCCGGCATTTCCGCCCAAGGCCCACAGGTCTTGTTCTGAATAAGCCAATTTCTTCCAACCGCTGGCCTCATCGCAACTCCCCCTCCAGGACCTTCTTCAGAAATTCGCGCGCTGCAACCGGATCCTCAGCGTCGATCACTCCGCCAACTTCCCCCCCCCGCTGGTAGATGAACTTCCATTTGCCATAGTTCACGGCCTGAAAAACTTTGGCGCCGGCGATGTCGGACATCGCTTCCGCCTTTCCGCCGTAGCGGCCGCTGAAAGCCAGATACGCTTCCCAAGCCTTGGCGGCATCTTCAGGTGCTGAGACCATGATGAAGAACGCGAGCTTCTTCCCCTCGAAGTCGTAGTCGGCCTGGAAGACCTCCTTGAGAAACGCCTGCCCCTGCGCGTTGTCCTGCGTGTAGAGGACCGATTCGCTGACCATCCCCTGCGCGGGCAGGCTCCTCCGCGCGCCGAGGCCCTGCTCGTCGGCAGGCAGGGATTGTGAAATCTGCTCGGCCACGGATTTTGCCACCGCAAGAGTCCCGGGCTTTTGATCGGAAGCCATCACCTGCACGTAGCAACTGCCCTGCCGGAAAAAGTATCCCATCTCCCCGGAATATCCGTCCGGCGCGAAATCGAGAGGCTTCCCGGCAGGGTCGCGTTCGAGGGCAAAGATTCCAAAGGCATTGACCGGGGAATCCATCCGATATTCGTAAACATCCACATACCCGTTGTCCGGCGCGGAGAATGTCCGGCAGCGGAGCTGCTGGAAACCGAACTCGAAATAGGCCGGCGCGCGGCCGTTGATTTTCTCGTAGAGCGTGTCGGCGGAATAATATTCCGTATCCCCCATCGGCTTTGCGCCGGGAATTTCGAGCGGTTGGTTGACCGCAGCGGGAGGAGCAGTTGCCAGAGGAGCTGATTCCTCATATCCGCCCGGGGATTCGGCAGCAGATACCGGACCCTCCGAAACGGCTGCGTTCTTCGCACCCTCAGAGGCTGCCCTCTCGGGAACAGGAGCCTCCGTGGATTTCAGCGCCTCCGTGCGAAGGCTGTAGAGACCGGGGTCAAAATTCCTGCCGGCGATCCAAACCATGATTCCGATCGCCACAAGCAGCCCCACAATCGAGAGGCTGATCGTCCTTTCAAGCGGGCCGACGCTGGTGCGCCTGAACGCGCTTCTCCCCGCGCGCGGGGTATCCTGAACCGGGCCGATCAAGCGAAGTAGCGGTTGGCGCGCCGCATGATCTCCGGATAATCCGTATGGAAGGAACACCCTTCACGCAAAGCCGCCAGATCAATCCGTCCGAGATCCCGGCTCTCAGCAGGAAGCGATTGAAAAAGGCCCTTCGCCTCCAGGTTGCCATCCTGCTCGTAATAGGTCACGTAGCGGGAGATATCCATGAATGCAAACCCGGTCGCAGCCGACAGGGCGGTGCAGGATGGGCATCCCGGACAGAACGTCCGGCGGTGGGCCAGAACCGTCTCCTTCAGCGCCTGAATATCGGCAAGCTTCAGCGGCCCCTTGAATTCCCGGGCCGCCGCCGTGTTGGTCTCCATCTGCCCGACATTCTCGATCATCGAGCAGACCGCCGAGATTCTCGGGTCGCTATAAACCGCCTGCAGCAGGCCCTGATGAGTCGTAAGGCCGAGCTTGTCGAGTTCGGGAATGCGGGCGGGCACCTCGCCGGCATTGCGCATCGTCTTCATCGCAACAAGGCCGATCCCCGCCTGGTGACAAGCGGATACTGCCTTGTCGAAATCGTCGCCGGGCTTGAAAAATGGCGTGTATTGAAGCATGATCGCATCGAGGAATCCGCCCTCCGCCGCCGAGTTGAGGCACTGGACAAGCGTCGCATCGTGGCAGGAAAAACCGACCATCCGGGCCTTCCCGGAACTCTTCAGCTTTTCGGCAGTCTTCCGGAATGCGTCGCCTTTCGGCCAGTTGACCGAGTCCTCACCATAGCCCCGGCCCGGTTTGCCTTTCGGCCCCGGCCCGAGCCCGTGAATCAAAAAGAGGTCAAGATAATCGGTGCCGCAGGCAGCGAGCCGGGCGTCGATCATTCCCAGCAGTTCCTCCGGACCATTCTTCGGATGATCTTTGGAAACAAGAAAGAGTTCCTTCCGGCGCTCGGGATACTTTGCAAGCCACTCGCCGATGATTTTTTCAGACTTCCCCTTGAGGTAGCAGTCCGCCGTGTCGAAATACCGGATCCCCATCGACCAGGCGATGTCGAGATACTCGGGGCTGAAAGCCGCCATCATCCCGCCGAGGCTGATCATCGTGACATCAGGACCGTTCTTGCCGAGCTTGCGTTTGGGAAGAGCGCCGGCACCCGGTGCCGCAGCAGGTGCGGCAGTCTGCCCGTGCGCAGTGGAGCCCAGCGTCATGGCGACTGGAACTGCCAGGGCGGTTTTGAGAAAATGTCTGCGGGAGGTGTCGTTGCTCATAGGTCAGTATTTCCAAGTTGATTTGCAAATCCCGAACGCTGCGGTTTCCGCATCCGCCCGAAACCCGTTTCAGATGCAGAAATTACGCGCTTCCGCAGACTTTCACAAGGCGCAATTTGATGGACAACATGAAAAACTTCGGTTAAATCGGCTGCCAATATGCATATTCCAAGCGCCATGATCGAAGGGGCCGTGTGTCCGGTGACTGCGGTGGTTGCAACAACGGGAGTAGCAGCCGCTCTCTGGGCCGCGTCGAAAGCTGAAAACAAACCCACGGCGGCACGATTTGCCGGGGTGAGCGCGTTGGTGTTCGCCGCGCAGATGATGAATTTTCCCGTTCAATTTGGCACATCCGGCCACCTTCTTGGCGGAGTCCTCGCCTCGGTGCTGCTCGGAACGCCATTCGGGGTGCTTTCCATCTCGCTCGTTCTGGCAGTCCAGTGCCTGCTCTTCTCGGATGGCGGGCTTGCGGTGCTCGGCGCGAACATCCTGAACATGGCCCTGCTGGGTGCGGGTGCGGGGGGATGGCTGGCCGGAAGTCTTCGGAGCCGATCCCTTCCAACATTCGCCCGGATTGGCCTTGCCGCGTGGGTGTCCGTGCTGCTGGCGGCGCTGGCCTGCTCGATTGAGTTGGCAGTGGCCGGGGTCGTTCCTTTCTTAGAAGTCGCCCCGATGATGTTGGGTGTCCATGCTCTGATCGGAGTCGGCGAAGCCTTGCTGACAGTAGCAGCTGTGGCACTGCTCCCCTCGGCGGAAAAATCCGCACGGATGGGAACCGTCGTTCCGGCCGCCGCCGCGCTGGTCATCGCCCTGATCCTCAGCCCCTTTGCCAGCGGTTTTCCGGATGGTTTGGAGTGGGCCGCATCGCAGTTGGGAATCATGCACGAGGCCGCCCCGGCATTTGTGGCACCCTTCAATGGCTATTCTGTTCCAGGACTTTCCGTCTTCTCCACCTCGCTGGCCGGATTGGCGGGCGTCGTTGCGGTTTATGTTTTCGGAAGCATCGCGGCTTCGCTTTGGAACCGCCGCACCGACCCCGCCCTGTCGTAAGTTTTCCCGAGAAGAGAAGTGTTGCGTGCGGGCAGGATTTAAGGTCAATATTCAGTTATGAATTCCCGCTTCACCACCTCCCGCGCTTCCCGTTGTTTTGCATGGTTTATCCTGCCCGCCATTTTGCTGGCGCTCTGCTCCGCAGCTCTCGCAGGCACCGCCGCGATTGGCGATCTTGTTGGAACATGGGTGAGGCCGGACGGCGGCTACAAGATGGTCGTCAAATCGATTGAAAAAGACGGCAAAGCCGAAGTGCAGTATTTCAATCCGAACCCCATTCACGTGGCGGAGGCTACAGCTTCTCTCAAGGATGGATCAGTCACCCTCTTCGTGAAATTCGAGGATGTCAACTACACCGGAAGCACCTACAACCTGACGCTGGCCCCGGACAAAAACCGTCTGGCGGGAAAATACTTCCAGGCGACCCAGAAGGAGACCTTCGA
>Ga0247840_10002264_pt1 | contig 34670 bp, 35 predicted proteins | sample LaCruzMarch2015__FD_192404 | JGI IMG/M metagenome (GOLD analysis project Ga0247840, IMG submission 192404) | Freshwater microbial communities from meromictic Lake La Cruz, Castile-La Mancha, Spain - LaCruzMarch2015_17m | ecosystem: Environmental > Aquatic > Freshwater > Lake | place: Spain...
CACCGGCTTCATATTCACCTCCCAGGTGTCATTTCCTGGGACTTAAACTATCATAAATATCCAATTATGTCAAGTAGTTATATAAAATTAAGCGGATTTCGTGCCACTATTTCAGGTTAGTATTATCATAATTGCTTTCCAGGTGGTTATACTCCAGTTCCGCAGCCAGGATACGATTGGTGAAAGGCGTCAGATAGCCTACTTTTGCACCGGCCAACCAGCCGGTTTTCATGTTTATATCCCCCTTGTCGTTCTCGCCGTCGGATTGATCCGTAAGCGTTGTCGACAGGGCGGGCGGGAACGAAAAGCCGCCCAGAAGACCTACATAAAGCCCCCTGATCTCGTCCTGTGCCGATGCATTAAAGGCAAATACAAATACCGACAAAAACGATACAAAAACAATTCCTAACCGTTTCATATGAATTCCTCCTCATTATATTTATTATTCTAATTAAATTGTTAACTAATGATCCATGTCTAGCGCCACACAGCGGCTTCTCTACTTAATAATTTGCCCTCCTTTCTTTGAAAGATTCATCATTCCCTACCTTGGCGATCATCTTTGCCATCTTTTGTCCCGTTTAACCCTGTCCCCGTTCATGTTTTCTTTCCCCAGCTCAGTGCCCTGCTGCTCCCAAATGAAAAAAGCCCGCAACACAATGCCGCGGGCTAAATCAACCGGTTCTCTAGCAACCCGGCTGTCCTCTGGGGACCCGTGGCTTTCCGTCCCACAATTGCTCGTGGTCTGGCCTTGTCACTCGTTTTTAGTCGTGTAAAGAGACAACAAACGGGGACATATGTCAAGGGAAAACTCGCCGGGAGAGCAGGTAATTAGATGCCGCCCCAGGATGAACCATTTTCTGTCCGGGTAATCTCCTTGACATGGGAGAAGGGCATCTTTATAGTTACCGTCAGGAAAGCGAATTTCTATTTTGATAGGATGTCTTACAGTTTGGCATATCTGAATTATGTGAACCCATTCCCCATCGACCATATCCTTCCGGAGCTGAAAGAGGCGGTCCACGCCAGGCCGGCGGTTGTAATCCAGGCCCCGCCCGGCTCCGGGAAAACGACGCGGGTCCCCCTGGCGCTCCTGGATTCGATTCCCCATGATAAGGGGCGGATCATCATGCTCGAACCACGGCGGATCGCGGCAGTTGCCGCGGCCCGTTGGATGGCCCATCTCCTGAAGGAACCGGTCGGCCAGACCATCGGTTATGCCATCCGTTTCGATCGTCGGATCTCAAAAGATACCCGCATTGAGGTAGTGACCGAAGGAATCCTTACCCGGCGCCTCCTGGACGATCCCAACTTGGATGGGGTCGCCATGATCATCTTCGACGAATTTCACGAGCGGAGCCTTCAGGCAGACCTTGCCCTGGCCCTGAGTCTCGATATTCAACGGGGACTCAGGGAGGATCTCAAGCTCCTGGTCATGTCGGCGACCATCGAGGCCGCGCCGATTGCGGCTCTACTGGGCAACGTCCCGGTGATTTCGGCAACGGTCGAATCCTTCCCCGTGGCAGAGTGTTATTTGCCGGACAATGGGTGGACAGGGGACCGGGGCGACCACTTGGAGAAGCGCATTGTCGGCGCTGTCCTTACCGTATTGAGAGAAACGACGGGGGACATCCTCGTTTTTCTGCCTGGGGCCGGGGAAATACGCCGGGCCGCCGCGGGCATACAGGAAGTCATAAAGGGGCGGGAAGACCACATTTCCATCCATCCCCTCTATGGAGACCTGCCATTCGCAGAGCAGGAACGGGCAATCCTGCCGGCCCGGCAACGGAAGATTGTCTTGGCGACAAATATAGCTGAAACAAGTCTCACCATCGAAGGGGTCCGGGTAGTGATCGACGGGGGCCAGGCACGGAGACTTCAGTTTGATCCCGCCACGGGCATGAATCGTCTCGTAACGGTTACGACCTCCCGGGCGTCGGCAACGCAGCGCCAGGGCCGAGCGGGCCGCCTCGGACCGGGGAGCTGTTATCGCCTGTACAGCCGCCATGTCTATGAGTCCATGCTCCCCTTTACACCGCCGGAGATCCTCACCTCCGATCTTTCCTCCCTGGTCCTCGAATTGGCGGCCTGGGGTATAACCGACCCCCTGGCCTTGGCATGGCTCGATCCACCGCCAAAAGCTGCCTGGGAAGGGGCACGACAGCTCCTCATGGATCTGGACGCCCTGGATGAATCCGGGACGGTGACGCCTATCGGCCGCGCGATGGTCCCTTTGCCCCTCCACCCCCGCCTGGGGAGATTGCTGCTACGGGCGGCCGAATCAGGGCATCTCCGCCTGGGAGCGGATCTTGCCGCCCTCCTTTCCGAACGGGACATTATGCGCCGGAATACCATGGATGACAGAGAGCGACAGGGAGGAGCAGACATCAGCGAACGCCTCGGGATACTCCGGCGCTGGCGTAAGGAAAAGCAGGCCCCCCCAGGAACGGACCCCCACGCCTTACGGGCCGTGGACCGGGCGGCGCAACAGCTAAGGAGTCTGTCGAAAACGGCGTCGGGAGGAGCGGTCCGGAAAAGCGAAGCCCCGGCAGTTTCCTCCCTTCTTATTCGCGCTTATCCCGACCGGATCGCCAAAAGGCGCGAAGAAGGGGGCGATCGCTATCTTCTGGCTCAGGGAAGAGGCGTGCGGCTGCCCCGGGGAAGCCGCCTGACCGCAAGCCCTTTTCTCGTCGCCGTGCATCTTGATGGGGGTGAAAAGGCCGAAGGAACAATCCATTTGGCTGAGCCCGTAGCCGAAGAGATCATCAGGCAGGAAATGGGCGCCCATATAGAAACCAGGCGGCAGGTGATATGGGACAGGCAGGAAGGAAGGATTATCTCTTTACTCTCAGAAGGACTGGGGACGCTTCCCCTCTCAAGAAAGCCTTTTCCTGCCCCTGATGAAGAGGCGATTCCGATCCTGTGCCAAGCGATCCGGTCCAGGGTTGCCATCCTGACTTTCGGCAGGGAAGACAGGCAGTTTCAAAGCAGAGTCGCCTTGCTGCGGCACACCTTTCCCAAGGAGAACTGGCCGGATCTGTCTGAGGAGGCCCTTCTGTCGTCCCCGGAAGGATGGCTTGCTCCTTGGCTCGTGGGTATCCGCACCGGGGAACAGCTTGCCGGTCTTAGCCTGCTCCCGTCCCTGAAGGCCGTCCTTTCCCGGGAGCAACGAAAACGCCTTGACGAGTCCGCCCCGACGGCCCTTGTCGTTCCCAGCGGCCGCAGTATTCTACTGGATTATGCCGCCGGGGAGCTGCCCATCCTGGCCGTAAAACTCCAGGAGCTGTTTGGTCTCACTGCAACCCCCACCATATCAGGCGGGCGGGTAACGGTGCTTGTTCATCTCCTGTCGCCCGCCGGACGTCCCGTCCAGATCACCCGTGATCTGAAGGGATTCTGGGAAAGCGGCTACCCCCAGGTAAAGAAGGAATTACAGGGACGCTATCCAAAGCATCCCTGGCCCGACAATCCATGGAACGCCGTGCCAACGCACCGGACATCTCGCCGAAATAAATAATCCCGGTTCTAAATCAAAGCGCTATCTTCGTTGGCATCGTCATCGGCTCCTAGACGTATAAAAGATACGCCTGCGTCGCCTCTTCCTCACCGCCTTGATATCATCTTTGATTTAGAAGCGGAATAAACTTGGATCTCATTCACAAGAAATATCCTGATCCCGTTGGCAGGCCTTTTCATGCGTCTTTTCGGCAAGGCGCATTTCCCGCCTAGTCTTTGCCTCTTGATTACGCCGTTTCTGCACATCTGTCTCCAATATCACCGGCGGTAATGTTATGGGCTTGCCATTCGCACCGAGGGACACATAAGTCAAATAGGCCGTCGATGTATGGAGCCGCTGCCCCGTAATGAGATTTTCCGACTCCACACGCACTCCTACTTCCATAGAGGCTCTGCCAACAAAGTTCACACTCGCCCTGAGGGTGACAAAGTCCCCGACAAAGACGGGGTGATAGAAATCCAGACGGTCCACGGAGGCCGTGACGGAATTGGAGCGGGCGTGTCTGATGGCTGCAACGCCTGCCGCCGTATCGATTAGTTTCATGATTACCCCGCCGTGAACATTACCGGCGGGATTGGCATCCTGGGGGTTCATCTGCTGAGCCATGACCACCGAACTTTCTCTGACTTTTTTTCCTTCCATGTTTATCCTCTCTTCTACCTTTTGATTAATGGGCTTAACTATAATAACTGCCGAGAAATATCAAACCTCATTTCGGGACCGCGATAATCATCTTATTTACCGTTGACGCCTCACCATTCTTATCCTATGATGAACGTCAAAGTTTTGAAAGAAGGAGGTAATGTAATGGCCGATCAAGCGGGGAAGCATTTCAAGAAATCACGTGTCAACTTGTGGATAGCGGTTATCCTGCTCGTCCCGGTCGCCGGTTTTATTCTCTATACATGGGTCACGTTGACCTGGAGTTTCTCTCAGGGCGAACGGACCGGTTATGTTCAGAAGCTTTCCAAGAGCGGCTGGGTCTGCAAGACCTGGGAAGGTGAAATGGCGATGGTGACCATGCCCGGGGCCATTCCGGAGAAATTCTATTTCAGCACCCGAGACGACAATGTCGCCGCCCGGATTAACAAATTAGCGGGCAGGCGGGTTTCCGTCGTTTATGAACAGCACAAAGGCGTGCCGACAACCTGTTTTGGAGATACACTGTATTATGTCGTTGATGTCAAGGCGATTGATTAAATTTTCATGTTTCGTTTTGCCCGCTTCGGACATGAGTGTTAGTTGATATAACAATCTCCTTTGTGATATCTGTGTTCCATGCGATGTCTGTCTATGCAGAAAGGACGTTTTCTCTATCTTGCCACCATCATCCTCATCATCTGCTTTCTCGCCCACGGATGCGGCAAGGGGCAATATAAAACCAAAGAAAAGAGAATCGTCCGGAAGATGCTGGTAACCGGATATGATGCGGGGAAGAAATCGACGGGATGGAAGCGCAAATGGGGACTCTTCTTTCTGCCCCCCGTTTATGCCTATGGGCCGAATGAAGGCAAGCGTAAAGACGTCGGTGTCACCTCCGACGGCAGCAAAGCCAAGAAAGGAACCATCGCCGCCGATATCACCCGCTATCCATACGGCACGAAGATGTACGTTCCCGGTTATGGCTGGGGGGAGGTGCACGACATCGGCAGCGCCATCAAGGGAGAACATATCGATCTCTTTTTCACCAGTGAAAAAGAAGCCAAAAAATGGGGGAAGCAATACCTGGATGTCATCATCCTTTTGAAGGAATAAATGAATAATGGACTTTTTTTTTAAGCCACAGAGCATTGCCGTCATCGGCGCGACAACCAACCCCTTCAAGGGTGGAAACGCCATCCTGAAAAACCTGATCACCGGATACGGGGGCAAAATCTATCCCATCAACCCCCGTTACAACGAGATCGAGGGGCTTACCTGTTATCCCTCCGTAAGCGCCATCCCCGGACCCGTTGATCTGGCCATTGTCTTTGTCCCCGCCCGCCAGGTTCCGGATGCCGTAGCCCAGTGCGCCGACAAGGGTGTCCCGGGCGTGATCATCGAATCCGGCGGCTTTGCCGAAACAGGGGCGGACGGCAAAAGCCTCCAGTCCTCCCTGATCAATCTGTCCAGGACGACGGGGATCAGGCTCTGGGGGCCCAATTGCATGGGCCTGGTTGACGCTGTAAACGGCCATGTTTTTTCCTTTATGGATCCCCGGGCCTTTAAGGCAGGTCTCATCCCCGGCAGCGTTTCCCTGGTTGTCCAGAGCGGCATGTTATCAGCGGGCTTTCTTGTCGATATCATGACCCACGGCATCATGGGCATCAGCAAAGTCTGCTCGGTAGGAAACAAGATCGACGTCGACGAGTGCGATTTGCTCCCCTGGCTGATCGAAGACAAGGACACCGCCGTCATCGGCCTATACCTGGAATCACTCCTCAACGGTCGCCGCTTTATAGACATCTGCCGGAGTTCTCCGAAACCGATTGTGGTGCTGAAAGGCGGCAAAAGCGCGAAGGGGGCCCAGGCCGCCATGAGCCACACGGCCAGCCTGGCAGGGAACGAACGGATTATCCAGGGCGCTTTCGCCCAGGCCGGGGTTGTCGAGGCCAACGACTTTAAACAGATGATGGACCTCTGCCGGACCCTGAGCATGGTCCCTCCTCGGGGAGAAGGCCGTCCCGGTCGGGTGGCCATCCTGACCTTCAGCGGCGGGGCGGGTATCGTCTCCGCAGATTTTCTGGACGCGGAAGGCCTGGAAGTTGCCGACCTTTCCGAACATACGAAAGAGTCTCTGGGCAGGCTGTTTCCGGAATGGATGCCCGTAAACAATCCTGTGGATCTCTGGCCTGCCCTGGAGCGCCATGCCGGCGGGGAGATCGATGTCATCGGTCAGGCATTAGCAGCAGTACTTGCAGACTCCCAGGTGGACGCCGTCTTCCTCCACGCCTTTGTAGGCAATTTCCGCATCCGTTTTGATATTAAGGATTTGGCGCGACAGGTCAAAGCCGCCGGCAAGCCCACCTTTATCTGGCTCTTAGGAAAAAGAGAGGAGTCCTTCCATTTTTACAACGAGGCCCGGACCCTCGGCATCCCCGTATTCCCGGAGATCGGCCGGGCCATCGAATGCATGTCCGCCGTCTTCAAGGGTAGGTAGTTCATTAGCATCCAATTATTCATTCCGGAATCAGATCGATGATGGTGATTTCCGGGGGTGAGAGCAACCGCATCGGCGGTCCCCAGGTTCCAGTTCCCTTGCTCACGTAAAGACGCGCCCCTTCCGGTAAGTTAAAAGATCCGCCCTGCAAGGGGAAAACCAGCCCTGTCACCATGCTGAACGGGAAGATCTGGCCTTTGTGGGTATGACCGGAAAGCTGGAGATCAAAGGCCCCCAGCGCCTCCTGATCAATTAGCGGCTGGTGCTTCAGCAGGAGCGTATAGGTCTTCCCGGGGAGACCGGCAAGCATCTTTGTTTCCGGTATCCCGCGGTACTGACCCGTCCTTTTTCCCGCCGGATCATCCACACCAGCAATGTTAAGCATCCCCCCAATATTGATCCCTTCACCCCGTAACACCGTAAAACCGGCCCTGCGGGTAAAATCAAGGGCCTGGTCAAGGCCGGCGTAGAATTCATGGTTTCCCGTAACTGCGTATTTGCCGTATTTCGTCTGGACACCATTCAGAAGCTGCAGCGATCCGTAGATATTGTCGAGCTGGCCGTCCACGAGATCACCCGTGGATACCAGAATATCCGGGGCCGCCTTCTTTACCGCCGCCATCATCCTTTCCAGACGTCCCTCCCGAACAATAATTCCCACATGGACGTCAGAGATCTGCACAATCCTGAGTCTCTCGATATTTTTGGGTATTTTTGCCGTCTTGATGACGAGGTGCTCCATCCGGATGTTCAGGGCCTCAAAATAACCGTAAATATTGAGACCGACGGAGATAATGAGCGGCGCCATGAACAGGATCAGGGCGGAGGGATAGAGATGATTCAGCTCAAAACCGCCGATCTCGCTGTTCATCCAAACGGCGAAACGATAAAAATCCAGGCAGAGGGAGGCGACAAAAAATAAAAAGATCACTCCCATCCAGGAATAACCGAGATAGGACAGAAAACAGGCGGCTCCCTCATAACCCTGATGCTCAGATAGACGAACCAGGAGGGGGCTGAGGAGCAATAGCAGGAGGGATAGCACTACAGTGGCGTGAACCCACGGCGTCAGATGGAAAGCCGCTTTCAGGCGGATGTAGAAAAACACATGAATGCCGCCGTAGAGAAGGAAAAATGAGAGCAGAAATAGGATCATGATCCCCAGACCGAGGCGGCAAACTGAGGATAGATCCGGCGCATCCGTTCCTGTACCGGCCCCCGCAGCATTGCCAGCTCCTCATCCGTAAGAGGATTCATGACCGGAATGCTCCGCTCCCCGATTCCCAGATCAAAGCCGGTATTACGGACCACTTCCTCCAGAGAAACGCCGGGAAAGATGGATTCCAGAATAATTTCTTTCTTTGTACCGTCGAAGGCCATCGTGCAGAGCGGTGTAACCAGGTGGCTGAGGCCGCCCCGCCGCCAGGGGGCGTCATCAGCGGCCGTGGCGTTGATAAAATCTACCTTGGGAACAAAGAGCCGCTGGTTGTGACTGGTAGTGAAAATGATCACCCGCCGGACCAGGGCGGAAAGCATGGACGACCCGGCGCCGCCGGGCAGACGGACGGTCGGCCGGTCATAATCACCCAGCATGGAAAGATTGATCGAACCACCCTTGTCAATCTGCACACCGGAGAGGAAAAACACGTCGATCTTCCCTTTCTGGGCAAGGGCAAAGAGCTCGTGAAAGCCCTCGGAAAGACGAAAATCAGGGTCGCCGTAAATCAAGGTTGTCAGGTGCGGCGCATGAGTCATTTTGGCCAGCAGCGCCGCTGCCGCCGGGATTGGCGACAGGGTTCCCGTCGCAACCCACTCGCCGTCCCGCAACAGGCCGGAAATGGCGCCGATCATTACTTCCGGCGTTTGAACCGATTGGGTGGAAATGGTTGGTTTCGTCATGACTGTTTCCTCCCGCGAAAATTTACCGTTTCCAGATACCGGTTATGATCCTCGGGACCGAAGATGTATTTTTCAATATAAGCGCGGAATCCCTGCTCGTCTTTGGATGCCGCGATATATTCCCGGATATGGGCGGCGTCGGTTTCGTAAATTCCCTGGCAAGCCGTTGGATGGGCTCCACCGGGAGCCAGGACAACCGCATCGATATGCACGGAAGCCACAAAGACTTCCTGACGACCGGGCAGAACATCTTCCGGTTCCACAAGCTCCTCCACGACGGCAATTGTTTTCTTGGCCGCCATAGCGAGGAGCCGGTCATTCCGGGTGGCGTCAGTCGTGATCTCCCCGTTGCGGCTGCCTTTGGCGGCATGGATAATGGCGACATCGGGAATGACGGGCAAAACTACAACATACTCGTTACCGGAATAGGGATCGCGCACTGTTTTAAGGTCCCGGCGCACCTTCATGAGGTCGGAATGCATGAAACCAAGGACAGGGATGAACGGCAGATTATGGACCCCAGCCTGGAGTCCCAAGAGCAGGGCCGGTCAGATCGTCTCCAGGAGCTTGAGCTCGCCCCGCTCGCATTTCCGGCGGAAATTGGGGGCCAGACCAAATTCATCGAGAACGATCTGGGGGAACTGGACCGTCTCGACGCAGCCGGCGCCGATCAGAAGATCCGCCACATACCCCCCCGTGAGTACCGGGGTAAGCTTCAAACCCTTCACTCCCAGACGGATGACTTCTCGCACCACCGCCATGGGGTTCATAGTCATGCCCGCCCCCACCCCGAGATGCATCCCGTCTTTCACCCAGGATGCCGCTTCCTTTGCAGTAATCAGTTTATCTGTCATCGCCATCGATCCTCTTTCCTTGCGTGATATCGTTTCCAAGCAGCCCATCTTCAGCGGAAGCTGATCAAAACGGCTCCGTACCCTTCGTCCAGCCATATAGTTTCTCTGTCATCTTTTCTGCCGAAAGAGTAATAGCATTTTCAGCATCTCCCCATTTCCATTGGGCGGCATCCTTTAGTGAACCGCCGCCTATTTCACGGTCAGCAATGGCAGCCAGCAGCTCTCCCGTCATGGAGTCGGTTACTTTCACTGCGAACTGGGCTCCTCCCACGAACGGGTAGGCCCCGGTGGTGAGATATTCAAGTGAAACCAGAGCCCTGGCCTGCGGTACGGACATCGTGATGGTCCGCAGCACAGGCGTCGCTTCCTCAGCATCCATGATCACGATCTGGATCCTCATCACTCCCGGTCCCGGCCGGTTCACGATTTCAAAACGCTTCGCCAGTTGTTCCTGGGACACGGCGCTGGCAAAATCAACCAGGGTCTGCTGGTCAGAGAGGGAAATTTTAGTCTGGTTTCCCCCCAGGTAGACGAAAGGATCGATCATGATCTTTTTATACTGACGCCAGTTTGCCTCGTTATTTACGTAGCTTAAAGAGTAGTGCCCTTGGCCGCCCGGCTTGAGTTTGCTGCAACTGCTACCGATAAAATGGCATATGGCCGAGTGATCCTTGATTACCGCCTTCTGGGTTGCCGAGCAGCCCCAGGTGAAGAATAAAAAGCCGCAGATGACTATTAAGATAAAATCTTTTCTGACCAGTGGATGCGACATCGGATATCTCCCTTTAGTAAATTTGATAAGTAATAACGTGTTTACATAAAATCCATCATTGGGTCAATCTGCCGAGATCAAATAACGGCTGTAAAATAGGACAAGAAGCTCACGTCTGTCAAGGAAAAGACAAACGGAATTCCGTTTCTTCTTATACGGTAATTTTCTGCCAATGACAACCACTACACAGGGGATTGCTGATCAGATGGAATTTCGGGTGGGTTATGTTCGGAAATCCGGACATGTTCGCAAAAAAACCCAAGACTCCCTCTCCTTCAAGGGAAGTGAGTCTTGGGCTCATCAATCTTAACGGCTGGAGCGATTTTGCCTTTCTCGACTGGGGTATGATTTTGCCGCCCCTGCGGAGGCCGTCGGCTGGTGCAGGACTGCTTTCCCCTGGACGGTCAAAAAGGTTTTTCGCCGGGCCGGCGAATGCTGCTGGCGCGGACGGTCGTGACCGCCGTCATTTCCTGCCGGCGCCGGGACGCCGTAGTTAAAGTCCTGAAGGGTCCTTTTTTCTACCGTTTCCCCAAGGGCCTTCTCGATGCCCCAGATGAATCCCCGCTCTTCACGGGTCATAAAGGTAAAGGCATCACCCGTCTTTGCGGCCCGGCCGGTACGGCCGATGCGATGCGTGTAGGCGTCGACGGTATCAGGCATGTCGTAATTGATGACATGGGAGATACTGGAAACGTCGATTCCCCGGGCGGCGATGTCGGTGGCCACGAGGATCTGGTACTTGCCGGCGCGATAACCGCTGAGCACGGCCTGACGCTTGGTCTGCGGCAGGTCGCCCTGGAGGGACGCCGCGACAAAACCGGCCTGGGCAATCTGGGTAGCCAGACGGGTCGCACGATGCTTGGTACGCGTGAAAACAAGGACCGATTCCGTATCCGTGCCTTCCAATAGCTTCATCAGCAGGGCCGTTTTGAGGTGCTGCTCGACAGGATAGATGGCATGAGAGACCGTGGATACGGGATTACTGTCACCGACCTGGATGTTGACCGGATTGCTCATTACTTCCTGGACCAATCCGCGGATGTCAGCGGGCATGGTTGCAGAAAAAAGGAGGGTCTGACGTTTGACCGGCAGGCACTTGATGATTCTCTTGATGTCCGGCAGGAACCCCATATCGAACATGCGGTCCGCCTCGTCAAGGACGAGGACTTCAACCTGGGAGAGATCAACTTCTCCTTGGTTCACGAGATCGAGAAGACGTCCCGGGCAGGCCACAACAATTTCAGCTCCATTACGAATCTTTGTGATCTGGGGGTTTTTGTTCACACCGCCATAAACGGTAACACTCTTCACTTTCGTGCGGCGTCCCAACTCAATAATGGCCTCATGGGTCTGCTCTGCCAGTTCCCTGGTCGGGGCGACAATCAGCGCCCGAACCCGCTTGCGCGCTCCACCCATCAGGCGCTGTAAAATCGGCAGCACAAACGCCGCCGTTTTCCCTGTGCCCGTATGGGCCAGCCCCATAACGTCCCGGCCCTCAAGAATAGACGGGATGCACTCTGCCTGAATCGGGGTGGGAACCGAGTAGCCGGCGCCCTCTACCCCCGCTTCGATCAGGGGGTGCAGGTTAAAGGATTTAAAATTAGTTAACGTTAATGATTCACCGCTTGTTGCTTTTTCTTTCTGCATGTACTCAATTTCCTTTATATTAACGGGGTCCTCTGACCCCTATTCCTACCGGAATTCTCCTGACATTCTTTACACCACATCAGCATAAAAAAATCCCCACCAGCCTAATTTACAGGCTCTGGGGACACTATGGACCAAAACCGGCTCTAAAACTGGGATGTTAATACGCTTACCCTATGAGCATGTCAAGGTTTATTTAGGGGTCTCCCAACGAAGATAGCACTTTGATTTAGAATCGGAATTAGTTGTGTTCCTGGGTTTTGAGGAAGGTAACTTCCGGCCAGGTCTCCATGCAGCGCTCCAGCCGGTATTCGCTGGCGGTAAGAAAGGTGGGACGACCTTCGGCGTCAAGGGCCAGGGAGCTTCCGTTCTTCAGCTCAAACTCCTTGAAGCGGATTTTGTCATCGCAGGTAACCCAGCGGGCAAGGTTGTAAGGCGTCTCTTCAAAAACGGTTTCGGCGCCATATTCTGTTCTCAGCCGCTCGGCGGTGACGTCAAATTGTAGAACCCCCACTGCTCCCAGGATGTAGTCGCTCTTCCCCAAGGGCTGGAAGACCTGCACGGCCCCCTCCTCGGAAAGCTGAATCAGACCCTTCTGGAGCTGTTTGCTCTTCATGGGGTTCTTTAACCGCACGCGCCGGAAGTTCTCCGGGGCAAAACTGGGGATGCCCATGAATTTCAGCGGCTCATTCTCAGTAAAGGTATCTCCTATCTTGATGTTGCCGTGATTATGGATGCCGATAACGTCTCCCGGATACGCCTCTTCGACATGGCTGCGGTCCTGGGACATGAAAATGGTGGCGTTGGCGATGGTGATTTCCTTGCCGAGGCGGTGGTGAATCACCTTCATCCCCCGATGGAATGTCCCCGAGCAGACCCTCAGAAAGGCGATGCGGTCGCGATGGGCGGGATCCATATTCGCCTGGATCTTGAATACAAAACCAGAAAAGTCCTCTTCGTAGGGAGAAACCTCCCTCGTCATGGCGGTACGCGCTACGGGGGCCGGCGCCATTTCCACAAAGGCGTCAAGGAGTTCCTTCACACCGAAGTTGTTGACGGCGCTACCGAAAAAGACGGGACTCTGGTTACCTTTCAGATACTGCGCCAAATCAAAGGGGTTGGCGGCCCCCATCAGGAGCTCCACCTCCTCCCGAAGTTCCCTGGCCTGGCTTCCCAGAATGGCATCGAGGCGGGAATCGGCAAGATCGGTGATCAAAACACCTCCCCGGGGCTGAGTATGCCCACCGGGCGTAAAGAGATGCAACTCCCGGCGGTAGAGATTATAAACTCCCCGGAAGTACTTACCCATGCCGATCGGCCATGACATGGGGACGCATTCGATCTGAAGCTTCTCTTCAATATCGGCAAGCAGTTCCAGGGGGCTCAGACCGTCGCGGTCCAGCTTGTTGATGAAGGTAATGATCGGGGTGTTGCGCATCCGGCACACCTCCATAAGCTTTTCCGTCTGCGGCTCCACGCCTTTGACGCTGTCGATGACCATCAGGGCGCTGTCCACGGCGGTCAGCACCCGGTAGGTGTCTTCGGAAAAATCCTTATGACCCGGGGTATCCAGGAGATTGATTTCATAGTCACGATAGTTGAATTTCATGACTGAAGTGGTGACGGAAATGCCCCGTTCCTTTTCGATACTCATCCAGTCACTCGTTGCATGACGGCCTGCCTTGCGCGCCCGGACGGCCCCGGCCTGCTGAATGGCCCCGCCAAAGAGCAGCAATTTTTCCGTCAGGGTGGTTTTCCCGGCGTCGGGATGACTGATGATCCCGAAATTGCGGCGGCGGTCCACTTCTCTGCGATGGTGCTTGTCCAAATTTTTAACCTCAAATGCTTTTTCTATGCAAAAAGCCGGGCTTTTAGGGCCCGGCCTGCAAGTTGGCGCTAATATAATGATTGACCTTCAAAAGTCAATGATTAAAATGATTAAGATAAACGGAACGGAGAGGGACATCGTAAAAACTGGTATGGCAAGCTGCCCACCAAACCCGAGCCAGGCAATCCCCGAATTATCTATTTGGCGGCTTCCCGGTTTTTCTCTTTTTCCGCGATTTTCAGATTCTTGATTGCATCCCCATAATCGGGACGAATCCTGATCGCCTCCCGGAAATGGACTATCGCCTGGTCAATGTTTCCCGTCCGGGCATAGGCAATGGCGATGTTGTTGTGGCCGGCCGCGAAACCGGGCTCCATCACAAGCACCCGTCCGTAAACGGGCAGTGCATCCCCATAACGTCCCTGCCCCGCCAGGGCCTCGCCCATATTGAATATAGCCTCGACATAACCGGGGCGGATCTGCAAGGCCCTCTCAAATTGCGGCATCGCTTCTCCGTACCGCCCCTGCCGGGAAAGGGCCGCCCCCAGATTGTTGTAGGCCAGCCAATTATTCTCTGTCACAGCAACCGCCTGGCGGAAAAGCGTCTCCGCATTTTGCCAATATCCCACTTGCCGAACGGAAATGAGGGCGAAAAAGACAATCACCGCCAAACCCATCGTAGCGACAGCAACCGGCGATGCCGCCGGATCGCCGGGTTTTATAGAAGCATCGACACAGTGTCCGATACCCATTGTTTCCCAACTGACAACTGAACCAGCAGTCTGATGTTGTGTGGATTTTGTTGCAACAGTACGCTCTCCTCCCCTCCCTGCCGTTAATCCCTCTACCCCCCAAACAACAGCAATAAAAATGCCGATCAAGGGGATATAGGTATAGCGGTCGGCGTAGGCGTGGCTCCCGATCTGAATCAGCCCGCTCACGGGAAGGAGGCTGATGAGATACCAGAACCAGCCGACGAGAAAATAAGGACGGGATCGTAAATTTTTCACGGCCAGGAAGGTTATGAGCGCCAATACCGCCGCTGCCGACACAACTGTCCCCAGGGGCCACACGCCCGGATGGGGATAATGAACGGAAAGGTTGAAGGGAAGAACCGCTTTGTAGAGATAAAAACCATAGGCGACAACGGCGTTGGTCAAACGGGTAAAGAAAGGAAATTCCTCAAAGGTTTTCAACGCCCCGACCTGCTGCTCCGCCATAATCGTAACCAGCCCCACCGCGGCGGCGATGAGCAAAAAGGGGATCTTCTCACCCACGACCAGTCGCCAGTTCTTTCGCCAGTTGCCTGCCCATAAACGCCGGCATGGCCATATATCCAGCAATAAAAATATTGCAGGAAGGGTTACGATCATCGCCTTGGCCATCAGGCCCAGGACAAACGAGAGAAGAACCGTAATATATCGTCCCCACCCCGGCCTTTCAGTGTACCGGGCGTAAAGGAGCAAGGAGAGCATCCAGAAGAAGCCGCACAGGACATCCTTGCGCTCCGCAATCCAGGCGACGGATTCCACATGGAGGGGATGAAGAGCAAAAAGGGCCGCCACGAAGCCGCTTTTCCAGAGGGCGCCGGTCAGGCGATGCAAAGCGGCAAAAAGCAGCAATGTCGCGGCCATATGGAGCAGGACATTGGTGATGTGATACCCCCCCGGATTCAACCCCCAGATTTCCCGATCTACCATGAGGGAAAGCCAGGTCAGGGGATGCCAGAAACCGGCGTCCGTGGCCATAAAGGCCCACCTGATAGACTCCGCCGTCAGCCCGGCCAGGACCTGGGCCTTCTCTATGACATAGACATGATCGTCAAAAAAGACAAAATCAAAGAAGGCCAGCCGTCCAAAAACAGCCAGGACGGCCAGCGCCAGCCCTAGGCATATCAGTCTTAGCTCCGAAGAAACGCTAAATTTCAAGACCTGACCCCCGGTTTACGACTCTATCTCCCTCAATGATAAGCCATTTCCAGATGGGAATTACTTTTATTCTATCCTCTACGACAGTTTCGTCATCCCATGTTACGATCGTACCTGTAGGAAGCGAAAGTTCATCCATAGCGCTTTTCAATCCCTTGAGCTCTCTGGCAAAGGTCCTTTCATCCGACATCTCCCAGCAAACCTGAATCAGTTGCGTCTCCCCGGAAATTCTGTGCCGTGTGAAAAAATCAACTTCACGCCCATCTTTTGTATTGACATATTCCGCATCATAACCCCCGCGACGGAGGTGCATAAATACCATGTTTTCCAGTAAAAAGCCGTAATTATACGAATTACGGAAGGTAATAGCGTTCAAGAGACCGGTGTCAATGGTGTAGATTTTGGCAGGATTGACCTGCCTTGATTTTTCAGAACGGCTGTGAATGGGAACTTTGTAAAACAAAAAAGCATCTGTCAAATGATCAAGATATTCATACAAGCTGTTCTTGGTGCATTTGATCGACATGCTTTTCATGGTGTTGAAGAATTTGTTAACACTGAATTGCCCGCCCGAAGAATTCATAATATGGCGGACAAGATGCTTGAGCACAAGAATATTGCCGACTTTATGGCGCTCGACAATGTCTTTCAGCAATACGGAATCAATATAGCCCTGCAATATTTCAATACGAAGATTGCGATCAAGTTTCTGTACTTCCGGAAAGCCTCCTACTTCGAGATAATCTTTAACAGCCTTGCGTAATACGGAGACCGTGTTCGCGCCAAATGTATTGGGTCTTTCGCTAAAAAGCCCGAGAGATTTCAAATATTCTTCAAAACTGAACGGGAATATTTCTATCGGCAGAGAACGCCCCCGTAAACTGGTCGCTATTTCCGAGCCAAGTAACTTTGATGATGAACCGGTAATGAAAATTTGAATATTTTCCGTATCGAGCAAACGCCTGATGAACATCTCCCATTGATCAATTCGCTGTATCTCATCAAAGAAAAAATAACACTGGCCATTCCTATGCTCGGGATATTTCGCGAAATAGACATCAAGAATTTCCTGAAAATTATTAACGCTAAATTCAAGCAATCGATCATCTTCAAAGTTAATATAAAGTATCACCTCTTTTTTTATCCCCGAGGCGATCAGATCTTTTATTTTCTGATAACAAAACCAGGTCTTACCAGCTCGCCTCATCCCAATGACGACATCCGCCTTGCCCGTTACTTCAGAAAATTCCTTATTCCGGGTTACCAGTTCAGGCAATTTCCGCTCATGGAAATCATCAATAAGTTGTGAAATTATATTTTTCATAATGGCCACTATATCTCTTTTTAAGAGACAATGCAACTACTTTTTGTCTCTTTTGTTAAGATACAAAGACAGGGATGTCTATTGTTCAGGGAATTTGTCTGATCTAAGCCCTCATCCCTGGAGGTCACCGATCTTGCGCCGCCTGAGGAAAACGAAGCCAAGAAGGCCTCCAAACGTGAGCCAGGCAATCGCCGAAACCCAGGCGCCGATGACAAAGGGCAGCGGACGATATGCGACGCGCAGCAGATGTTCACCAGCGGCCAGCGGAATGGCCATCAAGGTAAAGTTGGCCGACAAAATTTCATATTCTTTTTGTGCCCCCGGTTTCAATGACCGCACCTGCCAATCCTGAACCAGGAATAAGCGATTATCAAAAGATTTCAAGGGCAAGCTATCAGGCGGCGGATTAATTGTCATGAGCTGCTGAACCTATGGAGAACGGAAGGAAAAGCGTGAATGCCCCAAATAGCTGAAGACGGTGCAGATCAAAATAATCACGGCCGCGGCAACCTGCGGCGTCATCCCTATAATTTCCACAAAAACGGGCAGCAGGATCAAACCTATAATGAAGCTGAAAAGATAAGTGCCGGAAAAACGGAAATATTCCCGGAAGGCGTCCCATCCTTCTTCTTTCGACTTGAAGGTGAAATACTTGTGGAAAAAAAAGGCGTTTGTAATGGCCAGTACATTTCCCAGCACGCTGGCCGTCATATACGCGACATAGGGGGGTGATAAAAAGCGATTAAAAACCTCGTTAAGGATCAGGAAGACGACATAGCCGAAAACCGTATTCCAGGCGCCGACCACCAGGAAGCGGATTTTAATCTGATGCCGCCGCCATAGCGGTTCACTCCCTTCCGTCAAGAGATCCACCCTGCCCTTCAGTCAAAATTGATCCGTTCCTTTTCAATGACCAGCAGCCGCTTCTAGACCTGGGTATGGATAGAGCCGACGTATTCGTCAACAATGCCGCTGTATTCCACTTCGACGCCTAAATCATACCGTTTCCAACCCAAAATCACGCAATATGGCCAACGACATGTCGCACCCAAACCGTTGCCGGATAATGGCCGCCACTTCGTCGGAATAACTGGCCGCCATTATTATTATTGCGTCAACCGGATCCGAATTAAGCGCTTCAGGGGCAACAATGGGCAGATGAGTGGCCGGCGTGTACATGCCCTGCTTGAAAGTTGCGGAATCAACAACGTAGCGAATCCTGTCTGCGATGCCGGTCAATGCGATAATGGCCAAGGCCTGATGCCCCGCTCCCCATATAGCGACCCGTTTTTCCGCAAACTGCTCGAGATATGCACCTATATCGGTTTTTATTTTTACCTGATAATCATAAAAATGTGAGATGTCTAACCGACACCGCTTTTTCACAACGACGGAGATGACATAGTCATCTCGTATCTCATTGTATTCCATCACGTCAAAACCATTAAGTTGCAGGGTGGTCTGGAGTGTCTCTCTGGTAAAATACAGCAGATGGTCGCCGATAAATTCAGAAAAGAGCTTGTTTCGCAGCATCATGTCAAAATTCGGCGCCTCGACCAAGCCGACAGCGTCGTCCGCCAGATTGTCGTAAATCACCCGCAATGCCACGTTGGGATCGGGCATATGTTCCAAAAACATCAATAACAGAAATGCGTCAAAAGGCCCGTTTGCCAACGCACCTGTTTCTAGGTCCGGATAGCCGCGCGCAACAAGCAGACCATTTTTAAAGCACTCCGCGACTGCGCGCTCCGAATACTCCAGTCCATAGGCCTTGACATCAAGCGTCAATAGTAGGGAAAGGAATTCCCCCCTTCCGCACCCAATCTCAAGAATCTTCCGCCCATGTAGGGAATACTTCCGGAGGAAATCGGCAAACTGCCGCGTCTTGGAATCCTTTATTACTTCCGAAACGGCGGCGGCCCGAATCACTTCCCGATAATAGGAAACAGGCTCACTGTTCAACTGCACCAGGCCGCAACCCATGCACTGGCATACTTCCAGATCAACTCCTTTCTCATGCGCCAGGGCTGCCGCATCCGGAAAATTTTGCGCCGCTTTTGGCATGTTCGCGTACCGCAGCAACGGCTCCTCGAAAAATTCCCGGCCACAAACCCGGCAAGTGTTAGTTGCCATTCAGTGCTCCTCTGGCAAATCAACCTTGGTTCGCCCCTCCACGGGGAGATCATCAAAATTGATTTTCTCATCCTCGATTGCAAGCGGATGGTTCTTGACCTGCGTCAGGATTGCACCAATATATTCTCCGATAATGCCGATAAAGATCAACTGCACCGCCGAGAAGAAAAACAATCCGATCACCAGTGGGGCTAACCCCAGCGAAAACGTGTCCCAGCGCAATAACTTGTAAATAAAATACGCCAAAGCAACCAAGAGGCTTCCCCCCGCCAGACAAAAACCGGAAAATGTCGCCAGTCGCAATGGCAGTTTGGAATGATTGACGAATCCAGTCATCGCAACATCATACAGAGTGAAAAAGTTATGCTTCGACCGGCCATGCTTGCGGGGCGGTTGGATAAATTCAATTTCTGCCCGCCTGAATCCGATTTCACTTATAAAACCGCGAAAATATGGTTCAGGGTCCTTGTACAACTTGAGGGCGTTCATGAATTTACGGTCATAAAGTCCAAAGCCGGTAAAGTTCTGAATGATATGATCCGTATCGGAAAATTTTGACAGTAACCAGTAATAAAAACGGCGCACCAAAAACGTCGGGGAATTATCCCTGCTCTTGCTTTTAACGGCCGCGACAACCTGAAAATCATCCTGCCACTTCAGGACCAGGTCGGCAATAAGCTCCGGCGGATCCTGCAGATCGGAACTCATGAGGATCACCGCATCGCCGGACGCCTGCAGAAACGCGTTGTACCCGGACCGTATGGGGCCGAAATTGTTGGCATTCAGGATCACCTTGAAATTTTTGTCCAATGCCGCGAGGCGCCGCAGAATATCACGGCTGCCATCTGTTGAACAGTTATCCGCCATAATGATCTCATAGGAATACTGGGGGAAACCAGCCATCACTTTGGTGATGCGGTCATAGAATTCCTGCAGATTACCTTCCTCATTGAAGCAACCGCTCACGATGCTGATTTTTTTCTTGTTTTTCATCCGTATCATCCGTTTGATTCGCGGTAGAATCGCGTTTTTCTGTTTCCGGCCTGGCTGTCGGTCATCATCGCAACTTCTCGACAGGAAAGCCGTCAATGTTATCCCGTGTGTAGTGGTCGCTCAGGTAGATGTCGCACCGGGCGCATGAATAATTTTCATGCTTCCTGTTTTCAAGCTGCATCTTCTGGAATTCGTACCACCGGTCGGAATTCCAGATTTCCTGAAGATCGCCCGCGTCCACATTGTCCAAGTTCGTGCCGCCGATGAAATCAACGCAGCAGGGGGAGACGTCACTGTTGCTGCGGACCGCCATAGTGGTAAACGCCATGGGACAGGCAATCCTTCGGGTGCTGTTCAGCTTGAGGTCGGCAATAGCTTTTTCCGCACCGTTCTTATAGTAAGTCTTGATGAAATCGGCCCCTCCCACCTTGATCCAATTATGGGGCTTGTCAATGTAAACCTCGTCAGCTACATCCTGATACATACGAATGAACCGCTCGTTTTCGTGGCCGTAGGCATCCAGCATCTTGCAACTGACAAATGGTTTTTCGGAGCCGTTGGACTTCTTGATTTCCTGCAAAACCCGCAGGTTTTCATGAATAATGCGAATATCCGTGCCCGAACCGGTGACGGCGCGATGCCGCTCCTGCTCGGACGCGTATATGGACACCCGCATATAATCAAGCTGGCAATCAACCAGCTTTGCGGCGACCGCAGGGGACAGCAGGGAGGCGTTGGTGGTGGTTTCAATCCGCTCGGCCACATCCGCTTCTTGGGCCATGCTCAGCATTTCGCAAAAATCAGGGTGGACCAGCGGCTCGCCATAAAGGCTTAATTTGAGAACCTTGATTTTCGGTCCCGGCCAATTTTTCAGTTGTTCAATGACCCGCTGGAAGCGTGCCGGCGGCATGTTGCCCCGGTTTGCGGTAAAATAGGAGTCGCCCTTGATGCTCTGGAAACAGTTGACACACTTGAAGTTGCACAGGCTTGACGGCTCGATAAGCACTGTAAACGGTTTGCGCAGGGGCAGCGCCTCCATGAGGTTCTGCCGGTTCGTGCATTTCAGTTCGGTATATTTGAGCATGGCGGTCTCACGTCACAAAGTCGTCCTCAGCAAATGCTTCGCTCCAATGCAGCGGCAACGGCTTCCCGTAAAATCTGGTCATGTATTTCTCAATAAATTCCGTATCCTCGCCGGAAAGGCAAAGCCGGTTGAATCTATTGAAACACTTGATGCTCTGCCCGCGCTTGATGACATCGGCAAGACTTTCTTCAAAGGTGTTGCCGATGGCGATGTGGATAAACACGCAGGGCAAAACATCTCCGTATGGCGTAATGTGCAGGGTCGAATGGACGCAACCGCAGCCTTTATCCATGCCGTAAGCAGGGAAGGTATCACGGTGCAAAACGGGATATTCTTCATGCGCCTTCCTGATGGACTCAGCATCTTCCGGTGTGATCAGAACATCGTGCTTGCCCTCCCAGGCGCCGGTCGCCCGGGCAATAAGTACGTCAACGGTAAACCCGTTCTCCGTGGCAAACTTGGCCATCTGCTTTAGTTGTTTGGTCTGGCAATTCTGCCGCGTCACGCAGGTCTGGATGACAACACTGAGTCCCACCTCCTTGGCGTTTAGCATGGCATCTATAGCCTTGCGGTACGCCCCGTCACTCCTGCGGTTGTCATTGTGTTTAGACTCATCAAAATCGTCAAGACTGATCTTGACCTTGTCTATGCCAATGGCTCTCAGATGCTTGGCCTTTTCCCTGGTCAGGAAGTGCCCGTTGGTACTCATCGTCAGGTGGAACTTGTCCGGTTGCAGGGCAAGAATGACATCATCGAGATCCTTGAAAATGAGCGGCTCGCCACCGGAAATGCAGAACTGACAGAGGCCGAGCATGTGCGCATCATCGCTGATTCGGCGGAGATCAGCAGCAGTCAAATGGCGATCTTTTTTCTCAAACCGCGATGCCGTGCAATGCTGACATTTGAGATTGCAGGCATAATTATAGGCGATGTCAATGATCGGGGTCGCAATGCCAAGCTTATGGCGGTCCTCAATTTTACGTATCTTTTCAAATACTTGCGGTTTTTCCCGCATGAGCTTGTTACGTTTCGCCTGCTCGAGTTCCTTATCGGTCATGGCTGTCCTTATATTTTGCATAAATTTGTTCATGCGATCGCATAACAAACCGTCTCGTATTCCAGATTGGTGTGATGGCGCAAATAAATTTTGTACTCCGGCGCCAGCGACTTGATATAGAGCGGAATTTCCCACAAGTGCCTGAAATCATGATAGATGCATATTGCCAGTTTCGGTTTCTGCTTCTGAATGATGTTCCTGTCCCCCCGCAGGGCGTGCAACTCTGCTCCTTCAATGTCCATCTTGATGAACGTGACTTTTTCATCCCGCAGCACATCATCCAGCGGCGCCACATGGCCTTTGCCTTCACCGGAACCAACAGTGCTCTGTGACGCGCCGATGCTATAGGTAATATCGCACTCGCTGTCCCAGATGCCGAGATTGAAAATCTTGATCCGGCTTTGCTCAGTCATTTGCCGGACATTTTCCTGCAATGCTTTGAAATTGATGGCATCAACCTCAAATGAGATAATCCGGTCGAATTTCCCCTGCGTCCGGCCAACAAAATCCCGGATCGTATCGCCATTGAACGCACCGATATCCACCAGACATTCGTGTTCGGACAAGTTGATTAGGTCCGGCGGGAAATATTGATTCCCCTCGCAGACATCCAGCATGATGTCAATATTGCTACCGTCTCCCAGCACACGATTGATGATGGCATCAAAAACTTTCTGCGATTGTTGGTCCCCCAGAAGTTCATAAGCTTCGCAAATCTTGGCCTTGACCTCTTCCTGGTCACAGCGAGCCAAAAATTCGGAGGCTACGAGGTCATATTTGTAAAGCTGGTTGACCGAGGGGAAGCCGCTTTCCTTTAAGAAAGTGTAAACCGGTTTGAAATCTCCAATTGTGACAAATACGGCGCACTTGTCCTTGATGGCCACCAACTCGTTTGGTGACAGACAATTGGCGCCACAGAATAACTTCCCCCATTTGTCGCTGTCACTATCGCAGCAAAAATCGATTTTTCTACCGACATGCTCGTTCCAGCTTTCGACAATGCTGTTTAGAATTGCACCACATCCATAAAATACTACATAGGGATAGCGCTCGGTTAGCTCTTTGACTTCCTGCCGGTAGTTCCGTTTTTGCGCGAGCAGTTTGCCGATGCGGCGGCTCATTGCAAGTGAAGACAGATTACGCGGCTTTGTCATGTTCTAAAGATCGACCGGTTCAATTATCATGTTCGCAAGAAATTCGTTCCGATCCAGGAAAGGCCACATATCCTCTAACGGCTTGGAAGCCATGGAACCATCGGGCTCCTGAAAGGAAGATACTCGCGGCGATCTGGCCTCGTCAGGAATGATCATCACATCGCAAACCATCGGCCCTTCCTGGTCAAGAACTTGCCGGATTTGTTCCCTCAGGTTTTGCGGACTGGAAATGCGGACCGTTTTCAAGCCGTACGCCGCCGCGATCTTCACAATATCGGGAAGGGTCATACCGCTGGTATGGTCCGCTCCGGTTAATCGCCCGAAATAACCGCCTTGTGAGGAACGAATGGAAGCATACCCCTTGTTGTTCATGACAAAGAAAGTGATGGGAAGCTGTAAACGACGGACCGTTTCCAGTTCCTGGATATTCATTTGAAAACCACCGTCTCCATCGATACATATCGTCGGACGTCTGCCGCCTGCCAGACAGGCCCCGATCGCCGCCGCCTGGCTGAACCCCATGGCGCCGGTGCCTTTATTGTGGAAAACGCGCTGGCCCGCTTTGACCTTGAAGGCGGTTAGAAACAGCTCGCAGGCATTGCCCGCATTTCCCGGCAGGACAATGGCGTTCCCGCTCAACTCCTCCGAGAGAATTTCGGAGAAGGCATAAACGCTGATTCCGTCTTTACTTTCGTGGTGCATGGGCAGGACAAAGGGATACTTTGCCTTCCAGGCATGACATTTTGTGATCCAGGCAGATCGGTCTTTTGATTCGATAGCGCCGGACTGCAAGATTATTTCCCGGATAAAATGCCCGGCGTCGGCACAAACAGGTACATCGATAATGCTCCCCAGTTTGCTTATCTCTGTTAAATCAATGTTGACCATTACCTTTTTCGCCGCCCGGGCCAACTTTTCCGGCGCATAAGCGATCAAGGCCATATCCAGACGCGCCCCCAGGATTAGCAACCAATCGGAATTCTGGAGGGTGAAGTTTGCCCCCCGTGTCGCGATTGAACCGGGCATTCCAAAGTTATATCCATGGTTTGCGGGGATTAGATCAACCCCCAGTCTGGTGGTGAGGACGGGCACGCGCAGCAAATCCACCATTTGCAGAAAATCAGATTGGGCGCTACTTAATCTGACGCCATTCCCTACCATAATTACCGGTCTTTCCGATTTATTAAGTAATTCGATCACTCTGCTTATCGGGACCGCCAACGGCTGCGGATCAGCAGGCAGTGTAATTCCCTTCGTATTAACATCCATGCTCGCAGGCGGGCACAACGAAGCACGAAAATCCCCCCTTCCCCCCTTTGACAAAGGGGGGCTATGGGGAATTTTCGTATAGAAGCCCACAAGGTTTTCCGGATCAATTGTAGATGATTGAACATCCAGTGGTATGTCGATCCAGACCGGGCCGGGGCGGCCGGACTTGGCCAGATAAACAGCCTTTTCCATATGGCGCCGGATGGAATCGGGCTCTATGACGGTTACGGCATATTTTGTTATGGACTTGACAATGGAGACAATATCCATCTCCTGTACGCCCAATTGTCTGACGCCTTTTTCTCCCATCAAATCAGCGCGTTTTACTTGTCCGGAAATAAAAAGGCAGGGCGTTGAATCCAACCAGGCGCCGGCCACACCCGTTAAAGCGTTGGTCCCTCCCGGACCGGTTGTCACCATCGCCACGCCAAGATTATTTGTTACCCGTGCATAGGCTTCCGCGGCGATTGCTGCGCCTTGCTCATGGAGCATGCAAACATATTCAATACCCGGCTGATAACCAAGGGAATCATTCAAATGCATCGCCCCGCCACCGGGGAGCATGAACACATGCGGGACACCTAAATCTGCAATAAATTTTGACACATAATCGGATAGTTTCATCTTTGTTCCTGAAGATTATTTAAAATGACATAGTCAATCAACTCTCTTACCGCTCCCTGGCCGCCATTACGTTCCGTCATCATCGTAACTTTTTTCTTAACATCGCCATGGGCGCCGGCAGGCGCTGCGGAAAAACCCGCTAATTCCAATGCCGGCAGATCATTGACATCGTCACCCATAAAGCAAACCTGGGTTAGAGGGAGGGCGTTTTTTTCTGCAAAAGAACGAAGCGCGGCGGCTTTATCCTTACACCCCTTATAGGTATCGACAATCCCCATTTTGTCGGCAAATCGGTCTATCAAAATATTGTCTTCTCCGGAAATAAGTGCAAATATCAACCCGGCCTTACTCCCTAAAGAAATGCCCATAATATCGTAAAAGGAGAATCGCTTCCATTCCTGGCCTTCGGGACCCCAATAAAAGGTCCCATCCGTCAGAACGCCATCAACGTCCATAGCAATCGCCTTTATTTGCTTCGTCTTGTCCATCGTATTATCAATCATCTTATCAGGCATCTTATCAGCCGATCCGGCGAAGTTTTTTCATAATCGGGACTTCCCGTTCCATAACACGCTTGATCCCGTCTCCCATTGCCATTTCGGCTAGACGTATATATCTGACCAGTTGGATAATGCCGCTGGATCCCAACGATGCGGCATGATCGGAACCCCACATGGCGCGCTCAAGGGTAATGTGCCTTTCAACCACACAGGCGCCAATTGCCGCGGCAGCCACTGATGACGGAATACCCGTTTCATGTCCGGAATAGCCGACGGGTATCCCGTAGCGGTCTTTGAAAACGGGGATAACTTTCAAGTTCAATTCATTATAATCGGCCGGATAAGTGCTACAGGAATGTAAAACAACAAGGTCTTTTTTCCCCAGCACCTCGATTGCGTGGTCAACCTGCGCCAAGCTGCTCATCCCTGTTGAAATAATGATCGGTCGTCCTTTGCCGCTAATATGTTTAATTAAGGCGTCGTTCGTTAATGACGGTGAAGATATTTTAAAACAGGGAACATCATATTGATCAATAAAATCTACCGACTTTTCATCCCAGCAGGAGGCAAACCAGAGGATCTTCTTTGCACGACAATATGCGTCTATTACATCATATTCCGCCTTTTCAAATTCCAATCCATACTTAAGATCCCAATTTGTCTCACCGAAGGGGCTTTCCCGTGGTCTGTCCAGTTCCTCCGCCGTATAAACGACATCCACTGTTCTTTTCTGAAATTTCACGGCATTGCATCCCGCCACCGACGCGAGGTCAATCAGTTTTTTCGCTATTTCAATATCCCCGTTATGATTGATTCCGATCTCACCGATAATGAAACAGGGATGCCCGTCGCCTACAAGCGTGTTCCCGATCTTGACCTCCGCCATGTTAATGCTCCTTCCATGAATTTTTGCCATTATACCATTGCATCGTTTTTCTGATCACTACAGGGAGAGGGACATTTTGCAGCAAACCAAGTTCCGATCGCGCTCTTGCCGTGTCGGGGAGGTAGTGGTCCTGGGCAACGCCAATAATATTATTCCTTAAAATCGAAACGTTTTGTGGCGGTTCCGATTCGTTCGCAATCGCTTCGGCTAACTCTCGTATTGTTACAGGTAGTTCAGACCCCACATTGTATGGTTTGCAGGTTATCCCTCTGAACAGGATCATCCACAGCCAGATTGCAAGATCGGCCATGTAAAGATAGGAACGTACCGTCTTTCCGTCCCCCTTAACGGTAATGCTCCTTGCGGATAATGCATTCAGGATAAAATCACTGACCGCAAAGCTCCTATCGAGCTGCAGGTACGGTCCAATAAAAGCGAAACACCGGGCAATTTTTGCTTCAAAATCATTTTCTTCCGCATAAAGCACACTTAAAGATTCCATCATCCGCTTGGCGTGATGATAGGCGCTTGAAGTGACAGTCGGATCAATTGCATCGGAAAAATCTTCAGGAATCTTTTCCAAATGAGCTGGCGCCTTGCCATACACGGCCCCGGAGCTCACTAAAAGCATCTTTTTAACCTTTGCCTGAACACAAAAATCGAGAACCCGCTTTGTCCCGGTCAGCATTTCATTGACCATTGCAAGATTGCTTGCCTTTTCACCGGCAGGCTGCTGGTAAACAGCGCTGTGAATCAGATGAGAAAACGGTCCTTCCGGGAAAATAAAATCATTAATATCATCTGTTAAGAATTGGATAGCTGGGTGGTGAAACAAATGAGGCGCCTTTTTTTCAAAGGCAACGGGATTTCTGGATAGAACAAGGGCTGAGGCATTTAAATCCAGTTTGTCATTGGCCCAGGCAAAACTCTCCAGGAGCCAGCAGCCGAAAAAGCCCGTGCCGCCGGTAATGAAGATCCGTTTACCTCGCAGCTCTTCCCACAGCCCTTCGGTATGCTTCAGGATATGATCCAAGTCTTCCGATAAAGGATTATTCACGATGCTCCTACCACGTATTCCAGGTGCCTGGCCAGTTTCCCAGAGGGATTCGAAGTAGCGTAGATCCAGAGCCGTATCCATTCACTAAGAGCTTTGAATTTCGCTGGGAATACGGAGATATGGCCCTTTTTAATTTCATGATCAGATGCCTTCTTTGACTTTATAGATGGCCGGATGTGCTTCCGTATCCTGGCGATGGGCCGTTAGATCAGCGGCCAGGCCTCGGATCGCCATGGTATTGCCACTCGTTTCCACAACCAGGCCCCGGATCGCAACGGTATTGTTACTTGTCTCTGCCACAACGATATCAAGTTTGTGTTCGAGGCAATCTATACGTTTGTCCAGTCGCGTTTCCACGCGATCGAGCTTTTCCGAAAGCATCTGGAAGCCCTCTCCAATAAACGCACGCTGTTTCTGAAATTCCTCTCTTTGGACAGTCAGTTGGTGTTGAAACTCTTCCTTGATTTCATCTTTGAATGAGATCAGATCCTTTTTAATTTCATACTTGATTTCATCTTTGAATGAGAGCAAGTCCTCTTTAATTTCACACCTGAATTTTTCTGAGTCTTCCTTCGTTTCGCTACGGAACTGGAAGAAAAGCTGCTCGAGGCGACTGAAATCTTCGTTATTCATATTCTAATCTTTTCCCCTTAATATCAATGTTTTCGACTGCTTTTTTTTGAGTGCCGAGATTCGGCGCTCTGGAAGATTATGATATTATTAAGCAAACGAACGAGTGTCAAAAAGTTTTGCCTCCCTGAAAATGACCGGCGGTCATGAACATGGTGAAGGGTAAATGGTGACTGGTGAATAGTAAATGGTCACCTGTAAACGGTGAACGGTAAATGGTAAAATATTCATTCCGCTGCTTTTGTGCCTCTAAGCCAGATTCCTGCTCGGCGGTGTTTCTTCCTCCCCGGCTTCGGTGGGATTCATATAAACGTCCAGGGCCTCCTGAAGGGCGATAATGGAATCGTTAACGACGGTGCGGTCTTCTTCCGACCAGTTAGCATTGTCGGTCTTCTCCACTTTATCCCGCGCCTGATCGAGGCTCCGGCAGAGGCCGGCGGCGGGAGAGAGGGCGACGCCACGCTTCCGGGCCCCTTCCTGGTCCTTCAGCATCTGCTCCTTGAGCCTGGCATAGGCGGTATTCATGGCCCGCTGCTGAGTCTTCCGGGAGATTTCGACGAGCTTGGTCTTGGCAATCTTGCGATTACTGCGGCAGTCATCCCGAATCTCCTGGGGCAGGCGCATCAGGGAAAGGGAATCGCCGATCGTGGTCCGGGGCTTGCCGAGGATGTCACTCAACTGCTCCTGGGTGTAGCTCTGCTCATTCAGCAGGCGCTGGATGGCCTCCGCCTCTTCGATGACGGTGAGGTCCTGGCGCTGAAGATTCTCGACCAGGGCGATCTCGGCGTGGTTCCCTTCGACGTAGATGGCGGGGAGGATGAGGAGGCCGACCTGCTTGGCCGCCAGGTAGCGGCGCTCACCGGAGACGATGAAGAGGTAGGCGCTCTCATCGGTGACCCGGAAGAGAAGGGGTTGGAGTATCCCGTGCTTCTTGATGGAGGCGGCCAACTCGGCGAGGGCATCGGGCTCGATGACCTTCCGGGGCTGTTTGGGGTCCGGCTTGAAATCAATGATGGAGAGTTGGTACAGGTTTCCTTTTTCGTAAGTGGTCACTTCATATCCTCCTTTTAGGGCCTACCATACCGTTTTGACATGGGGGTAGTTTCTGATTTTTTCGTCTGTCGTGGAGCATTTGTCTGATCTCAGCAAGGTTTATCCGGGCAAGATAAACAAAGGTGTCCAGTGCCTCTTTAAACACCGCAATTCTTAAACCCATGGTCTTGCCTCCTGCTTTACGCGCTCTCCAAAACGACCGGTAAGTTGCTGAGTCGTCACTATTTCCACCCTGAACGGGACAACGGATTCTTCAAGTTTCTCAATCAGTTCAACCAGTTTTCTGCTTGAGATCTCGCCATCAATCCAAAGGTCGTAGTCCGAATTCCAGCGATTGTCTCCTTTGGCACGCGAACCATAAAGATATATCCGTGCCTGCGGCGGAATATGTTCTCCAAGAATCTGGCGAATGAGAGCTTCTGAGCGGTTAATTAGTTCCTGTCTGGTCATGGCTAATACTTTCTGTCTGTCGGCATGGCTGGTTATTCTTTCAAGCCGGGCTATTTTAAATCACCTTATTCTCAATCATTTTTTCCCTTAATATCAATGTTTTCGACTGCCTTTTTTTGAGTGTCGAGATTCGACGCTCTGGAAGATAATGATATTGTTTAGCAAATGAACGAGTGTCAAAAAGTTTTGCCTCCCTGAAAATGACCGACGGTCATGAACAGGGTGAGTGGTAAACGATAATCTGACAACCGCAAGCATTTAAAGGTTTATCCATGCTGTAACCCTTTTAAGGCCACATCATTATCCTTGGATTTAACCCAGTCCCGAATACTTTCTGCCGCAATTTCGTACGTCAACAAGGTATCTATCTGGATTTTTTCGGAGGCTTCGAGCAGTTCTATACCAACGATCTTTCCATCCTCGGTAACATCAATATTAATGCCTTCTGCTACCTCAATAACTCCTTGCGGGCGCAGATGGCTCAATGACAAATAAATCGCGTCAACTTCCCTGTCATATGTCACCTTCATTTTTTCAGCCCTCCAATTTTTGTTTTTAAAGGATAAACTGTGACTTCAATATGCCTTCTTCTTCCTTAACTCCAATAACTTTTATGGGAAGCTCATACTGACTCATTGAACGATCGATGATTATAAATCGTTCTCCAAGCTCCCATTCGTCCATGTTATTCATCACCAGCGATAAAACGTCACCCTCTTCAATTGAGTAAAGGCTCATTCGCCGTTTTGCATGTCTCGAAAACCGAATATTCACTTTTAATCCCCTATTAAATATTCACCACGTCTTCCACAGCGCCTGGCCCGCTTCCCAGAGGGATTCGAGGTAGCGCAGATCCCGGGCCGTATCCATACACTGCCAGAAGCCTTCGTGCTGGTAGCCGCAGACCTTGCCTGCGGCCGTCAGGGTTTCCATCGGGGCGTGTTCCCACATGACGTCGTCCCGGATATAGTCCAGCGCCCCCTGTTCAATGACGAAAAAGCCGCCGTTGATCCAGCCCTCGTGGAGGGTGGATTTTTCCTTGAAGTGGGCGATTTTAACTCCCTGAAATTCCAGGGCCCCAAAACGGGAGGGAGGCCGCACCGCCGTCAGCGTCACCATTGCCCGCTGTTTCTTATGAAAGCGTAAAAGATCGGCGAGATTAACGTCGCAGACGCCGTCTCCGTAGGTCATCATGAAGGCGCCCTTCCCCAGCAGCCCCGCCAGGCGTTTCAGGCGGCCTCCAGTCAGGGTTTCCGGTCCCGTATCCACCAGGTGCACCGTCCAGCTCTCCCCGAGATTCTCGTTGATCATGCGGACCTGACCGTCTTCGAGACTGACGGTAAAATCCTGCCGCAGGGTATAAAAATCCAGGAAATACCGTTTGATCATCTCGCCTTTGTAGCCCAGGGCCAGGATGAATTCATTGAAGCCATAACGGGAGTAATGCTTCATGATATGCCAGAGGATGGGCCGCCCGCCGATCTCCACCAGGGGCTTGGGGCGGACTTCCGTCTGCTCCGCCAGGCGCGTCCCCATACCGCCGCAAAGGATTACAACCGGCATTTTTTTCTTCAAGTCAGTTTCCTCATCTTAGTATACACACCGAGACCTTCATTTATTCATTAAGAAGAGCGAAATACTCTTCGCGGCTTATATTTGCTGAACGTAGATTATTCTTGATTATAAACACCGGAACCTCTTGCCAATCGGGTATTACAATGGGCCTCACGACGCCACCTTTGGTATAGACGTGATGATCTCCTTCAATTCTCACGCAAGAAAACCCTGCTTTTTCAAAAACCCGCCTCAGTTTCTGCGCCGATATAGTTGATATTCTTGGCATTTAACCATAGACCGACATATGTTCAGTAGCAATGAGCCGCGGCGCCATCCAATCGCCGCGTTCGGCCTTCTCATATCCCGATTCGGACAGGATATCTTCCAAAGTTCCCATTTTTTCCGCTTCTTCAAGAAATAAACGGATCGCTGTCTTTAGATTATTTCGGGCATCCTCGACCGTGCCACCGCAACTGGAAACATCAAGTTTCGGCGAGTAAGACACATATGTTTTGCCCTCCTGAAAAACAATACTGTCGAATTCTATATTAATCATGGCGACCTCTCTTTTAATCTTCTCGTTTTAAATCTCTCTATAGTTTCTATAACGTAGGCCAATGTGTTTTCCGTCAGCCCCGGATACACCCCGATCCAGAAGACCTGATTCATCACGAAATCAGAATTCTTCAAGTCGCCGATCTTGCGGTGCGGCGCCTCCCGGAAGGCCGGCTGGCGGGTGAGGTTGCCGCCAAAGAGTAGCCGCGTATCGATCTTCGCCTGATCCAGATGGCGGATCAGCTCCCGCCGCGTGAACGGCGCTTCCGGCCGGACGGCAAGGGGAAAGCCGAACCAGCTCGGTTGCGAGTTCGGTGTCGCCTCCGGCAGGATAAAGAATTCCTCAAGATTTTTCAAGCCATTATAAAGGATCTGAAAATTCCGCCGCCGGATTTCGATGAACCGGGGCAGCTTCTTCAATTGAGAAACCCCCAGGGCCGCCTGGAAATCCGTCAGTTTCAGGTTATAGCCGATATGGGAATAGACATACTTGTGATCATAGCCAAAGGGAAGATCGCCGAATTGCTGCTCAAAACGCCGTTTGCAGGTGTCGTTGCGGCCCGTCCCGCACCAGCAGTCCCGCCCCCAGTCCCGGAATGATTCGACCAGTTTTTTCAGTTCCCCGTTATTCGTAACGACAGCGCCGCCCTCCCCCATCGTGATGTGATGGGCCGGATAGAAGCTGAAGGTGGCAATATCGCCGAAAGATCCGACCAAACGAGGGATGGGTGCTGGTGAATTTATAGAGTAAGCGGCCCCCAGGGCGTCGCAACTGTCCTCGATGAGCCAGAGATTATGTTTCCGGCAAAAAGCGGTAACGGCCTCAACATCGAAGGGATTGCCGAGGGTATGGGGCATGAAGACGGCCCGCGTCCCAAGGCTGAGTGCTTCTTCAAGCTGGGAAACGTCAACATTGTAAGTCGGGATGGTAACGTCCACGAATACCGGGACCATCTGATGCTGAATAATCGGATTGACGGTCGTGGGAAAGCCGGCAGCCAGCGTAATTACTTCATCTCCCGGTTGGAGGCGGCGCTCCTTCAACTTTGGCGACGTCAGACAGGCCAGGGCCAGCAGGTTGGCGGAAGAACCGGAGTTGCACAAAAGAGTATGCCGGACCCCGAGAAATTCGGAGAAGGATTTTTCAAAGGCATGGGCAAACCGCCCCGTCGTCAACCAGAAATCCAGGACCGCCTCCATGACCGTGGCCATATCCTCACCGTCATAGACCTTGCCGGACACGGGCACGAAGGTCTCGCCGGGGATAAACGGCGCATCCCAGCGCGGTGCATGGCAGGCAGCGAAATAATCTGCTACAGCATCGCGAACCGGTTTTCTCAAATCTTCATAGTTCATGGCAATTCCCGATTTACTTTTCAGCCCACCTTAAGTTCATTTCTCTCGCCGTCTTCACGTATTCCCCAATCTGCTTTGTGCAGAAGCTGTAGACAGCTTCCTGCGAAGCGCCCCGGTAAAACATTTTATACCACTCCGCCGTCATCTCAATAGTCTGCTCCATCGCAAGGGCGTTTCGCCAGCCCAGACAGCTTGCCGCCTTGTCGCAGCAGAGCCGCAGGGTAGCGGCTTCATGGACTGCCCCCGGTTCGGACAGATCCTGCCATTCCCCGGCGCCCCAGGCCTGAACGAAACGGGTTACCACCTCGGAGACCGTCAAATCAGCCGTATTGTCGGGACCGAAATTCCAGCCGCCGGAGAATTTCTCCGGTTCTTCCCACAGGCAAGCGCCCAGACAGAGATACCCGCTGAGGAGTTCCAAAACATGCTGCCAGGGGCGAATGGCATAGGGATTCCGGATGGCAATAACACGGCCGCTGCTCAAGGCGCGGACACAATCGGGAAGCAGACGGTCTTTCCCCCAATCACCCCCACCAATGGCATTTCCCGCCCGGCACGAGGCCGCCCCAATCCGCCTGCCGCCACTAACTGACTTATTGAAAAAGGATCGTAAGTAAGACGCAAAGACCAGTTCCGCACACCCTTTCGAGGCGCTGTAAGGGTCATGACCGCCCATGGGATCATTTTCCCGGTAGCCCCAGACCCATTCCCGGTTTTCATAGCACTTGTCGCTCGTAACGTTCACCAGAACCCGGACGCTATCCGTGCGGCGCACCGATTCCAGGACATTCACCGTCCCGCCGATATTGGTATCAAAGGTCGTCTTGGGATCTTCATAGGATGACCGGACCAAAGCCTGGGCCGCCAGATGAAAAACCATCTCCGGCTGGTACCGGGTAAAGGCATCCATGAGTTGTTCCAGATTCCGGACATCCCCGTGAACATGGGTAATCTTATCCGCCAAACCCGAAGCGGCAAAATTGCTGGGATCACTTGGCGGTTCCAGGGCATAACCGACAACCTCCGCCCCCAGTTCCTTCAGCCAGATGGCCAGCCATGAACCTTTGAAGCCGGTGTGGCCAGTAATGAGAACCCGGCGTTTTTTGTATCTGTTATGAAAAATCATTCCCTTCATCCTGTTATAAATTGTTCAATGAATTGATTTTATTCTACATACATACGGCAAGGAAGTCAAACTCTGTTTCATAGAAGAAGATGAAGGCTCATGAAGCTTCTCTTGAATACCCATCGAAGAAGGACCTCTTCGTGAGTCATCTTTTATCCGAGCTGTGCAAATGTAATTTCCTCATCAAACCATTACAATTCTTCCAACGACATCCCGAAAGAACTCCCCTGACCAGACCTCAAGAGCGTCAGGGTTTTTCACGAAAGGTTCCACTTCCT
>Ga0247840_10002268_pt1 | contig 34628 bp, 38 predicted proteins | sample LaCruzMarch2015__FD_192404 | JGI IMG/M metagenome (GOLD analysis project Ga0247840, IMG submission 192404) | Freshwater microbial communities from meromictic Lake La Cruz, Castile-La Mancha, Spain - LaCruzMarch2015_17m | ecosystem: Environmental > Aquatic > Freshwater > Lake | place: Spain...
TTAATTCGGTTCTCAGTTTGAGTGGTAAGCATACATTCTCTAAGACGCTCATATGAGGAAATAGATTAAATTGTTGAAAGACTACTCCTAGTTCACTCATAGCTAACTTGATACTCTTATCATCACCCTTAATCCCATCTTTACTGATCCATAGATCATCAATCATATAAGAGCCTTCTTTTATCGTCTCTAAGTGACTCATAATTTTAAGCAGAGTGGTTTTACCTGATCCACTGGGTCCTAATATGCCTACGATTTCTTGATCTTCAATTTTAAAACTGACGTTATTTAAGACCTTGGTTTTTTGGTAGGAATAATTTAGATTCTTGATTTCAAGCATACTATATCTCCAGAAGGAATTTACGCTCTAAGCGTTTTCCAATTTTAACGATGATATAACTTAAGGCCAGATACAATAAGCCTGCCATCACTAAGGCATCAATCCTTAGATCTTGGCCAACGATTTCCTTGGCATTGCGCAACATATCCGCTAATGCAATCGCAGCCAATAAAGCGGTATCTTTTACTAAGGTGATGGCTTCATTGATTAAAGGTACCAAAGTGTTTCTAAACATCTGAGGTAGGATGATATACCAGAAGATTTCAATCTTTTTAAAGCCTAAGACTTGCCCAGCTTGATTCTGTCCACTGGGTATAATCGCTAAACCATTGCGAAAGATTTCAGTATAGTAAGCCGCATAGTTGACGATGAAGGTAATGGCTCCGGCAAAGAAGCGATCCATATGCATCGGAAACAATAAGGGTATCCCATACATGGTGATATAGAGCTGAAGTAGTAGTGGGGTTCCCCGCATGATCCAAGTAAAGGTTGAGATTGCTTTCTTGATGATGGGATTATTGCCTCTAGATAGTACAGCCAAGGCTAAACCCAAGGGTAAAGCCACCACTTGGGTTATTAGAAATATGGTAATACTCAGCTTCAATCCACTGAGAAGTTGAGGAAGAATCTCTAACCAGTAAGTCATTATTCTCTCACAATAACATCTTCACCAAACCATTTGATCGAAATCTCAGCGGCTGTGCCATCAGCGATCATCTCATCTAGAATTTTATCAACTTCAGTTTGTAGTTTAACATCACCTAAACGGAAGCCTAAACCATAGTTTTCTGAATTGAAGACTTCATCTGCTATCTTATACGCACCTGCATTTTGACGAATGGCATAACGGGCAAAGATTTCATCAACGACGACTGCATCAACACCACCTGCATTGAGATCGAGCACTGCTTCAACATAGTTGGAGTATTTAACCAATTCATTTATCGATCCTGAAACAGCGGTATTATCTTGAACAGCGATTTGACCAGAACTATCCAATTCTACACCAACCTTCTTATCAGCTAAATCAGCCAAGGAATTGATACTGGAATCTGATAGAGTTAAGATGACAATCCGATTGTTTAAATAAGGTTTTGAGAAGGTCATTTCTAATTGACGCTCTGGGGTAATCGTTAAGCCATTCCAGATAACATCCACATTGTTGGCTAACTCTAAGACTTTAGCATCCCAATCAATGTATTGAAAGGTTACATCCACTCCTAAACGACTGGCAACTTCTCTTGCCAAGTCAATATCGAAGCCAGTGGCGACTCCATTTTCTGTAAAGCCCATTGGTGGAAATTCCGTGTACCCAACAATCAACACACCGGCATCTTTAATGGCTTGTAGACTATCATCCGATTTATCTGTTGTGGTACATCCAAACAACAATCCTAAGCTTAATAGTAATACTGCGATCTTTTTCATATCCATCTCCTTGATTTAATATAAGGAGTATATCATCTTACTTTAGCATTGTAAAGTACTAAAGTAAGATATTTAGTATATTTATAAAAAAACGGTCTATTTAACCGTCTTGTTGAATACGTTTTGATAGCCTTGCCCATACTGTAGGCAGCGATTGATACGAGAGATGGTGGCACTACTCATGCCTGTTTGTTTCTCGATCTGTTCGTAGGTTTGACCCTCTTTAAGTAATAGAGCCACTTTAAATCGATCTTTCATATCGACTATCTCATTGATGGTACATAGATCTTCAAAGAAGTCATAACACTCTTCCAGAGTCTCTAATCTTAAGATGGTTGAGAATAAAGCATCCAATTCTTTATCATGATTAATCATGCCTTCAGTTTATCAAATTCAAGTCCAACAGACAAGGTTTCATTGCTTTTTCGCTGACTGAAGATTAAAAAGCCAACTGAACTTAAGATTAAGAAAGATGAAAGCCCAATTAGAGCACTGAATGGTTCTTTATAAACAATGATTCCAGCGATGATACTGGTGATTGGTTCTAGTAAACATAGGATGGAGGCATTCAAAGCACCCAGTCCTTTAATCCCAACTTGAAGTAAAACCACCCCTAAAAATGAGGTAAGCATCGATACGATGATGATCAATCCTAGGATGCTTGGTTCAGGTTGGGTAAATGAGTTTGTCCCAAAGGTAAGTGTCCCTAAAAGAAACGAACTAATCAGAGATAGATAGAAACTGAGTTGATACGGATGAATGGCTTTGAGTTTAGATTTATCAATTCTAATAAAGTAGAAGGCATATGATATTGCTGATCCTACCGCTAAGCCAATCCCTAACCAAGACATATTAGATTCATAATCCATAAATGTTAAGGAACCCAATAAAGCTAAGATTAAAGCCAACCATTGAGCCCAATGAATCCTCTCCTTATAGAAGAAGAAATAGATTAGTGTAATAAAGACGGGGAAAAGAAAATGTAGGGTTGTGATGGTACCCGTAGCCAAGTACGCATAGGCACTATAAGCCAATAGCGTAGTCATGGCTTGGCCAAATACCGCTAGACCAAGTAGATCTAACCATAGTGTTTTATCAATCTTAAAACTGAGTTTATTCCATCTGATTAATAAGGCGAGAAATGGTAGAGCCAATAGATTTCTAAGAAAGACCATTGTCCATACATTAACTCCACTATTAAAAACCTGTTTGGCGATGACTGGACTTAAGCCAAACATTAAGGCTGATACTAAGGTAGCTAAGATGGCTTTATTGCGCATAATGGTTTAATTCTACCATGATTATTGATTAGAATGAAATCCATGTGAAGGATGTTTATCCTTTTTTAAAGCATGGTATAATACTAATATAAGTATTCGTTTTGATTAGTATGGTTCATCTTGATGTAAGGAGGTGCCGTATGAACCAAACAAAGCCTAAAATAGAATCATTACTCCATCATGAACAAGGCCTATGTATGACCCTGATCCTAAACACAGAAACTGAATTTGAGGATAGGGCTTTTCATATCGCTCAGTTTAAAAAGATCTTGAGAGATTTGGAATCTAAGTTAGAGAGTCAAATGAAAGAACCTCAAAGGATAGAGTATCTAGCTCCACTCAAAGAGTTGGCTGATGATTTACCTTTCTGGTTAGACTTAAAACAAAGTCTGGTAATCTATCGTTCTAGTGGAATTTTTGCAATCTTTAAACTAAGCCATGCATATCCAAGCAAACTGATCTTAGATAGTCAGTTCTATTTAAAATATATACTGACTCAGGATGATAAGAAACCTTATTATGTATTGGTGATCGCTAAGAATCAAGTTCACTTCTATTTAGCCAATACCGGTTTAGAGGAAATCACTTTGCCTAAGTTACCTCAAGCCATTAAAGATGTCAGTGAAAGTAAGGGATTGAAGTATCGTCAACAAGTTCATAGTGCTGGATCTCATTCATCGTATTCAGCTGGATACTCAGCCTTCTATAGTGGGATTGGTGAAGCCGATGATGAAAGACGAGAAGATCTTTTGCGCTTTCTAAAAGCCATAGATAGTCAAGTCAGTCAGTATCTAAAAGAGACTAAGGCTGCCTTGGTTTTGGTAGGGGTTGAATATGTAACCACGCTATATCGGCAAAACTCAAGCTATCCCAACATCTTAGCTAAGGGTCTAAAAGATCATCTATACGCCAATGACCTCAATCGCTTATACCAAGATACCAATGCTTTAGTCAATGCGCATCAGAAATCAATTTTAAAATATTTAGAGAGTAATCAGCGACCAGTGGTATATGGACTTAAAGAAATCATCAATGCAGCCCACAATGGTCGCATAGAAGTCCTATACATCAATAACTATGATGAGAAGCATGATAAGACCTTAGAAGAGTGTGCACGTTTGGTAATGACATATAAGGGTGAATTAGCTGAGTTTAAATTGAATGCGGCAATATTAAGATATTAATATAAAAGAGTGATCAATGATCACTCTTTGTTTTATAATCGTGAGACTAAGACTTTTTTAATTCCATCCGATACATCTTCAATACTATCTAAGACGTCCTCTAATCGTGAGTAGATACCCTGTTTTCGTATGATGGTTATGGCATTCTTTTCTTGCGAGAAGAGTTCTCTCATACCAGTTAAATAGATGCGATCAGCGGCTTCTTCTAAGGCATTGATTTCAGTAATGATATTATCCATTTCTTTAAACTTCAGTTTCTTAAAGTTACGAAGATGGGCCATTAAATCAACTTGTTTTTGACATGCTTCAACCATCGTCTTCATAAAGCCTTCTATATACTCATCGGTTTGATCGATATGCAACATATAGCAATGCGATGCGACATCATCGATATGATCGGTGACTTCTTCAATTCCTTTAAGGATATCTAAGAGTTCTGTTTGATCAATCGGTGTAATAAAGGCATCCTCTAAAATCTTGATTGATTTATGGACATGGCGATCACCTTCATGTTCAATCTCTTTAATCTTATCGAGTTCAGTCTCATTGATTTGTTCATCCCTAAAGGCAATTTGTAGTGCCAAGGCAGCTCTTAGTGAAATCTCAGCGCCTTCCACAAACATCTGGAAGTAATCGACATCTCCTCTGGTAATCATGTTTTTGATTTTGATAAAAATTGAATCGCTCATCATTTTCTCCTTTATAATAGTATCGCACGGATAACCGTCGCAAATATGTAACCTAGAGCCATACACGCTGGGAAGGTTAGAATCCAAGCGGTAAACATTTCTCTAGCAATATCCCAATCTACCTTATTTGCACCTTTGGATGCACCTGCACCCATCATAGCGGTTGCCTTAGTATTGGTAGTACTCAATGGAACCCCATAGAAAGTAGCGACCAACATACTGCTAGAAGCCACAATCTCAGCCGCAAAGCCTTGATGCTTTTCTAAACTGACCATATCCATGCCCATCGTCTTGATGATTCGATAGCCACCAATCGATGTACCAATTGCCATAATGACTGAACACAGCAACATAATCCATACTGGAATAACCATATCTCCACTAAATGCTGGATATATACCTCCCACAACCAAAGCCAAATACATAACGCCCATAAACTTTTGGCCATCTTGAGCACCATGGGCATAAGCCATCAATGAAGCACTGAGTATTTGACCATATGAGAAAAACTTATTAGCAGTTCTTCGCTTCATTCTCTTAAATAAGATTTCAATCAATTTAGTTCCATAGATTCCAAAAACAAAACCTACCACCGATGAGATAAACAATCCTATTAGAACTTTATAAAAGGGTCCAATATTGAACGCAGCAAATCCACTTAAGGACATTCCTGCTCCCATTAAACCCGCTATTAAGGCATGACTCTCACTGGTTGGTATACCATATCTCCAAGCACCTACGGCCCATAAAACAATCGCTAATTGGGCTGATGCTAAAGTAACTAAACCAACATTTCCACTACCTATCGATACGATACTGGCGGTGGTAGTCGCAACCGCTGTACCCATTAAAAATACGCCAAGGAAGTTAAAGACAGCACCTAAGATGATTGCAGCTCTTGGATGTAAAACTCTGGTGGATACTACTGTAGCAATGGCATTTGGCGCATCTGTCCATCCATTAACAAAGATAGAACAACTTACCATTATTAGTGCAAATATTAGAATAGGGGACATTATTACCTCACCTATTTAAGCCACTTTAATTATACGCCTTTCATAAACATTAATTGTGATTTTTCTATTTTATATTCTAACTATTTTAATTCATCCACTGCTTTCTTTAAACGAGTGAGTGCTTCTTCAAGGATGCTTCTTGGACAGGCTAGATTGATTCTTACAAAGCCTTGGCCTTCATCCCCAAAGATATAGCCTTGATCAAACCATAATTCAGCCTTATTAACCATAAAATGTTCAAGAGCCAGATGATCGAGATGTAAGCTACGACAATCAACCCAAATCAAATATAAACCATCTGATTTAACCCGCTTAAGCATGGGTAATTGAGTCCTAAGGAACTCATCACAATAATTGAGATTGGCTTTAAGATAGATGAGCAGTTGGTCTACATACGCATCTCCATAAGTATATGCAGCTTCGGTGGCCGCTGTCCCAAAGAAGGTAGAGGCATGCATCCCAACATAATCCATCGTTTCCATAAAACGTTTCTTTAGTTTAGGATTCTGAATGATGATATTAGAGGTCTTTAATCCAGCTAGATTAAAGGTTTTACTGGTTGATGTACAGATGATACTATAATCACCATAACTTGGATCAAAACTACTTAAGGCATGGTGTTTAGCGGGTTGATAGACAAAGTCCATATGAATCTCATCAGAGACAACCAAGACATGATGCTTCATACATAGATTAAGCATGCCTCTTAATTCATCAATGGTATATACCTTACCAATTGGGTTATGGGGATTGCATAGAATAAACATCTTGACTTGATTGTTTATAATCTTAGACTCAAAATCAACTAAGTCTAGTTGATAGCTTAAGTTAAGTGGATCATAGATCAATGGACTATTGACAACTTTACGATGAGTAAGCTCAATGGCTTTCGTAAAGGGATAATACACAGGTCTTTGAATCAGTACCGCATCATTCTCTGAAGTAAAGGCTAATATGGCTATATGAAGGGCACTGACTACCCCAGGAGTACAGACAATCCAATCGGCATTAATATTCCAGTGATGACGTCTCTGCATCCAATCAACGATGGATTGGTAATAGGACTTAGATTCAAAGGTATACCCAAAAATCCCTGAAGATACTTTCTGGTTTAAGACTTCAATGATTTTAGGATCTGTCTTAAAATCCATATCAGCTACCCACATGGGTAGAGCCTTGGGATTCATCTGATAAAAGCCTTGACCATCCCACTTATATGAGTTGGTATTTAAACGAGTATTGATTTGATCAAAGTCCATGGTTTATCCTCCTAATATCTCAATCTGTTCACTATACTCTGGATAGTGAACCATGAGCTCAGCCTTACTAAACAAACGAAACTCTTCATATAGAAATCCCGGGACAACCGCACACCCAACCAAGGATAGCCCATGGCTAGGCACATAGGAGCCAAAGATGGTCCCCTTTTCAACCAAGACCTGAAGAACTTGGTCAACTTGAGTCCCTAAGTGATGAATCTTTAAACTTCCATCCTTTAGAATACATACGATATCCAGTGGATCTCCATGGTGAAAGTACCATAATTCATCGGACTTTAGTTGATGAAAATGGGAGACTTCATCGCCATAGAGCATGAATAGAATACTGGTATAAAGCGCTCTCTGTGATTTATCAGCACCTATTCTATTAGCTGGATCAATCAGTGTCTCACTAAAATAACCCCCTTCAATATGTTTCTTTAAGTCATACTGTTGGATCCATTTAGAGGCTCGAGGAGGTAAATTGGTGAGGTCTTTCATGTTGCTTTAATTGTAGTATCTTTTAGGATTAAAGTATAGATAGATAGGGCTTAAACTTGACTTTAGTAAAGGCTTTAGTGTAGATTGTACCTATTCAAGGAGACACCCTATGGATTATGGAATGCCTACCCTATTAGAATTTGATACCCTAGCTCAGAATGTTGAACTGGCTAAAAGTTTAAACTTACAGTTCATTGAGATTAATTGTAATGTCCCTGAATTTCAAGTGGATAGTCTAAGTGCAGATACATTGAATCAAATCACCAAAGAAACGGGGATTTATTTTACCTTTCATTTGGATGAATTCTTATCGATTACTGATCCCAATATCCATATTTCAGAAGCTTATATCAAGAGTGTCTTAGCGTCGATTGAGTTTGCCAAGTTGGCTCATATTCCAAATCTAACCATGCATTTTCTCAATGGAGTGGTCTTTACTCTACCTACTAAGAAGATCTATGTCTATGAAAAATATCCTGCATACTATCTAAGTCGCTTGACTGTGTTTAAAGAAGCCTGCGAGAAAGCCATTGGTAATTATCCGATTAAACTATGTATAGAGAATGTGGCTGGGTTTGAACCTTATATGCAAAAGGGAATTGATAACTTACTAGAGAGTAAGGTCTTTGGCTTAACCTATGATTGTGGTCATAACCATCGCTATAAGAAAGTCGATGATGCCTTTCTAAAAGATCATCAAAGTAGAATCAATCATATGCATATGCATGATGCGATTGGAAGCAATGATCATCAAGCACTGGGTGAAGGGGAGATTGACTTAGTTAAAGAGTTGGATTTCGTAAAAGATTACGCGAAGCGCATAGTAATCGAAGTTAAAACCAAAGAAGCTCTAGTTAGAGCTGTGCATAATCTAAAAAACATGATTTGAGTCATGTTTTTTCTTTAGATATTTAAATTTGTTTATTATGACTTAGCCAACATCGCTAATAACACTTCATTGAAATCACTGGCTGTTTCGTGTGAACAGTGTCCCGCATTGGGGAAGACATGGGAATCGGTAACCGTAACCGTGTCTTTGATAATATCCATATCAGTTTTAGGAACCCAGGTATCCTGACCTCCCCATAATAGAAATAGAGGAATATTCTTAGGAACCAATTCTGTGATTAAGACATTGTCGGCAGTCTTTACGAAATCAATCAAAGCGGATATGGTACCCTTGGTTTTTAATGGAGTCATATAACCTAAGACATCCGCTTCAGTGGGTTCTTGATTATAGGCACTCTTTAGAAAAGATTTAAATTGTGATGGGTTTAAGACATAATAACGCAAGGCTACTTTCAACCATTGACCCACTGGTGTATCAAAGATCCAAGGCATCGATGGATTGTTGCCGGTTACCGCTCCATCGATCAAAGTCATACTTCTAACCTTTAAAGGAACTTGATTGGCCATCGCCAAGACTGTGGATGCGCCCATCGAATGCCCAACTAAGTGCCATGAGCCTTGATCAGTGTGGCTTGAATCATAATCATCTAATAACTCCCATAAGTAAATGGCTCTTTGAACTTGGGAATGAACTAAATCTCGAGCCTTAGAGCTGTACCCAAAGGCAGGTAGATCAACCGCGATCACATCATAACCTGCTGCACTTAGCGCCTCAGCATTATTACGATAGGTAAAAGTAGATGCCCCTAAACCATGAATCAATAATATCTTACCCAAATAATCCCCTTGGGCTGGCCATTGTTGAGTATGTAAGACGACCCCATCAGATGTCGTAAAGAATACACTGTTCTCATAGGGTTTAGAAGGAATTGAAGTAGTATAGTCAAATGGAATGAAATAAGGAAGGATTAAGATAACTAGTAAAAATATCAGAAAACCTTTTAAGATCTTTTTAAGCATAAGTAACCTCTTTGTTTGTATTCTAACATAGCTCTAAGCTAAGTTTGGTTTTAAAGCCTAGAAGGTTTAACCTATCACTAAATTGAATTAGCGTATTGTCTAAGTACCCGCATCATTCTATGCGTATTAAAGCCACTATGTGAGCGAGCTTTTTCTAAAGTAAAATGACGTAAGCCTATCCGATTGGCTTCAACTGGCATATAACCTGATTCATCCATACGTGAACACAGCAATTCTATGGCTCTTTTCATTCTAGGATCATAGGGATGATTGACTGAAACGAAATAATCCAGTGCTCTAAGAATATCGTAGCGCCAATGATAAGGAAATGAGCAAACTATAAATGAAGGATGAATGGCTTGGTTGGTTTTAGTCGAGATAAAGAGCTGCTTACTAAGTATAAATTCTTGAGCTAATTTAAGCGCTGTTTTAATCTCATCCAGCCGATATTTTATTCCCTGTCTTTCATATTGATCCAAAGCTTCAAGTACTGATAGCGTGGTGTGAAGCGAACTGTGTTGAGGTTTGGGTTTATTCTGCCAACTACAATTAAATCCCCCATCTAAAAATTGATGACTTAAGATATAATCAATGATTTCATAACACGCTAACTCTTCAACATGCGCATAGGCAAACATATTTAGAACCATTGCGGATACACATAGGTCTTGGTAGTGCCTTGGTCTAACTAAACCATACTTTGGCCATAATTCTTTTAAACAAAGAACACTTTCTTGATAGATTGAAATACTGGGATCGATATTTAGATGCATTAAAAGAAAGAGTGTATAATGCGTCGAAGTATACTTAGGTGAGTAAAGTCCGTTGCCCCAAAGAAAAGTAGAGTCATCCCTTTTAGAGATGATCCTTGCCCCATAGCCTTCTAGATGAAGACGTTTGTGCAAGTCATCTAAAATGCTTGTTTTACTATGAAGTAGATCTTTATGAACCAGATATTGAACAGTGATATCTTGCTTAAGAAGAAACTCTATGAGTTCTGGATAATGCTTGATTTGAGTATGATACGCATCCTGTACTTCCATAATCCTATTGTATAATACGATTTGAAATAATCATAGAGTTGTATCAATATCTATCACTACTTTTATCAAGCCTTTGCTTGCTTGTAAAGGCTGCTAATTGATTGGTATAATTGAGCCAGAGGTAACTATGAAATCCTACTATGCCTTAATCATTGAATCAGCTGAAGTTTTAAAAAAACAATTAGATAAAGTGCCTGAAATTGTGGTAGTCTTAGGGACTGGATTGGGTGCCTTAGCTGATCAAGTCAGCGATAAAATAAGTATTCCTTATACTGATATACCCAACTTTCCAGCTTCAACGGTTAAAGGACATCAAGGGACTTTAATCTTTGGGACGATGCATCATAAGAATGTCTTGATGATGATGGGTAGATTTCATCATTATGAAGGTTATACGATGAAGGAACTTGTGTTTCCTTTTTATGTGTTTAAGCAGTTGGGTGTTAAAACCGTAATCTTAACCAATGCCTGTGGGGCCATCAATCCATCCTATCTACCGGGTGATATCATCATCATCGATGATTTCATCAATCTAGTTATGCAGAATCCATTGATTGGAATCAATGATGAGCGTTTGGGACCCCGCTTTCCTGATATGACTGAACCCTATTCAAATGAACTGATTGCTTTAGCTAAGAAGTGCTCTAAGGGAATCATTGATCATGTTGAGCAAGGCGTTTATGGTTTCTTCTCTGGACCTTACTTTGAAACCAGAGCTGAAATTAGAGCGTATGGAAGAATGGGTTGTGATTTAATTGGGATGAGTACCGTACCTGAAACCATCGCCCTTAATCATATGGGTTTAAAAGTCTTGGCTTTTGGAGTAGTCACCAATATGGCGACTGGTATCTCCAATCGTAAGCATGATCATCTAGCCGTCATCGAGATTGCCAATCAAGCATCAACCAAGTTAATGGCTTGGATTGATGAAATTATAAGACAAAGCTAATCATCATTTTTCGATTTATAAAATATTCTTAAACTTTTTATGCTATATATATTGTAATACTATATAGTATGTGTTACAGTATTCTTACAAGGAGGATCCTTAATGAATGCACAATTTAAAAAAGGAGTTCTAGAGTTATGCGTATTAGCTCAATTGGCTAAAGGCGATAAATATGGATATGAACTAACTGAGACAATCTCTAATGAAATGACAGTCGCAGCTGGAACACTCTATCTGATTCTAAGACGTTTAAAAGAAGAGGCCTATTTTGATACCTATCTAGTCGAATCCGCTGGTGGCCCTGCCCGTAAATACTATCGTTTAACCGATAGTGGCAGTGCCTATTATCAGCAACTTAGAAGTGGTTGGACTGAGTTTATTCAACAAGTGGATCGTTTGATCCAATAGAAAGGAACCCAATGAATAAAGAAAGCTATTTAAATCAATTAAATGACGCATTAAAAGGCGTAGATGAAAAGGTTAGGAAAGAATTAATGGATGACTTTAATGAACACTTCCAAAGTGGCATCCAAGAAGGTAAGAGTGAAGCTGAGATCATCGCATCCTTGGGTTCCGTTGAAGAACTCATTGAAGCTCTAGATTTAGACAACACGATTGAACACATCCAAAACAATGATTTTCCAAGTGAATATAAGGTCGATTCAGTCAATATTGATGGACTACATGCGAGTATCCATGTCTGTTCATCCAAAGATGAATTGACCCATGTTCGATGTGAAAAAGCGGGACGCTTACTCGATAAGCTATCCTATGATGTGACTATGAAACAGGATGGCTCAAACTTATCGATTGAAGTTCACAATAATAAGCGCACCATCTTTAGAAGACCCTTCAGTGTCATCTCTAAAGAATTGGATATTTATCTTGAGATACCAGAAACATTGGCTTTATTTAAATGTAAGACTGTCAATGGAGACATCGACTTAGACCAAGTTAAGATGAAGCAATTGACTCTAAGCAGTACCAGTGGTGATATGGATCTACAAGATTTAGAAACACTGGATACCACAATTGATCTGGTTTCAGGCAACTGTGAGATTAATAGTATCATGGGTAATCTGAGTGTACGCTCAACCAGTGGTGATATGGAAGTCCAAAGTCATCGTGGACAAACAGCCAAGCTTTACAGTGTCAGTGGAGATATCGAATACCAGGGTGAAGCCAAAGACATTGGATCTAATACTACCTCAGGTGATGGAAATTTAATTCTCAAACAAGTTGATCATTTGACGATTGAAACTGTCAGTGGTGACTTTGAGGTTACGATGGGAGTGTCGCAGTTTGGACTGATTGGACAGTTTAAAACAGTCAGTGGTGAGCTGAGTGTTAAATCAGATAATCATACTTCCACTTATGAAGGCAGTCAAAATGAAATCGTGATTGGGGATCAGAAGACCAAGGTTTATCTAAAAACCATCAGTGGGGATATCGAAATTCACTAAATCATAAAAATCATTCTAAGTAAAAGTTCTCCATCGTACGGGGAACTTTTTTATGATTGTGTTGACCTGAATGATAGGTGAACGTATAATTCTATCGTACTGAATTGAATTTAAAAGGACATCCATGAAACCAAGAATATCGCTTAAAAGCATCAGCGCAGGCTTTGCGGCATTGCGGCATCGCAATTTCCGCCTATTTTTTATTGGCCAATGCATTTCTCTTATAGGGACGTGGATGCAAAACCTGGGTCAATCTTGGTTGGTTTTAGAGATGACGCATTCTGCCTTTAAACTCAGCTTGGTTACGATGCTACAATTCTTACCGATGATGCTCTTCTCTTTGTTTGCAGGTACCATCGTTGATCGCTTTCCTAAGCGTAAAATATTACTGATTACTCAAACTTGTATGATGATTCTGGCGTTTGCTTTGGCCGCTCTAACTTACTTCAATGTGGTTGAATATTGGCACATCTTAGTCCTTGCCTCATTGCTTGGTTTGGTTAATACGATCGATATGCCAACTCGTCAATCTTACTTTAATGACTTGGTTGGTAAAGAAGACTTGATGAATGCGATTGCTTTAAACTCTAGTATGTTTAATCTAGCCAGAATTGTTGGACCAGCGATTGCGGGATTCTTGATCAGTTTGGTTGGGATTGCGATCTGTTTTACCTTAAATGGATTAAGTTTTGTGGCTGTACTTATAGGACTATGGATGATCAATGTGGGTAATGAGAGTCCTCTGACTCCTAAGATTGAATCTACTAAACAAGTCATTGATGATATTAAAGAAGGTCTGCACTATATCAATCGGCATACCTTAATTAAACTACCACTGTTACTTTTGGCCTTGGTTAACTTGATTGGGATGAATTACTCTGTTTTGATGCCTTTATTTGCGACCGCCATCCTTAAACAAGATGCGGCTGGTTTAGGCCTAATCATGTCGGCGATGGGAATGGGTTCCTTTACAGGAGCGATGATTGTCGCGATGAATAGTAAATCTGGTCCAAGTCTACGTTACATCTATATAGCCTCGGTTGTGACTTCCTTACTCATGTTGATCTTAGGACTAGAGCGTAACTTCTTTATAGCCTGTGTTACTTTATATATGATTGGTTTAGCTTCATCCGTTTTTGTAGCCTTGGTTACGTCCATCATTCAACTCAACGCTAAGAATGTGATGCGTGGAAGAGTCATGAGTGTCTATTCTTTAGTCTTTGGAGGCTTTATGCCCATCGGTAGCTTATTAACCGGAGGATTAACAGAATGGCTTGGTATTTCAATGTGTATGATTGTCAGCGGAGGAATGAGTGTTCTAAGTGCGCTTGGTGCCATTGCTTGGTTAAAGCCTAAAATAGAGACGATGCCTTAGTCAGCCAATCTAATCAGATTGGCTTTTCTTTATCTCTAGGTAGCATTAAAAATGCTATACTAAATCCATGAAATTGAACACACATAAACTAAGCTATTGGGTACTTGGCTCAATGGTGCTAATCTATCTTATCTCAAGTGCTTTTAGTCATATCGCTGATTTAGCTTTAGTTCCAGCTATTAAACCTTTTTGTTTTCTCAGACAAACTCCCAATCTTAATATCCTTAATTTAATCATTCAACAACCTTCGTCAACCGTCATTGTCTTTCTCTTGGCTTTTTTGACGATTTATTTAGGATATAAACTATTAGATAAACATCATAGTCCTTCACATTGGTTGGGCATCGGTTTTATCTTTTGGGGATTAGGTGCACTTATGGCTGGGATTAGTTATCAAGCCTTTGGTTATTATCTAAAGTGCGTGGGTTATGATACCTGTCGCTTTACGGATCACTTTGAACTGATCTATATGAGTTTAACGGTCATCAGTTTAAGTGCCATTATGTTGGCCTATGCTTCGATGGTTAAGAATGCTTTATACCAAAAGATTCTAACTATATTTGCCTTTGGGAGTGCCCTTCTATATGCCTTGGTTCAAGGTTTAGGAATGGTCTTACCGATTCAATTTCTTATATCGTATGAGGGTTTATTAGTCTTTCTAGCTCCCAATCTAATCATCTTTATGATCATCAGTTATCTTAAACGTAAAGAAGTTCTACATAAGCGTTTATTTACACTTTGGTTATGGTTTATTGGGCTTAATATCGCATACTTCGGTGCCTTATATGCCAACTTTACATGGCCCTTATACAACAGTACAGGCATTTGGTTCAATGAGAATGATGTCTTACATGTTCTATTGATTATATGGATGCTTGCATGGTTGGTATGGATTAAACCGGTTTTAAAGCACAATCAATCCCTATCATAATTATTGTCTAACAATGAAACCATTTTATAAAGTTTATTTAAGCTAAGTGTGATTTATTTCTAATATCATTGTTTTACTTGTATTCAGTGTGATATTCTAAAAAAGAGGTACATATTTATGAAGAAAATAATTATCATGTCGCTTTTTTTAGCATTGGTGGGGTGTCAAAAAGCAACGGTACAAGTTGAAAAACCGGTCTTTACTTTGGACACGTATCCCGTTGTTGATGGATCGACCGTAACCATTCCATTCTCAGAAGCTCTAATGGCTGATTTAACTTCGAAGACAATTGAAGAAGTGAGACCTTATGTGCTCCATAATAAGACCCATGAAGCCTATGTGAATTTAATCAATGGAAGTGCTGATATTATTTTTGTGACCAGTCCTTCAGCTGAAGAACTTCAATTAGCCACTACAGCAGGTGTTGAAATGGAAGTCATTCCAATTGTATCAGAAGCCTTCGTCTTTATTACACATAAAGATAATCCAGTTAATAACTTAACGATTGAACAAATCCAAAAGATATATACAGGTGAAATAAGCAATTGGAAAGATGTGGGTGGAGCAGATGTGGCCATCAGACCATTCCAAAGACCCGTTAATTCAGGTAGTCAAACTGGTTTCTTAGATTTAGTTATGAAGACAGTGGTCCCTATGGTTGCCCCAACCGAATTGGTGAGTGGTGGTATGGGTGAATTGATTGAAGCCATTGCGACTTATAAGAATCAAGCCGATGCGATTGGTTATACCTACTATTACTATGTAACGGATATGTGGACCAATACCAATGTTAAACTATTGAATGTCAATGGGGTTTATCCAAATCCTACAACCATCGCTAATGGGAAGTATCCCATTCATACATCTTATTATGCAGTCATACGTAAAACAGAAGCTGTGGACAGTGATGTTCGTAAAATGATTGCCTATATCCTATCTGATGCGGGTCAAACCTTAGCAGAAGGAGCCGGTTATGTTAAAGTGGATTAAAGTTCTATTAATACTTATTTTAGTTAGTGCCTGTACCAGTGAAGTAAAACCGATTGTTAAAGATCCGGTCGTCTTTCCTGATCCAGTAGGATCGGTTAGCAGTGCTGATACTGCAACCTATGCCTTTAAGAATGAATATACAGTTGAGCAAATTGAAGAACATGATGGAAAGTTCCAGAGCTATCGAGATCGCTTATCAGGCTTTAAAAGTAAGATTGTTGAAGCCAAAGTCAATGATGCAATCGTCTTTAAATTGAACAGCTTTAAGAAGTATCTTGAAGTGGCTAATTTTCCTAACTATCGCGGTTTCTTCAGAACTAATGATATGGCAAGTTTTGAGATCCTAGGTGTATATGCCAGTAGCAATGTGACTTACTCTAAGAATAATATATTATCGATGCAGATTGGATGTAGCATAGAATTCAAAGATAAGAACAGTGATATCTCTAGTTTTATCAGTGTCAGTGATGCATTAAATTTTGATTTAAACACGGGTAATCAAATTGGTCTAAGTGATTTGTTTATCAATGGTTATGATTTTGTATCAATAATCAATGATATGCTTTACCAGAAAGTTCAATCGCATTACGAAGGTGAAAGCGATGGTCTAAATGATTTCTATAGTCCCTTTGTGATCATCGATGCCTTTGAAGGGATTCAACTTAATCAAGCTTTCTATTTATATGACAATAGTTTATCCTTTATCTTTGATGAAAAAAATCCTGAGTTTACCAATGAATATGGAGCTTTTGCGATTCCAATTCCACTTGAACCTCTTAGATCATCTTTAGCCTTTAATCAACGTTTCTATACTGAGGGTACGACTCTATTTGAAAGCAGTACGATTGGAAAAGTCTTCTTCCAAGTTGAGAGTCAAGTTGTTTCAAGTCAGACTAAGGTCATCAATTCTAAGAGTGTTAAATCCAGTATATATGCCCATGCAACCAGTGATCCAGTCTATAACACCATTCTTACCAATCGAATTACAAATGACTATAATGATCTAATTGAACCTTTGGTTAATAGTTTTACTCAGAGTGTTGATCATGTTGTCTATGCGAATAAGTACGGTAAATACTTCACAATAGACACTTACTTAAGCATCTACCAGTCGGTTGGGGATGATAAATACATAAACTTTGGAGCAACTTATAATCCAGATGGAACCAAAATTGGATTTGATGATGTCTTTAAGAGTGATTTTGATTATGAGACATTAATAAGAAATGAGCTTAGAACGAGTTTAGGTGGTGGTATCATTCTACCAGATGTGGTCGATTCCATATACAACCATCTATCGATAATCTTAGAGAATGAAGTAATGGTTCTTACAACCAATGGAACTTATCCTTCCAATGAAATAAGCTTCTATGTATTCTATAAGGATCATCTGGATCATCTTAAGATATTCGATTAGTTATATTAAATCGAGTTTAACAGAATAATGGATTCTATTTAACATTTATAATTGATAAAACAATAGGACTTGTCAATCATGTCTTGTCCTTTCGTTTACAGTCTTTAAATGAACAGTATCTTACATCCAAGTTGATTGAATAAAGATCAAAACAAAACCCATAATAAAACTAAGTATATTGGCTATTAATGCGTAAGAAATCCTAACACTGGTTCTTTTTTGTTTATCGAAAAATTTCCAAACCACGATGATTTCAAATATCCAGATAAGTCCTTCCACAAGCAGTAAAACAAAAATAGCCCCAAGTAAACCAGTTGTGATTAAAGTAGCATTCACTGTAAAAGTTAAAAAGATTTGAGTAACTATATTCATAATAAGAAAAACAATTAAATTGCGTTTAGAATAGAGTTTAAAAATCAATAAGACCAAGAATTCTAAAATCAACGTTGGGATCAATGTAGAAAATATCTGAATCGCATATAGCATAATCAAACTTGGCTTCGTAATTTCTCCGTTTATGGCATTGAAACTCAAAGCCGTATAAAAAGATTCTAGTGTTATAACATCACTGACCGTAGTTTTGCCTGAAGCTGTTACCACGATGATACGAAAGCGATCAGGAATATGATATCCAAACTGATGAATCATTTTTCCACCAGTTAAAGTACCTTCTAATTTACCATGCATTCGGAGGCTTGTCCCATTAACCAAGGCAGGATACCAACCATCAATTTCTAATGATCTTAATTGTTCTATCATCGAAGCATTATACTTAGTATTATCAATCGGTTCATCAATTAAGTATTCTGAATCTACTAAAAGATCCAGATAGTATGCTTCATTTGGAGCATGGGTAAGTGTTATTTTAAGTTCTGGTTTTGGTCCCATATCCGCATGTACGTAAATGGTTGTCCAACTTAATATCAAAGCACAAAATAGTAATGTTATGATTTTTCTCATTGCAGTTCTCCTTAGTGAACCTAGTTTTCATAATTTAATCAAAAAATATCCCATTCTAACCCAAGCTCATCGATTCGATAACCCGTATGTAACTTAAAGAAGTATCTAGATACGGCTTCTATTGATACAATTGTATCATTTTAAATTATCAATGAAATAAAAAGGACTGTTCAAGGCTTAGCTTTCATTCTATAATGACTTAAATAGGAGGACTTATGAAAAACCATTATTTAAAACCCAGAATCTTTGCGCTTTGTTTATTTGTTGTATCCATAGTGATGATTATTGGTGGTTTCTTTTATGCAGAAGAAGCCAATGAAATGAATTATTTTGCCTTAGCTTTTGTTGGTATCTTTGTATTCATTATGTCTATTTCAATATTTCTTGTTTACCGTAATCTACAAAGAAAACTTAATGCACTATTTGATAGTACACCCTTGATGGAATTTGTATTAAGTGATGAACAAGCCCAAAGTGCCATCGAGAAAAACAATCAGGCTCTTAGGAGTTACAATAAATCGATTTGGTTAACCATAATATTCTTCTGTGCAGTTTTCGCAATTGGGGGTTTTTGGTTTGTTGAAGATGGAATGTTGTTTGCGATCATCTGTTTATCAATCGCCGTTTTCTTTACTTTTGTATTTCTAATCGCAACCTATGTAAGAACCAATCGACTTAAGTCCGCTGATCACAGTGTCATCTTGAATGAAAAGGGTGTCTATTTTATGGGTTCTTATTATGCTTTTAAAATGGCGGGTGTATGGTTGACTGAAGCCAATTATGATTCTGAAACTTATTTATTAGAACTCGTAGTTACCGCAATAACCACTGCAGGTCCTTCAGATTCAATCATCATTATCCCAATTCCATTGCAGTTTCAAGATAAGATCGAATCCATCGTATCCAAACTTCCTAAAGTTACCTTACCAATCTAAACCAACTCACGTTGGTTTTTTTAATGTAACAATAGTATTGGTCGATTTGAGTTTAATAAAAAACACACTAGATTCGCTCTAATGTGTTTATTATCTGTCAATCTTTTCTATACCAACTCTATGGTTGGTTTTATTTTTTAACTACTTTTTCTTTCTTTGGTTGCTCGATATTGACACCCAGTTGTTTCATCGTTAATAACTTTAATAAGGCTTCAACGATGTTTTCACTGTTGCCCCCTTCTTGATTGCCTAGGTTGACAACGGTACTTGGGACAACACTGACAGTGGCATTTTTAACAGCATCAGATAAACGATCTGCGACTTCTTGGATGACTCTGAATTCAGCTCCACCATAGGCCTTAACTTGAGCATCAATGGCTTGAGCTTTAGCAAGACCAACATTGGATTCTTTGGAAGCTTCAGCTTCACCTTCAGCTCTAACTCTGGTCGCATTGGCTTTAGCTAAAGCGACAATCTGATTGGCTTCTTGCTCAGCTTTACTGGCTAGAGCAGCACCACTGTTGCGTTCAACTTCAATCTGAATCTTAGACTTAGTTAGAAGAGATTGTTGTTCTGCTGTAGCTTCAGCTTCACGAAGTGATTTTTCACTTTCAGCAGCTTGTTGTTGTTTCTGATAAGTAACTTTCTTTTCTTCAGCAATTTGACGTTCACGTAGTTGCATTAAGATGTTTTCTATTTGAACATCAGATACCAGAGATCTTGGGGTACCAATCAAAACTTCTTCTAATTGTAGATTATATTTAGCGAATTTAGCCTTCATTTCTAAGACGGCTCTTTCACGAATCTCACTACGTTCTTGAATCAATTGAATCAAAGTCTTGGTTTGAGCCACATCTTTAAAGTAGGCACTAACCAAAGGATCAAGTGATTGATTGACTAACATATTGATATCACCAAATCTTTGGATGACCCAAGGCGCTTGTTTATAGTCAATGTGCATAACAACTGATAAAGGCAAGGCTGGTTCAAAAGCATCCTTAGTAATGATATCGACTTCACTTAAATGTTCATCATATCGATGATCACCGGTTTCATCTTTATTCCATTTTAAGATGATGTTGGTGGTTGGTACTAAAACGACTTTTCCAGCATCGGTATTAAATGCGTATTTACCTGCCATTAGAGGTTTCTCTAAAACACCCTTACAGCCTTGTCCAACCAATTCACCATGACGATAATCATCACCAGTGGTATCAACACCTTCTTTTCCAAAGAAGGATACGACAACGCCTACAAAGCCGATAGGAACAACCGTTTTGGGTTTGTACTCTACGGTCGCAAATAGACGATTGATATAGTATGTACCATCGGTTAAGACTTGAATTTGTTTACCACGACGACCACCTAGACTTAAGAACTTCTCAGGATCTTGATAAGATGAATGAGCTTCACCGACACTTGGGGCGATGATTTCACCTTCTTCAAGTGGTAAGCCATCATGAACGGTAACGATACCCATTAAATCAGAGGATACTTCTCCTTGAGCCATAATGACAACTGGAGAGAAGGCATTACGAGTTGCGAGTGTTTTCTGCATGGTTTCTAGTTCCATCCGCTCTTGACGACGGGATGTTTGGATCATCTTAACTTCAGCTGGTGTAACCACAATAAACTGAGCTAAATTAATCGCATAAGTACCTTCACGAAGAATACCACGCTGAGGTCCTCTTTGACCTCCATTCAATAAAAAGCCTCTCACACTTTGAAAGTTATTGGCTTCAGCAACAACCTTACCTAAGGTTTGAGCTGGAGCTAGAGGTGATCCATCTCGGGCAAATAGATAAGCAATCTGTCCTTGAGGAACGGTTATCAAAGGATAGCGATGAATCTTATACATAAAGACTGACTTAAAGTGAATACCACCTCTTAATAGATCTGGTGAATACCCAGCTTCTCCATTAAGTGCAATAATCGCATCTTTAAGTGAACCTTTTAAGCTCCACCATTTCTCAACAACCGCAACTTCATTGGAGTCAATGACTCTTAATCCTAAGATCTTAAAGATCAGAAGATATAGACCAATAATACTTAAAATACCAACTAACGCAAATGTAACAAATTGATTCATTTAGATACCTCCGCCATAAGTGGCTGATACAATATATTATACGCTTATCAGATGAAAATACTTAAATCATGCATTAAACAATGAGGATACCGACGATGTCTGAGTTATCAAAGCACTCAAATGATTTACTCATGAGTAAGACTAAGAAAGCATAATGATTCGAGTTTATATTGGTAAACCTTAGATCTTCATTATATGGATCACTTAAACCATAGCTCTATTTCTTTTTTAGCATTCTCATCTGAATCTGAGGCATGAATAAGGTTGCGTAAAAGCCGTTTCTCAGCTAAAGATCTTTCCATCGTATCAGACCCAAAATGACCTCTGATCGTAGAAGGATCGGCTTTAGCTGGATCGGTTGGACCAACAATAGATCTAACTTGAGCAACGATATCATTATTATCGGATTCTAACTCATAGATCTTAACTTCATGACCCACAAACTCTTTTTTAATCCGATTGGGAAAATCGGGTAGGTTTAATCGTTCAATGACTTCTTGATAATGAGCTAGGATTAATGGTTCATTAACTAAAACTGTTTTAGATCGAACAATCCTCATTTTAGCGTCCGTAAAATATTTTAAGATATCGGTTTCTAGATGAGCTTTTAAGGCATCTGGTTTAAGCATGATGAAGCTAGATTTAGGCATATTTCTCCTTATGTAAGTTATTCAATAAATCACTATTTATTCAAACTACTTCATTAACACTATTTTACTCCTTATTTATCAGATAAAGTATCAATTGGTTCAATCTTAACTTAATCTTAATACTTTGATTCATTGACGATACTTGCATATAATCTGATTTAATCTGTATAATTATATAGAGGTATAATATGAAAATAATCACTGATACAGGTTGTATGATATCGCAAAAAGAAGCCAATGATTTAGGCATCGAATTACTGCCGCTTCAAGTTGAAGTGGATGGTCATAACTATCGCGATTATTTGGATATAAGTTCGGAAGACTTTTATGAATTAACTAAGACCAAGATTGCACATAGTTCACTTCCTTCGGTTGGTGATGTGATGGATATCTATCAACGTTTTTCAGAAGGTATTCATATTTGTATTGCCCGGGGTTTAAGTTCTACTTATGATACAGCTGCTTTAGTGGCTAAACAAATGAACGTTAATATGACTTTATTTAATAGTAAGGGTTTGATTGGTACCCAAAGGTATTTGGTTTTGTTGGCACAGCGTCTTTCATTTAAACATACAGCTGCTGAGATTACCCAACGAATGGATACCTGCCTGAGTCAATGCCAATCTTTCTTAATTGCGGTTGATTTCAACTTCTTAAAAAGAACTGGAAGATTATCACCCTTAGCCGCTACTTTAGGTGGCATGATGAATATTAAGCCGATTATTACGCATGTTCCAGGTATGGAGAAATTGGAGAAGTTTGGGGTGGGAAGAACTTGGCATCATGCCCTAGACCAAATCGTCGATAAGATGAGTAAGAATGCCGTAGATCTAAAACATAAAGTTTATATAGTCCACGCCTTCAATCTAGAAATGGCTCAACTAGCCGCACAGAAAGTTAGAGATCGCTTTAAAGATATTGAAATTGAGTTTCTAAGTTTATCACCCGTATTTATGGCTATGGGTGGACCGGGTTGTGTAGCGGTTCAGTATATTCTAAGAGATGATGCAGATTAACCCTATTCAATCAATACATAACTGGATGAAGCCTAAGAATAATGGTTAATCCAGTTTTTTTATGTTTAAAGAATCTAATCTTTATGAAATCAACTGTGCTAAACTGAGTTTAATAGAAATGGGGTTATAAAATGATTCTAAATCAATGGTATGGGATCTTAGATGCCAAAGAAGTTAAAAAAGGTAAATTAACAGGTGTCACTCGAATGGGTGAGAAACTGGTATTATGGAAAACAACTGATGGACAAATTGCGTGTCTTGCGGACAAGTGTTGTCATCGAGGGGCATCTCTATGTCATGGGAAATATACAGAAGCAGGTGTGGCTTGTCCCTTTCATGGTTTTGTTCATGATGCTTCAGGTAAGGTTGTCCTAATCCCAGCCAATGGTAAAAATACACCCGTGGGTGATCGCTATAAAGTGAAGTTATATCATGTTGAGGAAAAATATGGTTTGATATGGTTATGGTATGGAGATCCTTTAGCCATCAAACCTGAGATACCTTTCTTTGAAGTGTTAAGACAAGACTTTGTTTATAGTGGTTTTTCTGAGACTTGGCCAGTTCATTATACACGTGCCATTGAGAATCAATTGGATGTCATTCACTTACCTTTTGTGCATGGCGATACAATTGGAAGAGGCAATCGTACTTTGGTTCATGGACCGGTTGTTACTTGGGATCAAGAACGTTTAACATTCTATGTCCATAACGTGTTTGATGATGGACAAACAAAACCAATGAAGCCAGCAGAAATGCCTGATTATGAAAAGTACTTTAGTCTACAGTTTCAAATGCCTAATTTATGGCAGAATCGTATCAGTGATCAAGTTAGGATTGTGGCTGTTTTTGCCCCCATTGATGAAGAACATACCCATATCTATATCCGCTTCTATCAACGTTTCTTTACGACTCCAATTTTAAAAGACTTACTTAGTCCTTTAACCAATTGGTCTAATCGCCATGTCTTACACCAAGATCGAGCTGTTGTTATCAGACAGCTTCCGATTAAGACAGAACTAAATATGGGTGAGAATTTAGTACCTGGTGATCGCCCAATTCTAGAGTATCGCAAAAGAAGAGCCCAATTAAAAGGAGAGTATTCTGGAAAGTCTGAATAATCTCCTTATAATGCTCAACTCTATTAATCTTTAAGTTCAGTCGAGAATTCAAATCTGAAGCCATCTCCTAGTAACCATACTTTGGTGTAATCAATCAGTCGGTTATTAGAGTAACCATAGTTTTCAGACATACTGCATGATAAATTATGCGCTTGACCCATAATATCAGCGATTTCATCTGGCAGTTTTTGATGATGAATAATAGTCTTTGTTCTATAATTTCTGATATGATCTTCTTTAAAGAACTCACTAAACGGACGTGTATCTTCTTTGGTTTTATTGACCATTGAAGAAAAATCATTCGCCGAGAAGATGTTTTGAGAATAAATCAAGCATACTCCATCCCCAAAAAATCGACGTCCAAGCACAACAGACTTGTGGTGACTGAATTCTTTAGGATGAATATTCTCATCATATACAAACGGAATAATTGCTTCATCAATAACACTATACTCCATATTACGAGAAGTGATGATCATTCTAAAATCACTCTTCTTTTCCAACAGGAAGGCTGGAATGGGTTGGGAAAGACTATAATAGTTACCATCCTTATACTCAATGAACTTAGCTTTAATTAAAAGTTCATACGCATTCATACAATCTTGAGCAGGAATATTTAGAGCTAAAGCGAATTCTTCAATCGATGGAAGTTGTTCCGCAACTAGATAACGTCCAACTAAGATATCGTTCTTAAAGGATTGGAATATCTGTTGGGAGAACGGGGTTTTAAGCCGTCGATCAATATATTTTTGAAAAGATGTCATAGTCCGCCCTCCACTATAAAGTGATGATACTCACCTGGATATAAGGTTTCAATAACGGCTATGCGTTCTTTATCCTCATCATATAAGGATGATTCTACTACCATACCAACCCCATTACTATCATCTAACATCAATAACTTGGAATCCAAACGACTTAAATCTTTTTGATAACCAAAGTTCTTGATCTCTTTAATTTGAATGGCATAGTCTTTTCTAATCAAATCAAGTATATTTGCCTTGACTAGATTATATTTACTCAATTTTGGAAAATGATTCAATGGAAGATAAATATCTTGGCGATAGATTGGTATTCTATCCGCAAATGTGATGATACATATTCTGTAAGTTGCACCATTAAACTTTAAATCATCCGTTTTAGTATCTTTAACCAATTCACTGACAATCAACTTACGACTGACATGATATTCCGTTTCAATTAGATCATCAATATCCGGAAGATTTCTTACCGGTAGATTAAATTCTAAATGACGAAAAACAACGGGTGATTTCCACTTCTGTCTACGAACCCATCCTTCATCAATCAACTCTTGATAAGCCCTTCGTACTATCAAACGACTGATGTGGATTAGTGAACAGACTTCCTCTTCTCTTGGTAACTCAGTCAAATTAGGCAATGATCCATCTAGGATAGCTGCTCTAATTGACTCTTTCAGTTGAACATAAATTGGAACGACCGATAGTTTATTCACATTTAAATAATTCATATTCTCATTGTACATTTAATTGATACAATTATCAATTATTTCATATATTAAATTAGGAGAATATGTCAAATTATTTAAACTACAGCACTCATCATTTGTGAGTAAACAGTGTTAAAAAATAAAAACAAGTATAATATTCATGATACTTTTAATCAATCATTTAAATAGATTCATTTATTTAATTTCTTTCTCTTCTATTATGTGAAGTGACTTTGGCTTTGGATTAGATTTGACATTCTCGTAACAATTAGTCAGTTCAATTGTGTTAGAATATGACCAAATATACCAAACCATGAAATATACTGAGCAAGATTTTGAAACCATTTATCGGGCAACAGTCACTCATATCAGTAAATATGTGTTTTTTAAAGTCCAGAGTCTACATGATGCCCAAGATCTTGTTCAAGATGTTTACTTCGCTTTATATAAACATATGTTTGAGTGTAACAGCCCCATCGATAATCCTTTAGCCTATATTAAACAGATAGCCAACAACCAATTGGCACGTTACTATGAAGATAAATCCAAACGTCCCATGACACTTGTTGCTGATGAGATTGATTTAATTGAATCTATCCCAGTTAATTATGAACTTGAAACCGAGGTCCTTGATAAGATCAGTCTTGAAGACTTATGGAAGGCCATTGATAAACTATCTGATATAAAACGAAATCTCTTAATATCTCGCTTTAAGTTTGATATGAGTTATGTTGAAATGGCTGAGCAGTTTAATTTACCCGAACCAACAGTTAAAAGCATTGTCTATTTATGTTTAAGGCAACTTAAGAAGCAATTTGAAAAATAATTTAATCGAAATAGATTTAACTGGACTCTATAGAGTTGAAAGGACTTAAGCAAACACATGAACCAATTTAAAAAGAATCTCTCTAAGAATGCATTTGATGAAGATACCATGTTGGCACATGTGTATAAACAGGCTGATAAGGCTGGCTTAAGATCCAAGTGGGCTAAGTCCCCTAAGGAGCCAGTAATGAAAAAGAGAGTATTGTGGTTGGCTGGTTTAGCAATGACATTGGTTTTAGCAATGAGTGTTTTCTATCAAACCAATTGGTTTAGACAAGATGACTCAAAGATTGTTTCAGCCATCATTGCTGTAGATATCAACCCAAGTTTTGAATTATCCGTTAATAACGCAACAATCGTTATTAAGATTGAAGCATTGAATGAAGATGCCTTAGCCTTAGATACAAGCAGTTTAATAGGTTTACCGGCAGCCACTGTCATCGAGGAGATTGTCAAATTAGCGACAGCAGCTGGCTTTATCGATTCAACTGACCTATTGGATGACTATGTGGTTGTCTCAACCGTCTTGATGGATCAAGACAATCTTAGATTAGAAGATAAACTTCAGACTCAATTACATGATAGAATTCAACTCAGCGACACCCTTCAATGTGTCAACTTAGTTGAGATAAAAGCCAGCCAAATTCAAAAGATGGAAGCCGATGGTAAAGATATTCCATTGGGTCTATATGTATTAAATGGGATGGTTAATACACCTGATGGAACCATTCTTAGTGCAAAAGAATTCTTCTCTAATCCTGATAATCGTTTAGCGATTCAAGATAGAGTTAAGATCAACGATGTAGCCGAACTAAAGATTCGGGATCGAATTGAAGTCGCCCTCCAGTTACTTCAAGCGGATGGAATCGATATTACCGCTCTACAGACCAGATTAGAAAATGCCAGTTTACAAGATATGCTTCAGATACAAAGTGAAGTTAGAACTCAGTTAAATGATAACGGCAAACCAAACGACAATGGGAATGGATCTGATAATGGACAACAAACTCAACCAAACACAGAGACAAGTCCAAATACAGATGCACCTAACAATGATAATGGATTAAATCCTGATAACAGTCAGACCCAACAAAATGGGATAGAGTCAAGTAATGGGAATAATCCAGTTGAAGAAAGTGGAAGTGGATCAGGTAGTAGCAGTGGATACGGCGGAAACTAACTCACAAAAACATCGTATCGTTTTATAAAAGAGGATCAATCGATTCTCTTTTCTTTTGGTTTACTTAAAATAGCTTGAGATAATACTAAATGAACAATTATGTGACAGAAAAAACACATTCATTCTGTATATTAGGTAATATCAAAGGAGCTATTATGAAAAAGAAAGTGTCGTGGCGTCGAATTAGTCAGATTGGATTCTTTGTCTTTATTGGAGGATTGGCGATTAATAATGGATTGGCTGAGTTGGGGGGCGGTTTACCTTATATCCCCGCTCTATCACTTCATGCGATCTGTCCATTTGGGGGAGTTGAAACCTTATATAACCTATTCACAGTAGGCAACTATGTCCAAAAGATTCAAGCATCATCCGTTATCATTCTAAGTATTAGTTTATTGTTGGCGGTACTATTTGGACCTGTGATTTGTGCTTGGGTATGTCCATTGGGAAGCTTACAAGAATGGGTTGGTTTAATGGGCAAAAAGATTTTTAAGAGAAAATACAATCACTTCGTCGATCCCAAGATGGATAAAGTGCTTCGCTTCTTCCGTTATGTCGTACTGATATGGGTGCTTTATGTCACCGCTCGTTCTGGTACTTTATTGTTTAAAAATGTGGATCCTTACTTTGCCTTATTCAATTTCTTCACAGGAGAAGTAGCCTTAGGTGCATTGATTATCTTAGGTGTTACCATTCTTGGTTCACTGTTCATCGAACGTCCTTGGTGTAAATATGCATGTCCTTACGGAGCAGTCTTAGGACTAAGCAATAAGTTTAGAATATTTAAGATTAAACGGACGAGTTCAACCTGCATCAACTGTAAAAAATGCGATAATGTCTGTCCGATGAATATCACCGTATCTGATCAAGAAACTGTGAGTGATCATCAATGTATCAGTTGTATGAAGTGTACATCAGAGAATGCCTGTCCAGTTAAAAAGACAGTCGAATTTAAAACGAAATAAGGAGACCCTATGATACTCAATTCAAAAACCCTCGGTATAGTTATTCCAGTCATCTTGATTCTAGGGATTGGTTCTAGTATGTTGCTTGGACTATGGAATACTGATTCAAGTAAGCAACCTTCTAAGCTGTCAGATAGTGAACTGGATGCCTATGATCCCCAATCCATTTCTGGTTCGTATACGATTGATGAAATCTCAAGTTTCTATGAGATTCCTGTCTCAGTAATTTACGAAGCATTTGGGATCGATGAATCATTTGATTCAGCTGATTTCCAAGCTAAGAATCTTGGATCCATATATGTCCCGATGGAAATAGAAATAGGTACAGAATCCATCCAAGCCTTCGTAGCCCTATATAATAATCTTCCTTATGTTTTGGTAGATGTATACTTGCCTCAATCGGCTATAGATCTCATTCTAATTCACAATTTGGACTTGAGTGCAGATCGTCTAGCTTATATAGTTACTCATACACTGAGTGTGGTATTGCTTGATCCAAGTGAAGTTGTCTTTGGCGAAGAAGAGACCAGTACAGGATTTGAAGTTTCAGGACCGACTACCATTCAAGAAGTCATCGATGCTGGTTTAAGTAAGTCTGAATTCGAATCGATAGTTGGATATTCGATTACATATACCAACCAAACAGTCAAAGATTTCTGTATCGATAAGGGATTATCATTTGGAGAGATTAAAGTTTTACTGCAAGATGCAGTGAATCAGTAGTAATAAAAAAGCCATAACGTTTGTTATGGCTTTACTTTTCTTCAGCTGAGCGAGTACTAATCCCAAATATCTTATAGATTCCACAGACACCTAATTGAGCTGTTAGGGCAAGCACTAGGGCTAAGCCATATAAGACTAGGGATATAATTTCCATTGGTCCAACCAATAAGCCTGTAACCAATAATGCAAGTGCTAAGATTGACCGAACCAATGCATCCTTCTTTCCAACATTCTTTTTCATTTTGTTTACCTCGCCTATATTATGCGCTAAAATTTTAGATAACTAAACAATATGCTCAAAATTATATATATAAGATGTTTAATCATACTTTATATAGGCAATAGACTTGTATATAGATGCGTTTATGATACTATTTTCACAGTTAAAAGGAGCCATTATGTTAAATCTATTTAAATCAAATCAATTGAATCAAAATCAAGCGCATGAGCAGTTATCAAATGATCCATCGATCAAACTCATTGATGTAAGAACCAAGGCTGAGTATCAGGATGGTCATATCAAGGGGAGTGTTAATATACCACTTGATACCCTTCCTACAAAGGTAAAAACGGCTTTACCTAAGTTAGACCAAACCATCTTTGTGGTTTGTTATAGTGGGGCAAGAGCCAGTGATGCAACAAGATACTTAGTTAAAATGGGCTACACCAAGGTTTATAATATGGGTGGCGTAGCGACATGGACTTTTGGCTTAGTAAAATAGCTTATACGATAAAGAACCACTCTAGAGTGGTTCTTTTTATATTATTATTTATATTTGTTCGATTCTAGTTTTCTAAGGTAATCGCTCTTTGATGAATCTCATCCAGTTCTTTTGAACCAAGCATTTTCTCACTGATCCAAGCGATACCTAAGATTCCAAATATATTCAGACTAAAACGAAGCAGAGTGAATTGTAAGCCCATCGATGCAGCTTCAAACATGAGAAGTGGGATCTTGGTGGTGGACCAAGCCCCAATCAAGATTAAAACATTCTTAAATGAGCTACCCTTTCTTAATAATGTAAGAGCAACCGGAAATGCCGCATATAAGGGACCAGCAGCGGCTGATCCTAGAAAGAAAGCCAAAAGGATACCTTTGATTCCACTGCCTTTTCCCATGGCTTTAACGATCGTTTCACGCTTTACCCAAACATCCAATAAACCCAGTAAGATAAAGATGGGAGGTAAGATTTGAACCATTTCAATTAGACTATTGGTGGTTTTATTTGTACTAGCTGTAAATAAATTGAGGTCGATGAAATATAGGATTGCATATCCAAGTAATAGTATCAATAATAAGCGATAGCGTTTTAATAGCTTTTTCATTTGATTAAAGCTCCAATCACTAGGGCTACAATGATGGAGAAGACATAAGCTAAACCATTTCTTAGATAAGCTGCCTTCTTCCCAAAGTATTTGATCTCAAGGGGAATCGTAACAATCCCAACCATCATAAGGGTTGAGATAAAGGCAGCAATTTGTGCATAACCAGCCCCACTCTTCAATAAGACTGAAGCCAAAGGAAACGCAATGAACCCAGGTATTAAAGTGATAGAACCTAAAACAGACGCGATGAAGATTCCCAACCAAGCTGAATCTTGACCAATCAGAGCTGATATTTGAGTTGGTGTTAAGATACTCAACACAAAGCCAATTAAAAGTAAGACACTTAGAAACTGCGGAAGGATATTCTCAAAAGACTTCCACCCTTTCTTAAGGGCCATTAAAGTTTTTGGTCTAGATTTAAATAGAGATACGATTAGAGCGGCTGCCGTAAGCACATATAGACTCAGATTACTATCCATGCGTATGTCCTTCTGAGCTGCAGTTACTGCATTCATGAGCTTCGATTGGTTGAGTCAACATATGATTTAGATAGGATGAAACAGCTTCATCGACACTTTTATTTTCCGCAAAGACACAGTTGATATTTAAATCGATTAAACGATTGTAAGCACCTTTTCCAATCCCATTCATGATTAATACATCTACGCCTAAATCTTTTAGAAACTTAGGACGAAGATGATGAGTTTGTGTATCCTCATGAATATCATTTTGATTCATGATTTTATTATCTATAATCTCGAAGATTCTAAAGTCGTTGCAATGACCAAAGTGATTACTAACTTGTTCGCCATCTAAACCAATTGCTAATTTCATATTCAATTCTCCTTTTTCATTTTTAAATCCATCACTTCTAATTTGATCGAAGTTTACCATGCCCCCTTCAATCTCAAGACTTCTTCCATTGACAATCACATCGGCTAATTTCATACGGGCATCCGCATATAAGCGCTGAACGGTAGTTCGACTTACATTCATAATTTTGGCGCAATTATCTTGGCTTAAGCGTAAATAATCACAGTTACGAATCACCTCAAACTCATCCAATCTTAAAATGATGGGTTCTAGAGGACTTTCTAGCATCGGTAAAAAAGTTGAACAACTAGGCATATTAGCGATGCTTCTTTCTTTGATGGGTCTAGCCATGAGATCTCCGTTATGAACATATGTCCATAATTAGTATACACCTCTTAATCCAATAAAAAAAGCAAATGCTTGAGAAAGTATTTGCTTGATTTATATAGTAAGATTGATTCCTATAGTTTAATCGATACGATGGTTCGCAAAACTTGTAGATCATACATATAAAACTTTAAATCTTTCTCATCTATAATGACTATATCAATCTGTTTAAAATAGATCTCAATCTTTTTAAGCATCCGATGATACAAGATATCCTGATGCTTGGCTTTCTTATGATGAGCTAGGGCATTGAAATAGATGAATATTAAAGCCGATAGAAATTCTAGACATGAGGATTCAATCCAAAAGTCAATCTTGTTTAATTCAGGTAGATACTGCTCTAATAGGTTCTCAATCATATTAAATCCATCATCATTGGATTGGTAGATATCGACAAAGGTATAATCAAAGCGATCAAGAAAAGATTTATTGAAATAGTCAAAGGCATCGCCTTGGATGAATGTGATGGGAATCTTGGATTCAAACTGCGGTAGGATGGCGTTTTTAAACATTGCAATGACTTCAGCAGATTGCTCAATCACTGTAATCGAAGTGACATTGGGATTTAAAGTAGCCATATAAATAAAGTAGCCTATCCCTAAACCAAAGGTTAAGACATTCCCATGCGCTTTTAGAGCATATGGATCCATCGTATTGGCTTCAGAGGGTGAATCCATCATCCATACATTATCGTCTTGAGTAAGAAATACCGCTTCATAGGGTTCATCTAGTGCTCTTAATGTCATCCAATCATTCAATTCTTGATTGGGATCAGGATGAATCGTTGAGACATTAAATAACTCATTGGCACTCATGATTTCTTTACTGTAATGAAAGTTTTTATCCGAGACTTGATCCAAATGTATCTTAGTATGATAAGGACTGGCTAGAAAAGCTTTGGTACTGATGAATAAAGATGGCCATGTTTTAATGGGTCCACTGAATTCATAAAAACCAGCCTGACTCATCGCCTTTTGAATCTCAAATTGATTGGCTTGGTTGACACTTAAACCGATGAAGGCATTCTTATTCTCATGAGTTAAGTTATGCATACATCGATTAAGAAACTGTTGAAGCTTGGGGTTTAGTTGGATTTCCATAGGATCTTTCTACTTAATAAAGTTAGAGTCGATTAAGTCAGACATGATATGCGTTGGTAGATATTTCACTAGATCAGGTTTAGCTACCCAAACATACTCTGAGTGTTCTTCTGATAAGGTAATTTTAGTTGTTTCACTTGAGCAGACATAGGCAACGATGATGATATCGCGATCCGTCATAGTGACATAGAGTAAATGATTGATGACTAAATCAGAGATACCCGTTTCTTCATTAACTTCACGAACTAATGCTTCAATTGGGCTTTCACCTTGATCGATGCTTCCACCCGTAAATTCCCATGATCCACCATCATCATCAAAATCACTTCGCTTTAAAAGTAATACTTTGTCTTGGTTTAGAATGATGGCTTTAGGGGCAACAATAAATTTAGATTTCATTCTACCTACTTTCAATCGCGGCTAAGCGCTCTGATACGGGTGGATGAGAATAGTGGAGTAATACATAGAGTGGATGGGGAGTTAGATTACTATAATTCTCAGTAACCAATATCTTAAGGGCTTCACTCATATCACCCTTATTGGTTAGCTTAGCTGAGAATGCATCAGCCTTATATTCAGCCCTACGGCTTAAAGCACTGACTGGGATTGAGATCAATAAACTAACTGGTTCAATTAAAATCGTAAATAGAATGATCGCGAAACCAAAATTGACTCCACTTAAACCAAAGGCTTTAAAGAGATCTGGACTCTGTAGAATCAAACCAATTCCCATCGCATATACCCCAAATACAAGGATTTGGATGAACAACATTCGTATCGCATCTTTATGTTTGGCATGGCCCAATTCATGCGCTAAAACGGCTAGAATCTGCTCATCTGAAAGTTTAGTAACTAAGGTGTCATATAATACCACTTCTCTGGTTTTACCTAAACCACTGAAGAAGGCATTCAGTTTAGTTGAACGTTTAGAGGCATCCATGATTGAGATGGCTTTAATAGAGAATCCAGTTTTTAGTGCCAAAGATTTAATCTCATCTTTAAGTGAACCCTCATCGATGGGTTTAAGTTTATTGAATAGTCTTACGAATACTTTAGTATATAAGACAAAAGTGATGAGCATTATCGATGAGACAAATAGCCATGTGTATAAAATAAACATCAGTAGTTGATCAGCGAATGTAATGTAAAGCGTCTGCATTCCATAGACAAAGGCTCCCATTAAGAATCCTCCAATGAGTAGGCCTTTGATTTGGTCTAAGCAGAAAGTCTTAACTGAGGTTTTATTAAAGCCATATTTAGCTTCAATCTTAAAGGTGTTAAACCAACCAAAGGGTAATCCGATGAATAATTGTAGACCCATAAAGATACCTAAGAAGAT
>Ga0247840_10002272_pt1 | contig 34602 bp, 23 predicted proteins | sample LaCruzMarch2015__FD_192404 | JGI IMG/M metagenome (GOLD analysis project Ga0247840, IMG submission 192404) | Freshwater microbial communities from meromictic Lake La Cruz, Castile-La Mancha, Spain - LaCruzMarch2015_17m | ecosystem: Environmental > Aquatic > Freshwater > Lake | place: Spain...
TTTGACCGGAGTAATTTGGGGGGAAACTGAGGTAGGAAAAAAATAGAATATTGAAGAATGAAACTACAGAACAATCGATGGGTCAGTTATGTTAGCACTGGTGGGTCAATTCTGGTTAGCGTCCAAGTGCAGGTCGGCTGTTGCACATTTCTTTTGGTAATGATCAAGTGTGACTAGAAGAAAAAACAAACTTGCCGGTTGCTGTCTCCACCTACAAAGCAATGGTTTTCGATTTGGAACTGTGGTGCGGATTACCATTTGAACTGTAGTCTTGAAATCCACGTCACGGAACCAACTGTTCGACCCGGTTCTTACCTATCGCTGTCTAAGGTGGATTGACTTGTGGTTCTTAAAAATATTGAGAAAATGGCAGCATAACTGTCACTGACAGTCTAGAAGGACATGGTCATTGTCAAGTCAAGTTCAGGACAAATTAAAACAATTTAAAATCAAAGTCTAAATTCTCTCTTCTCATGGTTGGGGTCTGGCCACCCTTCGTTAATTCCTTAACTTTATCTACGATATAGTCCCTAAGCTCTGAAACAGAGATGTCACCGTCTTTATTTTTGTCAGCCTTATTAGTTTCTAATCCTTTCAATATTGAATAAGTGAACACCCCATTTTTCCACTCTGGTGATTCATAAGCATATTCTGAACCGCTAGTCGCTGAAATAACCATTGCACCAGAACCACGACGCAGGTCTGAAAATAATTCATTCAAAAATTCAATAGAGTTATGTAACCCAAGCTTGCTTTTATTGACCAACTTGATACCACGGAATGAGCGAGTCTTTACGATTCCCTCACCAACATTTTTAGACGCCATCATCGTAGTTTCTTCTTTATCAATTTCACCTGAATGACAGGTATCCATAAGCAGAAGTTTTTTTCGCGCCGGAATTCCATCTAAAAAAGCCTCTATATCCTCATAGGGAAGCCCTCGCTCAGAAGGATTATAAAAATCAAGATCTGTTGGAGCAAAATAAAAGTCAAGATTTTTATCCAACAAAGCATGTCCTGCAATAAAAAATACTACTTCATCATCAACATTAGAATTCATAAGAAATCCCTTCGCTTTAGAAATGTTCTCTTTCGTAGCATCCTTATCTAAAATCTTAAGCACGTTAATATTTCTAAATCTCTCTCCCCGGCTCTTAAATAATGTTATGATATCAGTGGCATCCTTCGCTGCGTACGTCAAGTCAAAATCATCGTTAGCATAATCAGAAATACCGACTGCTACTAAATATAAATCAGGTTTACTGCCCTTTCCGGTATAATTAATTTCAAATGTTTCTTTAAGACTTTCGGCTCCCTTTTCGTTATGTGCTGAAATTTGAACTTTGTTTTTACCTGTAGAAAGTTTAAAGTTAATACTTTTTGTAATAGTTGACAAGTTTTTGCCCCTTAAAGAAACACCTTCTACGCCGTAAATAGGGACATCATTTATATAAACGTTTATTCTGTCCAATTTATATTTTGAATCGCTTGCTTTAACCTGAAAACTAATTGCTTTATTTTCTGTTTCAAATGGGAAATCATTATTTATAAATTCAATTTCTGGCAGATGCATATCTGTACTGATTTGATTTTCTTTGAATCCCATCTTCTTTAATCGTTTAAGATAGACTTTATGGTAGGCATTAATTAATGAAATATCAGCTTTTCCTAATCGTTCAAGTATAATATCGGGACGATTGAATATTAAATCAAAGTTATCGAACGTATAAATATTTAAACCTTTTACAAAATGAATTCCTTTAGTTGCTCCCTTAGAAACAGTGTAATAATGATCCGGTGAGATAATTGCATAATCAGATTCACCAATAGTAATTATTGTTACGATTTCTATTCCTGACTTAACATCCCATAATTTCGTTGTACCATCTTCACTGCCTGTAATAAGGTAATTGCCGTCGTAACTGAAATTCACAGAATTAATGTCGTCAAAATGACCTTTAAAGATGTTAGTTGCTTTCTTAGCTGATGGATTCCACAATGTAATAATTCTATCTCCACCAGCTATTGCAATATGTTTACCATCAGGACTGAACCTAACCGAGGTGATTCCTTTAAAAAGACCAGACAAGGTATTTAATTCTTTCCCTTTTGATATATCCCATATTCTAGCAGTCTGATACCCTCCTGAAGCAATATATTTGCCGTCAGAGCTGAAATCGACACTTTTCCAGCCCTCCTCGAAGGATGCTATTTTTAAACCAGTCAGAACATCCCACAATCTAACGTTATCTCTTCCTGCACTGGCTATATATCTCCCATCAGGGCTGAAACTTAAGTCACTTACTCCAGATACATGCCCACTAAACGTTTTAATCCTATTTCCAGTTGCCGCTTCCCATAATTTTATAGTGCCATCTTCACATCCTCCTGCAACATATTTCCCATTGGGGCTAAAATCTACCGAATTAATTTTAGACATATTTTCTTTAAATTTTAGGACTTCCTTCCCATTTGAAATATTCCATAGTCTTGCGGTTCCATCTAGACTCCCTGTTACTATATATTTCCCATCTGGGCTGAAATTTACAGATACTATATCGTTAGAATGCCTCTTAAAACTATATATTTTCCTGCCTGTTGATAAATTCCATAAGTTCGCAGCGATATTGTCTTGATTTTCTTTACCACCGCTTCCTGTAATAATATATTTTCCATCTGGACTGAAATTGGCAGATTTAATACTATTAGCATAACCTTTGAAAGTACGAATCTCTCGACCTGAAGCAACATCCCATAGTTTTGCTACGCCATTATTACTTCCTGTAATAATATATTTTCCATCTGGACTGAAATTCACTCCCATTGAACTCCCTTTAAAAGTACGAATCTCTCGACCTGAAGCAACATCCCATAGTTTTGCGCCTTCATAATTTGCAGTGACAATATATTTTCCGTCAGGACTAATATTTACACTTATAGAATATGTTTTGAACGTTTGTTTTTTTTCTCCTGTATCAATATTCCAAACTATGACAGTATTCTTAGTTCCTGAATAAATATATTTATTGTCAGGACTAAAACCAACCGAAATAACATCTTCAGTATGTCCTTTTAGTGTACGAATTATTTCTCCGTTTTTTACACTCCACAGCTTAACTGTATTATCTATGCTTCCCGTAATGATAAGTTGCCCATCTGAGCTAAAATTTATACTAGTTATTCCCCACGCATGTCCCTTTAAGGATAAAACATCGGAGCCTGCTGCAATATCCCATAATTTAGCAGTATTATCATCCCCCCTATCCCTGCCACCGCTTCCTGTTATAATAAATTTTCCATTTGGGCTAAATGCAGCAGAACTAACTGATTTATCATCTCCACTGAAGGCGCGAATTATTCTTCCAGTGCTCACATCCCATAAAATAGCAACTCCATTATCCCCGCCTCCTGTAATAATATGTTTTCCATTTGGACTAAAACTAACAAAACTGATTCTGTGATTATGCCCAATTTGAATAACCGCTTCTATCGGATAGCCTTCACTATATGCATTTAAACTGAAGGATAAAAAAAGAAATATTAAAGTAATTACTCGCTTCATTTAATCTGCCTATACCTTATCAAAACTTTTAGCATATTTTCGTCAGGTTATCGATGCAACCCAATATGTGTTATTCAACTACCAATTTTTCTCCTATTCTTTCCTCCTCTTTTTTAAGAACTCCTTTTACCATAACTTGTATATCATCTTCACCTTCTTTCCATGACATCATCCCCATTTTAACCATATTACGCTTAAGATCAAATATTGGATAAAAGATACTAAAAAACAATTTAAGATCTTTATTTTCTCTTCCAGTATCTGTTCCTGATTTTAACAAAGTTTGTCCCTTATCAAGGTAAGGGGTCCCTTCAGTGTATGATTTTCTCTGTACATATAAGAGGCCTAATATTATATTGTCTATTGCAGAATTAGGGTTCTGTTTAACAATTGTTTGGTATTTTGCTATATTGTTGTGGTCACTGCTTGATATAGCTGTATCCTCTCTCTTAATCAATTTATCCTTGGTTATTCTTTCTAAAAAACCAAGATTGAGCTTGTTAATAACTTGAGTAACTTGTATTACTGTATCAGCATTTGCATTCCCCTTATAACTATAAATGTTCTTTTTCAATCCAGCGTTTAACATTTTTATTAAATTCATTATGCCAGATTCCAAAACCTTGGTTTCTCCTTGTAATTCTTCGCTCTCTTTTCTTATGTTACTTTCTTTATCCCATAACTCCTTTCCTTTTACTAAATATTCTAATCCATGATGATACAATTCATCCTGCACATAAAGTGAGCCTAATACTAAATTATATACTGAATCAGAAGGGTGTTGCTCTACAAAAAGCTTATATTTATTGATAGTTTGGCTTTTGCTCCATTTCTGTCCTATCGGCACAAAGCTGCTCACTACCTTGTCAGACGGTGGTGCCGGGGATCTGTTCTTCTCTGCGATCTGAGAAACAGGCGCCGGTGCTGAGACGTGTGTATGGGTGTTGGCGCGCCCACTGGTTGTCGGCCTGCTCGCAATATTGCTCTCTTTAGACCCGCCTGGCGTGATAGGTAGGGAAGGGGCATCTTTCCTGGTCTCCGGTTTTTGCACACTCCCTGTGGCAGAAACATTCCATTTGCCGGAACGCACAGGGAGCGCCCGGCCGAGGCCGACGTAGGACTGGGGATACCAGTACCGCAGGCCATAGTTGAAACTGAAGTAGGCGGCATCGGAACCGCGCGTCTCCGATGCCCAGGGGCAAACGCAAGTCAGGGAGATTAAATTCGTTAATTTTACCCTACCGTACTGTGATCCGCAATCCAGAGCATATCCTGTTGAAGAAGCATCATACAACCCCGCCAGTTCATCCTGCGTAGGCATCCGCCAGTCCGTATATCCACCTCCGCGATAGTTATCGCAATATATCTTGGCGTTCGCCCAATTGATATCACTCCCATTGTCCTTCGCCGCCCACACCAATTTCGTACTCGTGTCAAGAATCGTCCCATTATCATAGGCAATGAAACGACCATCCCTTTTAATCTCATTTGCTGTGGGTGCCAATGGCCATTTCCCCATTGCCGGATTCTTGGCCTTTTGGGGTTTTTCCCTCTCCACTGCCGCCTGACGCTCCGCTTTCTTCCCCATCGGGGGTGCGGCATGTACAGTGGGTTCCACGCTAGGCGCGGCCTGCGAGGTGATGTGTTCGTTATTCAGTAAATTCGCTTGCCAGATCGAAAGCTTTGCGATGCTGTTGTCCGCTTTATAGAGGAACACGACCTTTGGATCTCCTCGAATGCTATGTGATGCCACGGTGAACTTCTGCCCTTTTGCGGATTCGTCCATCCAGAACCCTTGGCCAGCCTCGAGGGCAAAGTTGCCGTTTATGATGGGCATCGTCCCGCCGTAGAAGAAGGTGCGTCCACCTTTCTCAGCTCCGATGCATAAAACCCGTAGTGGTACTTCTATATCCTTCTTCCTGCGAATGTACTCAGTTGGGGAGGATAGGTAACACAGCCGAACCCAGCCCTGCTTTCCATCCTGGGTCGTCACTTGGACTGTGGCTTTCTTTTGCTTCACCACAGAGACCTCGGTACCAGCATCTAACGTGACGATCTTCTCTGTTAGCTCTTCGGTGGCGAAGACATCACACTGCTTTATGCCAACTACGGCCTTGTCCGCTGCCAATCCCGTTGCTCCTGCGGTAACAATCACCAATGTGACCAAAACTGCCAAAACGGTACGCATAGTTCAAGTCTCCTTCCGATTACTGTTCAGTTGTTTCCGTCGAACGCAAGCAGTTCCTGATCTAAAACATATTTCATCTGTATCTCCCCTCTTCGATGAGGTTAGGGTGGGGATGGGTCTGGCATTTTCATCGCCCTTTGTGACGGCAAGTTCCGGCCCAATCGAAGGTCCCAATTGTCTTTCTGAATTTACGTCTACGAAGTGAATCGACGGACACTTGAACCTCCTTTTCTCCACACAGCTTGTCATTACTTTACCATCGCAGATAAACTTCACAACCCAGGCTCCGCCCCCATGAAAATACCCACGGACGATGTTGTCTGTAATTATTTGAACTGAATAGTGTCCTTTATTCGGTTACCGTATAGTCCATATACTGAAGAAAACAAGTGCAAACATGATGAGCAGTGCTATTCCGATAAACTTTGCAATTAGGCCCTGCCCGGCTTTCAAAAAAACTGAACCTGCCATGAAAAGCGGAATCATTACCATCCACCGGATGAGCGCGTGTTCCCGAAAGAACCCCATGATTTCAGGAACTGAAATACTTATGTAACCGACAGAACGGATTGCTCTCCACACCAAGGGAGCCGTGACGTACAAGATGGCAATCAGAGCGCCCATAACTGCAACGATAATGATGTACGCTTTGGTAGAGGGTGGTGTTCGAGTCGTATGATGTGAAATACAGGATGACTCATCTTGTTTGACAGGCGCGTTCCCGCTGCTGAAAGCCTGTGCAGGCTGAACGTCCTGCGCGGTGTTCAGCACTGCTATGGAAAATGTCTTCCCCGTAGAATTCTGGACAGAGTGTTGATCTTCTGTCATCTCAAGGTTGTTCTTCGTTTCTGCGAACGCCCCGGTTCTCCTTACTGAAATAACTTTAGTTTTAAATATTTTATCATGCCATCCTCTTGGCCTACCGTGTCCACCAAAAAACGAGAATGCCTCGAATGGTATAAAACGACATAGTGTTCTCCCCAATGCCTGAACAAAAGACAATTCATTGCCATCCTTTTTAACCACTTTTGTGCCCGTAATCAGCTTTCCTAGTGTTCTACCTGATAATGCTTCTTGAGGAACGTAGTAGTAAATAAAAAGAACAATGCATAGTGAATAGCGGTTCATATTCTGGACTAAGTCTTCTAACCCGATTAATACCAATAAAAATCCAATAATTAAGGTGAAAACGAAGAAGAAAATCATATCCAACAGAAGAGTTCCCAATCGCTGACCTTGTGAAGCCAGCATCATTGTTGTGTCGGTGATAATCGGGGGAATGGCTGCTGGCAGAGGGGATTCTGCCGATGATCCAGTGTCCTGCATCAAAACCGTTTCCCGTTTAATCAACATATTCCCCGTAAACCATCTGATAACCCAAAGCCAAACCCAAGGAATGGGTATGATGATAATACTTAATAGACCTGCAACTAAACATCGCCATAGTAGCCCCCATCCACTTCCAAGAAATTCAAGTTGATTTTGACCAGCATCAATGTTGCGGCATACCCACCGCAGCATTGCCACTAATGCCCAAGCCCATCCTATGATTGTGAAGCCAGAAAGCGTTACAAGCAGCAGCCATCCCATATAGGGTCCGTAATTGCCCTTGAAGTTGAGATTTGTGCCGCAACTTAGCTTGATGCTAGAGAAGAACCAACGCATGATCCTCAACCAGATAGCCGCACTGATTGGCAGTAACAGAATTGGCAAGACAATTAAAACAAGAAGCGCGTCCGTTGGATCTTTAATCAAGCGCGATAATTGGGGGGCAAGTCCCAACAGTGTGCCGATGACAAAATAGCCCCAGACCTGCCCTCCCCGACCTTCAAATGACGCTACGGTGCCATCAGAAAACGAGAGATTTTGTAAGAACCATCGGTACAGCACAACTGCACCCCACGCAGCAGGAATGATAAGTAGCGAGAGCAGACAAGCGAGCAATCCCCAACCGAGAGATTGAAATCCCGTCCCAGTGAACTCAATTCTTCTTTCTTCTGTCATGGCAGCTTTCCTTATACTGATTTCCAATAAAAAACCCCGACCTTTTTTAAGAGATACGGGGTTGTTATTAGGTATTTTATGTGTCCCTCGCGTATGATTGTACGGAATGGAACTTATTCAAGTGACTCTTTCACGCTCCGACTATCACGATTTGCATTTGCAATCTACTACATCAATGAGATTACTCGGTCCAACGCTTTCAGGAAGCTATACGTAACAAAATCTGATTTTCTTATTGATGTTAATAATTTACGTTGCGTCCACTATATCCATAAATTCCTACATTCGTCAAGTTGATTTTAGATGTCACCGTTACCAACTCGACCACAAGGAGTTATCCATGGCCGCCCCCGCAGCTTTTTTGCGGAGCAGGGCGGGGACGGCTGTGGGTAACTCCGCCTAACCATATGATCTCTTGTTTTGTCCGCTGTTTCGGTTGCAAGCCGTTTGACGCATTATCACCTCCATCGCCTTAGAGTAATCCCTCTGCACTTTGAGATTTGATACCCGGCAGTACCGCTGGGTGGTTTTTACATTGCTGTGCCCCAGAAGATCCTGGATAGTGCAAAGATCGGCATCAGCATTGAGCAGTTGCGTGGCCATCGTATGCCGGAGGTGGTGACAGGAAACCCGGAGTTTCGCCTTACCGGCATAATACTCCATACGCTTCTGTATGCCGCGTATAGAGATGGGATTCCCCGTACAGATCCCTTTTTCGACCAGAAAGATTCTTTTGGACTTGGATGGTGGCCTCACCTTGAGATAGTCTGCCAAAGCAAGGAAAGCGTCGTTGCTCATATAGACGACCCGGTCTTTGGAACCCTTGCCATCTTCAATGATAATTTTTCTTTGTTTAAAGTCCAACACACCCAGGGAGAGATGGGCGACTTCTTCAACGCGAAGCCCACACCTGATCATCAACATGAACATGGCCCGATCCCGATGACCCTTCACAACGTCAAAAAAGACGTCCACCTGCTCATCTCGCAAATGCCGGGGGAGGGGTTTGGGCATTTTGAGGGCATGATTCTTACGAACTGGATTCACGATGGATACATGCTCCTCTTCACGTAGATAGTGATAAAATTGGCGAACGCTGTTCACATGACAGTTGATCGTCTTGGGCTTGAGTCTCTTGCGCATGAGATGATCAATGTAGTGCGAGACCTTCGAGTGTGTCACGCTTTCTACCGGTACATCTATCCAAATGACAAAGGACTTGATGGCATTCAAGTAGTTCTTAACCGTGTTGGGCGAGCAGTTCCGTCGCTTCAAGTATCGCCGCCAGTTCATGAGGCTGTCGGTCATCATCGCTGTTGTCCCTCCTTTCTATCCTGGACATGGCTTTAAAATACTCCTCTTCACGCGTCTTGTCGGTAAGCCGGGCATAGCGCCGTGTCTCTTCTATCCCCCGATGGCCTAAAAGAACTTGGAGACACTCCAGCCGCATCCCGGCATTGAGAAGCTCCGTGGCAAAGGTGTGACGAAGGCTATGAACAGTGTACCCCTTTTGGATCAGGCCGGCCGCTTGAACACACCGCATAAACCTTGTACGGGCAGTACTGTAACATATCCGCTCACTCACCAGCCCTCGGCCGCAGAAAACATACTCCTTCCATTTCGCCCGCTCACGAAACCACGCCTCTAAAGCGTAGATGGCATCCTCACTGAGATATACGACTCTACCTAAACGATTCTTCTCCCCCTCATAAATCTCTATCTTGCGCTCTTTGAGATGGATATCGATCATTCTTGTACTCAGCAACTCCCCGATTCGCATCCCCGTTCGTAATAACACCAGGATCATCGCTCGATCCCGTGTATCATCAATGACAGACAGTAGCTTCTGTACATCATCTGGGTCCATCGCTCGGGGTAACCGTTCCGGCATTTGCAACCGGATTCTCCGGAAAAACACCTCGGGTGAAACAATCCCCTCTTCCATCCAGTAACGCAAAAAGGCGAGAATGCTCACAAGCCTGGTCCTGACCGTCGTAATCTTGATTCCCCGGTCCTGCTCCCGTTCAATAAATGCCTCTATGTCCCCTTTTGTGATATCCTCAAGACGATCTTTACCGCTGCCCTTGATCATACCAAGAAAGAAAACAATCGACGTAAACACACTGTACAATGTCTTGGGCCTGCGATTACGGCGGGTCAAATGGCGGAGATACGCATCAAGCTGATCCTTACATGGCAAATCAATTCCGGTAAGCCGACTTAGTAATTTGTGTAGGGGAATGATGCTACTGTCTTGATACCGTCCAGGAGGAAAACCAAAAGGGGATTGAACATCTCCTGAGAAATCATCAAAATCCGGTAAGCCTACTTCATACGCGTCAGATAATAATCTGGCCTGCTGTAAATTTATACCGCTGCTAATCATCTCTACCTCCTTTTTCTTATATCAATAAGAAAAACAGATAGATAATGATCGCTTGACTATAAACTGTCAACCATCATTTTGTTACGTATAGCAGGAAGTTTGTGCACACCTCCGCTCTCCCGAAAATTCCCCATCCGAAAATTGCGCCTTTCAACCCGTTATCATCAACCCGGCAGATCTACGACTCAAACTACACTTCTGATGTTTGCAGTTCACTCCCAGGACATCTTCAAGCGCACCCATTCTTTAACCTCTTCAGGACGCGGGGGAATCGTTATATTGCTCATTAATTGTTGATTTTCTATCATTACCACACTGTCGAAGGCTCGTTTTTCAGGAATGCCCGAATCGGGCATAGCGTAAATACATGATATTATTAATTTATTTATATGTGCAGCAAAAATTTGAGAAGTCAGGAAATGACCGCTGGTCATAAAGGTGGTTTGAACCATCGGGATACCTCCTTTCAGAACCGGATTCCCGACAAAAGACTTCGAGAATGACATGGGGTAAAGCCCGGCCCCACACTTCCATCCACGCTCTCGTCACGGGCCACCCGTAGCAGCTTTTCATCAGATGGTCAAGGAATCTCCCATGCCAAACCTCGATGCAAAGATAGGCGATGCCGAATTCTGTTACCACATAATGAATGTCACCCCGAGTAAGGGTGACGCCGGAACCTTCCCGGAGCATAGGGACTATCCGGAAGACGACGAAAGTTCCATGCCGCCCTTACTTGTTGGCAAGGTACGACGAATTCAAGTCAAATAGGTTGGTGAGTCGTTCCTGAACCTGGGCTTGCATCGCAGGTGATAATGAGCCAAGTTCACGCTGCAGCAATGATTTTGTGACCGTCATTAACCGATGCAGTTGAAGTGTAGATGAAACCCGGAGCCCGGTCGAGGCAAAGTCGAGGTCACTCGAATCAATGACCAAATCAGTATTCAGTGGACTGGTTGGAACGCGGCTCGTGATGAAAGCCAGGATGAGATGGTCATGCGGACCGATTAGGTCAGTGATGCAGACCGCTGGACGAACTTTTGTAATGGAGAGGTCATCGAAGGGAAATGGGACAAGAACGATCTTATGTTTCGTCATGGGTAAGGTTTACCGTCGCTCAATGTATAGATGTCTTCTTCAGGGTCTTTCAGAAAGTCGAAGGCAGGACTGAGGGCCGCCGTATGCAACCATTCCTTTTCATCCCATTCATCAACCGGCGAATACAGGACAATGACTCGCACGCGCTTTGGGCCTGCGATGGGAAGGATGTCGTCAAGTTGCAATTGGTGACATTCATTGACCGTTCCTGACATTTCTATGGCGGTCAGCGTGGCCTCCATTTATCTTTCCCCCTTTCTGATTAACATTTACTCAGTTCGGCAACCTGTAGCGATCAAATTCCTTGGCCGCCTTAAAGTAAACATAGCATTATTTTACTCATCCGTGAAGTAAGAATTATCATTGTGAAATATCACTGTTCTTCAACGCGTCCGATCATGTTTGGAATTTGAGATATGTACACCATTAAAAACCTTTGTAAGGTTCTAAGATGATAAGCTTTTTCATTTAAGATTAACACCTGCTTGCAGGAATGTTGGGATTACCAAAAACAGGTATTTTTCACAACCGACATTCCCAGTTTAATGCGGCGAGGGTATTTTCTTGACCTCCTCGGGAATTTCTCCTATAGTCCCTCCCTTGATTTACAATCTATTAAAGGAAAGGTATAAACTATGAAAATCATTCTCTTAGGCGCCCCGGGAGCGGGTAAGGGCACCGTCGCAAAATTATTGACGGATCATGACGGATCGGTACAGATATCAACGGGGGACATTCTGCGCGGCGCTGTCAAGGCGGGCACGGATCTGGGTAAACAGGCAAAAACGTATATGGATTCGGGAGATCTCGTCCCGGATCAACTGATCATGGAGCTGATGAAAGAACGGTTGGCCGAGCCGGACTGCCGGCAGGGATTCATTCTGGATGGCTTTCCCCGCACCATTCCCCAGGCCCAAGCCCTTAAAGGGCTGATGGACGAGCTGAAGATCCGGCTTGATTTTGTCGTCAGCCTGGAAGTTCCCCGTGATGTAATTCTCGATCGTCTAACCACGCGGCGAACCTGTTCAAATTCCGATTGTCAGGAGATCTACAACATCAAGAGCAACCCGCCCCTGCCAGACGGGACGTGCAAAAAATGCGGAAGCCCTACGATTCAGCGGGATGATGAGACGGAAGCGGCTATTCAATACCGACTGGAAACATATGCAAAAAAGACATCCCCCCTCATCGAGTTTTATCAGAAAGAGGGCCTCCTGAAACAATTTGCCTCCCTCAACAGCAAAGATACCGTCGAGGCGATCAAGAAGCAACTTCAGGGATGATTGATTACGAAAAGGAACTAAACGATGAACAGTGCCGGGTCGTCCTTGAAAAAGACGGGCCGTTACTGGTCATCGCCGGCGCGGGCAGCGGCAAGACCCGGACCCTGACCTACCGGGTTGCCCGGCTGATCGAGTCGGGCAACCCCCCCGAGCGTATTCTGCTTGCCACTTTTACCAACAAGGCCTCGCGGTCAATGATGTCCCGCGTTGCCGCCCTGATGGCGATGGACGTTAGCCGCTTATGGGGCGGCACCTTTCACCATCTGGGACACCGCGTGCTGCGCGCCCATGCAAAGCGCCTCGGATATGAGAACAATTTTCTCATTATCGACTCCGACGACGCCAAGCAACTGGTAAACCGCTGTATTGCCGAAACAGTTAAAAACGATGGCCCAAAATTTCCCCGCGGTGATGTCCTGCGTGATGTGATCAGTTTCTCCCGCAATACTGATGAGAACCTTATCGATGTCGTGGGAGACAAATATCACTATCTGGCCCCCCATCTGGATGCGATTCTAGCGATTGCCCAACTTTATGGCCAGGAAAAAAAGCGCCTCAATGTCATGGACTTTGATGATCTCCTCATCAACTGGCGGCGCCTGCTTGTTGAACATCCGGACGTGCGGAGCACATATGCGGAACGGTTTCTTCATGTTCTGGTTGATGAATATCAAGATACGAATGTGCTCCAGTCGGACATTACTGATCTTCTTGCCTCCCACCATCGAAACATTATGGTCGTTGGTGATGACGCCCAGAGCATCTATGCCTTCCGGGGGGCAAACTACGCCAATATCATGGGTTTTCCTGAAAAATACAAGGAATGCAAAATTTACCGTCTGGAGGTAAATTATCGCAGTACTCCGGAAATTCTGCATATGGCTAATTTGAGTATCCTGAACAATGAACGGCAGTTCAAGAAATCTCTTCGAGCCATTCGTCCGAAGGGCGTTCTTCCGGCGCTGGTCCCCCTCAGGAATGTTCAGATGCAGGCAAATTTTGTGGTTCAGCGCATCATCGAGCTGATCAGGGAAGGCTATCCGATTCAGGAAATCGCCGTGCTTTATCGCGCCCATTTCCATTCCATGGACTTGCAGATGGAGATGACCAGACGGGGAATACCCTTCACGATCCGTTCGGGAATCCGTTTTTTTGAGCAGGCTCATATCAAGGACGTTACCGCTTATATGAGAATAACCGTCAATCCCCGCGATGAGATGGCCTGGAAAAGGGTTCTCGGTCTCTATCACCGCGTGGGCAGGCAGACGGCGGACAAGCTCTGGCAATGGCTTGCCGTCCAGAAAGACCCATTGATTGCTGCTGCAAGCGATGAATTCCTTCGCAAGGCGGCACAATCGGCAAGGCCGGGACTTGCAAAATGTCAGGAACTGCTAAAAGAACTGGTTGCCGTAGAGAACAGGGACATCGGGATGATAATCGAAACTATTCTGACCAAGGGGTACGATAATTATCTACAGGCCACCTACACCGACGCAACGCAGCGAATCGATGACCTTTATCAGCTGGCCGTATTTGCGGCCAAGTTCGCCTCGCTTGAAGATTTCTTGCAGGAGATGACTCTCCTTACCAGTATTGGTGAGGAAGAAGAGACAGAGGCCAAGATGGATGAGGGCAGGGTCATCATGAGCACCATCCACCAGGCGAAAGGTCTGGAATGGTCCGTGGTGTTCATCCCCTGGTGTGCGGAAGGGATGATCCCCCTTGGCCGGGCGCTGTCGGAACCGGAAGGAGAAGAGGAGGAGCGGCGGCTATTTTACGTGGCCATCACCCGGGCCAAGGATCAATTGTACCTCTGCTATCCCACCGTCGATTACCGGCGGGGAGTGGGATACGTCCCGGTTAAACCATCACGTTTTATCCGGGAGCTGACACCCGCATTTTCCCATCTTAGGGAAAGGCCGTATGAACACTGGGCAGTCGATGAAGACTGACGGCTTCGTAAAAAGATCCGGATGCGGCGTTGCGCTGCATCCTTCGTCACTGCGGCGTACGACAAGTACGCCTCATTCCTCAGGCTTTGCGAGCCTTGCCTGCGGATCTTCTTACGAAGCCGTCGATTATGGCCAAATATTCGACTTTCTAAGGGTTCAGCAAGACTATGTGATTCTTAAAGCCAGCGATCAGTTTTCTGCTTTTCATCGTATTCCGCCCGCAGGGCGATCTGGGTTGCTTCGGCAATATCTTCAACCCTTTTAACCCAGTCCTCGAATTTGATGTCCACACCGAAGATCCCCACCATCTCGTCACGGTCATCGATAATCGGCGCCGATACGGTAATACAGAGGGCCCCCGTCATTTTGGAAATGTAAAAATTGGTAACGTGGATCTTGCCAGTCTGCAAAGGCTTGATAAACCAATCCCGGTCGGATTGGTCTGTTCCCACGCCGTAGTTTTCATATTTTGCCCTGTCCTGGATGTTCGTAATATTGCGCGTCGTTTTACGACCGTTCATATCGACGACATAGGCGAACTGGATAGAGGGGTTTTCCTCAATGCATTGCTGCATCACCGGCTCCTGGGACTCCGGCAACATCGTCTTTATGGCCGGATGTTCAATAACCTGCTTGACAACAGCCACGGCAGTCTGGGCAGCCCGGTATTTAATCTTGTCAAGTTCGGACATGAAGAGTTCGGGGAGGTATTTTCGCACCCGTTTTTCGAGTTCCTCATTGGAAATGCTGGTGACCCGTCCGGATTCATACTCCTCCGATATCCACTTGTGAATCTTGGATATTCCGGGATGGCGCTTATCAATGGATGTTTCTTCATCGAGACGAAAATGGGAGTTGATCCAGAAGGCGATTCCGGACTTTCCCGATACGTCCGTTATCATGGGGACAATAGGTCTTTTCAGAATCTTGGTCGTGTCAAAGATATTATAAATCTCTTCGCATTTGATCAACCCGTCAAGGTGGACGCCGGCGCGGGTAACATTGAAATCGGCGCCGATAAACGGATAATTGGCAGGAATCTTGTGACCGATCTCTTTTTCGAAATAATGGGCTATGTCGGTGATCACCGTCGTATCGATGCCGTTGGTCGATCCCGTCAGGCCGATGTATTCAATGATCAGTGCTTCAATGGGAGGATTACCTGTCCGCTCCCCGAGCCCCAGTAATGTTGAATTGGCGGCGCCGCAACCGTAGAGCCAGGCTGTGGAGGCGTTGATCAAGGCCTTGTGAAAATCATTATGACCATGCCACTCCAGGAGATGACCGGGAACGCCGGCGTCGTCGATAAAGGCCCGGATTAGCTTGTCAACGCTCCGGGGCAGGGAAGCGCCCGGATAAGTTACCCCGTATCCCATGGTATCACAGAGACGGATCTTGATATTCACTCCCGATTCCTCTCTGAGCTTCATCAATTCAATGGCAAAGGGGATGCAGAACCCATAAATATCGGCACGGGTGATGTCCTCAAAATGACAGCGGGGGATGATGCCTTCGTCAAGAATGGATCGAACGATATTCAGATATCCGTCCAGAGCTGCCCGGCGGCTTTTATTCATCTTCAGAAAGATATGATAGTCCGACACGGAGGTGAGAATACCCGTTTCTTTCAAACCCGCGTCCTTAACCAGGTGAACATCTTCCTTCGCGGCCCTGATCCACCCGGTGATTTCCGGATACTTCAAACCGAGGGCCATGCATTTTTCAACGGCTTCCCGATCTTTTTTGCTGTACAAAAAGAACTCGGTTTGACGAATAACGCCATTTTCACCACCGAGGCGACTCATGAGCACAAAAAGATCAAAAATCTGTTTTACCGTATAAGGCGGCCTTGCCTGCTGTCCGTCCCGGAAGGTTGTATCGGTAATAAACAGTTCATCAGCCGGTGAGATTGCCATCAACTTGTGATCGAAATCGATCCTGCTGACTTCGTCATAAGGAAAGACATCTTTTTGCAGGTTGGGCTCATCAACATCTTTTAATTCATAACTCCAGAATTTTGTATGCTCGTGATCGAGGACTTTTTTGTTCGCGTTCCACTTCGCCATGTTGCTGCTACTCCCTAAAATAAGAGAGGGCGCATGAGATCTTCTTGCGCCCTCTCGGTTAAACTATGTCAGATACTTTATTTTATCGGGGGCTTGCTTCCTGTCGGCGGTGTGTATGGTTTTTTTGCCCCTGCTTTTTTTCTCGCCTTTTTTATGTCCTTCATTGTGAAACCATCACGGGGAATCTTTAACTTCTGACCGGGATAAATGAGGTTGGGGTTTTTTATCTGCCCCTTGTTTGCCTCATAAAGGATTGGCCAGAGGAAGTCGTCGTCATAAATATCTTTGTATTTGGCGACAAACCAGAGACTATCGCCCTTTTTTACCGTATACTCCGTGACGGCCCCCGATGAAGCTGCCGAACCGGACTTGGTTTCGCTGCTTGCTACGGCTGATCCGCTTTGGGCAACCGTCACGCTCTCGGCGATTACCACCTTATCCGAAGCGGTTCCTGGATCGCCACTAACTGCTTTTTTAGCACAACCGGCAACAGAAAAAATCATCATCAAAGAAAAAAGAATACTGCATAAGACCATCCACTGATTCTTCCGACACATGTCACCATCCTCCTTTATTAGAATGAAATATCGAGCCACGACCTATTCATTATGTTTGTATAAAGATGGAGGTCGTTTGTCAATGAAAAAAACTTATTATTGAACGATTTTCAAAGACAATTCCATAAGCTGCTCAATACTTACCCGCGAGGGGGCTTCAGACAGCAGGCATGCGGCCTTCTGCGTCTTCGGGAAGGCAATTACATCGCGGATGGACTCCGCCCCGGTCATGAGCATGATAAGACGGTCAAAACCAAAGGCAATTCCTCCATGAGGGGGAGTTCCGAACTCAAGGGCGTCGAGAAGGAAGCCAAACTTGGCGCGGCTTTCCTCCTCTGCCAGACCGAGGGCGGTAAAGATTGCCGCCTGGACATCTTTTCTGTGGATTCGAATACTGCCGCCCCCGATTTCGGAGCCGTTCAGGACGAGATCGTAGGCCCGGGCCCGCACTTTGCCCGGATCGGTTTTAAGATAATCAAGATCCTCCAAGACCGGTGATGTAAAGGGATGATGGGTGGACATGAATCGTTTTTCCGTATCGCTATACTCCATGAGGGGGAATTCGGTAATCCAGGTGAAGGCATAGGCGTTGGGATCAATCAGGCCGAGCTTCTTCGCCACATAGACACGAAGGTTGCCGAGGGAATCGTTAACAATACGCGGCGTATCGGCGACAAAAACGAGCAGATCGTCTGTCTTTGCCTCCATCCTTTCCTCGATATTCTTAATTTCCTCAGGTTTCAGAAATTTTGCGATGGGCGATGTCCAGCCTTCGGCGTTTATCCGCGCCCAGGCAAGGCCCTTGGCGCCATAATCACTAACATAATCCCGCAAATGGTCGAGATCCTTCCGGGAGAGACTGCGGTTATCCTCGATCTTGATAGCCTTGATAACGCCTCCTGAAGCCGCGACTTCCTGAAAGAGCTTGAAATCCGCCGCTTTGAGGATATCCGTCAAGTCCCTTATTTCTAGCGTAAAACGAACGTCAGGATTATCCTTGCCGAACCTGGATATGGCCTCATGGTAGGGAATCCTGGGTAACGGAAGTTTCAGGTCGACGCCGATACAGGCCTGGAACAGATGGGCCATAAATCCTTCCATTACTTGAATGAGATCGTTTTCGTCGATGAAGGACATCTCGATATCGATCTGCGTAAATTCGGGCTGACGGTCGGCGCGGAGGTCTTCATCGCGGAAACACTTAACGATCTGGTAATACCGGTCAAAGCCGGAAACCATCAGCAGCTGTTTGAAGATCTGCGGCGACTGGGGGAGGGCATAGAACATACCCTGACTCACCCGACTGGGAACAAGATAATCCCGCGCCCCCTCGGGCGTACTTTTGGTCAGAAACGGAGTTTCCACTTCTATAAAACCTTCCCGGTGAAAGTATTCACGGGTGGCGGCTGCTGCCTTGCTCCGCAACAGGATATTTTTTTGTATGTCCGGCCGGCGCAAATCAAGATAGCGGTACTTAAGGCGGACGTTTTCAGATATCTCCGCGGTGGCACTGTCGATAAGGAAGGGGGGCGTCCGGGACTCATTGAGAATCTCGAGTTCCTCCACCATGACCTCTATCTGGCCGGTCTTGAGATCGGGGTTCTCCATGTCCGCCGGTCGCTGACGAACTTTACCCCGCACGGCCAAAACATATTCACTCCTGATTCTGTGCGCTTCTTTATGGGTGTCGATGTTGAACTCGGGGCTGAAAACGATCTGGACGAGACCTTCCCGATCCCGCAGATCCACAAAGATGACCCCGCCGTGATCGCGGCGGCGATGGGTCCAGCCCATCAGAATGACCTCCTTGCCTGCATCGGCAATAGTCACAGCGCCGCAATAATGAGTTCTTTTCCTTTTTGTTATGAAATCAGACAACTTATTTACCTCTTTCGTTTCTGTAATATTTTTAAATTCAGGCAGCTATAATGTGTTTTGCCAATTCCTCAAAATTGTCAAGTCTTACCTTGATCTGCTCCTTGGTCTGCATATCTCTCAAATCCGCTTCGTGCGACTCTATCTCGCGATCGCCGATAATCAGAACTTTTTCACATTTAAGCCTGTCAGCTCTTTTCATCTGGCTCTTTAATCCCTTGGCGGTATAATCCATCTCGGTTTGAATCCCCTGTATCCGGAAACGATTGCACAATTCATAGGCAAACTTTTGCGCCTCTGCACCCAGGGCGGCAACAAAAAGGGCGGGGGGATTTATGAAATTGTCGCCTTGGTCAGCCGGCATCATGGCAAGGAGACGTTCAAAGCCGATGGCAAAACCGATGCCGGGTATATCCGGTCCGCCGAGGTCGCGAATCAGGCCGTCATATCTGCCGCCGCCGACGATGGCATTCTGGGCGCCCAGGAAATCCGTGGTAATTTCAAAGGTCGTCCGGGCGTAGTAATCAAGACCGCGGACCATCCGGGGATTGATGGTATAGGCAATCTCAAAAATTGTAAGGGATGACAGCACCTCGGCAAAATGATCGCGGCAGCCGCCGCAAAGAAAATCCTGAATGACCGGTGCGTGGGCGATGATCTGCTTGCAGCCTTCCATCTTGCAGTCATAGACTCGCAGCGGATTCGTGGAAATGCGTCGCCGGCAATCTTCGCATAGATCTGCCTCTTTCCCTTGCAGAAATTGGAGAATGGCTTCCCGAAATTCAGGTCGACAGGAAGGGCAACCCAGGGAATTCACCTCGAGCTGCGGGGAATTCAGGCCGACGCTCTTGAGGAAGTGAATCAGCATGAGAATCAACTCGGCATCAATACGGGCATCCTCATAGCCCAAGATTTCTACGTCAAGCTGGTGAAATTGGCGGTAACGTCCTTTCTGGGGGCGTTCCCTGCGGAACATGGGACCGATGGTATATAGTTTTGCCACCGGATCGGCGGCGTAGAGGTGATGTTCCAGATAAGCGCGGATTACGGAAGCCGTTGCTTCCGGCCGGAGGGTGATGAGATCGTCTCCCCGGTCGCGGAAGGTGTACATCTCCTTTTCGACGATATCCGTCGCTTCCCCGATTCCCCGGGCGAAGAGATCCGTCTTTTCCAGGATCGGAACACGGATTTCGCGACATCCAAACGCGGTAAAGATTTTCCTGGCCTGCTCCTCAACATATTGCCACTTGCCCGTATCAACAGGCAGGATATCTTTAAAGCCTTTAACGGCAGTGATAATCTCCATAATCTTCCCGACCACTAAATAGAATAATTAACGGGGGCTCGTTAGCATATAACTCCGGGAATGGCAACGGGTAATGTCGTGAAGACTTGATAATAAGTCGTATCAATGAGTTGCCGGTTTTTGAATGAAACTCTGGGGATAAAGTTGTCCAATCTTGTGGTCGTTGAAATACTTGAGGGCTTCATCACGATTCTTAAATTTTCCAAGTAAAACCCGGTGCCACCGTCCCTTTCCCTTGATGCTGACCTCCTCAACGCGAGCAGGAATTTTCCCTTCTCGCAGTCTTTTTGCCAGGGCCACCGCTTTTTCTTTTTCCGGGTAAGCAGTGATTTGAATACTGTATGGTTTAGGTATGTTAGCTTTAGACGCTGCCACTTTGGGAGGAGGAATCTTTTTTTCAGGACGTCGAGGCGCTACTTTCTGCTGCTTGGTTGAAGAAGGTTTTCCTTCGACAGCGAATTCGGTTCCTGACGATTTAGAAGTTAATGGCGGTTGTGCGGGCCGAGCTTGCTGTTGTGGTTGAGCCGTTTGCGCCGGCTGAATTGGTTGTACTGACTGAACCGGCGGTGGTGGTGTAGCCGGGAGAGTAGACTGGGCTGACTGAAGAGGTTGAACTGGTTGAGTCGGCTGTGCCGGCGTTGGCGGTATTACCTGCTGAACGGCTTGCAGTGGCGGCGCCTTCGCTGCTTCCTGCTGATTCACCTCGACTTGAACGGGAGGTACGAGCCATTTTTTTCCGTTATAATAGGTAGTCTGCGATGTAACTCTGTTGATGCGTAAAGGATATTCTTTACCGCCCAGATGGATTGCTTCATAATGATAAAGGCTTGGCCATAATAATACTAGGATAAGAATCACCACAGTTGGTAAACCTATGATTATAATCCGGCGGATAATGTTTCCTGATAATCCTGCGATGGCAGTAGTAGAAGTGGAAGAGGCAGTGGCGGCGGAATCAGCTATAGATAATGACGATGATTCAGCGGCGGATGATGTAGAAACGGATATTTGTGAGGGGGAAGCAGTAAAGCCCGGCGACGGTTGGTCATGATTGGAATATTCGGGTCTTACCACGGTCGTCGCATGTAATGATACTGGAGCACTTGAAGTATCCCCTTGAGAAGCGCTTTCACGACGCGGATGAAGTCGCAGCAGCTTTTCATAGGCATTCCTAATTTCCCTAAGTTTTTTCTTGGCTTTTTCGTTCCAGGAAATAATTTGTGGATAACGGTCAGGGTTCCATGCTGCGTTCATCTTTTCAAAGGCATTATGAATATCCGCTAAAGAAGCCTCTGAGTCGATCTGAAGAATTTTGTAATAAGGAGCCGGATCTTCGTCAATATCTGTATCGACTTCAAAGTGATCGAGTGAACCAATCGTTTTACTTAACGATTCCAATTCTTTCACAAGTCGATCATCTTCGGAAGCGGGGCTTTCAAGGCCCCGTGGCGTCGTTTCGTCCTTCATAATAGCAGTCATTATTACTGACTGAAGCTGTTATGTCAATAGATTAATGGGGACTAATCGGTATATTGATCCCTCAAATTTGGAACGCTTCTTTGATATGGATAAATCGACAGTTCCACACCGTCCGTGACCGCGGTAACGGCGCCATGCAGGTCCGTCCGGTAGATTATTGCGCCCTGCTGATTCAACCTGTTCAGGACATCGGAATGAGGGAGACGGAAAAGGTTATCGGCGCCCACGGATATGATTGCCGCCTGGGGACGGAGACGCTGCAAAAATCCTTCTGTACTCGAGGTACGCCCCCCATGATGGGGAACGAATAAGAGCTGACTCCGCAACTCCCGTGAATCGGCTGCCATCCGTTCTTCGGTAATAGCTGAAATGTCGCCGGGAAAAAGAAAAGATACGTCACCGTAGGTCATCCTCATTACCATTGATCCGTCATTAGTTTCCGTGAAGGTAGCCTCTTCTTCCTTGCCGAGCCCGGAACCGGGAGGATTCAAGAATTCTATACCCACACCAGCAGTAACGATGGGACTGCTTCCTGCGGTCATAATGCGCATGTTGATTCCCTTGTTTTTGATAATATCCTGAAAACGAAGGTATTCTTCTGATCCGGACACCTCGCCATTTATCCATACTTCCCGGACCGGAAAATTCTCAAGGATGAACGGCAGGCCATTGAGGTGGTCGGGATGGGGATGGGTCAGCACGACGATATCGATCTTGTTCAGGCGCTCGTGCCACAAGTAGGGGGCGACAATATATTTCCCCACGTCAAAGGTGCTGTTGATAAATCCGCCGCCGTCAATGAGCATGGTCTTATCTCCGGGAAAGCGCACAAGGATGGAACTGCCCTGACCGACATCGATGGCAGTTGCGGAGAAATCCTTACGATAATGGTTTTTTTGATGAAGATAGACGGCATCCAGACAAAAGAAAAGAAGGGAAGCCACCAGCGTATAATGAATCCAGACAGGACACGATTGGAGCCTCTTTAGAAATGAGGCATTTTCACGATCATGACGGACTTTCCTGTCCGGATCCGATTGATAGGCCGGACTTTCCAGTTCACTGTCAGGACCGTCGACAGGATTATTCTCGCCGGAAAGGTGCGCTACTCCTTTAATAAGGCCATAGAGAAATATGTAAAAGAACAGGAGCTCCAGGAGTGAGGGGGTAGTCAGATAAAAGGCCGCCCAGGGGAGTGATGCGAAATAGTCATTAAGAGCAAGAGAAATCATTACCAGCGTGCCGGCAATATCGAGAAAGAAGGCGCTCACCAGAGGTGAAAAGGGTAGAAAAAAGGTCGTGGCCATCGAAACGGGAATAGCGAGAATGCCAAGAATGGGGACAATGATGATATTGGCAAGGAGGGAGATGACGGAGATCCTGTTGAAATAGAAGGCAATCAGCGGCATCGTGCCCAGCATGGCGCTGAGGGAAACAATAATGAACAAGGCAAAAGCATATAGACCCTTTCTGCATAAGACAGGAAGACCAAATGGACGCCCCGGCAAAGACTCCGGCTTGGGGACAAGCGCCGTCAGTCGGGGGGTGATGATGAGGATGGCCAGAACCGCCGCAAAGGAAAGCTGAAAGGACACATCGAAAAGGGCAGGGGGATAAACAAGGAGGATGATCAGCGCGGCCATTGCCAGGGTGTTGTAGAGATCGCGGCTCTTGGAGATGAGCAGGGCGGCCATGAAGGCAAGTATCATTAGGGTTGCCCGGAGAACGGACATTCCGGCGTCGGCGATAAATGTATAGAGGACAACCGGCGGCATGGCCAAAAGAACAGAGAGTTTATAAAGATCAAAGCGGAGGAGGAGATACGGGAATCTTCTTATTATCCAGCGCACGAGATAAATGGAAAAAAAGGCGATCATGCTCATGTTGAATCCTGAGATGGCGATGATATGCGATATCCCTGTTTTGCTGAAGGAATCCCTGAGCTCCCGGGGGATCTGTTGCTGATCGCCAAGGATACAGGCCTTGATTATCTCTTTTTCCGGGGCCGGAGCATTTGTATCGATGAAGGTGCGGATAGTGCTGCGAACGCCTTCTATTTTCTGTTTGAAAGGATTTCCGTATCCCTTCCGGATCACGACGATCCGGGAATCGTCGGCTATGGAACCACGGAGCAGAACCCCTTGATATCTCAAGTATCGTTCATAGTTAAATCCGCCGGGATTATGAAAGTTTCTCACTTTACGCAGCCGGGTCCGGACGCGTACGACATCTCCGTAATCAAAAGATTGTGTTCCCCGGAAGCTGAGCAGAATTTTCCCATGGACGGGGAAGTATTCGCCCTTGCTGTCGGTCAGACTATGGGCAGCAATCATCAAGTCCGTCTTTTCCGGAAAAAGCAACGGCGACTCGACGATCACACCTTCAATGGTCACCGGATCCGTACGGAGTTGCTCAATGATATGGCCCTTTCCCGGCGGCTGATAAAGATAAACATTCATCTGCAGCCAGCCGAAGAGAAACAGGGCGCAACACAGGAAAAACAAGGCGGCATTTATCTGTGCCTTCAGGCGGGTACAAAGCAGGAGGACGAGAATGGCCACGAGGGCCGAAAGAAGATAGGAATCCGGCGCCAGTAAGAGGGAGGAACAAGCAATCCCGGCCATGAGCGATAATAACGGAGGGATAAGGGGACGAACCATGTTCATTCCTGAAAAGAAGTTTTACTTGCATATGCAGCAAAAAACATTATGATGCAAGCCATTGTCAAAACAGCTAAAGGAGGGACTGCTACATGTATGAACAGAAGCCTTGGTTAAAATATTATGGAGACGTCCCCGCTTCCCTCGCCTATCCCCGCGTCACCATGTATGAGGCCCTTTTGCAGACGGCGGATCGCTACCCGGCTGCAATTGCTTATGATTTTATGGGTTATACCTCGACTTATAAGCGCTTCATCGCCGACATCGGCCAATGCGCCAATGCCCTGGCGGCAGCGGGCCTCAAAAAGGGAGATCGGATAACCATCTCCATGCCCACGACTCCCCAGGGAATCATCTGTTTTTACGCGGCGAACAAGATTGGCGCCGTCGCCAGCATGATTCATCCCCTCTCCACGGCGAAAGAAATTGCCTTTTACCTCAATGTCAGCAAGAGCCGTTTTGCCCTGACCATCGACGCCTTCTACGGAAAGTTTCGGGAGGTCATGGCCGAGACATCTCTCGATGTCCTCATCCTCACAAAAATATCCGACTATCTCGATCTCGTCAAAAAGATCGGTTTTTACCTGACCAAGGGAAGAAAGATTCCTCCCGTGCCCGCAGACCCGCGGGTTCGCTGGTGGAAGGAACTCATGGCCGGTGATTTTCCGGCCGCGCCCGAAGTAGCTATGGACACGGACGATCTTGCCGTTATTCTCTACAGCGGCGGCACAACAGGAACGCCCAAGGGCATCATGCTCTCCAATATGAATTTTATCAGTGAGGGCATGCAGGTGTCGGCCTGGGGAGGGCTCTCGAAAAATGACGCCATCCTGGCCATTCTTCCCATCTTTCATGGTTTCGGTCTGGGCGTCTGCATCAACGCCGCCTTCATGGGAGGGGCCAAGAGTATCCTTGTACCGCAATTTACGCCGGAAATTGTCGCCAAATTGATCAAGTCCAAACGTCCCACTTTTGTGGTGGGCGTCCCCACGCTGTTTGAGGCATTGACCCGGGACCCGGTCTTCCAGAGCACCGATTTGAGCTGTTTGAAAGCGGCCTGCAGCGGCGCCGATACCCTGCCGAGGCCGGTGAAGGAGCGCTTTGAAGAGGTGGTGCAGCGGCAGGGGGGAAGCGTCAAACTCCTGGAGGGATATGGCTTGACCGAGGCGGTGACGGCAATCATGGCCACGCCATTAAAGGAATATCGGGAAGGAAGCGTCGGCGTCCCCTTTCCGGACATGTTGGCGAAGATTGTCAATACGGGGACAATAGATGAGGCGCCCGTGGGAGAAGAAGGAGAGCTATGTATTCATGGCCCCGCCGTTATGATGGGCTACCTCGATCAGCCGGAAGAAACGTCTCAGACCCTGAAAACACATGCCGACGGCCGTGTCTGGCTCCATACGGGAGACATCGTCGTGATGGATAAGGACGGCTATTTCTACTTTAAGCTCCGCTTGAAAAGAATGATTAAGTCCTCGGGGATGAATGTCTACCCCGCCCAGGTCGAGGATATCCTCTACAAGCATCCGGACGTGAAGGATGCCTGTGTTATCGGCGTACCAGATGAGGCTCAGGTGCAGAAGGTCAAGGCGTTTGTTGTCCTGAAAGATGCGGCTAAGGCAGGCGCGGAAATGGAACAGACCCTGATCAAGCATTGCCAGGGCCATATGATCAAATGGAGTTGTCCCCGGGAGATTGAATTCCGGTCGACGCTTCCCTGCACCCTGGTGGGCAAGATTGCCTTCAACACCCTGGAGCAGGAAGAGATTGCCAATCTGAAGGCCTGCGGCAAATTTGCAGGATAGGATAGGGGCCAGGCAGTAGGCAACAGGCAACAGGCATAATAGGCAACAGGCAGTAGGCAACAGGCATAATAGGCAACAGGCAACAGGCAATAGGATTTTTTAATATCGAATAAGCCCCAATAATTCCCACCCTTGAAGGGGAGGGTCAGGGTGAGGATGGGTTATGGGTCTGATCTCAATTTTGTATCGTACCATAAATCCCACCCTCACCCTAATCCTCTCCCTGAGGGAGATGGAATATAAGATATTTTGTTAACATGACAAACACAAGGAGCGTTGAATGCAAGATATTTTAAAAGAAATGGCAGAGGTTGTTCGCGATCCATTTGATTATGGATGGAAGCTAAAGACCATTAGCGGGAGGAAGATAGTTGGTTACGTATGTACATATGCACCGGAAGAAATCATTCTCGCGGCAGGGGCCTATCCCCTGCGTTTGTTCGGAACGACGGGAAACATTGAAAGGGCGGATGCCCATCTGCAATCCTATTGCTGTTCCCTGGTGCGAGGAGTCCTCGAAGAAGGTCTGAGGGGAGGGACGGATTTCCTGGATGGCATGGTTTTCCCCCATACCTGCGATTCCATTCAACGTCTCTCCGATTTGTGGCGCATGAATGTGACCCAGGGTTTTCATGTCGATGCCGTCCTGCCGGTAAAACTCGACACCCAAAGCGCCCGTCAATATATGATCGATGTCCTGCAACGCTTCAAGACGGATCTGGAAAGGGAACTCGACTGTTCCATTACCGATGAAAATCTGAGCAAGGCCATCAGGCTGATGAATGAGATTCGCCGCCTCCTCTGCCGGATTTTTGAACTCCGGAGCGATCAGCCCGGACTCCTGACGGGGGACGCCCTGTACACCCTTGTCAAGGCAACCATGATCATGAACAGGGCTCGCAGCCGCGAAATATTACAGGAAGTTGTGATGAAAATGGAGGCGGAAAAATCATCGTCGGAAGAGGGGACAGTATCCCATACCAAGCGTCTCCTGATGGCAGGAGGTATCTGCAATCAGCCCCAAATCCATGACCTGATCGAAGCGGCCGGGGGCGCCGTTGTCTGGGATGACTTTTGCACCGGGTCGAGATATTTCGAAACCCTGGTTGCAACAGATAAAGATCCCATCACGGCGATTGCGGACCGTTTCATAGAGCGCGCCGTCTGCCCCGCGAAGCATGCCGGACTGAGCAACCGGGCGGAAGATCTCATCCGCATTGCCCGGGAAAAAAAGGCAAAAGGAGTTATTTTTCTCTATCTGAAATTCTGCGATCCCCATGCCTTTGATTACCCTTATCTTAAGAATGCCTTGGATCAGGAAGGCATCCCCAGCCTGCTTCTGGAAGTGGAAGATCCCCTACCGGCAGAAGGCCAGTTGCAGACAAGATTCGAAGCATTCCTTGAAATGTTGTAAACAGGAGCGACCTATGCCCGAAAATACTGTTGATACTGAAAAAATCGAAAAAGACAAAAGAAAGATCAAAGCCGTAAAGAAAATGAAGGAGATCATGACCTTCTATTATATCGACGCCAAAACGGCTGCGGAAAACAACAAAAAGGTGGCCTGGATTACCAGTGGCGGCCCTGTTGAACCCCTGATCGCCATGGACATCATCCCCGTCTATCCGGAAAATCACGGGGCCATGATCGGGGCCAGCAAGATGGGAGTTGACCTTTGCGAAAAGGCTGAGGCCATGGGATATGCAAGTGATCTGTGCTCTTACGCCCGCTCCGATATCTCCTGTGCGACGGTGAACGGCGGTCCCATCGGTGGCCTGCCCAAGCCCGATATGCTGATCTGCGGCAACAATATCTGCGGGACCGTCCTCAAGTGGTATGAAATCCAGGCCCGTTATTTCAATGTCCCGTTGTTTATATTCGATACCCCCTTCTGCCATACCGGTTTTTATGAAGAGATGCGCCGTTATGTCCGCTCACAGGTAGATGAATATATTGAATTTATTGAGATCGCAGCAGGCAGAAAACTGGACAGGGATCGGATGGAAGAGGTAGGGAAACTCTCCGTCGCCGGCCAGCGCATGTGGCAGGCCGTCCTCGATACCACTGTTAATAAACCGGCTCCTATGAGTGCTTTTGATGCCTTTTTCCATCTTGCCCTTATCGTTACGCTCCGGGGAACCCAGACGGCGGTGGATTATTACCAGGAATTGCTTGATGAGATGAATCAGCGGGTAAAGGACGGCATTGGCGCTGTCCCGAATGAACGCTACCGCCTCCTCTGGGATAATCTGCCCATCTGGTACCGGACAAAATGGCTCTCCGATAAATTTGCCGCCCATGACGCCTGCCTGGTTGCCGACACCTATACCTCCGCCTGGTGCGGATCACTGCGCTATATGGATGAGAATGATTTTCTCAATTCCATGGCCGAAGGCTATACCCGTATTTATCTCAACATCGGCGTCGATGAAATGGCCCGATCGGTCTGCGACATGGTGGATAAATATGACGTGGATGGCCTCGTTATCCATTCCAACCGGAGCTGCAAGCCCTATTCCCTGGGCCAATACGACATTCAGCGCCTCGTGGAAGAGAAAAAAGGTATCCCCTCGTTATTGATCGAGGCGGACATGTGCGATGAACGCATGTTTTCGGAAAGCCAGATCGAGACAAGAATAGACGCCTTCATTGAGATGCTCAAGGGAAGAAGCAGGCGGTAATGCTATCACATGTTAACTATTACATGAGATAGTCACGGCAACTAATAGAATTAAATCAGTTATAGTATACTCCACTCCAGGTATGGCCACTAAATACTGGCTCTCATGAAGCCTGGCCACAATATTCTCCCTCCCCTTCAAGGGGAGGGTAGGGGTGGGGATGGGATTCTATCTCTGCCCTGTATGTTATAAATGCTTGGCTGCCGGTGAATTATGAGAAAACTTGCAACAATCAGGAAAGTTGACGAGATACGGCCGATCGAGGGGGCCGATGCGATCGAACTGGCGGTCTTCGGCGGCTGGCAGGTCGTGGTGAGAAAGGCGCAGGAAATCAGGCCGGGAATGCTCGTTGTCTATTGCGAGATAGATTCGGTTTTTCCCCAAGAGCCACAGTACGAATTTTTACGGCCGGACAAGTTTCGTCTGCGGACAAAAACATTTCGTGGCGCCTTGTCCCAGGGAATCGTTTTCAAGATCGATGAGGTGCTACCGGCCGGGAAACATGCCGCGGGCGACGAAGTCACCGAAATTCTCGGTGTCACCCTTTACGAACCGCCGATCCCGGCATCAATCGCCGGTGATGTCGTTGGCGCCTACCCGGGCAGTGTACAGAAAACCGACGAGGAGCGGGTGCAAAACCTTGACCTCGCCGCATTTGCCGGCATGTCTTTCTTCGTCACGGAGAAAGTCGACGGCACCTCGAGCTCGTTTATCCTCGATGACGCAGGCCTTCATGTCTGCGGCAGGAACTGGGAGTTCCGCGAGACTCCTGAGCAGACCTTTTGGAAACTTGCTAAGCAATATGACATTGAGGCGAAACTGCGCGACTACCACGCCCGGACAGGAAGTTATCTTGCCTTGCAGGGTGAGGTTCTTGGCTATGGCATCCAGTCGAACATTTACGGATTGAAAGGGCAGGATGTCTTCATCTTCAACATCTTTGACATCACGCGGCAACGCTATCTTTCCGCCACTGCCTACCGCGCCCTGCTTGCTGAGTTCGGCCTCAAAGGCGTGCCGGTCGTAGCGGAACGCTTCTCAATAGACGGTTTCGATCATGCAAAACTCCTCGCCTATGCAGGTGGCAAATCGCTCCTCAATCCGCAGGCGGAACGTGAGGGGGTGGTTTTCCGCTCTGTTGACGAGACGCCATCCCATCAGGGCAAAATATCGTTCAAGGCAATATCCAACAAGTACCTCCTGAAACACGGCGGGTGAGGAGATAGCCGACCCCAACTGCTTCCTTCCTGACCACCCTACTTGATATATGAAATATTGGAGTAAGATACGAAATCTGCCCTCCATCGATTCTTGATTCTTCCGCTGTTGTCAGCCTTCCCGTTTTATCCAAATAGAACCGGCTACAATTTTTCTTGTATTCCTGACCGCCGGTCAGGTTCTGACTGACTAAATTTTTGCCCTGTATATTGATACTTTAATAATATCTGATATTTACGCTCTTACGGGCCCCGTAAAATTTTGAGAATGGCATTTTGACGCGTGAAGCGCAGCGGAACACTGGTCATATTGACTGATAGGTTCGGCCATGCTTGGCGAGTTACGCCAGGTTGTTGCGCCACTTCTTTGGGTCCCGGAATGCATGGAAGATGCAGTAGACGATCACCTTTTGTCATTCATCAACAGGAACCTCTGACGGAGTAGCCGCCAGAACATCCCAAAGATCTTCCACAAGTTGTAACTTCTCCGGTGGAGTCAGGTTGAATGCGGAAACAGCAGTTATTTTAATCATTACCTCCTGATAGCAGTTTTCTTAATCAATTATAATTACCGATTCATCACCGGCTATATTTCTTATCTTCATCCGCAACGGTTTTTTTTCTGATACAATTTTTGCGTTCCAAAATTCTTTAGTCTTTTTGCCGTTTAATATCACATAGCCATTTTTATCAATTTTCAGTTCAAAATCACTTTTCCAGACACCGTCTTTACTTGTGCAATCAAGGCTAATAAGCTCAATCAGTTCAAGTCCGTGCTTGCTGATGGAAATCGGTACAAAGCTTTTTTTCTTCTTGCTGTTTCCTTCCTCGCTTTCTTCACTGCCATCTTCAAACAGTTCTTTCTTTGAGCCGTTCAAAGCTTTTTTCTGATTATACGCATCAATTTTCTGAATGAGTCTATCGCTTGTAAAAGACGTTATCTCAATCTCAAAGCCGGTCATGGATTCTTTGAGCTGGTAGTCAATTTCATCATTGATAACAACATTATCCAGAATAGATTTAAGGTCTCTTAGTTCTATATCAATGCCGGTTGCATTATACTCGGCAATAAACTTTTTCAACTCGGCTTCGTTTTCGATATCCACATAAAAGACAATAACTTGCTTTATACCATCGGGCAAATCTGGCATTGCCTCATTGATAATACGGTTCATTAGCGGAATGTCCAGAACCTTTGTGCTGTGATCAAGCAGGTTTGGAATATACACCGGCACAAGTCCGAGTTTACTGTCTTGAATTCCGCCTTCCCAGAAACTATCCAGATCATCCTCATTTTTAAGCCCGGTGATAAGGCTTTTCATTTTATCCATTGTCTGCACCGGATTACGAAAAAGCGAAACGCCGTCCTGAATATCGTAAATGTCAAACTCCGCGCCTGCGGCAATGAGACGGTCGCGTGTTGTTTGAATGCTGTTAATGCCGACATCGCAATGAATGAATTTGCGTTTTAAATCATGCGCGACTTTGGCAGAAACACCCGAACCGCCAAAAAAGTCAGCGATAATCATTCCTTCGTTGCTGCTTGCTTTAATAATTCGTTTTAATAGCGCTTCGGGTTTTTGAGTTGCATAGTCCAGTCGTTCTTTCGCCATCGGATTTACAATTGGAATATCAAGCCATAAATTTTGGATTAATTGACCTTGATAAGTATCTGCATATATTTTTCTATAGATTCTACCAGTCCCATTTTCAGGCATTACAAGTTCATTATTATTGAAAAATTCCTGCATTCTTTTCTTACTATATAACCAACCATTTTCAGGTGGTTCTACTCCATTAAATACATATTTTAAATTTGGACGAAATAGTGAATTAACAAGTGGTGATTTCATATACTTACGACCATCACCATCGTCATAAACAAATCTTTCTGCAAGATAATTTTGTGTATTTTCATCTTCTAAAGAATATTCATCATTAAATACATATTCATCACCGATGCAATACCAAAATATCGTATCATTTGTAATTCCAAATTGTTTTGAAGCATAAGAAGTAGCTAATTTTCTTCTCCAAATAATCTCATTTACAAAGTTATCCTCTCCGAAAACTTCATCCATTAATACTTTAGCATAATGGGAAATATGCCAATCAAGATGCACGTATATGCTCGCAGTTTCGCTCATCACACTTTTTATCGCAGTCAGGTTTTCATATATCCAGTTGAGATAATCTTCTTTATTCCAGATATCGCCGTACATTTTTTCTTCAAAGGCGAGGAGTTCTTCCAGGTCCAACTCTTCTTCTGCCTGGGCAATGGCTTCAGCGACTTTCGGATTCTTACGTAAATAGACTTTCTTGGCATAATCCGCACCGCTGGCAAACGGCGGGTCAATATAGGCAAGGTCAACCTTAATCTTTTTGTCTTTCAGATAAGCACAGGCAGAAATACACTCGCCGCGGATAAGCATATTTTCCGGATTGTCGCCCACGCTTTCGATTTTTTCCAGTTCGTAATAAGGCATGCCGCGCTGAATGCGCTGATATACTTTATCATTATCCCGATAGCGCAGCACTCTTCTCGTGCGGGTGATGTTATCAAGAATAGCCTGACCTTGAACGGTATTCGGATAGTAGGGGATATATTGAACCGGCATAATCAGTTCTCCTTAAAAAATAGGTCTATCTTGGCTTTGAACGAAAGCAGGTTGTCGTTCATCTTGGCGCTATCCGGCAGATACAGATAATCAAACCGATTGTAGCCGAATTTCTCATTGTTCATCTTTAAAAACTCGGATTCCATAAAATTTCGGCGGGCTTTGAATTCTGGTTGATCGGCAAAACCGCTTCCCTTGGTCTCTACGATGAGAATTTTATGAATGCTACTGTCTTTTCGATTAATCACCAGGAAATCCGGCGTGTACCTGCCAACCCTGCGCCAGCGGTCGTTTTTCTTCTCATAACACACAATACAAAATTCGGTCATGTGCTTTTCGCCGTTATAGTAAATCTCAAGTCCGTTATCCATAAACGGCGCCAGGTTTATGACTTCCTTTAAAAAATCAAGTTCAAACCGGCTTTGAATAAAATTGTACGGCAGATAATGAAAGGTTTTGTCTTTACTGAGTACGGCTTTTGAGAATGTTTTTGTTGTCCCCACATCAAGTCCCGCCATCGTAAAAAGATCGGGGTTAGGCTGTGCGGCGATAAATTCCTTCATTTTTCTTTGCGCTTCTTCAATCTCTTTCTGTAAAACGGCAATATCCTTTCCGGTTTTATCCGCCTGCAGAATATCTTGTGTATCGCTTACAGAAGGATAAAGCTTATTGTGATCTTCAATGGGAGCAATTTTTTCTATCACGAGCAGGCTGGCGCTTTTAGGAATAATTTCCGACCTTACATTGAGTTCACGATGCTTATGAAAAGCAAGGCGGATGCGTGTTTTTATTTCATCATGCCTGAACAGGTTATTAAATACTCGATAATCTGTTTTTTCACCGATGGCGCCGGCATAGGTAACCGCTGTAAAAATAATTGAAAGGGGGTTTTCATAGTGGTATAAACTCTTTGTGCTTAGAGAGCCCATACTGCCACGGGCAATGTCAAAAATCCACTGGTCAAAGCTGGCGATATCCCCTTCGATTTTATCAAGCAGGTCTTTTTTTGTCAGGTCGTCTTTGGAAAGCCCTCGCTCCACAATGACGGCCGTATCAAAGTGATTTTGGGGATTGATTTGTGGAATAGTCTTTTCCGGTTGTGCTTCCTGATCGGTCACGACTGTTTCATACTCAACGTTGAGCTGGTAAAAATCGATCTTCGGTAATTTCAGGTAATCCATACGGGAAAAGCGTTCAATCATGACCGGATCGCCGTCTTTTCCCAAAGATGAAAGCTCCTGAATACTGGTGTGTTGTTCCTCTCTCAGTTGTTTATCCAACGATTTAGCGTTTTCTTCATTCAGCCAGATCACCGCTGTTTCGTTTGAGCCTTTGTCAACCTGCCTCAGGCAACGGCATGAGGTCTGTAAAACCATATTGGTCGGGCAATCGCCTTTTTGCGACAGAATAACGCCGGTAAGGCTTCGGCAGTCCCAGCCCTCTTTACCTATTTGAACGAGCAGGATGATTTTTTTCCTGGAAAGAGGGGTATCGAGAGAATTAAAGTCAGTCTCGGCTTCTTTCGTGGTTTTATACTGCTTGTTTCCTTTATGATATTTCAATATCTCTTCGGGCTTTATTTTCATTGTTCCAATAAGATACGGATATATTTCTTCTTCGAGTCTTTTAATATTACCGCAATAGACGGCCAGTTTTGCGATACTTCCATTACTGTAAACAATATCCCCAAAAGTATTCAAAAAATCTTTTACCCCTTTTTCAATTATTTGGATTGACCTGAATTAGTGGCATAATATATGCTTGTTAGCGTAAATAGTCAAAAATCGGCACTTGAATCCGCCGCCCTCAGGCGAGGATATCACGAAATGCGTGTCACCCGACAGCAAATAAGCGATGACATG
>Ga0247840_10002275_pt1 | contig 34584 bp, 21 predicted proteins | sample LaCruzMarch2015__FD_192404 | JGI IMG/M metagenome (GOLD analysis project Ga0247840, IMG submission 192404) | Freshwater microbial communities from meromictic Lake La Cruz, Castile-La Mancha, Spain - LaCruzMarch2015_17m | ecosystem: Environmental > Aquatic > Freshwater > Lake | place: Spain...
GAGCAACCACCGGAACCAACACAGGAGGAGCAGGAGGAGCAACGACCCTAACAACCGGAGCCGGTGGAGCTGCCAATACCTCAACCGGTATTAACCTTGGAGGAACAGGTGGAGCCTTAACCTTCAATGGTGGCAATGGTGGAGCTTCAGTTGGAGTTGGAGCCACTTCCAATTCCGGTGGAGCCAGTGGAGCTTGGACTTGGGCTATGGGAACAGGTGGGGCTTCCAGTGGAGCAGCTACTGGAACCAATGTTGGAGGCAATGGTGGAGCTTTCTCCTTAACTGCAGGAATTGGAGGAGCGGCAACTAATAGCACAACTCTCAACACCGGTGGCAATGGAGGATCTCTTTCTATAAGCGCAGGTACAGGTGGTGGAGCAACCGCTGGAACAGGAAACCGGGTTGGGGGAAATGGTGGAACCTTAACTTTCGCGGCTGGAGCTGCCGGAGTTGGTAATACTGCAGGAACCGGCGGCCCGATTATATTCCAAACCGCACTCACCACTACCCTAGCGGAAAGAATGAGAATCGCCGCCAATGGCAACGTGGGAATTGGAACGGCGGTACCTGGGAGTTTACTGACCGTGAGTAAGGGAGTAATCTCTCTAATTGAAAGTGGATCAGCTTTGGATTCAACTGTATTGATAAAACAAAATACAGATGCAGTAGGTGCTGCAGCATTGGAATTTGGGTTTGGTTCAACTACAAATTATCTAGGTTCAAGAATTGTTTCTAACATTGTGAGTGGTGGTGGTGCTGATATGTATTTCCAAACAGGAACAGGATCGTCAGGCACATATACTACGAAAATGATTATTAAAAGAGACGGCAATATCGGTATTGGAACCACTGCTCCAAATTCATTTAAGCTTCAGGTGGCTGGAGATGTTGGACCGGAAACAAACAATACATATGATCTTGGATCATCTGCAAAACAATGGAAAGATATCTATTATTCAGGAAGATTGATTGGACCTGGAGGTGCTTCTGGTTATTGGACATTGGCTGGATTAAATCTTTATTCAAACCTAACAACATACAATGTAGGAATTGGAAATACCACTCCAGGAGCATACAAGTTAAATGTTACGGGAAATACTTATCTTGGAGGAACTCTTGATGTTACAGGAAATACTAATCTATTATCCAATGTTTATTTTCCGGGAACCGGTATATGGGGAAGCAATGGAAATGTTGGAATTGGAAACACAACACCAGGTGCATATAAACTTAATGTTACAGGCGCAACCTATCTTGGAGGAAATGTTACTTCATCCGGACTTTCCTCCTTCTCCGGAGCCGGTAACAACTATTTTGCAGGAAATGTGGGAGTTGGAACATCAGGACCATTTGCAACTGGAACAAAGCTCTCAGTTATGGGTGGTAATGTAGGAATTGGAACAACAAGTCCACAGGGAACATTGCAAGTATCTGGAGAAGTTAATATTACAGGTGGAGCTGCGTCAACTGTTAATCATAACGGATTTAATTTTGGTTTAGCTGCTGGATATGGTAGTCCAATGTCAGGTCGTCTTTTATTTGGAGACAATACCGGATGGAAATTTAGTTTTGCAAGAGGAACTGCTGCATCGCCAACGGATCTTTTTACAATACAAGATAACGGCAACGTCGGAATCGGAACAACAAGTCCATTAGTAAAATTTGTAGTTGCCGCTGATACGACATTAGCTGGTGATAATGGACAAATAAGAATAGAAGGATTAACGAATAGTGCGAAAAAGTTGTATTTCGGTGTTGACACTTCGGCAGCCACTTCTTATGGCTACATTCAATCTACAGAATCTTCTGTAAGCACAAGAGCATTGTCATTAAATCCAAGCGGCGGCAACGTCGGGATTGGGACGACGAACCCTGGGGCGAAGTTACAAATAGGAGCCAGCGCCCCATCCAATGCAGATGATATTCTAAATGTTAATGGCTCTTCGGGTCGATTTACAGTAGAAAGTACAACCAATGGTAATAATTCTGGATTCAGACTCTTTGCTAAAGCTTCAGATGGAACATTAAGGAGGTCTGGTATCTATATGCAACCTGGGACAACCGATGCCACAACTTTTATAGGTTTCACGCCTGATGACGCTAACTATAAAATGATTATAGATAGAACTGGCAACGTCGGGATTGGAACAACAGCCCCAAGAGTTAATTTAGATATTTGGGGAGGAAATATTGCGGTTGGTGGCGTATTAGATGGGAATATCGACATATATAAAGGCGGTGGTACTTTAGTTGGTAAAATTGGTGAATATGGTTCTCAAATTGGTCTAACAGCCACAACAGGAAAAAGTATCTATTTCTTAACGAACGGAACTAATAGAAGAATGACAATATATTCTTCTGGAGGATTTGCGTTAGGTAATACTTATTACGCTAGTGATCCTGGTGCCAACAACCTGATAATAGAAGGCAACGTCGGTATTGGGACATCCAATCCAGTGGCAAAGTTAGATGTTGCAGGAACAATTAGAACAAATAATCAGTTTACATCAACTCTTGCATCTGGAACTTCTCCATTCTCAGTGCTATCAACCACATTAAATACCAACCTTAATGCAGATTATCTTGATGGACAACATGGAAGTTACTATCTGCCTCTTGCAAATGTTTCTGGAGTACAAAACTACATTGCAAAGTTTACAGGGACAAACTCAGTTGGAAACTCAGTTCTTTTTGACAATGGAACTAATGTAGGAATTGGAAATACAACACCAGGTGCATACAAGTTGAATGTTAGTGGAGATGTATATGGATCAGGTAACTTGACACTTGCAGGGACAACCGGAATATCCTTAACCGGAAATGCAGCAGGAATAACATTTTCCGGAACAGGAGTCTCCCAAATTACAACTGCCGCTTCCCAAAACCTGGCTCTGATGCCCGGAGGGAATGTGGGGATTGGTACAACAGTACCTGGTCTAAAACTACATACCTATGGAACAACCGGCTATCCGATTGCAATTGGAAGTCCTCAAACAAATGGTGTTGCCCGTTTTGAAACAAATCAAAGTATTGCTTTAGATATTGGAAGTGCAAACGCCAGTCCTTGGGGAGCTTGGTTACAGGCTTCAACTAATAATAATACTGGCTATGCTCCGATATTATTAAATCCAAATGGCGGCAACGTCGGGATTGGAACAACGGGACCGGATACAAGCCTTCATATTGGGGGTGCTTCTGCTAAATTATTAGTTGAAACTAACTCCAGTGGATTAGCAGGTACCACTGCAGGATGGATAAACGCCTCTGGTATATCACCAATAATAACTCTTTCGGATACACAGGATACTGATGGAGGAAGTGTGGCTACAGGAAATATAGGATCAATAGATTTTTATAAACATTATGGAAATGACCTATCTGCTCGAATTGCTGCGACCCACGATCCAGGAGATTCATATTATGGAGCAGCCTTAACCTTCCATACTAATCAAAATTTACCTGAAAGAATGAGAATCACAAGCGCTGGCAACGTCGGAATCGGTACCACTGCTCCAAACTCATTCAAACTTCAGGTGGCTGGAAATGTTGGACCGGAAACAAACAATACATACGACCTTGGATCATCTGCAAAACAATGGAAAGATATTTATTATTCCGGAAGCTTAATTGGACCAGGAGGAGCTTCTGGATATTGGACACTGGCTGGACTAAATCTTTATTCAAACCTAACAACATACAATGTAGGGATTGGAAATACAACGCCGGGAGCATACAAGTTAAATGTCACTGGAAATACTTATTTGGGAGGAACATTAAATGTCACTGGCAACACTACCCTATCCTCAAACACCTACTTCCCGGGAACTGGTATATGGGGAAGCAATGGAAATGTGGGGATTGGAACGACGAGTCCAGGGGCAAAACTCCAAATCGCTGGTGACACCTTAATTGATGGCAATCTGGCGTTGGGCGGAACAGCAATCGATGCCTATCGTTATCTGAATATAGACAAACAAATAAGTCAGACTACAACAATGCAATATGGTATTTATAATAAAATCGATCAGACAGTGGCTAATGCCTATGGTGACGTTGCACTTTATAACGAATCTTCATTCTCCGGATCAGGAACTAATAGTGTCAATTATGGAGAACTTTCTTTTGCAAGAAATACTGGAACGGGAACATTGGGATTTGCGCTTGGAGTTTTAGGTAAAACAAGCAACGTATCTTCTGGCACCATTAATATGGCGTATGGCACATATGCGGATATTACGAACTCATCTACCGGCACCATTGTTAATGCCTTCGTTTCAGATTTGAATCTAAATAACAACCACGGAGGTACGATTACCACAAGTTATGGACTGGGAATCGCTGTTCACAATAATAATGTGGCTAGCACAATTGGAACTGTTTATGGAATTTCAATTGGTGGTGTAAACGATACCTGGAATAACGCCGGCACTGTCAATGCCTCATATGGTATATATCTTGATCCATCCATTGATATTGGAACTACCAAATATGCAATCTATTCTGCATCTACTTCAAATTCATATTTCGCCGGCAACGTCGGAATCGGGACGACAAATCCGAGTCAAAGATTGGAAGTATCTGGTGGCGATATAGAGTTTGGATCAGGGCATTTACGATTCAAGAGGTCGGATACTGCGAGCGGTTATGTTTTATGGAATGCACAAGCAGGTTCTGGCTATCAACTTCCAGAGGCTACCATTCTATCTTCAGTCGGAGGTTCGGCTATTCAACTTTTGCCAAATAGTGGAACACAGAATGGGTTAACTGTATTAAACAACGGCAACGTCGGAATCGGGACGACGGGACCGGGATACAAACTAGACGTTGCTGGTGTGGGGATGTTCAGTAATACTGACCATCTTTTACGATTTTACGAGACAGATGGTACTGCAAATAAGAGAATGTATGGTTATGTGGCTGAAATTGACAGATTAAGTCTCTCCGCAAGAAATGATGCAGGCAGTTTAGTGCGAAGGTTAATTACATATACTCATGATGGTAATGTATTTCTTGCACCAGAAAGTGGCAACGTCGGCATCGGGACGACGGCTCCTGGGGCAAGACTAGACATCTCCAATTCTAATGATCCTATTGGTGTAAATAGTTACGCTCAAAGAATAGTTACGTCTGCTAATACGAATAACGCTTCTGGAACAATTTATCACTCTGGTTTAGAAATTGCTTCAACTCTACTCTCTTCGTATGCTGGCTCTATGGGTCAACATAACCTCTATGGAATTAATATTCTTACTCCAACAGTGACAGTGTCCTATGGCTCTTCCGAAAGAAGAGCAATAAACATTAACTCTGGCGCTGGTTGGAATTATGGTATTTTTGATCAAGCAAATCAATCATATTTCGCTGGCAACGTCGGGATTGGAACATCAACACCTGGAACATACAAATTAAATGTAACCGGAGACATTTATGGATCGGATAACTTAACACTTGCAGGAACAACCGGAATATCTTTAACCGGAAATGCAGCAGGAATAACATTCTCCGGAACAGGAGTATCCCAAATCACAACTGCCGCTTCTCAAAATTTAGCTCTGATGCCTGGAGGAAATGTGGGAATTGGGACGACGGGACCTGGGGCGGTTTTAGAAGTTGTTCGTAATTTATCGATTCCAAGTAGTTTAAATTTTCTAACTCTTGGTGGTCTTACCTCAGATTCCTCATCTATCCCAAGGCTAACTTTTACGGGTGTTGCAACCGCTGTTGATGCTGCCAGAAGATTTGAAATTCAAACATCGCAGCCAGGGGGCGGAACCTTGGCTAATCTTGTTTTACAGCCAAGCACAGGCAACGTTGGTATTGGTACCACTGCTCCAAACTCATTCAAACTTCAGGTGGCTGGAAATGTTGGACCGGAAACAAACAATACATACGACCTTGGATCATCTGCAAAACAATGGAAAGATATTTATTATTCCGGAAGCTTAATTGGACCAGGAGGAGCTTCTGGATATTGGACACTGGCTGGACTAAATCTTTATTCAAACTTGGCAACATACAATGTTGGTATTGGCACAACAACACCAGGAGGAAAGCTGGAGATTGTGGCAGATGCAGTTGGACAGGTTCCACTTATTGTTTCAGGGTTTTCCTCTTCTCAGACTGCAAATCTGTTTCAAGTTAGAAAGAACGTTGGGGCAACGCCCGCCTTCGTTATCACTTCGGCGGGTAATATCGGCATCGGGACGACGGGACCAGTTTCTATTCTCCATCTAAGTAAAAGCCAAGCTGGTCTGACCACTTTAGGTAACGCCCGTCAGTTAGTACTACAAAACTCAAGTGGAGTAGATAACGAACGTGTAGAGATAGGTTTTGGGTATAAATCCAACCGAACATACCAACCAGTCGTTATTGGTCATAAAATTACAAACGATAACGCTGGCACTAATGGTAACTTTTATATTGCCACTAGATTGTCCACCGATGATATTGCCCCTACTGAAAGATTAACGATTAATTCTAGCGGTAATTTCGATTTCAATTCAGGGGCACTATCTGGGATAAGTTCAATCTCAATGAGTGGACAGTTAACCTCTACCCTTCTCAGCGGCACAGCTCCATTTATTATTAGTTCAACCACACTCAACACCAACCTTAATGCTGATATGGTTGACGGCCTTCATTCTACTTCCTTAGTCCAAACAGGCGGCTTGCTTTTCACCCTTGCCGGAGACATCGGGGCAGGAACTGCAGCTGTTAATCAGGGAAATACAATGGTAATAATCGGTGGATCAGGTCTATCAACGTCTGTAGGCGTTGGGTCAACCGGCCCAACCTTAACTCTTAATATTGCAGCAGGAGCAAACATAACTGTAGGCGATAATAATGTTAGCACAGTAATGAATCCAGCGTTCACCATGTCCGTAACCACTCCAAATATTTATGGCGGAACTGAACCCGGATCAACCCTAACACTTGCCGGAACCAGCAATGGCTCACCTTCCGGAGCAAATATTATTTTGAACGGTAGCGGACAAGGAAACGTCGGCATCGGGACGACGGAACCTGCAAGTAAACTGCATGTTTATAGTTCAACCAACAACGAAGTTGAATCGACGGTTGAAACCACAAGTAATTTTTATTCTGCGAGAATGAATGTTAAAAGCGGATCATCAAGTGGCTGGGTTGGTCAATATGGTAGTACATACGGTTTTGCTGAATTGAATAATAAAACACTACTCATAGCTGATGATAATACAACAGCCTTGGGTTTAATGAGCCAATCCACAACCGGAAGAATTGAGTTTTGGACTGGCGGCACAGGCACAACACTTTCTGGCACTGAACGAATGAGAATTGACAGTGCGGGCAATGTCGGTATCGGGACGACATCTCCAATAGCAAGGCTTGATCTTAAAGGTCTTGGCGATACTACTGGTTATTTACTTTACACCTCTAGACTTTCTGCGGGAGGAAACCATGTTGTTATTCAAGATAATGGATCTATGGGTATTGGAACAACCGCTCCAGCACAAAGCCTCGAAGTAGCAGGCGTTAGAGGACGACCTGCAGTATCAGGAACAACTCAAAACGGAATCTTTAGAATTAGTGAAAATGATGGTGGAGCAAACGTTATTGATTTTGGTATAAGCGCTTTATCTCCTTACGAAGGATGGATTCAGGTAACTAATAAAACAAATTTAAGTACCACATATCCATTGGCTTTACAGCCCAACGGCGGCAACGTCGGCATCGGGACGACAGCGCCTGAAATGAAACTCCACGTCGACCAAGGAGCAGGTCTTTGGACATCATCTCAAACTCCTGCTACTGGTATTCAGTCTACTCGACCTGCGTTTGCACTATACGATGATAATGGAAGTGATAACAATGTTACTGTTTTTTATCAGGAAAGTTCTGCTTTTCGCATAGCCAAAACTGCATATGTCTCTAATGATTGGGGATTTGATGAAAAAACAGATGTGTTTGTAATTGACAATGCCGGCAACGTCGGCATCGGGACGACGGCGCCTAATGACAAATTAACCGTAATTGGAACAATTAGAGCTTCAGTCACTCAAGCAGCTTACAATGATGGTTATTCCGCCTATATGGCAAGTAATCATAGTGCAAATAATGCATTTGAGCTTGGTGTTAATGGACATAAGTTAATCACAACAATGAATGATTATATGAATGGGGGTACTTTACAGTTATGGACTTCTGATACTCCCAAAGTCACAATTATAAGCAACGGTAACGTCGGCATCGGAACAACTGCTCCAGTAGCCAAATTGGATGTAGTAGGAAATGCAGTATTCTCAGGTAATGTCGGAATCGGGACAACAGCCCCAACAAGCCCTCTTCATCTCGTATACACTGGAGGCGATACTGTTAACACAATGATTATTGATGCTAGTGGTTCGTCACTAGATACTAAAGCTGTTTTTGGAGTTAAAACACCATCTAGCGGAGCTCAAAAAGCATTTGCGCTATGGAAAGGTACTGACGCAAATGCTTTTGCTTCGTTTGAATATAATATTGGCGGCACAGGATTGCCTGGGTTCGCTCTTGGCCCCGGAGGAAGTAGCGCACGAGACGTTAACCTTTTCAGAAATACGACTGACGTTTTAAGAACAAATGATACTTTAATAGTAGATGGTAACATTGGCATTGGAACAACTGCTCCAGCAGAAAAATTACAAGTTTCTGCTGGAAATATCTTACTCGATAATGGTTATTACCTAAAAATGAAAAGAAACAGCAGCTCAGCAGTGATCGACGTCTTGGGTATTAACTCGGGAACAGATATTCTTCAGCTCAGCCTTCCTCATAGTGGTGCCTCAGCCGCCCTTATTACCAAAAATACTAGTGGAACAAACAGTCTCTTCACTATTCAAGGCGATGGAAATATCGGCATTGGAACGACAGCACCTACGCAAAAGTTTGTTATATCTAAAAACAGAGCTGATTTACCAACGACTGGAACAACAACTACAAGCTTTTTACAACTTATCCCAGCTGATGGTGGAGTTAATAGTTTGTATATGGGACTATCTGTAAACAGTCCATATCCTGCCTATATTCAATCTGCCGATTCAAACAATTTAGCCAGCACTAGATCATTAGCCCTTAATCCAAACGGTGGCAACGTCGGAATCGGGACAACGAATCCGGGAGCTAAATTGGATGTAAAGGGCGCAGTTTGGTTGTCTTCCAGTAGCTATCTCGGAGCAGGTAAAGATTATGGAACTCCAGTCAATGCCGCTTCTGGTTATCTTGATCTTTATAGTAGTTCAACCGGAGCAACAACATTAATGAATACCGGTGCTTATAAAATGTATTTAGGCACCAATAACACAACCGACTTAACTATAGATGGTACTGGCAACGTCGGCATCGGGACAACAGCGCCTATTGCCAAACTAAATGTAAACGGAAACATTTTAATTCCAAGTGGAAGCATAATCGGCCTCGCCAATGAAACAACCACTCACAAACTATATAGAAATAACGCCAATAACTTTGACACTTTTGAATATAACGAAGGTTTTACTTTTGACCGGTATAACGGAGCCTCACCCTTGTCTACACTATATTTAGGTTCTACTGGCAACGTCGGTATCGGGACGACAAATCCACAAGCAAAACTGGATATTGGCGGCGCAACCTCAACCATATCCAATACTTCCGGAGATATCAACATCAACTCCGCTTCCAATAATGTTAATTTTTCCGGTGACAATATTTCAAACATCACCAATGTCTCCACCGCAACTATAAGGTCAACTGGTAACGTCGGAATCGGAACAACCAATCCGGGAACCCACATGTTATCAGTTGTTGGAACCGCCGGTCTCTCCACCGGCACATCATGGACCAACACTTCCGATTACCGCTTTAAAAATGTTGACACCAACATCACCGGTTCGTCACTGGCAAAAATCATGGCATTGCGCCCGATTGAATTTCATTGGAATCAACTGCACAATAAAAAATTCGGCTCGGATATGAATAAGGTCAACTATGGTTTCATTGCTCAAGAAGTTCAAGGAGTAATGCCTTCCATGATCAGTCGTGACAGTGAGGGTTATTATTACTACAATCCAAGCGGTTTTGAAGCAGTTTTAACCGCAGCGGTTCAAGAACAGCAACAACAACTAAATACTCTCACCCTCGGAACAAAATCATTGGCAATAAATAATGTTGCAGATCTTTATGTAACTGAAACTTCCAATGACTATGAAGTAAGAACAACTCAAACCAACTCCCCACTCACCACCATTGCCGGTTTTTCAAAAGCCGTGATTGGGTCAATTCAGTCCGGAATTGTCTCTACTCAAAAACTCGTGGTTGAAAAATCCGCCACAATTTATAATATCGTTTCCGAAACAATCGTGGTTACAAATGCGCAAATTCATAATTTAACGGTCAATACGGTCAATGCCGTAAGTGCAAATATTGAGCAATTGGCAGTTGGCAGTGGGCAATTTACAAATTTAGTTGCTGAGAATGTAACCATTGCCGGTAAAAATATCAACCAACTCATTGATGAAAGAATTTCTTTCATTCTGAATTCTAAATTATTAAGTACGGGTTTGATTAATCAAACCCCTGCAATTGTCTCACCGGTGATTGAAACCACAGACTTAATCGCAACCGGTTCAGCAGATATTGCAAAATTACAAACAGATTCGGCGGATATCGCCTCACTGCAAGCTAATGAAATTAAACCGAAAGACACCAACCTTGTAATCAATCTTTCTGATTCTGCCTCTGGTAGAGACGTGATTAATCACGTCTCTACATCTGATTTAACAGACAACACCACCGCGATGAATGAAAAAGGTGAATTATCCCGTCTCATGATCAAAGGCCTAGAAGGCAAAACCGTTGCATCAATCGACGCAGTCGGTAACGCCAGCTTTAGCGGTACGCTAGCAGCAAAAGAAATCATCAGTCAGCAGTTGGCAGTTGGCGATGCAACAATTTCCGGTAGTTTAGCTGCGAGTGATGCTAGCATCTCTGGAACACTCGTGGCAAAAAATATCCAATCAGAAAACATCGACTCCCTAACTACTGATTACCAATCCCTGTCTACTAATGTTAATGATATTCAGAAGTTATTAGCTGATATAAAAAATCAACCATTACCGGACGTGAACAATACAACCAATCTATCTGGATTGGGATATCCAAGCGAGGTCAGTCAGCAGTCGGCAGTGGGCAATGAGCAGTTAGCAATTCAACAATTTAACAATTTAACAGTTACTGGGTCGGCCAACCTATATACTGTCTCTATCGCTGATTCTTTGCTTGTTGGAAATACACTAATCAAAAACGACACAATCTTAACATTAGCATCTGAATTAAGACTCTCAGCTTTATCAACTATTAATTTCTTTGACGGTGCTGTAATAATTGCAAAAAATGGAAATATCACCACAAAGGGAGAAATCATTGCACAAGGTGGAGTTCGGACGAATGAAATAAACGCAATCAACGCAGGTGATGATATTACTGTCAAACTAAAAAATGATCAATTATCAATGGTCAATGATCAATCAATGACCAATAATTCAAAATTGAAAATTGAAAATTCCCTTGGCAATGAAGTCGCCAGTATTGATGCCTCTGGATCTGCGACGTTTAAGTCACTTGCTCTTGAAAAATTCACGTCAGCAACAGGATCTGCATCAATAATCGCTGCGCCTGAAAATTTTGTTAAAAATGGAATCTTTGCACCGGCGATTGAAACAAAGGCAGAAACTGCAGGAATTGGTTTGGTGCCTTCAAATCAAAACGAAGTAATAATCTATAACGACAGTATAAAAACCGATTCATTAATCTATCTCACCCCAACCACGAATACAAACAGTCAGCAGTTGACAGTCATCAAAAAGGAATCATGTAATCTTGTAGGGGCAGGGCTTGACCTGCCCGTTAACCAGGTAAACGCCGCTGAATCCTGCCGACCATATTTTAAAATCTCCACCACAAACAACAGTCATGGTGAGATAAAATTTAATTGGCTGATTATTAATTAAGGATAAAATTTTAAATTTAAAATTTAAATGAAACAAACATATATTAAACACCGTTCCCCTGTTCATCATTCGCCAACCCGGGTAAATTTCCCTTGGATTTGGCTATTGCCACTTGCTTTTGTTTTGCCATTGTTCATTATTCTTTATTCTATATTCTTTAAACCCGCTTCTCACCTTTCTCCCCCACCCACCTTTCACCGCCAGCTTTTTAGTCCTTGGGAGTTTTCCGGGACAGTTAATAGTGCTGACATGACTGTGTCCATGTCAAAAACCTCCACCGAAGGCAAGGTAGAAGTTAAACGAAACGGTTCCAAAATAGAGTTCGCCATACCCCTCAACAACTCCAATATCAAACAGGACAAAAATGAAGTTGTTTTCTCAATTCCTGAACAGACCATTGAGTCTCGCTATAAATTAATAGAAAATGGTGTTAAAGAAGAAATTATATTACATAAAATCCCTCAAGAAAATCGATTCCCCATCAAAATGAGTTTAACAGATCTTGAAATGAGACTTACTCGTAATAATATCCCGGTTTTTTATAAGAACAACCAATATCAGTTTCATTTTCAACGTCCGTTCGTTAAGGATGCAAAGGGAAACGTTTCATATAATGTTAAATATACAATTATCAATAAATCCTTACCACTATCTGAACAAGAGCTAAAAATCCAAAATGAACAGACGTGGAATGGAAATATAAAAAAAGAACTTCTTGGTGCATCTATTAAGCCTTTACAAAATCCATCCGATCAAACCAATGATTATGTCATTTATATAGAAATTGACCAAAATTGGTTACATGAATCTTCGCGTATTTTACCAATAACCATTGACCCAACAATTGTATACGACACCACGGTTGAATTTGCTGCTGGCCAATTTAATCGAACCAAGGACATTGGCTCAGACAGCTCTCCAAAAATTGATACTCCATATCAAGAAATAGCAGCGGATATAAATACAGTTGGTTTGTGGCATATGAATGAAACTTCAGAAAACACCTGTTCAGGCGGTGAAGATGTTTGTGATTCTTCCGGTAATGGCGGTCATGGAACTTCAACAAATACAACAATAAATACAACCACTCAACAACTTGGAGCTGCAGCCAGAACGTTTATCCGGGCAAGCAGTCAACGGATTGATTTTGCAACTTTTAATCTTAATACCGGATATACCCTGGAAGCATGGTTTAATCCATCAACCTTACCAGCGTCTAATAGCGATTGGCATTTTATTGGATACAATAGTAAAAATCTTCAAGGATTGGCTCTCACGAAAAATGGATCAGGGGTGCAGCAAATTGCCGCCTATCATACCCGAAGTGATGGAGTATCTGAATCAGCGCTTTACTCAATTACTCTTTCAACAAACACTTGGTATCATATTGCCAGCACTTGGGACGGAAGTGTCGTAAAATTATATTTAAATGGAATTGAAGTTGCGACCCAAGCCTCTACTTCCATATCAACCTCAGGAACAGGATCTTCTTACATTGGAGCCTTTAACGGACCCGCTCACTATTTCAATGGGTCAATTGATGAAGTAAGAGTATCAAACATTGTTCGATCTCCCGAAGAAATTAAAATAAACGCTTCCCGTACACCATATGGTGTTTATACTTCGGACGTAATTGATTTGACCATGGTTAGTGCGTGGAATTCCCTAACTTGGACTGAGCATGGAGTAACAACCGGCGACGGAGAAACCATCTTCTCTTCAGTTAATCTAGTTGCGCAATGGAATTTAAATGAAACTTCTGGCACAACCGCTGATAATGCCGAGGGTACTGCTGCAAACGACGGCACTCTTGTTAATATGACGACCACCAACCAAGATGCCGCAGCCGGTGACGGTTGGACTGCAAACAACAAACGATGGGGAGCAGGGGCCTTAATGTTTGATGGAGTCGACGGCCACGTAACTTTTACTGACAATCTAAGTGTTAAGACTCTGGAAACTTGGATTAATCCAACAGCTATTGTGAGCATCAACATACTTCAACTTGCCGCAACAGCAACAGTTACGACCGATACTAATGGAAAAGTTATAGCTGGCGCTGGTTTTACCACTCCAACGATTTATGTTAATGGTCAAAGTACTAATCTCAATCTTATATCTGGACAGTGGAATCATGTTGTAATCACAACAGAAACTACGGTTACAACCTCTACCCCTTACCTTGGTAGAGTAGGTACAAGTTATTTTAAAGGAATAATGGACTCCACCCGCATTTATTCTCGCGCTCTAACCGTTTCCGAAATCATGTCTAATTATCAAGCCGGTAATATTGAAATTCAAACCAGAATCGGTGATAGCACATCGCCTGATGATGGTTCTTGGGAAGCCTGGATACCAAATACAAACGAAACTCAAGTCGCTAGTATGGATACAGATGCTTCTAATTGGGCTACCGATGCAACCAATCTTTTATCAGGTGGTATTATTTTGGCCGATGCTTCCTTTCCTTTAGTTGAAGGTGCAGGCTCACAAAAAATTATTATGGGAGCGCCTGCAGTTGACGGCAATACCGTTGCCCTGTGGCATTTAGATGAAACCGGCGGATCTAGCGCCTATATCAAAGACTCAACTTCAAATGCAAGCGATTTAACCCCAACCAATACCACAGTAGTGAGTGGATTTTATAGCAAATCCCGGAACTTTGACGGATCAGGTGATTTTCTATCAATTGTTGATACTGCAACTTTAGACTTTGCTGCTGCAAATAATTTTACTGTTGAAGGGTGGATTAAACACAACGGAACAATCGCATCAGCTAATGATTATATCGTCACCAAAGCCGATATCACCAAAGCCGATACTACAACAGGTGGTTATAAACTATATATGGACGACACTGGAGACTTATGTTTTGCTGTCGATGACGATTCATCCTGGACACCGGATGACTATGCTTGTACCTCAGGAATCGATTACGATGATAATAAATGGCATTACGCGGTAGGTGTAAAAACCGGTACCACTAAAATCGAACTATTTGTGGATGGAGCATCTGTAGCCTCCGATCCATCCATCGCTGCTACTAATACTTTAGCTAATGGAAATGCCTTCTATATTGGAATAGACAGAGATGGATCGTCAAATTCTTGGGATGGTTATATTGATGAAGTTAAGATATCAAATACCGCAAGAACTGCTGATGAAATCGCCGAGGCCTATCGTGCAGGAAAAAATCATCGCTTTGGGAAAACTATTGCCTCGACTGATTTGTCATCAAAAAACAAACTACCATTTTATATCGCAGCCGACCGACCGGGAACTTATTTAGAAACCACCATGGGTGAATCCAGTTATGTCAATTACGAAACAGACGCTAATACTATTGGCTTATGGCACATGGAAGAAGCGGCTGGAACTGGAGCTTATATTAAAGATTCTTCTGGTAATGGACACAATGGCACTCCCTCCGGAGCAACGTATGTGGACGGAAAAATCGGTAAAGCCAGAAATTTTAATGGTTCAAGTCATTATGTTAGTTTGGGTAATAATATTTTTGGAGCAATGACCGGTTCTTTTACTATTAATGCTTGGATAAAAACAACTGATACCACATCCTCAACTATTTTATCAGAATATCAACCTGCAGTTTGTGGAGATGCTTATTTTTATGTTCATACAAACGGATACGTAGGCTATCAAGATGGAGGAGTAACTACAAATACAGGAAACATAAACGTTGCTGATGGTTTGTGGCATCATGTTGCATATGTTTATAATGGATCAACCGGAACAATATATACCGACGCAATTGCAAACGCCGATACAACTGCTGCAACCTGGAAAAACACTTGTGCATCAACCGATGTCAGAATCGGATCAGTTGTTGGTAATTATTACTTTACCGGTTCAATTGATGAAGTTCGCGTTTCAAATTCCGCTCGCACCGCTGATGAGATTCGTCAAACATACGAAATTGGTCGAAGAACCCATCCGATCACAATTGATTTTGTTGCCAAAGGAGATGCGGGTAATTTGATTACTGCCACCTCAACCACTGCGTCCACTGATTATTCATTCACCGTTGACGCTACTACTTACGGCTTGTCCAACAAAGGAAGTAAGCTATATATTGGAGATAAAATCATTGTCAAAGAAAATTACAACGGAACGGAATCTATTGCTCAGGGAACGGTAACTGCGGTAACAGCTTCAACCGGCGCAGTCACTGTTGCCACTTGGGATTCTGGTTCTACTTTTCCCGATCAGGGCGGCGGCACTTATGCCTATACTACCAACGCAAATTTCTTCAAATGGCAGCGTGAGTATTTTGATATCCGTGGTTCGCTTTCAACCCAACGGGACGCTATTACCCGCTTGACTTACCGAATTACCGATGGCTCTCAGGGGGCAAATATCTGGTTGGATGATATCCGATCAACCGGAGATTATTTAACCAATCCTATCAACTCTATTATCACCTCTTCAACCAATAGTCGTTATTTCCAATTCCGAGCACTATTTTCTAGCTGGGATCCAACAGTCAGTGCAACTTTATCCGCAACAACCATTGATTATCGCTCAATTGCTGCTCCCACTACCTGCACCTATGAAGCCACTCCATCTATCAATCAAATCACCATTAACTGGAACGATCCGAATATCACCGAAGATGGTTATTATATTGAAAAAAGTACTGATGGTAGTGCATTTTCTAATCTCACCACAACCGCGGCTAATGCTGTGAGTTATGCTGATAGCAGTGTTTCTGTCGGCCACACCTATCAATACAGAATTCGTGCCACCATCGATGCTGGTTATTCTGAATGGTGCACCACTTCCCTTGGTAATTTTCAAACTGGAAGTTTTAAATTCGAAGGATTAAAAATGGAAGGAATAAGAATCGACTAAATTCAAATAGAAAAACTAATTGCCCTTGACATCTTACCTTACGTATAATATTATGTATAATATTATGAATACTCTCGGTAATCAATTGCCTAATTTAGTTTCTGTTTCTGAATTACAAAGAAACTATGCTGGTTTATTAAAAAATCTAGTCACAACAAAAAAGCCTTTTTTCATATTGAAAAACAATAAACCAGAAGCCGTAATCATTCTTCCCGGTCTGTTCCAAGACATGACGGAAAGAATAAAAGAATTAGAAGAAAAAGAAGCACTTTTTGCTCTAACCGTCTATAAAAAAGAGAGACAATCAAATAAATTGGTTAAGATGAAAAAGATAGCTGAGTTATTTGAAAATTAACCTACCTGTCAGAGTCAAGCTATGGCAAAAATCACCCAAATCTATTATTCTTCTCATTTCAAAAAATCACTCTTCAAATACCGCTCTTATCAATTGTTAATACAAAAAAAACTTGCATTGCTTATAAAAGATCCGTTAACTCCAAGTCTACGCACTCACAAACTTACCGGAAAATTTGATGGTTATTATTCTTTTTCCATTAATTACCAACTACGAATTATTTTTGAATGGATTAATCAACAAACCATTGGTCTTATTGACATTGGAACTCATGCAATCTACCGTTAAATATCGGTTAAACCCAAAATCTCAATGACAAATTACAAACCAATTTCAAAGTTCAAATATTAAAACTAAATCCTGTCATAAATCTTAAATCATAAATCGATAATTTTGTATCTTTGTTATTGTCTTGAATCTTTGGATTTTGTCATTTGAATTTATTATCATGTTTATATGAATTTCCAAAAATCTCGTTCCGGTTTCACCTTCGTTGAACTGATTATTGTAATCTCTCTTATTGGTACAATATCACTGATACTTCTAACAATTATTAATCCTTTAAACCGCTTGTATCATTCTTGGGATGCACGACGAAAAATGGATTTGACCCGCTTGACAATTGAATTGGAAGAATGGTATGGTGACAAAAACTGCTACCCAACAAAGGAAAAGATCTGCTACCGATCCGATTCCAAAGGTTGTTATATCTGTGGATACGCAGACGAATCTAAAAAACTGGCGAATAACTCGAAATTGCCATGCGACCCTCAACACGCAGGGAAAGATTATTTATATGTGTATGAAGATTCCGATTGTCCCAGTTGGTATAAAATCTATGCCATGATGAGCTATCCTAATAATGCATATAAATATAGCTATGGTGTTTCCAGCCCTAACACCTCAATTGAACCCTATCCGTTATAGCCATCCTGAAAATATCCTACCACCTGCCAATTTTAAATTTGTAATTTTCAATTTAAAATCAAATCTAAATTTGAAATGTTTAAAAATTCAAAATTAATATTTAAAAATTGATTAAAAATTAAAAATTTTAAATTTCAAATTTCTTAAAGGCATTCGCATCCATTCACCGGATCAGCGTGAGACGTGACACAAGCAGTTTCTGTGCTGAACAATTTTATGTTACCATTACATTTGTCCAGTCGTGAATAACAATCATTATTGACAATATCACATGGCTTACAGCCAGTGGTTGAACAATAATATTGGGTTCTGGCTGGATCAAGCGTTGGGGTTGGTATTATTGTTGGTGTTGGTGTTAATGTTGGAGCAGGGGTCAAAGTCGGGACCACAGGTGTTGGAGTTGCGGTTGGAACAAGAGGAACAACTTCTAAAGAAAAATCATTGCATATATCCGCCGAATAATTTGGACTGGCAATTCCATAATGATAATGGTTAGGAGCTTCTTTTTTCTTACTGTTTAACACCGCACAAATCCGAAAACTTTGATTATTTTCCTCACATTCAAACTGATATAAATAGTCAAAATTCGGATGTTGCGGATCACAATGTAACTTTTGCAAATATGCGGAAAAGTTGTTTTTTGCTAAACCACAAATATGACAAGAGCAGATTCCACCATTTTCCTGCACCTCATCAAGACATACATCATCAGGTTGAGGGTAGGCTTCTTTGTCATTGTAATAATCCTCAAACATCTTTTGTAATACAGATAAATCATGTTTTTTCTGCATATCCCACGATCGTTCCATTTGTTTTAACGGATTAATTGCCATGATTAAAATCACAGTAAGAACAGCAATAATAGCAATAATAACAATCAACTCGATGAAGGTAAAACCTAAACGTGATTTATTGTTTTTTATTCGCATATTTGTTGATTAGCATTGTATAGTTTTATTCGTATCATATTTTCTTTTTTTACACTTCCGAATGCACAATCCCCAATCCGTTTGGATTTTCCAATTTTTTTTTCAAATTTGCTAATAACTCCGGATTGTGTTTTTTAAGTGAAAAGTATAAAGTTGTTCCTTGTTTTTTCCCGGGTGATGTTACCCAAATCTGTCCTCCTAATTTCTCAATAATTGATTTACAAATATACAGTCCCAACCCGGTTCCTTGAGCTGCCTTTTGATTGGTGATATATGAGTTTTGAATCATGCCGAATTTATGAAATAATTTTGGAATATCTTCTTGTTCAATTCCTTCACCATTATCTGTCACTTCTGTAATAATTTCATCGTCCTTTTCTTCAAAACCAACCTGAATGAGACCGTTTTCCGGTACAAACTTTAATGCATTTCCAATCAAATTAATTAATATTTCTTTTATTTTATCCGCATCCCCGATCACAAATAATTCTCGACTGCCGACTGCCGTCTGTGCGGGCGCGTCACGCCCTGCCCCTACAGATATTTGATCATTGATCATTGTTCCCTGATTTTTATTTTTTGATAATTGATAATTGATCATTGATAATTTGATTTTAAGTTCCTCCGCTCTTGGTCTGACTTCATCAAACACTTCATTAGTCAGCTTAATTAAATCAATTTTTTCAATCACAAAACTCATTCTTCCTGATTCGATCCGGGAAATATTTAAAATATCATTAACCAATTTAATTAAACGAACAGTTGAGTTATATGATCGGTCAAGATAATACTTTAATTTATCAGATAAATGTCCTCCCCTTCCCTGAAGCGCCAACCACAAATATGATCGGATGGCTGTCAAAGGTGTCCGCAGTTCGTGAGACGTGACAGAGACAAACTCATCTTTTAATTTATCCAGTTCCTGAAGGCGAATATTTGCCTTAGCTAATTTGTTTTTAGTTTCTTCAACTGAAGAATAAAGCTTGGCATTTTGCACTGCCATTGCTACCAGGTCAGTAAAACGGGCAAGAAGCATCCGTTCGGACTCAGAAATTTCTTTTATGTCTTTTACCATACTGAAAATCATCATTCCGATTGGTTTTTCGTTGACAATAAGCGGATAAACAACACTTGTTTTAATTCCGACTTTTTGTTGAAGATCAATTGCCTCTGCTTTTGAAAGTGGTGGAGTCAAAATATCACTCCATTCATAAGTATGCATCGGCTTTTTTTCTAACATTGTCTTAATACAAATATTTTCTTTTGCTGTCATTGGTATCTCAACATCAGTAAAACTCATGGGAAGACCTCCTGTAGCTTTTTTCGCTTCTTCGGTTTGCGAAATCGAAACACGCTTTAATACATTTTTATGTGCATCAATCAAAGACAAAACCATAATCCGGTAACCAAGATTTAAGAAATCAAGTTCAAACAACATGCTGTCAACCACTTTTTGTACGACTTGTTTAAAATCAAGTGTGTCAAGAATAATTTTTTCCAATCGCGAAAGCGCGAGATTAACACTACTATATTCCGGATCAGTTACATAATCAGCCATAATTAAGAAAATTATATATCACTTTGCTTTGATTTTGCAACCTTGGGATATACAAATTATGTCATTGCGATCCCGCCCTTCGCGAAGGGCGAGGAGAAGTTATAATCCTGAACTTAGTCGAAGGGTTACAATTCCGAGTGTTAATCGAAGAACAATCCCATAACGACAATGTCATTGCGAGTCCCGAGTTTACATCGGGACGTGGCAATCCCGTTAATATAAGGCTGCCTTTATTTATTAGAACAAGGTAGAATATAAATCTTTCCAATCAGGATTAAACTTATCTATTAATTCAAGCTTCTTCTTCCTGTTTCCGGCTTTGATTTGTTTTTCTCGCTTAATTGCAAGATTAATATCTTCATGTATTTCGTAATACACAAGTTTATCTAAATTATATTTACTACTGAAAGAAGAAACCGTTTTATTTTTATGATGATATATTCTCCCAACGATACTACCTGATACTCCTGTGTATAAAACTGTATTACGTTGATTAGTAATTATATAAACACAATAATATTTGGACATTAAATTATCTTACCGAATAATTTGGTCCTATGGGTAACGGGATTGCTTCTTCGTCCCGTCAAAGTGGGACTCATCGCAATGACATTTTTTTAAAGTCTTATCAAAAAACAGAAGCTTCTTATTTCACACGTCTACGAAGTTGTTCAACCAACCACATGGGAACATTAACATCTCCCTTAAGTTTTATTAAAAGTTTGTAATATTGAAAAATTCCCCAGGCAAATGTTTCGCCACCTGGAAAACCAGACATATCATAGGGTTTAATTTCTTTTATTTGCGAATCGTCAATTTTTTCAATTCCCACTTGATGACACATGTCTTTCATTGCTTCGACCGATAAATTACCTGTCCTTATTATTGTTGCCTGCGTTCCGTCAGCAGAAAGTTCAAACATAGAACTTGATCCTCCGCGCGGCTCTTTTCCTCTTGCTAATAAAACACATAGTTCTGAATCATGTCCAAAATCAACCAATAATGCTTCAAGTCTATGCGCACCAGATCCTCGTGATCGTTTAAGTCCGCTGGGATTTGATGACGTTCCCACAATAAGTTGATCTAAAGCATTAATAACTTCTTCATATTGCGCACTTTCCCCTGGAACCATCACCCCAACTGTTTTTTTTGTTTGATGCCACACTCTTTCTCTTAAACCCGGATCTCCTGTACATAAAATTCCCAGAGAAGATTTATCTGGTGTCATATCAAGCAGTCTAAATATTTTTTCTCTTGTTTCATCAGTAACTGAAGCGTCAAAAACATCTGCACGCCCAACAAGTTCACGAGTACGTGTACGACTTGGAGTCAAGACACAGGGCTTTTCAAGCAGTCTTCCTTTTTTTAAACACATAACTTCTAATCCATCTGGCATTTCTCCCTCCACAATATCTGCTTTTCTTAATGTTCGGGCAATACCATGCATAGAATACATAGTTAAATCGCCAAACGGTAAAAAACCAGATTGACCTGCTCGTAAATGATCCGCAAGTGTATTTACGTTATTGGTGACACGAATACCTTCTCTTGAATTTGACATACTTATAGTATAATATCAAAAAAAATCTCACATGCAAGCGATTACCTCAATCTCAATTAGGGCGCCTTTGGGAAGATTGCTTACTTCAATTGTGGAGCGAGCAGGCTTATGAGGTTTGAAAAATAATTCATAGACCTCATTAAATTCCTGAAAATCTTTCATGTTTTTAAGAAAAACCGTTGTCTTAACAACTTTATCTACTGAACTACCCGCACTTTTTAACACGGCTTTGATATTTTTTAGCACTTGTTTTGTTTGAATTTTAGTCGTTTTACCAATCAAATTTCCTGTTTTCGGATCAATGGCAATTTGACCTGAACAAAAAATAAATCCGTTAATTTTTATCGCGTGAGAATATGGTCCGATGGCTTTTGGTGCATTTTTTGACTGGATAATATTTATTTTTTGACCCATTTTTGTTTTTCAAATAACTTTTTAACAGCGGGAAAATTCGGATCAATAATATTTTCTTTTGGAAGTTTTTCCAGCGCTGATAATGGATCTTTCAATCCGTGACCGGAAAGAATACAGACAACCGTTGCACTGTGAGCAACTTTACCTTGCTTTACCAGTTTTTTAATTCCTGCATAAACAACTGCTGATGACGGTTCAACAAAAAGCGATTCCTTGGAAGCAAGTGTTATTTGTGTTGATAAGATATCAGATTCTTTAACCGATATTGCAAAACCTCCTGACGCTTTTAAAAGAGCCAATGTCTTGTTCCCGTCTGAGGGATTTCTCACTGCAATTGCCGAAGCAACTGTGCTTTGAGATGCTTCAGGAAGATGTGTTTCTATAGAAAGATCATGCGCATTAAATGCTTTTGCAACAGCGTTATGTGACTCGACTTCAACCGCAATCATCTTGGGAATTTTATTAATTAACCCCATGGTAAAGTAATCTTGAAAACCTTTCCAAATTGCCACAATATTCGTGCCATTACCAACCGGAACCACCACATAATCCGGAATGTTAAAATTCAACTGTTCGATAATTTCATATGCTTGAGATTTTTGACCTTCTGTACGAAAAGCATAGTCTCCGGCAAGATATAATCCGTATTCATGAGCGGTCTGCTCTGCAAGTTTTGCCGCTTGATCATAGTTACCGCGAATCTTTACAATTTTAGCGCCATAAAATAATGCCTGTGATAATTTTGCCTTTGCTGCAGTTTCCGGTACGAAAACTGAGCAAGGAATTTTAGCCCGTTTACTATATGCAGAAACAGAAGCTGCCATATTACCGGTTGATGCCAATACCATTCCTTTTGCTTTATACTCAATTGCTTTTAACACCTCGATTATTGACCCTCTGTCTTTGAATGCACCGGTTGGATTCATTCCTTCATGTTTGAAATAAAGATTATGTAGATTTATTGTTTTTCCAAGGCAAATACTGCGATGCAGCGGTGTGTTTCCTTCAAGCAAACTCAATGATTTATAATACCCCGGTTTAATCGGATACAGCAATTGATATTTTAAATGAGAAACTGGGGTTTTTTTAAATGCAGCAGTAGAAAATATTTTTTTTATCGAAGAATAATCGTATGTAATATGAAGTGGAAGAGTGGCATTTCCGTTTTCTTCTTGTATTTGTTGTTTAGTATGTTTGTGAGTAATGGAGTAAAACATATTTATTATTCTTTATGCTTTTTTGCAATCATAATTATTTCATCGTCGTGCAAAAAACGATTGTCTTGCTTTGCCTTATTGAGAATTTCTTCAATCAGTTTGGGGGTTTTTTTAATTCTCAGTCTCTCCAAATTCCATTCGACATTTGCACCCCCGCTCATCGGACCAATAAAAATTTTCATTTCCTGGCCAACTAACGCTGAAGAAAATGAAGCATAAACTATACCTTCAAGCTCCTTATTTTTCATCTGTCTGGCTTTATTAATTGCTGCAGCATGCATTCCTGCAGCAGTAGTATACACAAGATTTCCCACGATTGGATAATTATCACGAATAGGAATATCAAACATATGAGAGGCACATTCACTATATGCCATCAATGCTTTTAGATTATACTTTCCGACTTTTGCCAGGACAAGATTCATGATCACTGCTTCCATTTGCGAATTTCCTGCCCTTTCTCCAACCCCAAGAGCGGTTGCTTGTATTCTGTCTGCTCCTTTTTCTGCTGCCGCGAGCGCATTTGCAACCCCCAAACCCTTATCATCGTGTCCGTGCCAATCAAGACCAACTTTATGATTTTTAATGATCTGTTTCATAAAAAATGCTGTAATCTTTTGCGCAGTGTTTGGAACTGCTTCACCTACTGTATCTGCAATCCAAATCCTCTTTACTCCATACTTAATTGCAGTGCCATAAAGTATTCTCAATACACTAGGTTCTGATCTGGTAGTGTCCTCAGTAACAAATTCGACCGGGAGATTGTTTTGGAGCGCGGTTTTTACACTTTTTTTTATCCATTCCTGCATTGTCTTTAAATTCCAATCCTCAACCAGGGTTCTTATTTTACTACTCCCAATTAGCAAATTTACTGTAATTGGAAATCCGGCTTCTTGGGAGATGTCCGCAATTGTTTGAACATCAATCGGAAGTGTTCTTGATAAACACGAGAGTATGATGTTGAGTTTATTTCTCTTCGCATGCCGTGCAAGCGCAAGAACTTCTTTTTTATGCGACTCTGAAGCAACCGGAAACCCAATCTCTACTGCTTCAATTCCCAGTTCGTAGCATAGCTCAAGAAACTTTATTCTCTGAGATATTGAAGGATATTTTTTAATATGAGGACTTTGTAAACCATCCCGTAGCGTTGTATCAAATACACTAATTTTTTTTCCTGGGAAATTATATCCGCCCCATGAGTAAATGAGTTCTTGAATCTGCTTTTGTTTATTCATTTTGATTGATATCATACTATAAATAATCTTTTTTTCAATAAAAAATTATTTTGGTCTTTCTATTTATAGATTTTACTATTATACTATTCTTTAAATTACTATTAAGAGGAGGTGAATAATAAAAATGATAACACTGGAAAAAGCAAAAAAAGCAGTTGAAGCTGCAGAAAAAAAAGCAAAAGATCTTGGTATTAACGTAAGTATTGCAATTGTAGATGATCATGGAGCAGTAATAGTCTTACATCGGATGGACGGTGCATATGTTATTAGTCCAAATTTTGCCAAAGCAAAAGCATTAACTTCAGCTACTTTGCGAATGCCAACTGAGGGAATGGAACCATATGCTGTACCCGGAAAACCATATTTCGGAGTTGACTCCTTGTTTGGAGGAAAATTAACGACGATTGCCGGTGGTTTGCCTGTGATGCTTGATAACAAAGTCATTGGAGGAGTAGGTGTCGGAGGATCAGCCGATACAAAACAAGATGTACTTTGTGCCCAAGAAGCAGTAAAAGTTCTTTTAGGGTAAGGATTATGGAAAAAATTACTGTTGCATTTGTTATTATTTCTTTATAACTTATTTATATGGCAAAAATACTTATTGTTGATGATGATTTATATATCCGCGAACTCTATGAAGAGGTATTTAAAGACGCCGGATTTGATGTTTCCACGGCGTTTGACGGTGAAGAAGGTTTTAATAAAATGCAAAAAGGCGGATATGATGTTATTCTTTTGGATGTGATGATGCCAAAGCTTGACGGCATTGGGGTTTTAACAAAACTTCAAACCACTCCCCCACTTGTTAAAAACGGTCCGATTTTGCTTTTGACAAATTTAGCGCATGAAACCGTAATTCAAGACGCTATAAAAAAGGGGGCGGCGGGTTTTTTAATCAAAACTGATGTTACGCCGGACATTTTAATTGCAAAAGTCAAAGAATACTTAGTCGGAGCTTGAAATTAGTTTTTTACCTGTGGTAGTTTCTTCAAATTTTTGAATGATTTTTATTGCGTCGATTGCTAATTTTCTAATATTATCAACTACATATCTTTCTTTAGAGTTTTTTATTGCTTTATCCACCACAAATGACAGTTGACTGATATCATTAATTTTTTCCCGCAGTCCTACTGCCAATGAGCTTACTTTATTTGCAAGAATTTCATCAACATTATTTTTATAAGTTTCGTGGTCCTTTTCTAAAATTAAAATTCTTTTTTCTTTTTCCTTCAAGTTTAAATATTCTTTACGTAAATAATAAGTTAAAGGAATGATTAAAACTAGAGAAATAAGTGTTAAAACATTCCATCCCATATCAAATGAGCCGACTAAATTAGGAAGAAAAATAAGAATCAATATTCCGATAAATAAAGTCGAAATTAATTGACCATAAATAAAAGCCGTAATTATTGCTCCTAGATATAACCAGTAAAATAATGGTGATAAAAACCAACCGGTTATACTCACGCTTAAAAGTAAAACAAACATTAAAGAATGAATAATAAAATTTCTATGTTTTACTTTAAACAATAATCCACTGAAAAATATTATTAATACAACAATCAACATATGAAGCTGAAGAGGTTTTGTCAAAGGAAAAATACTTAAAAGATAAACAACAAGTGTAATCCCGATAATTCCTACTCCTTCTAAGTTTGTTTTTTTTAGCATTATGATTATAATACTTAAAATATAAATCCCTTGTCAAGCGGGACACATCTTAAAGTAAAATTATTACTTTTACTTAAGTTGTCTTTGCGATGAAGTTTACCCTGAGCGAAGCCACGTTTGACGTAGCGTAGTCGAAGGGAAGCAATCCTATTAATATAGACATCCTGTTGATAACGGGATTGCCTTTCCTCACCCCGCTGAGCGGGTCGGGATCGCGATGACAATTGTTTTATGCTTTTACTTTATTCGTATATTTGTTGATTAGGATACTATTGTATTATTCGTATCATGGAGTATTGTGAATTTGTTGTTGACAGTGATATAAAATAATGTTTTAATATTTTAGCGTAACCATCATTATTAATTTTATTAAATTTTTTATGAATCAGCTTGCTTTTTTAAAACCGATTAAAACCGCCGTTCTTGCAATCACAATTTTTCTGTTTCCGTTATTTTTTCTTCCTTTTACACAAGAATATTTTTTAACCAATAAACTATATTTTCTTGGCGGAGTAGCGCTGATTCTTGTTTTCATCTCAACCCTTGAGTTGGCTTTTTCCAAAAAACTTGAATGGAAAAAAACATCGATTGATAATCTTTTATTATTAGTTGTAATATCGACTGCGCTTTCGATTGTCCTGTCGTCACCGAATAAGGTTCAGGCAATGCTTAATCCAAATTTTGGTGGCTTATTAATCGCTTCGTTATCATTAATCACATACTATCTTGCCCGTGAAAAAAACTGGGGTTTATTTGGAAAAGCAGCGATGGCTTCGGCAGTATTTCTCGGAATTAACGCTTTGGTCTTTTTTTTCCAACCATTAAAAAACGCCAATTTACCGGTCGCACTTCAATTTTTGAAAAATCCTTTTTTCACACCGCTTGGAAGTCAAATTGATTTAGTCTATTTCCTAGGATTTTTCGCAATCTTTGCTTTTGGCCGATTACTCGGAGCAACAAAGATGCGTCAATCAGTAAAACCTGTTGATATGGTATTATTTATCATTAGTTTTTCCGGTGCTGCTTTAACAGGGTATAGCTTATTAAAACCAGGCGCAAATCTCATTCTTCCTCCGTTTCGTCTATCATGGTATGCCGCCGTTGAAACTTTAAAAAACCCACTCACAGCACTTTTCGGAGTAGGTGTTGATAATTTCGCATCAATTTTCACACGTGTTAAAGATCTTGCTTATAATCAAAGTCCACTTTGGGAAACCTCATCTTTCAATCTGTCTCGTTCCGCCATCTTCCATGTGTTTACAGAATCAGGTTTATTTGGATTGATTGCTTTTGGATTAATAATAAGTGTTTTGGTTAAGTCAGTGTTAAATTTGCGTAAAAATGAACAGGCCCATGCGCGTTCATATCTGGCAGTATTTTTATCAAGCGCTTTTTTATTAATTATTCTCACCCTATTCCCAATTTCATTGCCAGTATTATTTTTGCTCTTTGTTACCCTCGCCTATGTTGCCAGCCTTCAACATTCACATGAATCTACAAGCCATTTTGATCTTTCCAACATTTTACCGGTATATCTGGGAATGGTAATTATTGGACTACTTTTGGTCGGATCAAGTGCGTATCTTATGGGACGAACCTATATGGCAGAGGCCTATTTTAAACGTTCCTTAGATGGTATTACAAAAAATAATGCAAAAATTTTATATGACAATCAACGAATGGCCGTGATCACCAATGCTTATATTGAGCGCTTTCGAATTAACTTTGCTCAAACAAACCTATTAATCGCTAATAATGTTGCAGCAAAAGCGCAACCACCCGCCAGTCAAACTCAAACTGCAGAAGAAGCCCAAAAAGCAGCCGCTTCATTGACTGAAGAAGATAAACAGACTATTGGTCAGGCAATTCAAAATGCAATTGCTGAAGCCAAAGCCGCAGTTGCTCTTAATCCACAGAAAGGAACCAACTGGGAAAATTTAGCAGTGATATATCGTAATGTACTAAGCGTTGCTCAAGGAGCAGATGCCTGGACAATCTCTTCCTATCAAAGAGCGATTGTCGCGGATCCCCAAAATCCAAGCTATCGTTTGAATTTAGGAGGAATTTATTACACACTTGGTAATTATGATGAAGCAAAAAACTTATTCCAACAAAGTATTGCCGTCAAACCTGATTGGCCAAATGCTTACTATAATTACGCTTGGGCAGCATTTCAAAAAGCTGACTATCAAACTGCAGCCGCTACCATGCAAAATGTGTTAACTTTAATCGATCCAAAGACTTCAAAAGCCGATTATGATAAGGCCACTAAAGACTTGGAAGAATTCAAAAAGAAGTTACCAACAACCGAAGTTGCTACGCCAAGCGCGGAAATTCAACAGCCAAATCAATTAAGTCTTCCAACGCCACCACAACCGGCGATTGAACCAAAGATTGAGCTGCCAAAAACCGCAAGCCCGGAGGCGAGATAACGAGATAAACAGTTACATTACCTTACGAGACTGTCTCGTCGAGACAGTCTCGTTATCGTTATCTATCAATTAGCATATTGAAGCTTTCTATTTTAGAATAAAGCTGAGAATTAAAATCTTTTAAAGTCTTATATAAACTCATACTTCTCTTCTTATAACTTATTGATAAAAATCGTTTATCTAACCACTCGATCTGAAAGTCATTAACATATGCGGGATAACTGGACCATTGATAATTTAATAAATTATCCTTTCCTACAATTTTAATAGGATTAAGATGTATATAGCAGCTTAAATTGAGAATATATTTTTCTGATAAAATACTGATTGCTTTATATCGACTTTGAAAAAGCGGACCAACCCGCTTGTAACGCTTATTAAAATATCTTACATATTTTGTGAGAACACTTCTCATGAAATATTCCATATCTGATTGGTTTTTTTGACGAATTATCATATGAAAATGATTAGGCATCAAACAATAGCATATTAAGTTTATTTTTCCAAAAAAATTATTATTTGCAGTGTTTAATCTTGGTGCCTTAAATTCATTAAAATCAGTTCTGTCTTCGTCATTATTTTCTATTGGTAATAAGTACGTTCTTATGTAATTTAAAAAAACCCTGTAATCTTTTACATCGATAAATATCTCCCTTTTTTCAACTCCCCGATTATAAATATGATAAAAACCATCAGAAGCATACGTTTTAAGAGTATTTTTTGCAGGCATATAAAAATTAAAAACAGTTTTACTATTAAAGTCAACGGACTATAAACAACAATTATTGTTACGGAGACTATTGTAGCAATAAAAAAATCGTGAATAACTACCTTACGAGACAGTCTCGACGAGACTGTCTCGTTTAATATGACTTAGCAAGATGGAACATTCCTTACTTTAGGTATGTAAGTGGATTTTGTAATACTCCTCCGCTTCTGACTTCAAAATGTAGATGCGCACCAGTTGAACGACCTGTCGATCCCATTACGCCAATCTGTTGACCTTGACTAACCGCTTGCCCTGCAGAAACGCTAAAACTTGACATATGACCATATAAAGTTTGAAACCCATTAGCATGATCAATAATAATGTGACAACCATAACCATACTGAACACAACCAGCAAAAGTTACAGTTCCTGTGTCTGATGCAAGTATTGCCGGATAATTTGGACTGGCAATATCAAGTGCCATATGATACCAAATCGGGTATTGAGTTATGATTCCACCGGTTGGCCAAATAAAATTAGATGATCCCCGTACTCCCGGAATTACTTGCGCAATATACTGACTTCCCATATATTTTGGCTGCTCTTCTTCAATCACGCCATTTGGTACAAATAACGTCTGACCAATTGCCAGTGAAAAAGTATCCAAATCAGAAAAATCATTAAACGGAAAATTAACAATATTTTGTGCTTCAGTTTTATATTTTTTTGCAATCGTATAAATATTATCACCCGAAACAACCTTGTGTACTATCCCTGTTACTGGCGGTATTTTTAATACCTGGTCAATTTTTATCGAGTCGGATTTCAAGTTATTTGCCCATTTGATTGTGTCGATAGAAATATCGTATTTTTTGGCAATCGACGCAAGAGTATCGCCTTCGATTACTGAATAATTTTCAACTTTATCTCTTGGCTTAACAGAAATCACAGTTGAAAGTGCATTTTCGTAAGGACTATAAGCAACCACATTGGCCTGATATTTACTTTGTTTTGTCTCAAAAAGTGAACTAAAACTATTATTTTCTGCAATAATTGGAGCCCCAACAATCGCTGCGCCAACCAGCACTAAAAAAGAAGTATTTAAAAATGACGATGAATATTTTCCCCGCTTTACCACTAAAAATGCCACAACAACATCTTTAACCTGTTCAAAATTCTGCCCAAAACTTAACAACCTTGCCTTAAAGTACTGCCACAAAAAAATTACAAACTCTCGTAAGTTTTGTTTCATAAAATAGTACTCCTATTTTACCATTTTATTTATTATCTTCTACTTTCTATAATCCACCGCTAATTTTATTCGCATATTCGCATCATTCGCATTGTATTGTATTATTCGTATCACGTCTTTTTCACAATTGATTTGATTGCAAAAATAAACGCTGCCTGCTTCAAATCCAATAGTTGCTTACTGCCGACTGCCGACTGCTTTTTACTAATCGCTAATTGCTGATTGCTAATCGCAATTCCCCATATCTCCTGGAATGCTTTTCCCATCATTTGTTCAAGTTTTTTATTAACTTTTTCCTCACTCCATGATACACTTTGAATGTTTTGATACCATTCTAGATATGATACGGTCACGCCTCCACTGTTTGCTAAAACATCAGGAATAATAATTACCCCTTGTTTAGTTAAGTAGTCATAGGCTTCTTGAGTAATTGGTCCATTTGCCATCTCAACAATAACTTTGGCCTTAATTTTTTTCATATTATCAATATTAATCACGTTTTCCAACGCTGCCGGAACTAAAATATCAACTGGAAGCTCTAACAGCTCTTCATTTGTTATTGTTTTACCAAAACGAATATCACAAACTGAACCACGACAATAACAACCTGCAACGCTCCCTTTTTCTTTTTTACATTTTAAAGTCTGCACGACATTCAAACCATCCTTCACATATATCGCACCACGCGAATCAGAAAGCGCCACGATCTTAAACTGTTTTTCTTGAGCAATTTTCGCAAAATAATATCCAACATTCCCAAAACCCTGAACTGCCACTGTCAGAGAATTTTCATTGGTCATTGATAATTGATTATTTAATTTCTCAAGCAAGGCTTGCAAAATAATAACACCACCGCGACCCGTTGCTTCAGTTCTTCCCAAAGTCCCACCTTTTCCCACCGGTTTTCCTGTAAATGTTGCGAGGATTTCATTATTTTTGATCTTTGATTTCTGATTTTTGATTTCCGAAACATAAGTTTCGGCCATCCACTCCATGATCTGCGGATTCGTGTTTACATCCGGTGCTGGCACATCAACGTATGGACCAATTATTGGAGCAATTTGTTTTGCATAGGCGCGCGCTAATCTTTCCAGCTCAGTTTTTGATAGTGTTTTTGGATCCACTGCCAGACCACCCTTTCCTCCGCCATAAGGTAAACCGGCAACTGCACATTTAATTGTCATTAAGGTCGCCAAAGCTTGAACCTCTTCACGAACTGTCTCCGGATGAAAACGAATCCCTCCTTTATATGGTCCAAGTAAGCTATTATGTTGAATTCTCCACCCTTTGAATAATTTCATTTCACAGGAATCCATCAAAACCGAAAAATTAAATTCATGATACTGTTCCGGTTCCACCAGACGCTTGGTAGTCTCGTCAGATAAACCAAGCAATTTCGTGGTTTTTTTAATGATATTTTGAGCTGTTTCCAGCATCTTCTGACCTTGTGTATACATAATTTAAAAGATTTCCACGGATTCTAAGCAGATATCCACGGATAAATTTATAACTAAACTAATTCGAAACTAATTCCAAACTATTTGTAACCATTATCGGACTAATTATCTAACGCATTATGGATTTATACAGATATCTGTGAAAATCCGCTATTAATCCGCGCTAATCGTTTTATCTAGCCATCTCTCCACATCCAACGCTGCTGCTACTCCCATTCCCATGGCAGTTGATGCCTGACGATAAACACTATCAACACAATCTCCAGCTGCAAAAACTCCTGAAACCGAAGTGACTGATTGGAAATTATAATTATAATTTCTAATTTCTAATTGTTCTAATTGACCTAAATAATTACCAAAATCCAATTTTCCAATTGGATGATTGGGATTTGGATATTTTTTAGAAATTAGGTTAATTAGAAATTTGGCATTATCTAACGCTCGTTTTGCGCTCGTTACAATATATCCTTTCTCATCCAGCTCCACCTGCCCTTTAAATAACCCCGTATCCGGTTTATGACCGATTGCTACAAAGATCCCATCAATACACATCTGTCCATAGATTGAATTGTCATCTTTTTTTTCTATTTTTAATCCGAGTAGCTTTGAAGCAATCTTTTCTAATTCTTCATTGGGTTTTGTAAGTAGTCGCTTATCTGATGGTGATATTTTAACCCTTAAACCTGTCACTCTTTGTTCGCCTTCAATCTCAACCACTTCCGTATTCATTAGGCAATGTATTTTTGGATTAACCTTAACGCGATCTTGCATAATTTTTGAAGCTCTAAACTCATTTTTCCGGTGAATAAGAATCACGTTTGATGCAAATTTGGCCAAAGTAAGCGCTTCTTCCAGCGCCGTATCACCGCCTCCAACCACAGCAACGGTCTTGTCACGGAAAAAAAATCCATCGCATGTTGCACAGGCCGAAACACCTCTGCCTCGTAGTCGTTCTTCTCCAGAAACACCCAACCAAAGCGCCTTTGCGCCGGTGGCAATAATTATTGATTTTGTCTTAATTGATCCAACTAACTTGTTTGATTTAACCAGATCAATGTCTTTTACATTCTCATCAATGATTTTTGCTCCCAATTTTATTGCTTGATTTCTCATTTTCGCAATTAACTGCGCCCCCAAAATCGACTCATAACCGGGATAATTTTCTACTTCAGATGTCAACATCAACTGTCCTCCCGGCGGTGACCCGGCAAAGACCATAGGTTTAAGATTGGCGCGTGCCAAGTAGATGGCGGCTGATAATCCCGCAGGACCTCCACCGATTATAGTTACATTCTCTGTCATAATAATAAAATAAACAAATAATCAAATAAGAAAATGAAGAAATAAATGATTAAATATTAAAATTTTATACATTTGATTATTTTTACATTAATTTTTTTATTTAATTATTTCTTCATTTATTTATTAATCGCTATTACAGGTTTATCGCCCTCTCCACCATCTGCTGCACCTCTTTCATTTTGTTTTCCGGAACAAAACGACAGATATCAGATATTACAATTTCTTTTGACAAACTGTCAATAGCTTTTTTTACTGCGCTGATTTGCTGCAAAATTTCACTGCAGTCACGCTTGTTTATGGCCATTTTCTGAATTCCCTTTAGCTGGCCAACAATCCTGTTAATTCTCTGTGCCATCTCCATATTTGTTTATTTCTTTATTTAATTATTTGATTATTTATATTCGGGCGAACACAAGGTTCGCCCCTACTTTGAACTTTGCACTTTAAACTTTGAACTTTTCTTCTACTCCCTACCAGTATAGAGTATCGAATTTATTTCTGTCAAGTCAAAAAAGGTTCTTAGTTAAAGTTTGTGAAAAAGTACCGACGCAATCAAGACCGATAGTATGACTTTGTGAATAAATACTTCTTTGTTACGAAATCCAAATGATATTCGTTTAATTAGCTTCATTTTGTTATGCATTCCTTCCATGAAGCCATTAGTTGATCTGCTGTTCCAGTAATTAAGAAT
>Ga0247840_10002278_pt1 | contig 34563 bp, 24 predicted proteins | sample LaCruzMarch2015__FD_192404 | JGI IMG/M metagenome (GOLD analysis project Ga0247840, IMG submission 192404) | Freshwater microbial communities from meromictic Lake La Cruz, Castile-La Mancha, Spain - LaCruzMarch2015_17m | ecosystem: Environmental > Aquatic > Freshwater > Lake | place: Spain...
GGGGCTTCACTCAAGAGCCGGATCGCCTTGCCCCGCTGCTCGTCCAGTGCCGTCTTGAGGGCGATTGCGTGCTCGTCCGCGGTCAGCACCTCCAAGACCCGCTCCCTGATACGGGTTGCCGCCGCGGCACGGCGGTCGCGAAGCTGCCAGGTGGCCTCGAAGAGTGGCCAATCGGCGGTCCGGATGGCCTCCTCGATGGTCTCGACCTTCGACAGGACGGCGGCGATGGCGGCGGCGGAGGTCTGCATCCCCTCACCCCCGGCCCCTCCCCCGAGGGGGGAGGGGAGTGAAGAGCCCCTCTCCCCCCGGGAGAGGGGTTGGGGTGAGGGGAACCCTTGCGCCTGCGCCAAGGCAACGACCCGCTCCCCCCCGCTGGCCGCCAGCACCTGCTCTATCAGCGCAAGCGCCCAGCGGGCCGTGACCAGCCGCGGTGCCCCCTCACCCGACACACCCAGTGCGCGCAGCCGCTGGTCCAGCACCGCTACGAGCCGCTGCAGGGGCTGCCGTCGCGGCTGCGTGGCCTCCGTCAGGTCGTCGACCAACCTGGAGAGATTGGCCGCGTTGCGTCCCTGCGCCTCGACCTTGCCGAACAGGCTCGCCATCCGTGCCACTGCCTCCGCCCACTGGTTCGCGGGCGGCAGCGCCTGTTGTCGCAGCTCGCACTCGTCGGGGATACGCTCGATCGTCGCCTTGACCGGGGCCGTGCCCAGGAAGAAGGAGCGGTCGGTCTGATCCGCGTAGGCGAGGATGACCAGGTTCTGGAGTTCGACCGGCAATCCCATCGGGTCCGGATCGTCGATCCAGCCCCGCAGCTTGCGCACCGTCAGCGGCGGCAGGGCCGTGCCGTCGGTGGACCCCTGGCCCCCGCCTTCCTGCGCGTGCTTCTGGTGCAGGTGGGCGCGCCAGTGGGAGCCCAGCACGAAGTGGGTGTCACCCATGTGCCCGAGCTTGAGTGGATCGGCGACGCACCGCACCAGGGTACGCAATAGCTTGTCGGCAACGAAGGCACGATGGTCCTGTTGCTGCACCGCCTCCTGCAGGACCCCATAGACCTTCTGCGCCCCGGCGGGGCGCACCTCCGTGTCGAAGCGCGGGTGTGCCGGATACTGGTGGCTGAAAATCTGATCCAGCAGTGCCTCGAACGCGGCCTTCAGGTTCGAGCCGACCGGGATGCGCGGGGAGAAGGTCGGATCAAGGGTGCGGAACTGCTCCCCCGGCGCCAACACCAGGTCGGCGGCGTCCCGGGGCTCGTTCGCGATCCCGTAGGCGACCTCCAGGCATTGGCGCAGGCGCTGCTGCAACTGGCTCTGCTGGTTCTTCAGGAGCGCCTTGGCCTGGGCCTGGTCCACCGCAGACAGGTGACCCGCGTAGTCTCCGAGGCGTTCCCCGGTCAGGACCGCGTCGATCCGCACCAGGGTCCCAAGCTCCCTCTGGGCCTTCTGGCTCAGGAAATTCGGCAGCCAGGCGACGGTCTGTGCCGCCCCCCGATAGCGTTGGAGCCGTACGATATCGTCCTGGGGCGTGAACCCCGGGTCATCGAACGGGAAGTCCAGCAGCAGGGTCCAGGCCCCCTCGCGTCCGCGCAGGCGACTGTCCTCGATCAGCTCGCGGATGTTGTCGAACACCACGTCCACCTCGCGGCGCGTCCCCCGCCAGGTGAAGCCGTAGGTGGAGAACAGGTCGTTGCCCTCGGGGATATCCAGTTCCCGAAAGAGCATCTCGCGGACCTTGCGTCGGCGGTTGCCGGGGTTGTCGTGGGAGGCGGCGTTCTCCAGGATGGGCGCCACATCGACCCCGGTCACCTGGATCGAGAGGATCGGATTCAGATCCTCACTCACCTTGATCTCGCCGACCTCGGAGGCCCACTCCCGGCACCGGGTGAGGACGATCTGTGCCTCCCGGCCCGGGATGGGTGCCTTGATGGTGCCGTGGTTCAGCGCCGCCAGCCGCTGCGCGGTCAGCGCCCGCAGGGATTCGACCTCTGGTACCAAGGCCGCCAACAGCAGCGTCTTGAGGAGACGGGCGTCGTTCTTCAGGCGCAGCGCCGCGTCGGCCGCGGCCACACCGGCCCGCACGTCCTGCCAGGTGACGCCGTGGCGACGTTCCAGCATCGGCAGAAGCTTCTGGTAATAGAGCCGCTTGGCATTGTCGAAGTGCAGCCGCATCGCATCCGAGAAAGGTTCGTCACCCTCGGCGATGACGTCGAACAAGTCTCCCACCGGGATGAGTTGGCCCAGCTCCAGGTCGGCGCGCCGCTCCACCAGGAGCTGCTGCATGAGCTTGAGCGCGGTACGCTCGCGCTGCAGGACCGAGGACACGGCGATCAGGGTCTGCACCAGGGCCGGACTGAAGGGGTAGACCTGGCGGAACTCCTGCCACTTGCCCTCATCGGTGAGGAGCGTGGCGGAGACGTCGGAGCGCAGCCCCTTGAGCGCATCGAAGGCGGCGTCGATCTGCGCGCGTGCCTGGTCATTGATGGGCCGCAGGATGCGCCGTTGCGCGATGACCGGCAGGTTGCGGTCCTCCAACCGGATCTTCTCGAAACGCGCCTCCCAGTATTTCAGGGCATCGGAGAACTGGAGTTGGAGCGATCCGGCGAGGTTCTCGCCGACCAGTTCCCGCAGGTCGCGTTGGCGGGCGACAAAGCTCACCAGGGGGACCGGCCGGTCCGCATGTTGGGCCTCCACCAGCTTCGAGAGCTTGGCGCCCTCGCTGCTCACAAAGGCCAGGTCAGCGGCCCGGCTCGCCAACCAGAGAATCAACTCGTCGAGGAACAGGATCACCGCGTCATAGCCCAGATCCCGTGCGTGCTTGGAGAGCACCGCGAGTCCCTGGTCCAGCGGCAGGAAAGCCTCCCCCTGCACCCCGGCCGCCGTCTGGTAGGAACGGAAAAAGGCGCCGATGAGGTCGCCCACCAGGCGAATCCGCTCATTCCCGTCCGGGGCTTCGAGCCTGGCCGAGTCGTAGCTTGCGCTGCTCCAGCCCCCCGCGAGCCCGCCCCAGCCGGACTGCGTGCCCGCGGCCGTCTCGTTCAGTGCCGCCAGGAAGGCCTCGTCCCCCATGCGGGTGCGCATGGCCTCGGCGTCATGGAAGAGGTGCTCGGCCAGATAGAATCCAGGTATGGGTGCCTGCGGGTGCAGCCGCCGGACGTGCTCGGCGTAGCCGCCCAGGATCGCCGACTCCAGGTCGTTCGCCCCGATCATGTGGTAGGGCACCAGCAGGAACCGCCGGCCCTCGGTCCAGTCGTTGTGACGTGCGACCACCGGGGCGAGTTCGACGATGGAGCGGGCGCGCGGGTTGCCGGCCAGCAGCAGGTTCAGGACGGCCATGAGGTGGCTCTTGCCCGAGCCGAAACTGCCGTGCAGGTAGATCGCCTTGCTGACCCCGCGGGCGATGGCGTTCTGGATATTGCCCAGGGCCTCGTCGAAGCAACGCACCAACTGCTCGGTGACCACGTAGTCATCAAGGGTGCGCTCGGCGTGGGCCACGCCCTCGGTCAGGTGCAGAACGAAGTCGCTCTGGTGAACCCGTTCGGGGATCTCGATGAGGTCGCGTAGCAGTGTCATTCATGCCTCCCTGGCGAAGGGGTGGTGGGGTGCAGGCTTATGGAATCATACCACTCGGCTTGTCTTCCTCCCCTCTCCCATCGGGAGAGGGGCCGGGGGTGAGGGGAAGCCGACACGAGGCCTCAGCGTTCGAGCGAGATTCCCCTCACCCCAACCCCTCCACCGAGGGGGAGGGGCTCAAGAACCCACCTTTGGCTTACGCCCGCGCCGCGCGCCGATCTGCGCGGGCGGGCGCCAGGCACTCAGGGCCTCCAGGGTCAAGTCCAGCGTGCGTGCCTCTTCGGCCAGGAAACCCGTGAAATAGTCACCCATGCGCTGGTCAGAATCTGGATCGTAGTCATTGTGCCATTGGAGTATCCAGGGCAACAGCGCCTGAATGCCGGCCAGCAGCGGGGTCAAGCGCTCGGCAGTCCAGCCCTCGCGGTCCTTCATGTCCAGGTAATAGGTGGCGATCACCATGGCCTGCTGCAGGGCGTTCCAGCCGGCCCAGGTGATCGGCAGGCTGCGATCGGCGTCGCGCTCGCACCCCGGGTAGCTGACGAAGCGCTCCTTTGGTACGTCCAGACTGCCGCGCAGGCGCCAGTAGCCGGTCTTGAGGAAGTCCGCGGAGTTGTACTTGGGCGGCACAGGGATGTCGCCCAGTTCGGCGTGCTGGTTTCCCCTCACCCCCGGCCCCTCTCCCGCTGGGAGAGGGGAGGCGGCGTCGATGGCATCCTCCCGGCGCTGAAGGCGCCAGGTCTCCTCCCACTGGGCGTGTTTGCGCAGTCCCGAGTCCTTGTATCGCAGCACCGGCAGAAAGGGTACAGACTCGGCCTCGACCAATTCTGCGACCAGGGCCGCGAGGTCGAAGTCCATCCGGCCCCGGTAGACGGCGGCAAACTCCAAAAACTCAGCGTCGTCATGGAGTCGGTCAGCGAGGCGCGCGCTGGTGGTGAGTCGGGGCTCCGGGGCCTGTCCAGCGCTGGGCTGCGCGGTTCCGCTCCGGCCGGAGAAGCGCGCTTCGATACGGTCCAGAAGCCAGCCGCGCAGGGCGTCCCGCTCCTGCTCCTCCCAGGGTGTCCAGGACCAGCGCCGTTTGTATTCGGGCCGTTCGATGAGCCCGATGTTGCGGTCGGACTCGATCAGCGCGATGCGCCGCTCCACCAGGCGTCGATAGTCCTCCGGCCAGTGCTCGGGCAACGCGGTGATGGGTGTCGAGCCGTGGCGCGCGAACCAGGCCGTCTCCAACTCCCCCTCGGTCATGCGCCGAGCCATGACGATCTCGAAGGCCCGCTCGCCCAAGGCGATCCCGGGTAAAGCCCCTCTCCCATCGGGAGAGGGGTTGGGGTGAGGGGAATCTCGCTGAGATTCTGAGACTTCGTGTTGGATTCCCCTCACCCCCGGCCCCTCTCCCGCTGGGAGAGGGGAGTGAAGAACCTGCCAAATCGCCTCCAACACCCCTTCCGTCTCCGCCAGTACCGCGTTGTTCCAAAAGCGTATCACCCTGATGCCCTGGCGCTCCAACTCGGCCGTCCGGCGCTCATCCCGCGCTGCCTGCTCCGCATGCTGACCGCCGTCCAGCTCGACGGCCAACCGCTTTTCATGGCAGTAGAAATCGAGCACATAGGGCGGTACCGGATGCTGCCGGCGAAACTTGAAACCGCCGAGGCGTCGATCGCGCAGCAACAGCCAGAGTAGCGACTCTGCGTCGGTTTGACCCTTGCGCAGGTCGCGGGCATTGGCGAGTAGGTCTGCCGGGAGGACGCCGTGTTTCTTCTTCCCCTTACCCCCGGCCCCTCCCCCGAGGGGGGAGGGGAGTGAAGAGCCCCTCTCCCCTTGGGAGAGGGGTTGGGGTGAGGGGAGTCCACCCGGCGCTACCGAGGAAAGGGGTGAGGGATGGTACTCAAGGTCTTCTTCGATGAGCCCATAGAGCCGATAGCAGCGCCAGTCCAGTTCCTCCTGGGTAGCAATCATCTGGCGGCGGATACCCTCCGCACGGGCGCGGGCGGCATTGAGGCGGGCGCGTAGGGTCTGGGTCATGGTGGCGGCTCCAGTGCGCGACGGATTGCCGCGATGAAGGACGCCGCTTGTTCGACCATCCTTTGCGCCTGTGCCGGCTCGATCAAGTCTCCGGTGTAGTCCGCGGCCAGGCGAACCTCGGACGCCCGGTTAAGTGTCTTGCCCAGTTCCACCGGCAGCCGCCCCGTCTTGACGAGATGAAGACCGAACGCGGCGATCAGACCGCTGTGGGTCTTGGCCGCGGCCTGCTCGCCGGGGACACCGCAGTCGACCAGCGCCGCGCGGGCGGCATCGAACATGGCGTAATAGGCGCGGTTGCAGGCGCCGTCCAGGTCCCCGGCGTCGAGCAGGAGTGCTGCCGAGGCCGCGGCCCTGTCGGCCTTATCCATCAGCTCAGTCGCATTCATAGCCTGACTCCCTCACGGTGGACGTTGCGGATCAGCGCCGGGGCCCGGTGATGCTCCGGGTGTTCCCACTCGTCCTCCCAGACCGGCAAGGGTTGGATCAAGATACCTGTCTCCAGCAGCACGTCGAAGGCCAGGTCCGCCAAGTCGAGTTTGGTGTCGAGAAAGGGGCCCTTCGGTCCGCGCAGCAAGACGGCGATGTCGGCGTCGCTATCCGGGCGATGGCTGTGTCGGGCACGGCTGCCGAACAGGACGGCGCCCGCCAGGTCGTAGCGTGCCGACACCCGCGCGATGAAGGCGCGTGCCGCGCGCTCGGTATCCGCGTCGATTGGGGTCGTCATGGCGCAGTGTCCTCCGGGTCCGGTAGCCCCTCCCCCCCCGGGGGAGGGGTTGGGGAGAGGGGATGCAGGCACGCAGCCGCCGCCTGGTGTGAGGTCGCGTGCTGGTTTCCCCTCACCCCCGGCCCCTCTCCCGATGGGAGAGGGGAGGAAGAGGCCAGCACGGCGGCGGGGAGGCAGTCGGATAGCTCGCGGGCCAGGGTGTCGAGTTGGCGGGCGAGGTCGGTGGGAGGGGGTTCGACGAGGGGGAATTCCTGAACCTTGGTGCCGTTGAACGCGTAGAAGTCATGCCACTTCTCGTCCTTGGAGCAGGCGCCGCCTGGTCCGCCTTTGTTGTGGCAGACCTGTTGCAGCCAGAAGCATGCGGTGGAGCTGTTCAGAAGGCCGAGCAAGGCCAGGTGGTCATCTGCGGTCGCGCTGGCTGGGAGCTTGATAAGCGGAGCCGTTTGCTTGAACAGCGTTCCGCCCCGGTCTAGGACGAAGTGGTTCTGAGTGCTGACTTCTGCGAAAGCGATCTTAAGCGCCGCGAAATATCTATCCGGATAGAACATTGAGTATTCATAGAATTCGCCGCCTGCTTCGCGTTTCGTCTTAAAGCCCTTGCCCTGCCGAAGCCATAGTTGGGTGCGGTACCGCCACAAGACCTTGATATAGGACCCAAGCGCATCTGCGGGCAAGGTGCCGGATGCGTTATAAGGAAAAACAGCATCCGGCAGCGCCGACATCCCCCAATCACGCAACGCCTCTCCGTGACCAAAGTGGGTAACCGCGGCTGGATCAATCCTCCAACGTGCACTGCTGCCCCTTGGGATAACGAAGGCATCGTCTTCGCGGGTTATCGCGCCGTAACCTATCAGATTAACATGATCTTTCAATAATATGCCGCCGCTTATCCTCTCATGCAATTCGGCAGCACCACCCCCGCCAATGCTCCATGGGTGCTTTGTGAAAACCGCCCTTGGCACATCCGCGACGCTGATGTAGGCGCTTTCGCTGCCGGCTTTGTTCGCTTGTGCCACGATGGCGCTCCACACCAGTCCCTTTGCCGGATCAACCGGTGTCGCCGGCTCGCCCTTGATGCCCATGACGCTGCGGACAGTCACCTCGACCGGCGGCCGGTTACGCCCGAACAGGATGACGGTCGGGGTCCCGTGACCGGGGATGTAGGCCCCCGAGGTGTCGATGACATGGGAGAGGTCCACCCGGGGCAGGAATGACTCGATCAGTTTTTTCCCGAATTCCCGCTTCATAAATGAGTTGGCGGCGATGAGCCCGACGTAGCCGGCAGGCTGGGTGCCACTCGCGGGCAGTGCCAGGTCAAAAAACCGCTCAGTAAAGGGGGCCACCAGCGAATACTGCATGTGGCAGGTAACGTAGAACTGCCGATAAAGTGCACCGAGCACCGAATCCTTGACGGTGATGTAAGGCGGATTCCCGACCACCGCATGATACCGCTGTCCCAGAATTCGCCGAACCGCCTCCAAGTCCTCGGTGGCATACGCATGGCCCAGCCCCCGCGCGCTCAAACCCTCGGCCTCGCCCCCCAAGTCCAGTTCGGCGAACCGCCGCCCATGCAGCAGACTGTCGCCGACCGCCACATTGACCCGGAAGTCCGGCGCATCCGCCAGTCGCCGAATGCCGACAACAGCGAGTGCCGCGATCGTCAGCCGAAAGTGCGCAATCGCCACGGCGAAGGGGTTGAGGTCGACCCCATAAACGCCATCGAGCGCCCGCTGGGCCAAATCTGGAAGGTTGCGCCCCGGCTCGTTGATTGCCCAACGATCGAAGAGCCGACGGAAGGCCCCGAGCAGGAAGTGACCCGAGCCGCAGGTGGGGTCGATGAGCCGGACCGTCTGATAACCGAAGTCGGCCAAGGCTGGGGTCAGGGTGCGGTCGAGGATGAACTCTTCCACGAAGACCGGCGTCTGGAGCAGGGCGTACTTCTTGCGGACGGACTCGGAGAGGTCCTGATAGAGGTCGCCGAGGAAGCGGGTGTCCAGGTCCGCATCGGTGAAGTCGTGCAGGACCTCACCCGTATCCGGGTTGACCGTCCGCCAGAAGCCGAGCAATGCCATGGCCCCGTCGCCGGAGGGGCCGAGTCGCCACACCGGGTTGTGGGCCGGGTCGAAGAGTCCGCCCATGGCCGGCAGCCGGGCGGCCTCCGCGAAGCAGTCGAGCAGGTACTCCCGGTCCGACTCCATTGGATGGGCGCGGAAGAACTGCTCGTGCCGGTCCTGGGCCAGGTCGCGCTGGGGCTTGGTGGCCCCGGAGAGCCAGGGCCGCTCGCAGAGTCCGTTGTCTTCGATGAAGCGCAGGAAGACGCAGGCGAGTACCCAGTGGACGGCGGCCTGGGTGACCTCCTCTTCCTGCCATTGCGCGTAGGCCGACCCGACCCGGCCGGAGTCGCGGGCCTGTTGCCACTCGCCGCGCAGCAGGGTCTCAAGGCCGGTCTGGAAGTCGATGCGCTCGCGCAGATCCTGCTCCAGCCCGGTCATGAGCTTGCGCAGCGCATCCAGGAGTTTGCGGCTGTCGATCATGCGGTGACCCTGATGTTGGGAGCCATGCCCGAACCGGCAGTGCCGCTGGTCCCGGTGCGGTGGAGGTTGGTGGCCCAGGCCTGCGGGACCACCGCCCACTGGGCGGCGGTCACGGTCGGCACGATGAATCCGTCGATGGCGGGCGGGCCTGGGATGACCATGGGGACGAGCATCCAGAGCCCCGGCGGTCCGCCGGGGCGGCTGACGGCGTGTTGCAGGTCTGCCAGCAGGCCTTGGAGCCGGTAGCGGCCCAAGAGCCCCGGATCGACCAACAGCATGGGGCGGGTCGCGGTCAGGATGCGCTCCCGCACTGCCGGGATGGCGCGGTTGACGAGTTGCAGCAGTCGGTTCCAGTCCGCGCCCCCACCGGGGCCGTCCCCGTCCGCACGCGACACCAGGGGCCAGCTCACCTTGAGGGCCTGGGCCTGGTCACGCATGGCCGTGACCAGCAGTGCATCGAGGCTCAGGCGCTCCAGGTCGAAGCGGCGCAGTAACTCAGTCTCCACCGGGCGGGCGAGCCGCACGCCGCAACTCAGGGCGAGGAAGCCGCCGCTGCGGGCCGCGGTCTCGAGCTTGACCTCCAACTGGCGGGCCGCAGCAATCTCGGGCGTGAGCGGTACGCCCGCGGCGATGAAGGTGTCGAGCCGTTGGTGGGGGCTGCTGGAGCCGACACTGGGGTCAAAGCCCGCGCTTGGCCGCTCATAGGCCGGGCCCTCGGGGCGGTCGGCGCGCCAGATGAGATCCAGGCCGGCCCCGAGTAGCAGTGCGTCCAGTTCCGGGGGGTCGGGCAGGAGGGCGGCCTCCGGGTAACGCCCCAGGACCCGCTCACGGCATTGGGCAAGCGTGAGTACCCGCGGGCCATAGAGTGACCCGACGGCGAGCGCGATGGCCTGGGCGGGCCCCATGCCGCGCGGATAGATCTCGCCGCGGCTGGAGAGTGCGGCCCGGCGGGAGGCCGCTGCCGCGAGCTTGAGTAGACGGCCGGGGGTTGCGGCCAGCCCCTCGGGCGCGGGGATGGCTTGCAGGGCCTCGCCGGCGCGCTGGGGGGAGAGGATGGGATCGGCGGCGGCCAGCCGGTCGGCCTCGCGGCCCAGGGCCAGTGCCCAATCGGCGGTCTGGGTGTCGCGGGCGACCAGCGGCCCGCGGGGTCCGTCGAAGACCTGGAAGCGCGGGGCGGCGAGTCCGGCCTCGGCCTCGATCGCGGCCCGGGCGACGGCCCCGGCGAGGTGCAGGCGTTCGGTCTGTGCTTGCTCCATCGAGCCCCGGGCGGCCAGCAGTCCGCGGGCGGTCTCCTCGGCGGTCATGGCGCCGCCGTGACTGGCCAGGAGCCCGAGGACCTGCTCGCGGACCTGCGTCATAGGCGTGGCCTTTTGCCAGCGTTCGCGGGCCTGCAACAGGGCGTCGGTGAGTCGGCCGCGGGCCAGGTCGCAGGCGCGGGCGGCTTGGCCTAGGCTTGGCCAGAGGTTGAGCGGGTCGCTTCCCCTCACCCCAACCCCTCCCCCGAGGGGGGAGGGGCTCTCTTCCTCCCCTCTCCCCCCGGGAGAGGGGCCGGGGGTGAGGGGAATAGGCTCCAACCCCAGCCAAATGGCCAAGGCCCGCTCCTCCGGCCGGTCGTCCCCCAAGGGGCGCCGCGGCAGCAGGTGGGCGGCGAGGTCGTCGATGCTGGTTCCGCCGAGATCCGTGTCGGTGGCCGTGAGCCCGCCCGGCACCAGGTCAAGGCGCAGTTGCGCCAGGCGCTTGGCCTGGAGCCGAATCTCCTTGCGGACCTTGTCGCCGACCCCCTTCAGGTAGCGGAAGCGCACGCGGTCGACGGCGAGCAACTCGGACACCGTGTGGATGCCCATCCGGTCCAGGCAGTTCTGGGCCTCCAGGCTATAGCCCAGTTCGGCGATGGTGGTCAGGGGCGTGGCCCGACGGGCGATGCCGTCGAATTCATCCGCCTGCGTGGTCGGTTGACGCGCCTCGTCGAAGACCCGCCGCCAGGCGCGCAGCATCTCGGTGGCGTTGTCGTAACGCTCGCGCGCCTCGCGCCGCAGGGCCTTGGCGAAGAAGGCGGTGAGTCCGTCGCGCAGCGCCGGGTCGAAGTGCTCGGACGCGATGGTGACCTCGCACTCCAGGCTGGCCGCGTCGCTGACGCCATCACCCCAGAACGGGACCTTGCGGGTGAGCAGTTCATAGAGGGTGACGGCGACGGCGAAGCGCTCGGCGTAGAGGTCCCAGCGTGGCGGGCGGCGCAGGCTGAGGAAGGGGTCCAGGTAGGGGCGGGTGCCGGCGTGCAGGTTCTCGGGTGGGGTGCGGGCCAGGGAGAAATCGAACAGGACGAGTTGCAGGCGCCGGTCCTTACCGGTGGCGATGCCGATGTTTTCCGGCTTGATGTCCCGGTGCGCCACGCCCTCGGACTCCAGGTAATCGGTGACCGCGAGCAGTTCCTCGCCGAAGCGGGAGACCAGGTCCAGGGAGATCGGGCCTGACTCGTGGATGTGCTTGGCCAGTGACTTGTCTCCGGCCATGGCCATGAGGACGGCGGTGCGCCCGGCGACCGCGCGGGTCCCACGGTATTCAATGACGTTGGGGTGGCGCAGGCGCGCCAGGATCTCGCCCTCGGCACGGACCCGCTGGTCCTGGGTCTGGTCCGCGGCGACCTTGAGTACCAGGTCTTCCTCCGCGCCGTCGGGGCGAACCAGGAGGACGACGGCGGTCGCGCCGCGACCCAGGCGCGTGACCACCGTGAAGCCGCCATCCAACCGGTCGCCCTTACCCGCGACCATCGGGTCGACGGTGACCTCGGGGGCGGGGGCGGTCAGCTCGTCCTCGACCAGTTCCAGGTAATCCAGGAACTCATCGACGGTCGCGATGCGGCTGCTGACCTCCGGTTGGGTACTGGACTGCACCAGGTCTTGCAGCGCCTGGCCGGCGCCGTCCATGGCGTCGGAGATGCGCAGCCCGTGGCCGGAGCGCAGACGCTCAGCCAGTTCCAGGCGGGAGGCCGCCGGGGGCTGTCCGGTGAAGAGGTGGTAGGCGATGGCGCCCAGTGAGAAGCAGTCCATGTGCGCCCCGGCGGCGATATCGGGCCGCAGCGCCTCCGGGGCCAGGTAGACCTGGTCCGGCTCCTCGATGTAGTCCTCGATGTGCCGGGTGCCCATGGTGCGCAGCAGGGTCGCCCCCGCCGTGGCCTCACGTACCGCGGCCTGCCAGTTCATCACCTGCACGACTGGCGTGCTGGTCTCGGGTCCCTGGACCAGCACGCTCTGGGGGGCCAGTGCGCGATGGTAGAGCCGCCGGCCGTGGGCATATTTCAGTACCTCGGCCAGTTGACGCAGGATGCGCAGCCGCAGGTCCAGGGTGAGGGTGGTGCCGCGTTCGCGCAGGAAAAAGTCGAGCCGGACGGCGCCCGGGTCGAACTCGAAGACGAGCGCGGGGCCGAGTTCGGTCTCCTTGAAGTCGTTGACCTTGACGATGCCGGGGTGCGCGATGCCTTCCAGCACCTGAAACTCGCGCAGGGCCGCCTTCTTCAGGTCCGCGCGGACCTGTTCGCCGCTGCCGCCGGCAAAGGGGTAGATGCGGATGCGGCGCTGCACGCCGGCACTGAGATGGGTCCCCTGGAAGTCCTGCCAGCCCTCACCCTCGGCGAGGAGGCCCTTCAGTTCATAGTCGCCGACCCGGCGCGAGCGGTTGGACGGCCGGATGCCGGACTCGCCGACGGCCTTCACGATGGCGCGGGCGAGGCTGCGGTCGACGAGGACGGGCCTCGCGGTGTCGGTCCCCAAGGCGGCGGGCGGGCTGGTGAGGGCGGCGATGATCCCGCGGTCGTCGGGGCGCCCGGGTTGGCCCCGCCCATGGACGCGGGCGAGACCGGACGGGTCGAGCCGGCAGATGGTGCGGGTCGCGGCGAGGAAGACGAGCGGTTCGACCCAGGGCAGGCGCCCGCGGGACTTCGCGATGGCCGGCTGCCGACGCAGCAGAGACGCGAGCCGCTTGGCCTTGCGGTTCGTCAGAATCAGCGGGTTGTCGTCGGTGACGCTGCGGCCGTTGTCGCTCCAGGTCCAGGTGTGGGCATCTCCGGTCAGGACCCCGGGCCGGCTCTTGACCTCAAGGAGGAAGAGCCCCTGGGGCGAGAGGACCAGGCCGTCGCACTCGTTGACCCGGCCCTCGTCGTCGATGAACTCGAAGTTTGACCAGGCATGCCAGGGCTCGCCGTCGGGGAGTTGCTCCCGCAGCCAGTCGAGCGCCTCCCGCTCCCAGGGAAACTGGGAGGCGGTGATGGCGGACCAGCGGGAGGTCATGGGCATGGGGTCGACGGTACCGGGTCGGATGCAAGGCGGCTGGGGTGGGCGGGATCAGGCGGTGTCGAGACCGCACGCCACCAGCCCAGGGTATCCGTGGAAGATAACCGATCCGGCCCTGCCCGTGCACTCCACTCCCCTCTCCCATCGGGAGAGGGGCCGGGGGTGAGGGGAAGCCGGCACGAACCCCCAGAGTCCCAGCGCACCCGTTCCCCTCACCCCAACCCCTCTCCCGGGGGGAGAGGGGCTTTCCGCAGCCCGCCTCTTGCCCCCCCTCTCCCCCCGGGAGAGGGGCCGGGGGTGAGGGGACGGCCCTACCGCAGACATCACCGTCCCCCCCATACGGTCGCGAACCCTAACCGCACGGATGCACCCCAGCCGGGTACGGTTGCGCCCTGTAACCGCACCCCGCCAAGACGCAACCGCGCGGATGACCCCGCAACCATACGGTTACGCCCCGCACCCGCACGGTTACGCGCCAAAACCGCACGGTTATGTCCCGCCAGGGCGCGGATGCAACCCATCTGCGCACCCAGCTTCGACGCACGGGCGCCCCGGCGGCGCATCTTGGTCCCCCGTTGCCCCGTCCGGGCACGGATGCGCCGCATCCGGGCGCGGCGACCTACGCTCTGGGTGCCCGGCACGAAGGCATGGGAATCTCGGAAGTACCCGGGATCGCTGCAAAATACGAAATCCCTACAACTGCGGAGCGAACGGTCTTATCATCCTCATCCGATCAGGTTGGTGGCGACCCGCTCGAGCCATGGACCTGACGTTGTTGAACCCGTCCCTTTGTCCGCAAGCACCACAGGAGTATCGCCATGGCCAAATCCGACTACGTTCCCACCGCCGACAACGACTTTCTCGCCTGGCTGGACAACTTCATCGCCCAAACGGATGCTCGCCGCGCCGATCTGGGCCTGTCCGAAGCCACGCTGACCGCACTCAAGGCCGCCGGCCAGGATGCGCGCGCCAAGTCCGCCGCCAACGTCCAGGCCCAAGCGGCCGCCCGCCACGCCACCGAAGAGAAAAAGGCCAGCCGCCGCACCGTTGAGACCAGCGCCCGCGCCATCGCCCGCCAGATCAAGGCCGGCGGCAGCTACACCGATGCTTTGGGCGCCCTGCTGGGTATCGTCGGCCCCGAAGACACCACCGACTACGCCACCCTCAAGCCGACCCTGACCGGCGTCGACCAGACCGGCGGCATCGTGGTCCTGAGCTTCCCGAAGCTGCGCACCGACGGGATCAACATCTACGAGATGGACGAGGCGACCGGCAAGTATGCCTTCCTGGCGCGCGATACCGTCGCCCCCTATGTCGACAACCGGCCGCTGCGCGACCCGACCAAGCCGGAGTTGCGGCGCTATACGGCGGTGTATGTCGTGGGGGATGAGGAGGTGGGGCTGTATAGCGATGAGTTGGTGGTGAATTGCGCGCCTTGAGGGGCGCTCTCAGCGGATACCGCCGCGCGGGCATGGCGAGCTGCGGCCTACTTGCCATGCCCGCCGTGCGTCGGTTGGCGGTGCCCGAGACAGGACCCGAAGCGGCCCCTCTCCCGATGACTCAAGGACGCCCACTGGATTGAAGCGGCAGCAGCCGAATCCGCTGACGGCGCGGATCGATCGTGACCAGTGCACCCGCGTTTAGCATCGTTGCCGCGACCTCCAGCGTTTCCAGGACCGCAGGCCCCACGAACCTCGGCAAAATATGCTCCGCACGAATCTGGATGACGCTCGGTGCCGAAGCGTTGGTCAGGAACAGTAAGGAGCCGAAGTCGAGGTCATGCGTGAGCACGATCTGACCCTGGATTCGCGCCCATTCCATGATCTCTTCGTCCAGCGCGCGAATATCACCGACTCGGCTCCAGTGGATGGCCGTATGGCCGGCGGCGCGGAGGAATTCCTCCCAGACCTCCGGCATATTCATGTCGAGCAGGATGTTCATCCCGCTTTGAGCGGCATGTCGTACTCCTCCGCCCGCCAGGTCGCATAGGCGAGAGCGGCAAAGATGTCGTCGCGCTCCAGGCTGGGATAGAGCGCCAGCACGCTGTCGATCGACTCGCCGCAGGCCAGCAGACCGGTGATGGTGCCGACGGTGATGCGGATGCCCCGGATGCAGGGCTTGCCGCCCATGACTCGGGGGTCGATGGTGATTCGGTCGAGGTCTGGGAAATTCATGTCAGCGTTACCTTTTCGTCGAACCCTGAGCCGGTCGCGTGAGTATCGACGCGACGGTGAGGGGTCCCAGTGCCCAATAGTGGTACTGTCACGGTGTGCGCTTGCGCGAGCTTGGGCCTCCCCGACAGCCCGGGGGATCACGCCGCTTTCTGCCGGCACCACCGCGCGGCGGTGAAGCCAGGCGTTGGCGCAGGTAGGCGATCCCGTCACGGGTTCGCTGGATGTCTGGGTGATTGGGGTCGAGGACCCGCACCTGATCGCGAAGTAGTGCCTGGAAGGCCGCGAGCGCTGGTGCGGTTTGGCCAGCTTGCGCACGCCAGTATGCAATGTTGTTGCGAGTCGTGAGGGTGTCGGGATGGTCCGCACCGCAGATGCGCTCCCGGTCCTGCAACAGCCTCTCGAAGTCCGCGAGGGCCGCCCCGATCTCCCCGGAATGAGCACGCCAGGAGGCAATGTTGTTTCGCGTCACGAGGGTGTACGGATGATCCGCACCGAGGGCGCGCACCAAGTCCGGGAGTAGCGCATCTAATTCCCTGATGGCCGACGCGATCTGCCCACACTCCGCACGCGTAGAAGCGATACTGTTGCGCGTCGCTAGTGTTTCCGGGTGATCTGGACCGAGGATGCGCACCCGATCCGTGAGTAGCGCCTCGAAGTCCGCGAGCGCCTCCTCGTTCTGCCCGTACTGCGCGCGCCAGTAAGCGATGTTGTTACGTGTCGTGAGGGTGTCCGGATGGTCCGGACCGAGGATACGCTCCCTGTCTTGGCGCAGCGCATCGAAGTCGGCTATAGCTGCCTCGATCTGCCCGGAATGCGCGCGCGAGTAGGCGATATTGTTCCGCGTCGTGAGAGTGTCCAGATGATCTGGGCCTAAGACGCGCACTTCATCCTGGAGCAGCGCCTCCTGGACTGCTTGCGCTGCCCTGATCCGCCCAGACTGCCCGAGCCAGTGAGCGCTGGTGCCGCGCGTCGTAAAACTGTCTGGATGGTCCGCGCCGAGGATGCGCTCCTGATCCTGGAGGAGGGTATCGAAATCCGCAATGGCCGCCTCGATCTGCCCGGAACACGCGCGGCAAGAGGCGATGTAATGGCGCGTCATTAGACAATTCGGATCGTTCGCACCAAGTGCATGGACCAAATCTTGGAGCAACACCTCGAAGTCTGCGATGGCCGCATCAAGCTGTCCGCACTCAAGACGCCAGGACGCGATGCTGTTGCGCGTACTTAAGATGTGCGGATGGTCCGCGCCGAGCACGCGCACACGGTCATGGAGCAGTGCCTCGCAGGTGGACAGGGCTGCCTTGACGTGGCCTGACTCGCCGAGTGCGCGGGCGTAGGCGTGCCGCGCATTGAGCATCTCGACCGAATCCGTATCGACATCCAATGCGCTAAGAGACTCCCCTAGAGCAATCAGTGTCGGCAATTCTCGTGGCAGATATCTCAGTTCCACTTGCAGCACCCGGATTGCCCGTAGCGCTTCGGCATCATCCACCCCGCCCTTGCGGTTGCGGTGCAACGTGAGCAGGAGCCGGGCGCAGTGCTGGATCTGCGGTCCCGTACCCTCCAGACCGTCGGCCCTGATCTGCTCGCCGAGTCGGTCCAGGTAGCGGTCGATATCCTCGTCGAAGTAGAAATCACCCACCGCCTTGTGGGCGATGCGCAGTTGATCCGGTTCGTTGAAGCGGCGGCGCCATTCCTCAATGGCGCGCACCCAGCCATGGGGGATGCGGTCCTCGCCGAGCGTGCGGGCGAGCGCATCATGGTCGCGCAGTTCCAGGCACTGTTCGATGGCCTGGCGGGTAATGCGGTGGTGCCAGGCCGCGTCCTGGTCGGGAATGGCGAGGGTGGAGAGGGCGAGTGCCTGCTGGACGGGCTCCGGCAGGGCGTTCCACAGGTCGCGGTAGAGGTCCTCGACCCGTTGGGGCAGGGCCTCGATCTCGGCGGCGGGGAGCTTGAGCGCCCCGTCCTGAAAGCGCTGCCGGTACTTGGGCAGGGTGCAGACCAGTTCCAGGGGCAGTGGGTTGGTCCAGCGTGCGGCAAGCCGTGCCAGGGTCTCCGGGTTTGTCTGCGGGTAGTAAGCGAGGATCAACTCGCGCAGGGCCGGGTCGGGCAGCACGTCCAGGGAGGCATCGGGCGGCAGTGCCGGCGGCGTCGGTTGGTCGTAGCGAACGCGCTGGAAACGCGGGCGGATGATCGGTTCCTCCGTGATGGCCATGAGCCGTTCGCGCTGGTCCAGTTCGCCGGGCCAGGCGGTGGTCAGGATCAGCAGGGAGGCGTTGGAGCGTAACAGCCGCTCAATCAGTTCCTCGATCAGGGATGGGCCGTCCTCGGCGCGTCGGCCGCGCCAGGCGACGTGCAGATCCTCGACGAAGACGATCACGGGCAGGCCGGGGCGGGCCAGGCGGGTCAGCATGGCTACCGTGTCGTCGAGCAGGTCGGGGGGCTGGTTGCTGCCGAGCGGGCCGGCGGCGGCGACCTTTTCATATCTGCGTTGGTTCTCCGCGGCCTTGCCAATGCCCCAGCGCCCGAGCTTGACCACGAGACCTCCGCCCGGGAGGCCATGCTTCGCGAGCGCTTCGATGACCACTCCGATCAGGTGGCCGGCGCCCTCCTCCAGTCCCTCGGCGATGATGCGTCCGATGTCCTGCCTGGCCTGCGCCAAGGTCGGAAAGTGCCGCTCCCGAAATGAGGTGAGGGCGGTCCAGGCGGCGTCCAGATAGAGTGCGTGGGCATCGAGTTGCAGCAGGTCTTCCAGCAAGTTCTGGGAGGCGGTGCCGCAACTGCGCATGTCACACGCGATGCCCCACCAAAAGAAGGCGGGCAGGCTGTCGGCGGCACGGTCGATACGCTCCGGGAACACGCGCTTGCGGCGAAAAGCGACGGTGTCCTCAAGCGGTGCGTCGATGGCTTCCAGGATCGTCGCGGGCCAGTAGTGGCCGGTCTCAAGCGCGGTCTGGCGCGCGGCGAGCCGCGCATAGAGTTCCTGGGCGACACGGGTCTTGCCCCAGCCCGACGGGGCCTCCAGGGAAACCCAGCGCGCCTCGCCGAGTTCCTCCACTTGATCCACGAGGGCCAGCAGCCCATCGACCAGGCGGATGCGGGAGTCGCCGACCAACGGGGGTTGCCTGGGCTGCGGGTCCATCGAATGTCTCCGATCAATTGGTTGGCGCAAGGTTACCGCGGCCGCGTGCGGGGTGCTACCGAATCGGGGCAGGCACAGACAATTGTCCTGATCGTCGTTACGCCGTGCCACCTGCGAGTGCGTCAAGGTGACGGCGCTCAAAGAGGACAAGGCGACCGTCCCCTTCGCCGCGGCCCCGGTCGAGACCGCCGGTCAGGAGAGCGAAGCTCAGCAGGGCTTCTTCTTCTGACGATGCCAGTGGACTCCAGCCCAGGGATTGGGCAGGGTCCTGCGCAACCGCCACACCACCGACACCCCGGGCCCCGGCCCGGCGGCTGTCCCATAAGGGCTGTCCATGCGACCGCCCCTATCGGACAGCCGGATTGTGCCAGGTCCATGTTGGACCTGGCCATGACGCTAGCTGGGCGTCTCACAAGAACAGCCAAACCGATTCCACCTCACACCCCACCCCCGGGAGACCTGCGCTCCCTCCGGGGGACCGGTGTCTCCGCGGGCGCCAACCCCTTGGAGAGACAGCATGACAACCACTGCAGCCCGGAGTTTCGACGTGGCGTCCACCTTCGGCGTGCAGGCCCGTCCCGGCCTGGAAGTCATTGGATTCGCCGACGACACCCATCCCCAGATCCCGGTGCGCAAGCCCTATGTGTTTCGCAACGAGATCCTGCGCGACGTGCTCGCCTTCCTGCATGACATCAGCGGGGACGGGATGTTCCTCACCGGTCCCACCGGATCGGGCAAGACCAGTCTGGTGACCCAAGCCGCCGCCCGGCTCTGCTGGCCGGTGCAGTCCGTGACGTGTCATGGCCGCATGGAACTCAACGCCCTGGTAGGCCAGTTCATCCTGGTCCAGGGCGAGACCCGCTTCATCCACGGTCCCCTGTCGGTCGCGGCGCGCGACGGGCACATCCTGATCCTGAACGAGAGTGACCTGATGGACCCGGCCGAACTGGCCGGGCTCAACGACATCATTGAGGGGCAGCCCTTGGTGATCGCCGAGAACGGGGGTGAGGTCATCCGGCCGCACCCGAAATTCCGGGTGTTCGCCACCGGCAACTCCGTGGGTGCGGGGGATGGCTCGGGCCTCTACCAAGGGGTCCTGCGCCAGAACCTCGCCTTCATGGACCGCTTCCGCGTGGTCCAGGTGGGCTACCCGGAGCCGGAGATCGAACAGCAGGTCGTCAGCCAGGCCGCGCCCAAGCTCCCCGTGCTGATCATCGACAAGATGATCCAGGTCGCCGGCGAAATCCGGCGGCTGTTCGTGGGCGACCACGAGGGCGGCGGTCCGGAGCTGACCGTCACCATGAGCACCCGGACCCTGGTGCGCTGGGCGCACCTGTCGCTCACCTTGGTGCAACACCAGGTCGGTCTGACCCGGGCGACCATCAACAAGCGCGAAGCCGAGAAGCTGGGCAAGGGGTACCGGTCCGTCGGGCAGGTCCTGATCGGCAGCGACGGGGAGGTCAGACCCGTGCCGTGGCGGCAACCGTCGTCCCCGGTACCGCAACCCTTGCCTAAACCCGAACCGAAGAAGGCCCTCATCGACCTGGCCGCCCTCTTGGGCGGGCCTGGAGACGGGTTCTATTTCTAACCGACTCACCCAACCGCCAACCGCGGCGCCCGTCTCGCCGCCGGGCAGGCGTGCGTCCCGGTTCGGCAGGGAGCAATCATGCACGTCATGCAGAGAATCACCGACCAGCTCACGCTGGTCTGTCTCGATGTCCGCATCTGGTCCGGTCGCAAGAAGCTGCGCGCCGAGGACCTGAAGCTGGGAACGGAGATGCCCCCCGAGGAGCTGGTCTCCCTGGGGTCCAAACGGGTCTGCAATCCCGAGGCGCTACGGGTGTTCCACCGCCTCAAGAAGGCCGCCGAGCGGGCCTGCCTGCTCGTCGGTACCCGGTTCTTGGGTGGCTTTGCCGTGGCCGCCGAGCACGCCGAGGCCGTGGCCGACAAACTCGACGCCCTCAAGTCCGAATTCGATGCCGAGACCAGTGCCTTCCTGTCCGGGTACAACGAGGCCCTGGAAGACTGGATCACCAGCCCTGGAAGGGCCGATCGAGGGGGCGCTGTTCAACGAAGGATACGGACTGGCCATGCTCCTGGGGGGCGCCCAGAAGATGGCTCGCCATGGGGCGGGGCAGTTGGCGATCCAGCATGGACAGACATCGAGCGACCAGGACGATGCCGTAGAACCGGGTGCCCAGTCGCCGGCAACCGCGCCGAAAACGCCCGTGATCGCGTCTGCGATGTCCTTCGAGGACGAGTTGGATGCCGTCTTTGGGATGGCCCCGTCCGCGACGGACACCATGGGCGAAGACCGCGAACCGTTGGCTGTGGCGGGTGCCATGGATGTGACCGACCGAGTCCTTGAGGACTTGGTCGATCTGGTCGGTGGTTCAGCCCCGCCGACTGAGGAACTGGCACTGGAAGATCAGACCTTCTTCTTCTGACCAGCACGCGGTCGAACACCCCCGGTGTTCAGACCGTCTTTCATAACCCCCTGGGGCGCCTGTCGCCCCACCGGGGTCGGTGCGCCCCGTTTGCAGTGAGAAGCGCACCATGCAGAACACGATCCATAACGCCCTTCCGATCGTTGCGGCCGCCTATGGCCGCAAGTTTGGGGTCCAGGTGCAAGTCGGGGGAACCCGGGCCTTGACCAATGGGAAGACCATTCGGATCCCGCACATCAACGACAGTCCCGTCGCCAAGACCCTCGCCTGGGGTTACCTGACCCACGAGGCGGCCCACGTCCGCTACACGGACTTTACGGCGTTCACCGAGACGGCCCGCCAAGGCGCACTCGTCAAGCATGTGATGAACGTCCTGGAGGATGTGCGGATCGAGGCCGCGATGATCCGGACCTACCCCGGGACCGCGACCACCCTGTGGGCGGTCGAGGCGTTCCTGATCCGGGAGGGACATACACGACCCGTGCAGCCAACGGACCAACCCGTCCAGATCATGGCGGGTTTCGTCTATACGCACTGTCGTCGGCGCTTCCTGCGCTGGGATGGCCTGGATGCCATGGCCCGCCAGGATGCACAGGTGCTGCGCAAGACCTTTCCCCCGACCTTCGTCCATCGGCTGCTGGGGCTTCTCACCGAGGTGCCCAGTCTGGACAGCACCAAGGCCGCCGCCGGCCTGGCTCAGCGCATCGTCGCGCTGATTCAGGACGAGGCGCAGGAGCCGCCGCCGCCCTCGCCGGGGCCTACTGCGGACCCGAAAGAGGATGGCGACCAGGACGACGACGGCGATGATCAGCCCGCGCCGAGTCAAGGTGACGATGCACAAGCCGGTGGCGCGCTGCCGAGCGAAGACGACAGTGCTGCTGGACACGGGTCCGATGAGGACGCAGACACGGGCGACGAGGAGGGCGCCGGCCCTGGCGCCGGGCCGTCCGGTGACGGTGGCGAGGACCAAGGTGAAGGGTTCGATGGGGGTCAGGATCAGCGCCCCGGGACGGGTCACCACGACGATGAGGACAGCGGCCACGCCGAGCACGCCGGCAACGGCGCCGGTGGCGAAGGCGACGATGGGCGCGAGGCCCTGCAGGCGGTGCTCTCCGCCGGCGAAGGCGATCTGCCGGAAGACCCCTTCCAGGCCGTCGCTGAGGCCCTGAACCGGCAGGCGACGGGCCACTCAACCCTGCTCCTGCCCACCCTGGAGAACTACGATGGCCATGTGCTCCAAGGCCAAGCGGCACTTGCCCGGGTGCGGTCGGAGTCCGCAAAGCTCACCGCCCGCCTCCAGGGGCTGGTGCAAGCCCACAGGATGACCCAGACCAGGACGGTCCGGCGTGGACGCACGTTGAGCGCGAACCACCTCCACCGGGCGGCGGTCGGCGACGATCGGATCTTCGCGCGCAAGGATCGCCGCACGGCACCCAACACCGCACTGCACCTGCTCGTGGACCTATCGGGGTCCATGCAGGGCTTTGAGGACCAGATCGCGTTGGACGCGGCGATGGCCCTGGCGTTGGCCCTGGAGCCGATGCGCGGCGTCTCGTGCGCCGTCACGGCGTTCCCGAGCCGTTATGGGTCTCCTGATCAGGTCACTCGGATCACCTCCCATGGCGACCGACTGCAGGCGCGCGCTGGTGCGTTCGTCCAAGGCGGGCGGGGCGGTACCCCGATGACCGGCGCCTTGTGGTACGCCGCGGCGGACCTGCTCGCTCGCCGGGAGGAACGCAAGGTCATCATGACGCTGACGGACGGTGGCCCCGATGATTGGAACAGCACCAAGGAGATGGTGGACCGTGCCGGTGCGGCCGGGCTGGAGATGATCGGCGTGGGCATTGCGACCCAGGTCGCGGGTCTCTTCCCGGTGGCCATTCGGATCGAGACGATTGCTGACCTCAAGGGGCAGCTCTTCGGCATCGCTGAACGGTTGCTCCTCGTGTAAGAACCGAAAAGCCAAGAAGAACCAGGTTCGGCAGTCCCTTGCGGACTGTCTGGCCTGGTTCGGGAGGCTTGCTGGCGATGCGTTTTCGCGCTCGAAGCGGAAGAGCGCATCGCCAGCATGACTTCTTCGGTCCTCCATGCGGAGGCCGAGATCACCGCCAGCTGAGCGGAATAGAAGAACAGCCGTCACGACGATCGACTCGAAACCCAACCGGGAGCATGACTCCCCGCGGGGTGGCATGTCCCCCATGAACTGGAGAACACATGAACATACCCGATGAGATCGCCAGCCGCATTGCCACGGCCGTGCGCACGCTGGCGACGAGCGCGAGCAGTCGTCTGGGTGCGGACTGCATCTGGCACGCCATGGCCTGTCAACACCTCCTAGCCCGTGAGGGCATCGACGACGCGCGCCTGGTGGCCGGCTATGCGGCCTGGCGCGTCGATGGTCATGACCCCGGCGCGGTGGTGTGTCACCACGCCGAAGGCTCCGCAGTGGCCGTAGGTTCCGGCGGATTCCTGTTCCACGCCTGGGTCTCCTGCGGGAGCCAGGTCTTCGATGCGACGACCTACCAGTTCCGCCAGAAGATGACCGAACTCGACGCGGCCGACGGCGGCCGGACCACGGTGAACTGGTGCCCGCCGTTCCTCTTGGTGGACCGCAAGGACTGCAAAGCCTGGCGGTCGGTGCGCGACGGCTTGCGCGCCGGGCTGTTCTGTTACGACGCAATTCCGACCATCGTCGAGCAGGTTACCGGTCATCCCGATACCCAATTGGATGCTGAGGGGATCGCTTTGCTGGAGCATGTGTATGAGCACGTCAAGGACGGGAACATGCTCGTCGTGATCGGCCCGTGTGGCGTCGCTGCCACCGAATAACGTCAAACCAGTTCGGATAGCTATCGCGCAGATGACGAACCCAGAGGTTATTGCGGCCTCGCCGGGAGCCCTCTCAGCCTGCTCTGAATCCACGTTCAATCAATCCCACCGGGGAGGCCGCTCCCGATGGGGAGCGTGCGTCCCCCATTTATGCGGAGAGACACATGACACCAACCAACGGGGCCGAGACCATGGATCGACCCCCCGCCCGCCATTGGCTGCTGATCATGGAGGGCGATCTGGAGCCCTGCGTGATCGGTCCCTTGGACGAGCCCGAGGTGCTCGTCAGGGCGAGGCAGCATCGCGCCAGCGACTCCTCCGCGGAAGACGGCCTCTATGCGATCTCCTTGGATGCCGAGGGAAACCTGTGCGTCGAGGCCTTCGCGTATGCCGAACTTGAGCCGCAGGAATAGCGCCGCTCACGACCGCTAAGCCTACGCGCCGCACGCCCTAGCGCGGCGATGCGACCCAACTGACCCCCATGGGGAGACTCGTTCTCCCTGCGGGGGAGGGTGCGTCTCCCCGATTTGACTAATCCAGGAGACCACCATGGCCAAACAACTTTCCCTGTTTGCAGAGGACGCGGACGACGACGACCGCCGTCCCGCCCTGTCGCCCACCGACCGTACGCTGGTGGCGAAAGCCATCCGCTGTCTGGAGGCGGTATACCTGGCCAAGGGGGACTGCCTCACCAGTCCGCAAGCGACCCGCGACTACCTGAAGCTGAGGCTCTACGGCCTGGCTTATGAGGTCTTCGTGTGCCTGTTCCTGGACAACCGGCACCGGGTCATCCGCTACGAGGAGTTGTTCAAGGGCACCATCGACGGAGCGAGCGTGCATCCCCGGGAGGTGGTGCGGCGCGTCATCGAGACTCGGGCTGCCGCGGTAATTTTCGCCCACAACCATCCTTCGGGGATTGCCGAGCCCAGTCAGGCAGATTTGCGGATTACGCAAAGGCTGAAGGACGCGCTTGCCCTGATCGACGTGCGGGTCCTCGATCATCTGATCGTCGGCGAAGGGGATACCACCTCGCTTGCGGAGCGGGGATTGCTCTAACAGCCCAGGGGCGACACGGAATCCCGACCGGGTGTCCCGTGTCGCCGCGTCCAACTTTGGAGATCGCTATGCATCATCACATCGAGGCGGCCGTTGTCCGCCAACACGCCCGCGGCCAGTGGTTTGGCATTTTGGGGCGGCTGGCACCGAGCCTGGAGCAGGCCCTGGTCCGTCCAGGTCGGCATGTCCCCTGTCCCGTCCATGGCGGACAGGATGGTTTCCGCGTCTTCAACGATGCCAACGAGGGCGGGGGAGGGATCTGCAATACCTGCGGGCCCCGCCGCGACGGCTTCGCCCTCCTGATGTGGGCGAACGACTGGGGGTTCCGCGCAGCCCTGGAAGCGGTGGCCCAGGATCTCCGGCTGGATGGCGGCGGGTCCTGGAGCGCCGCGAAATCGACACCTCGGCGAGTACCCGTTCCGGCGCAACACCGGGATCACGCGGGCGCGGAGGCCGCCCTGCGCCGGGTCTGGTCGGAAACCCTGGACCCGCACGCGCGCGAGGCCCTGCCGCTGCGGCGCTATCTCCTGCGCCGCGGGATCGACGCGATGCCGGACCCCGCCGTTGTGCGGTTCCATCCCGCACTGGGGTACTACGAGGAGCGGGTGCGGGTCGGGACCTACCCGGCCATCATCAGCCGGGTCACCGATGCCGCCGGGCAGCCGGTGACGCTGCATCGGACCTACCTGACCACGGACGGCGCGAAGGCGCCGGTGACGAGCCCGAAGAAACTAATGCCCGAAATGGGCACTTTGAGCGGTGGGGCGATCCGGCTCTTTCCGGCCGGCGCCGAGTTGGGTGTCACCGAAGGCATCGAAACCGCCCTGGCGGTCCGGCAGCGCACCGATATGCCGGTGTGGGCCGGCGTCTCGGCAGCGCTCGTGGAAGCCTTCGAGCCCCCGCCCGGCGTGACCCTCGTGGTCATCTGGGCCGACCTGGACCGCTCCGGGCGAGGGACGATTGCAGCCAACAAACTGCGAGATCGGCTCCTCACCGTGGGCATCCAGGTGGCGGTGCATCTGCCACCGGGACCGATCCCGGGGGGTGCGAAGGGACTCGATTGGGCCGACGTCTGGAGCCTCGATCTTCGGGCGGCAGCCTAGATCAGTACGGACCCTATCGGTTCATCCTCCTTTTTCCCCCACGGCACGCCGTGGGGGGCGTTCTTTGCTGATGTAAAATATCTTTTATTATTATTGTAAAAAAGCGCTTTCAGATATATGTTGAAGGCCATGAAACCGGAAACGCAAAAAGGAGGAGGACGACCTATGGCGCCTCACACGGATAAACGTGATCACGGTACGAGGGCACCGGCGACCGAGACACTGCCTTGGAGCGTTGACCAGACAATGTGGCGACCGTGCGGGATAAGTCATCAATTAGTCAAGCGCTTACTTGCAGAGGGCAAGCTGACTCCGCTTAGGATCAGGCGGGCGCTGCCGTGAAGACGCTCGACCTCGCTCAGGCCGCCGAATTCCTTCGGCTCCACCCGGAAACTCTGCGCCGCATGGCCGCGTCGGGAGAGATCCCGAGCACCAAGCCAGGGAAACTCTGGGTGTTCCTCGACGTGGATCTCGCCGACTGGTTGCGCGCCGGTTACGCTGGCGGAGATCGCCAGCGCAAGAAAAAGGCCATCGCATGCTCTACAAACGCCCCAACAGCTCCTACTGGTGGGTCCGTCTCACCGATCCGAAAGGCCGCGACCTACGCCGATCTACTGGCACCGCGGACCGCGCGGCGGCCGAAGAATACGCGGCCCGCCTGACCACAGACCTCTGGCGCCAGGCGCGCATGGGCGACCAGCCGCGCCGGACTTGGGAGGATGCCGTCGTCCGCTGGGTGGGCGAAACAGCCCACAAGGCGAGTAAGGAGGACGATCTGTCGCACTTGCGATGGATCGACCCCCATTTGCGCGGCATGGATCTGGAGACCATCGGCCGGGATGCGCTCGACGCCATGGCTAAGGCGCGGCGCGAGGGCGGGGCCAGCAACGCCACCTGCAACCGCACCCTCGCGGTTGTGCGCGCCATCCTTCGACGCGCCGAACGGGATTGGGGCTGGATCGCGAAGGCGCCCGCTGTCCGCATGCTGAAGGAGCCCAGGGGACGTATCCGATGGCTGACCAGGGACGAAGCTGACCGGCTCATCGGCGAGCTACCCGAACATCTGGCCGACATGGCTCGTCTGACTCTGGCGACGGGGCTGCGGGAGGCAAATATCACGGGGCTTCGGTGGGATCAGATAGACCTTGAGCGGCGCGTGGCCTGGGTTCACCCGGACGAGAGCAAGACCCGGCGGGCGATTGGGGTGCCGCTGAACGTCGATGCGATGCTTGTCCTGCGTAGATGGCAGGGCAGGCACCTTTCGCGGGTGTTCGTCTACCGCGGCGAGCCGGTTGCCAAGGCCGGCGGAGCCGCCTGGCGCAAGGCCATGACGCGCGCCGGAATCGAGCATTTCCGCTGGCACGATCTGCGCCACACGTGGGCAAGTTGGCATGTCCAGGCCGGGACTCCTTTGCAGGCGCTCCAGGAACTCGGCGGCTGGACCTCGTTTGCGATGGTTCTGCGCTATAGCCACCTGGCGCCAGAGCACCTGGCGGGGCACGCGGACCGAATCGCGACGCCCATCGTGGCCATTGCAGATGGGACTGTTCCGCACATTTCCCGGCACACCTAGCGGAACGTGTAAATAAAAGGCGGTCCGCTTTCAGCGTAACCGCCTGTTCTACCTTCTATTTTTGGTGCGCCCTGCGCGACTCGAACGCGCGACCACCTGATTAAAAGTCAGATGCTCTACCGACTGAGCTAAGGGCGCGAAGACCGCTCAGTATAGACGCCTTGGACTTGTTTTTGAAGCCCGGTGTCGCGGCGCTCCCGCGGGGGCGGGCGCTGGCGCCCCGCCGCCGCCCTGGGTGCGGTACTGCCGGTCGGGCGCCGCCGGACTATTTTTGCTCCGCCCCGGTGCGCTCCGCTCCGAGCTTCTGCAGGCGGGTCTGGGCGAGTCGCGCCTCGGTGCTGTTTGGGTACTTGGCGATGAGCAGTCGATAGGCGGCGCGCGCCTGCTCGCGGGCGTCCAGCTCGGACTGGATGTTGGCGATCTTGAGCATGGCCTCGGGGACCCGGGCGCTGGTGGGGTTCAATTGGACCAGGCGGTCGAACTCGGCCAGGGCCGCCGGGTAGTTGCGCTGGACATAGTAGGTCTCGGCCAGCCAGTAGCGGGCCTGATCGGTGTATTGGCCCTGCGGGAAGCGGGCCATCAGGTCAGTGAAGGCGGCGGCGGCGTCCGGGTACTTGCGCTGCTTGAGGAGTTCAAAGGCGTCGCGGTAGGCGTCACGCTCGTTGCCGCCGGTGGTCTCCGGGCTCGGCAGGGAGGGGATGCCGACGGCGCCGGGGGAGGAGGGGCTGGGGGCGGTGACCGGCGCCGCCGCCTCGCTGCCGACCGGCGGCTTGAGGTCCTTGCCGCTCAGGTCGAGCGCGCCCGGCCGTGGGGGGGGCACCGCGCCCGCGGGGCCGACGGCGGGCGTGCCGGCGGCCGGGGTGTCCAGGCCCTTGCCGGTGCCCAGGCGGGAGTCGATGTCGAGATACTGGTCGCGCAGTTGCCGTTGGAGCTTTTGGATGTCGAATTTCTGGGTCTCCGCCAGACCGCGCAATTCCTGCACCTCCTGCTGGAGTTGCTGCATCTGGAGTGTGAGTCCGGAGGCGCTTTGGTTGTCCATGATGCGTTCGATGCGCGCCACGCGGTCCTCCAGGAGCGGATCGGCCGCGGCGGCGCCGATCAGGGTGGACGCCAGGAGGGCGGTGACGAGGAGTGGGGCAGGGTGGGCGTGGTTCATGCTGGGTTTCGCGTGTGAGGTGAGGTCGTCAGGAGGTTTGAACCCGCGCCCCGGCCCCCGCGGCGGGTGTCGGGCGTTGCGGGTGGCGATCATGCAGGTTTGGCCGCGTTCATGGGCGGACGAGCGTCCTGATGCTCGTCCGGCCCGTTCCCTCAATAGTGGATGATGACCCGCCGATTCAGTCGCCAGGCGGCGTCGCCATGGCCGGGGTCGGCGGGCTTTTCCTCCCCGTAGCTCAAGGTGGCCATCTGGTCCGCGCTGACGCCCTCGGCCACCATGAGTTGCCGCACCGATTCGGCACGGCGGTCGCCCAAGGCCAGGTTGTATTCGCGGGTGCCGCGCTCGTCCGTGTTGCCTTCCAGGGTGATACGCTGGCCCTTGGTCGTGCCCAGGTAGGCCGAGTGGGTGCGGATGACGTCTAGAAATTGTGGTTTGATCTCGGTGCTGTCGTAGTCGAAGTAGATAGTGCGGCGGTAGAGCGGGTTGGCCGGGTCCTCCCAGGGGCCGCGGTAGGTGGGACGCGCGGCCTCGGTTCGCGCCGTGTCGGCGACGCTCGGGGCGGCGTTCAGGGGCAGGGGCGGCGGCAGGCCGGTCCCGAGGGTCTGGGGCTCGGGTTGCGGCTGGGTGCTCGCACAGCCGGCCAGGAGCAAGGCCAGCACCAGCGCGGCGCCGGGCGGTGCGGCCAAGTCGCGGCGCGGCGCGGCGCGGGATCGGATCGGGGTCAACATCACGGAGGGCCTCTTCATTTCATCATCGGCGACCAGGCGGGCTCGCGCACCTCGCCCGCGTCCTGGGAGAGCCGCTGGCTTCCGCCGCCATCCACCGCGGCGGTCGCGAGCACCCCGCGCCCGTCCTGAATCGTGGCGTAAATTACCATGCTGCCGTTCGGCGCGAAACTGGGGGACTCGTCCAGGTCGCCTTGGCTCAAGACCTTGGTCAAACCGCGTTCCAGGTCCAGTACGGCGATGCGGAACTGGTCATTGACCCGGCTCACCATGGTGACGGACTTGCCGTCCGGGGCATAGGAGGCCCGGGCATTGTAGTCGCCCTCGGCGCTGATGCGCTCGGCGGGCCCGCCGGCCGCGGCCATGCGGTAGATCTGGGGGCTGCCGCCGCGATCGGAGGTGAAGATCAGTTGGGTGCCGTCCGGAGACCAGGCGGGCTCGGTGTCGATGGCGAAGTGGTCGGTGACCTGGGTCAGTTCGCGCGTCTGCAGGTTCAGCACATAGATGTTGGCGTTGCCGTCCTTCGACAGGGTCAGGGCGAGCCGCTGGCCGTCGGGCGCAAAGGCCGGTGAGCCGTTGATGCCCGGGTAGCTCGCGACCAGGTCGCGGCTGCCGCTTGCCAAGTCCTGCAGGTAGATGGCGGCGCGCCGGTTCTCGAAGGAGACGTAGGCCAACCGCCGCCCGTCGGGAGACCAGGCGGGGGACATGAGCGGGTCATTGGACGAGACGATGGTCTGGGGGTTGGTGCCGTCGGCGTCGGCTACCCGCAGCGTGACCGTCTGGCTGTTGCCGCGGCCGTTGGAGGTGATGTAGGCGATGCGGGTGGCGGCCACCCCGGGTTGACCGGTGAGCTTCTCGAAGATCTGGTCGGCGATACGGTGGGCGGTGAGGCGCAGTCCGCCGGTGGTGGTGCTGAGGTTCCCGGAGGCGATCTCCTTGCCCCCGAAGACATCGAAGAGGGTGTAGCTCACACGGTAGCCGCCGCCCTCCTGTTCCACCCGGCCGATCACCAGGCTGTTGATGTTGAGCAGACTCCAGTCGCGCAGGTCCACCTCGGCCGCGGTGCTGGGCATGGCCATCATGTCGCGCGTGGGCAGGGCGCGGAACTTGCCCGTGCGGACCAGGTCCGCACTGATGACCGCGGCTACATCGTCCTTGGTGATCAGCCCCGCGGAGACGCCGAAGGGCACCACGGCGATGGGCTGGGCGGCCTCGACCCCGCCGGTGACCTCAATGGTGAGCCGTGCCTGGGCGGGGGCGGTGAGGCCCAGGACGCCCAGCGCCGCGCCGACGAGGGCGGCGATGAGGGTGGGTAATCTGCCGGTGGTCATGGGTCTGTGGTCTCCGGGCCGGATCAGCGCGCGAGCGCCGCGATAGTCGTCTATTGTGCCAGAATCAACGGCTGCAGCAGGCGGTTGGGGGTGCGATCGGGTGCGATTACGGGATGCATACCCTACCGCTACAGCTACCGGACGGTGTCACGGACCGGGCGTCGTTGTCGTTGTCGTTGTCGTAATCGAATAATCCGACCACGATTACGACAACGACAACGACAACGTACCCGGGATCTCGGTCACCACATCAGTTCTGATCGCACCCGGCGGCATCAGGGGGAAAAATCGAAATCAAACTCCCGGAATTGCTCGAAGGCGGGGCCGGACGGCACCGGGATCGGGGAGGCATTGTAAATGGCCGCGATCACCGATTGATCGAAGGCCGTATTGCCGCTGCTGCGCACCACCCGCACCGAGTTCGGCACCACCTCGCCCCCCGGCATCACCCGCAGCGAGACCTTGGTCAACTGGTCGGCGGACTGGCCGGGCGGGTGCGTCCAAAATTGGCGGACCCGGTCCCTGACCACCGGGATGTAGCGGTCCACCTCACGGGCGATCTGCTCGGAGGATGACTGCGAGGCGGCGTCGGACTCACGGGTGCGTTGGGCCTGCGCCATCGCCAGGCGCTCGCGGTCCTCCTGCTCCAAGGCGCGCGCCTCCTCTTCGATGCGCTGTTGCGACTCCTCTTGCGCCAAACGGCGTTCTTCCTCCACGGCCATGCGTTCGGCCTCGGTCTCGATCTGGCGCAGGCGCTGCGCCTCTGCTCGGCGCTGCAAGGCCAACTCGGCCTGTTGTCGGCGTTGCGCCTCGGCCTCCAGGCGCGCCTGCTCCTGACGGATGCGCTCGCGCTCGGAGTGCATCCGGCGCGCCGTCTCCTCGGCCTCACGCTGGGCCTGCGCGGCCGTGGCCGCGGCCTCCTGGGCCTGGCGTTGCTCCACCTCGGCCTGACGGCGCGCCTGGGCCTGGGCCTGGCGTTCGGCGGCCGCGGCCTGGCGCCGGGCCTCCTCGGCGGCATATTGCCGGGCGGCGAGTTCGGCCGCGCGGCGCGCCTGGGTCTCGGTCTCGCGGCGCGCCTGGGCCGCGGCCTGGCGTTGGGCCTCGGCCTGCGCCTCGCGCTGCGCCGCGGCCTGCGCCTGGGCTTGAGCCTCGGCCTGAGCTTGAGCTTGAGCCGCGGCTTGAGCCTGGGCCTCGGCCTTGCGCTGGGCCTCGCGCTGTTGCGTCTGCGCTGCTGCCTGGCGCGCCGCTTCCTCCGCCTGGCGCTTGGCCTGCGCGGCCGCCGCCTCGGCGGCCCGGGTGGTCGCGTCAGGGGCGGGTGGCGGCGGTGGGGCCTTGGCCTCCTGGGGCTGCTTGTCAGCGGCGCGCCGGGTCTGCTCCGTCCGGAAGCGAGAGACCATTTCCTCCATGGCGCGGTCGCCCAGGAGGGTCGCCTGCACCAGCTTGGGCGTCTGACCGCCAAGCGTGGGGTCCGCCAGAAAGCGGACGCTGACGAACAGCAGCAGCCCGAACAGCAGGTGCAGCAACAGGGACCAGTAGAGGGCGCGCCGGTTTTCGCGCAGGACCTGCCACATGGTCAGGGTTCACGGCGGGCCGGCGGGGCGGTGATCAGGCCGACGTTGGGCGCCCCGGCCGCCTGCGCCACCACCATGGCGCGCACCACCCGGCCGTAGTCCACCTCGTTGTCCGCCCGCACCAGCACCGGCGTCTCGGGCTTGTACGCAAGGACGGTGCGGATGCGGTCATAGAGCGTCTTGTCGGTCGCCGGCAGGTGCTTGTCCTGCCCGGCATCGAGATAGAAATCGCCCATGCGGTCGACCGTGATGATCACCGAGGCCACGGTGGGGCTGGGGATGCCGCCCGCCCGCGCCTGGGGCAGGTTGACCTTGACGCCCTGGGTGATCAGGGGTGCGGTAACCATGAAGATCACCAGCAGCACCAGCATCACGTCGATGTAGGGCACCACGTTGATGTCGGACATGGGGCGGCGGCGGCCGTGGCGGCGCGAGCGCTTGAGCATCGGTTTCGGGGTCTCGGCGGGGTGGGCGCGTCAACCGCGGCCCTGGCGCTGCAACAGGGTGGAGAATTCCTCCATGAACTCCTCGTAGCGGTTGTTGAGCCGCTCCACCTGGTTGGAGAAGCGGTTGAAGGCGATGACCGCCGGGATGGCGGCGAAGAGCCCGATGGCGGTGGCGACCAGGGCCTCGGAGATCCCGGGGGCGACCAGTGCCAGGGTCGCCTGGTCGACGTTACCCAGGGCGTGGAAGGCGTGCATGATGCCCCAGACGGTGCCGAACAGGCCCACATAGGGGCTGGTGGAGCCGACCGTGGCGAGGAAGGACAGGTTGGCATCCAGTCGATCCATCTCCCGGCTCAGGGCCACCCGCATCGAGCGCTCGGCGCCTTGCAGCACCGCCATCATGTCGCTGCCCTCGATCTTGCGCAGGCGCACATAATCCTTGAAGCCGGCGCGGAAGATGGCCGCCAGGCCGAAGTTCCCCTGATCGTCCGCGCTCAAGTCCTTATAGAGGACGCTCAGGTCCCCGCCGGACCAGAAGCGTTCCTCGAAGGCATTGGCCGCCTTGCGCGCATTGCCAAGCACCCGGCCGCGGTCCAGGATCAGGGTCCAGGAGGCGATCGAGGCCAGCACCAATACCAACAGGACCAGTTGGACAACGAAGCTTGCGTGCAGGATCAGGTTGAGGAGGGAAAGGTCGGAACTCATCGCGGTCTCTCAGGGCAGTGGGCGCGGCAATCGCCTCCCCGGCGTGAGGCACGGGCAGGGCGGGCGGACCGGCGAGCTATGAAGTCCGGTGTCGCTAGGGCGGGGAGCTTAACCGGAAACCGCGGATCATGGGCGGAAGAAGAACCCTGGGGACCCCTGGCACCCTGGGAGCACCGGGCATCCGACCGGCAGCGGGCGTTGCGCTTGGCGGCGCCCTCAGGCCAGGTCCCGGCGCGCCAGCCGCCGGGCATTGGCGACGGTGCGCCGGTGCAGGGGCCGCAGTACGCGGCGGCCGCTGCGCCAGGGATTGAACTGGCCCAGCCACAGGTCATAGCCCGCCCGCTGGACTTCCATGGCGACCTCCAGCCCGGCCGCGACCTTCTCGCCCCACAGTCGCTGCCATTCCTGTTGGGCCGCCCGTTGGCTGGGGTCGGCGCCGGCGAGCCAGTTGGTGCGGCTCACCATGGTGTAGGCGGAGGTCATCCAGAGTTCTGACGCCACCCAGCCCAGACGCCACGCCTCCCAGGGATTGCCGAGCGGGGTCTTGGTCGGTCGCAGCGTGTTAGTGGTGTGCAGCGTGGCCATGATACTAGGAACCTCGATGTTGTCCTCGCTTGTCTCTTAACTTAATTCTTAGTGTTAAGAGGCGCGGAATCTATGGTCTCGTCTCAATGCTCTATATTGCCGGCTCGAGGCCCTCGGTCGCCACCCCCTCAAAGAGGTCTCCGACCGCCGGTCCGGGACCCGCCGCGCCCGACGGCGGTACCCGTACCGAGACCCGCAGGCCCAGGTGCAGATAGGCGGCCGGGGTCGCCATGCGTCCGCGGGGGGTGCGCATCAGATACCCCTGTTGGATCAGATAGGGCTCCAGGACGTCCTCGATGGTCCCACGTTCCTCGCCGATCGCCGCCGCCAGGCTCTCCACCCCCACCGGTCCGCCGTCGAACATCTGGATTACCGCCGCCAGCAGCCGCCGGTCCATGTGGTCGAAGCCCAGCGCATCCACCTTGAGCATCGCCAGCGCCTGATCCGCCACCGGTACCGTGATACGCCCGGCGGCCCGCACCTGGGCAAAGTCGCGCACGCGCCGCAGCAACCGGTTGGCGATGCGCGGGGTGCCGCGGGCGCGCCGCGCGATCTCCGCCGCCCCCTCCGGGTCCGTGGGGATCGCCAGGA
>Ga0247840_10002280_pt1 | contig 34521 bp, 26 predicted proteins | sample LaCruzMarch2015__FD_192404 | JGI IMG/M metagenome (GOLD analysis project Ga0247840, IMG submission 192404) | Freshwater microbial communities from meromictic Lake La Cruz, Castile-La Mancha, Spain - LaCruzMarch2015_17m | ecosystem: Environmental > Aquatic > Freshwater > Lake | place: Spain...
ACAAACTATAACGATATGTCGTGACATCACCGAGCGCAAACGGGCGGAGAAGGCGCTGCAAATCCAGCACAACCTTGCCCTTGCTCTCACAACCTGCCACACCATGAAGGAAGCCCTTGAACTCATTCTTGATGCCGCCTTCCATGATAAGAGTCTGGACTCCGGGGGGATTTACGTGGCTGACCCGGTCACCGGTGCGCTGGAATTAGTGGTTCATCGCGCGATCCCCCCAGAGTTTGTTGAGCACATCTCCCATTTTGATGCTGATGCTCCACAGGTGCTACGGGCAAAGACCGGTACACCATTTTATGGGCCTTATGCGGATATCCGGCAGCCGGGCAAAGATGAGATCCGCGACCGGGAAGGGGTGACCGCCCTGGCGTCCATTCCGGTGATGCATGGGGGCGATCTTGTTGCAATTATGAACATGGCTTCGCACATCCATGCTGATATCCCGGTCCATACCCGCCAGCTGCTTGAGACGCTGGCTGCGCAGATCAGTGGTGCTCTGGTCTATATCCGTTCGGTGGAAGCGCTGCGGGAGAGCGAGGCTCGGTTGCGGTTGTCGGTGCAGTCGACCAACATCGGGCTTTGGGACTGGGACTTAAAAACCAACACGGTCTATTTCTCGCCTGAATGGAAGAGCCAGATCGGTTATCGGGACGACGAAATCTCCGATCGGTTCGACGAGTGGCAAAGCCGGGTGCACCCAGACGACCTCGAATCGGCACTGCAAAAGGTGAGTGCATACGTGGCTAACCCACACGGCCGGCACGATATCGAGTTCCGGCTGCGGCACAAGGACGGTTCATACCGCTGGATTAATGCGCTTGCCGACATAATGCGCGATGCTGATGGAAAGCCTGTACGGATGCTCGGCTGTCACCTTGACATCACCAACCGCAAGCGGGCAGATGAAGCGCTGCGGCAGGCAAACAAGCAATTAAACCTCCTCTCCGGCATCACCCGGCACGATATCCTCAACCAGTTGCTGGTACTCAGGGGGTATCTCGAGCTATCGCTTGATGTTATTGACATGCCGGAAGCATTAAAAGAGTTCATCAAAAAAGAGCAGCAAGCCGCGAATACTATCGACGAGCAGATCACGTTCACGCGGGATTATCAGGAACTGGGTGCCGCAGCACCCGTATGGCAGAACGTGAACGAAGGCATCAGAAACGCGATGATAGCACTTCCCATGCGGGGGATCCATGTCGAGCCTGATCCCGCTAATCCTGAAGTGTACTCCGATCCGCTCTTCGAGAAGGTCTTCTACAATTTGATCGACAACGCACTCCGCCACGGTGGTGCAGATATGAAGACGATCCGGGTTTCTTCGCAGGAGTCAGATGCAAGTCTCACGATCGTCTGCGAGGATGATGGCGTGGGGATTACGGATGAGGACAAGAAAAAACTTTTCCGGAAAGGATTTGGTAAACATACCGGTCTTGGTCTGTTCCTCTCACGCGAGATCCTTTCAATCACCGGCATCACGATCACCGAGACCGGTGTACCAGGAAAAGGCGCCCGGTTTGAGATCACCGTGCCGAAAGGTGCGTACCGGTTCACGGGAACCGGGGGAAAATAAACCGAAAAATTCTTGATACACAACCAATTGTTTTAGGCGAACGGGTTGAAATGACACGCGGGATTTGTGCAGATCCGATAAAAGAGATGGAGCGAAGGAAAAAACAGAGCGAGACGATGAAAGGGAGACTCACATCAGAAGAGACTCGCAGGAAACTGAGCGAGGGGATGAAAGGCGAAAATAACCCGATGTTCGGCAAACACCTATCGAACGGACACCGCAAGAAAATAAGTGAATCAGTGAAAAAAGCAAGGAAACTGGCAAAGAAAACGAGCACCACCTGATAGACGGATACCCTGCGGGGGACGGGGGAGAGCCCCGCGATTGCGTTTCTGTTGGCGACAGAGCAACGCGAAGCGGAGCGATGAGCCATGGGCGTCGCTGGCTCAACTGTACACCGCGAGAAGAGCAGCACGGTGATGTGGTGCGAGCCGGAGCGTCAGCGAGGACGAGCGAACATGACCGGGCATCTGCATCTTGTGAAGTCAGCCAGGGTTACGGATAGTTACAAACGAACAGTTGCTGGCATTCAAATGGCAGAGAACCAACCTTCCCGGCAACCGGTTATTGTATTCCAACTCCTTAAGATCGCTATCTGGTGTGCATTTTTTTTATTTATGTCCAAAGTAACTCTGTGAAGCGAATGCTGACAATTGGCACGCACACTCTTCAGAACCTATGGCAAAGATCAGGAATAGTAAATATCGACGAAATCGTCAGCACCTGTATTATGTACCCGGCGTTCTTTTCTTTGTTGACCGTTCTTCTTCTACCAGGTAATTGATCACGTTCTCCGAGATATCAGCTGCATATTCCCCGACTCGCTTTACGCTCTCGATAATGTACCCAAGCGCGATGGCAGCGGAAGTTTCCTCTTGGAGCAACAGGTTGTCGATCTCCTTGCAGAGAGATTCAAGCACCTGCACGGACTCGATGTTTTTGTGCGACTTTTTCAATTCATTATTGAAGAACGAGACTATGCTCCGGTCAAAGATGGCGATAGAAAGTTCGCTGGCTTTCGCGATCTTCCCGAGGATTGCCGGGTCGGGATCCTTATCGAGAATCATTTTTGCGTTCTCCGCAATCCGTTCCGCATGGTCACCGATCCGCTCAATAATCCGGCTGATGATGTAATAGTGGACTGCTCTTCCGGGTGTCAGTCCCATCTTTTTTGAGAGGGCGACATGGGAGAGGATCATGTTCGTCTGCCGCGCAATAAGCCAGTGGAGACGGTCAACGTCATTGTCACGAGCCGTTACGTCTTTTGCAAGTTCACGGTTTCGCGTTGTGAGCCCGGTCATGGCGTCTTCATGCATCGCCTTCACAATCACATACATCCTTTTGATTGTGTTCGCAAACGGCATCTCGGCGGGATTGAGCAGGTCTTTTATTATTATACTCATGTCGGTCTCCTCGATCACTTCCTGACCGATCGTCATCTGGGTGAAGTCCCGCACCACCATCCGGACGAACGGGGGGAATCGCTCTTTTGATCTGATAATAATTGTCGTGTACCCGGAGATGTAAGCACCGATAAGTAACCGGAACAAGTACGCTGGTTCGGTAATTCCTTCAAGAGAAAATTCTTTAATCCGCTGCAAAGGCGCATCTACAGTCGCTTTGGTCACGAGCAGTGTTCCGTCCGGCTGGATCTCCACACCGATTGGATCGTTCTTTTTGATATTCTCTCTCTCAATCCATTCTTTGGGCAGCGTCATTACGTACGATGACCCGCCGGTAAACTGAACTTTCCGGATCTCCATAATATTCACGCCCACCGCTTTTTAATATCACACTATTGTTCTCTATTCTCAATATATCTAACTATAGTCTATGTCGAAAAAGGATATATTCCTACCGGTTCATTATCTGGATGAATACCATGAATATCAAAAAGCGTTCGTATTTAATCCTGACCATAAGTCTTGTCGCCGTGCTCATCGCGTCGATCGCGGTTGCAGGCTGTACTGGCAACGGAACAAAAGCTACGGTTGCAACACCGGCACCTACAGTGCCTCCTACAGTGCCCACCACAGTTTCTGCAACCCAACAGGTGCCAGCACCAGTATCTACACAAGCACCAGTGTCTACCTCAGCACCTGTATCATCCGGTCAGAAACAGACAATCAGTATCAGCGGTTCGACAACGGTCCTTCCCATTGTCCAGAAAGCGGCAGACCTGTACATGACGCTCCACCCTGAGGCAAACATCCAGATATCCGGTGGCGGATCAGGTGTCGGTATCCAGGCAATCGGCGCAAAGACCGTAGACATAGGGATGACATCCCGTGAAGTGACAAAAGATGAGATGGCAAAGTATCCCAGCTTTGTTGTTACCACCGTTGCACAGGACGGCATCGCGGTTATTGTCAACCCGAAAAATACGATCCAGTTCATTACTCTTGATCAGTTAAAGAACATCTATCTCGGGAAGATTACCAAGTGGACCGAGATTAACGGTGCAGGAGTTCCCGGTACTAACAACATGATTGTGATTGTCGGGCGTGACAGTGCATCCGGTACCCGCACCTATTTCGATGAGACCGTGCTCTTGAAGGCAACCCCGGTAAATACAATGCTCGAGAAGAACTCCAACGGTGCAGTCACCCAGACCGTCACCCAGACTCCGGGCGCGATCGGCTATGTTTCGATCGGGTTCTTGAGTAATGACGTCAAAGCCCTACCCATCTGGTATAATAACCTGAAGATCATTGCACCCAGCATCAGTACGATAAAAGACAAGACCTACCCGGTCTCCCGTGACCTCTACGTGATCACCAACGGTCAGCCATCGGGTCTTGCAGGGGACTTCATCAAGTACATTCTCAGTCCTGACGGGCAGAAGATTGTTGCTGATGAAGGCTATATCACAATCAGTAAATGAGATTGTAACGTAAACCCGGGTTTACGTAACCCACATCATTTTTTATATTTACAAACTCAGGAGGTATCTGAAGATGAACTTCTTACAACGATTCACAACAGGTACCTCCGGCAGCATTGCCCGTTCCTCATTATTAAAAGAGAAGTCCATCAAGACGGTCTTTTTCTGCACAGCCTTCTTTGCAATTATTGTCATCATATTCATCCTTTTTTTCCTCTTTCTCGACGGCTACCCGGTCTTTGAACAGGTCGGTATCGCAAATTTCCTCCTCGGCACCTCATGGACTCCCACGGCAGTCGTTCCCGCGTATGGAATCTTCCCGCTCATTGTCGGAACGCTCCTTGTCACCCTTGGTGCGATGGTTATTGCCGTACCTCTTTCTATTGGTTGTGCCATTTACGTTTCCGAACTCGCATCTCCCCGGGTAAAAAAAGTACTCAAACCCGCGATCGAACTCCTCGCCGGCATTCCCTCCGTTGTATACGGTTTTTTCGGGCTTATCGTGCTTACAAACTTCATCCGGATAAGCTTCGACATTCCCACCGGGGAGACGTGGCTTGCGGCGTCTATCCTGCTCGGGGTTATGGCTTTGCCCACTATCATCAGTGTCTCCGAGGATGCGATCAGTTCGGTGCCTCGCGAGTTCAAAGAGGGATCGCTTGCAATCGGTGCGACCCGCTGGCAGACGATCAGTAAAGTGATCGTCCCTGCGGCGCTCTCCGGTATCGCTGCCGCAATCATTCTCGGTATCGGGAGGGCGGTTGGAGAGACTATGGCAGTGATGATGGTTGCGGGTAACGCAGCAATCATCCCAAACCCGATCTGGAATGTGCTTTCGCCCATCCGAACCCTCACCGGTACGCTCGGTATCGAGATGGGCGAGGTGTCGGTGGGGAGCCTGCACTACAACGCGCTCTTCGGGGTCGCTATCGTCCTCCTCATAATCACACTCATCATCAACCTCTCGGCTGTCGCGATCCTGCGTCACCTGCGTGAAGGAGGGATGCGGAGGCAGAAGAAAGCGCCACTCATCAAACCTGAAAGAAAAGAATCGCTCAAACGGTTTGCCGAAGTGAGCGGTATATCTGTTGTCATGATCTTCATTCTCATTGCCACGCCCTGGTGGTGTGTAATACTCTTCCTTCTCGCGGGTGTTGTGTGGTTATATGTCAGGGAACAGCTCTCGCAAAAGCATATCGAGAAGATCGCGTTTGCCCTGATTATCAGCGCAGCGGTGATCGTTCTCGCCATACTTGTAATTATCCTCCAGGACATCGTCATCAACGGGATTCCCGCTATCTCGTGGGAGTTTTTAACCCAGCCACCCCGTGACCTTGGCAGGGCAGGAGGAATCTTTCCCGCAATCGTCGGAACACTGTACCTTGTGATCGGCGCCATCCTGATCGCGCTTCCTCTCGGGGTCGGGGCGGCAATTTATCTCGTCGAATATACACGGGAAGGAAAGATCACCCGGCTCATCCGGACAGGAGTTGATCTCCTCAACGGCACACCCTCAATTGTTTTCGGGCTCTTCGGGTTTGCCTTCATCGTCCTCTTCCTCGGGACTGGTGTATCGCTAATCGCCGGGCAAATTACACTCTCGCTCATGGTGCTGCCGACGGTCATCCGTACGACCGAGGAGTCGCTCAAAAATGTCCCGCAGTCACTCCGGGAAGGGAGCCTCGCCTTGGGTGCCACCAAGTGGCAGACGATCCGAAGGGTCGTCCTCCCCCCGGCAGTCCCGGGTATCGTGACTGGTGCGATCCTCTCCATCGGGAGGGCGGCGGGAGAGACTGCACCGATCATGTTCACGGCGGTCATCTTCTCCTCCCGGTTCCTGCCGGATTCGGTCTTCCAGCCGGTGATGGCACTGCCGTACCACTTGTTTATCCTTGCCACAAATATCCCGGGATCGTCTACGAACAAGTACGGGACTGCGCTTGTCCTGTTAATCATGGTCATCGGGTTCTACTCGGTGGCAATTGTCGTAAGAAACCATTTCCAGAACAAGATACGAGGGTAATATGCCGGATACACCAATTATTGCCGCACATCACGTAAACCTCTGGTACGATGAAACGCACGCGCTCCAGGATATCTCCATCGACATCCCGCAGAACAAAGTGACCGCACTGATCGGTCCGTCCGGCTGCGGGAAGTCCACGCTCCTGCGCTGTTTTGACCGGCTGAACGATCTCATCGATTGCGTGAAGATCGAAGGCGAGATCCTGCTCGACGGTGTGAATATCCATGCGCCCGGAACTGATGTGGTGTCGCTCCGGAAACGGGTGGGGATGGTCTTCCAGAAACCCAATCCGTTCCCCAAGTCCATCTACGACAACGTCGCGTACGGTCCGCAGGTGCATGGCGTGAAGGATAAGAGAGAACTGGACAGGATTGTCGAACGAAGCCTGCGCCACGCCGCCCTGTGGGAGGAGGTGAAGGACCGGCTCGCCGATTCAGCGCTTGGGCTCTCCGGCGGACAGCAGCAACGTCTCTGTATCGCACGAACGCTCGCGGTCGGTCCGGAAGTAATCCTGATGGACGAGCCCTGCTCGGCTCTGGATCCGATTGCGACGGCAAAGATCGAGAACCTGATCGACATGTTGAAAAAGGATTACACGGTTATCATCGTCACCCACAATATGCAGCAGGCAGCGAGGGTGAGCGACTATGCCGGTTTTATGTACCTGGGGAAACTCGTGGAGTTCGGGCAGACGAGCCAGATCTTCGAGCACCCGAACGAGACGCTGACGGAGAACTATATCACCGGGCGGTTTGGGTAGGGGGATACGATGGCAGAGAAATTTCATACGGAACTGAACAGGTTAAAACAGGATACGATTGAGCTTACGCGGCTTTCGCGGCAGATGCTTTCCGATGCGGTGGACGCACTGCAGGTGCAGGACTGCACAAAGGCGATAGATGTGGTCTCAAAGAAGAAACTCCTCCGGGAGCAGACCATAGGGATTGAAGACCATGCGTACCAACTGATCGCGTTGCACCAGCCGATGGCAAAGGACATGCGGGTGATCGTCTGCATCTTAAAGATGGTCACCGCCGCTGAACGCATCGGGAGGTACGGGAAGGACATCGCGAATATGACCAAACGCCTCACGGACCAGCCCGATTTTGTCCAGCCGATTCCCATATCGCATATGACGGAACTGGTGATGAGTATGATTGATGACGCCGTGATTTCATTTGAGACTGAGAACCTTGACCTGATCAAAGACTTCTCGCTCCGGGACGACACCGTGGACGCCCTCTGGCATGCGATCTTCCGGGAGACGCTCACCTTCATGATGGAGGATCCACGGGCCATCACCCGTTCAACCTACAATATCATGGTTGCCCGGTATCTCGAACGGTCCGGTGACCATGCCTGCAAGATGGCAGAGAATATCCATTACATGATCACCGGGGAACGCATGGAGATCAAGTGAACAGGGGGTTCAGAGGGGGTGTCAGCGGAAAAAACATCCATGAGATTGTGGGTTCTGCAAAATGTGACCTGCCCATCGAGGCACTGACATGGTTCCGACACCCCCGGTAATTGATGATCCCACCTTGTATATCAACCGCGAACTGAGCTGGATACGGTTCAACCGCCACGTCCTTGACGAAGCACAGGACGAAAGCCATCCGCTCCTTGAACGGGTAAAGTTCCTTTCCATATTCGCAAACAACCTCGACGAATTCTTCATGGTCAGGGTATCAGGACTCCAGCGACAAAGCGCCAAGGGAGTACTAAAGGCACCCCCTGACGGTATGACTGCATCAAAACAGCTTGATGCTATCCGGCAAGGCCTCCGTCCGGAACTGGAACTCCAGTACGACTGCTGGCATTCCGATCTCCTCCCGAAACTTGCTTCAGCGGGAATTTTCATCCATGACTATGCAGATCTCGATCTTTCGCAGAAAAAAGCACTGCATATGTTTTTTATCGATGAGATATTCCCGGTACTCACTCCCCTTGCCTTCGACAGCGCCCATCCCTTCCCGTTCATCTCCAACCTCTCGCTTAACCTCGCAATTATCGTCCGAAACCAGAACGGGAAGGAGTTGTTTGCACGCCTCAAAGTGCCGACCGGTCTCTTCTCCCGTTTGATCAGGATTCCGGATCCGGACGCAGCAGGATACAAGGATGACAAGTGTGTCCATTTCGTTTATCTCGAAGATATCATCGCGGCACATCTCGATCTGCTCTTTCCCGGGCTTGCGATCATCGCCTCGTTTCCCTTCCGGATCACCCGCGATGCAGACTTTGAAATCGAGGCGGATGAAGCGTCAGACCTGCTCACGACAGTCGAAGAGGTCATGGAGCAGCGGGCGCGGGGAAATCCTGTTCGCATTGAAGTCGATTGTTCGATGCATGATAATATCTGCACCATCTTCGAGAAGAAACTCGGTATTCTTCCCTCTATGCTCTACCGGGTCGGGCACCCGGTTGGGATGGCAGATTTAATGCAGCTGCTCTCGCTTGAACGCCCGGACTTAAAAGACATCCCGTTTTTACCATCAACCCCGGCGGAACTTGCCGATGAGAAAGATATCTTTTCAGCCATGAGGATAGGCGATATTCTTCTTTACCACCCGTATGACAGTTTTTCCCCGGTCATCAATTTTATCCGGCAGGCAGCGCAGGACCCGGATGTGCTTGCGATCAAGATTACATTGTATCGTGTTGGTCCCAGATCCCCGATAGTAGAAGCGCTTCTCGAAGCCCGGGAGAACGGAAAGGATGTCGCAGCATTGATAGAACTCAAGGCGCGTTTTGATGAAGAGAACAATATCGGGTGGGCGCGAAAACTTGAACATGCAGGCGTCCACGTCATGTATGGCGTCGTGGGATTGAAGGTGCATGCCAAACTCTGCATGGTAATACGACGGGAAAAAGACGGGATACAGCGATATATGCATCTCGGTACAGGGAATTATAACGCGACAACAAGCCGGATCTATACCGATTTTGGGATTTTTACCTGTGACAGGGATATCGGACATGATGTCGCTAACCTTTTTAATTTCCTGACCGGGTATGCACGGAACGATAAGTACAGAAAACTCCTTGTATCTCCGGCTACAGTGCGAACCGGCATTTTGGCACATATCGAACGTGAGATTGTGCGCCAGAGGGAGTTTAATGACGGGTATCTTGCATTTAAGATGAATGCTCTTGTAGATCCCACGTCTATCCGGAGCCTGTACCGTGCCTCCCAGGCAGGAGTAAAGATCGACCTGCAGGTCCGGGGCATCTGTTGTCTGCGCCCGGGGATTCCCGGTGTGAGTGATAATATTACGGTCAGTGCGATTGTCGGCAGGTTCCTCGAACATGCACGGTGCTATTATTTTTTTAACGGGGGCAGCGAGGAAATTTTTGTCGGCAGCGCCGATCTTATGCCCCGGAACCTTGACCGCCGCGTGGAGATCCTTTTCCCGGTCGAGGATCCGGGAATTAAAAAAGCACTCATCTCAACCATCCTCAAAATCCAGTTGGGTGATACAGCCAAGGGACGGTTACTGAAGGGTGACGGCACGTATGAAAGACCGGAACTGCCACCGGGTTTGGAACCCCTGAATGCCCAGTCATGGCTCGTCGAGCACCGGGGAGTTTGGTACAATGCCCCGCAGTGAAACGCATGCCGTGGTACGGGGGATCTGCCGGTTCGGTGCGCAGCGGTTAACACCGCTGATCGACGCATTTACACAAGAGATCAAAGGCGTGAAGACCGGGCGGGATATCGAACACGTCCACCGGATGCGCGTGGCTTCCCGGCGGATTCGTGCCGCGCTGCCCCTTTTTGCCCGGTGCTTTCCCGAAAAAAGATTCCGCATATGGACAAAGGAGATCCAAAAGATCACCCGCGCCCTTGGCGAGGCCCGGGACCTTGATGTCCAGATAGCGTTTCTGGAAGACTACCTGAATGGACCCAGCGGTGAGGCAACACCGGCAGTAACGGACACGACTCAGGCACCCGGACAACCGGTCCCACCCGCTGCAATCACGGTCCTTATGTCCCGGATGCGGCACCGGCGCGAAATACTCCAGAAGAAAGTGCTCCTCGCACTGGGCGAACTGGAACAGGGCCGTGCAATCGAAGAGATGAAGGATGCCCTGCGTGAAATGGTTCCGGCTCATCCGGCCCGGGGGCGACGTTCCCTGATGCACGCCATTCCACCGGAAGCAGCCGAACGCATAAACAAGGGAATTCTTGACCTGTTCGAGTATGAACCGTGGATCAAAAACCCCGATGCGATTGCGGAGCACCATGCAATGCGGATCGCGGCAAAACGGCTCCGGTACACAATGGAAATATACGCCCCGCTGTACAGGCTGAAATTAAGAAAACCCCTCTCCCGGGTCAGGAAGATCCAGACGATCCTAGGCGATATGCACGACTGCGATGCATGGATCGACCAGCTCACTCGTGCGCTTGTCAGGGAGAGAACCCGCGAGTTCCCGGCAAAGGATCTGCACGGTACCGACGCTGGTTCCATCCACTCCCTCAAGCACCTGCTCGCCGACAGGGAACAGAAACGGGTGCAGTTGCACCAGGGGTTTGTCCGGTACTGGAGATCGCTTCTCCGCTCCAAGTTCTGGGATGACCTGCGCGCTTCGCTCATAAACGACATCAGGGTCAGGTTTTCCCTGAAACAGCTTCCCCTGCACACAGGTAACGATCTGGCCGCAGTAACTGCTGAACAGGCGGCAGTAAAGCGACTCGCCGCGATCTACCCCTCCGGAGCCAGGCACGCCCGTCATGTGACCGCTCTCGCACTCGAGCTCTACGATCAGCTCCTGCCACTGCACCAGTTTGGCGATCGGGACCGGCGTCTGCTGGAATATGCCTCTATGCTCCATGACATCGGGTGGAAATACGGGCGGAAAGGGCACCGGGCACGGAGCGCCGGGATGATCTACTCGGATGATACCCTGCCGCTGGATATCCGGGAGAGGGGTATCGTCGGGCTTGTATCCCGGTTCCATTCCGGCCCGTGCCGATTGGACCGGAGCGGTTATTACCCGTCATTCTCCTTAGAGGACCAGTCCCGTATCCGGGCGCTTACCGCTCTTATCCGGGTCGCCGACGGTCTTGACGATCGCCGCCTCGGGATCGTGCATTCGGTCCATTGCACCATCGGTAACGATGTCGTCACGTGCAATGTGGATGCCAACGGAGATGCATCGGTGGAGAAGGCACGGGCGCTTGCAAATGCTGACCTTTTGAATGAATTTTTCGACTATATGCTTGTGATACCGTGAAATCCACAGAACGGCCACTGCGGGAACGGGTGGTCGGGTTTATTGATATCGGGACGACCTCCATCCGGCTACAGGTCGTCCGGCTCAACCCCAATCATTCCTATACGGTACTTTCACGGCAGAAGCAGCAGGTCCGTTTGGGCGAGGGGGAATATGAGACAAACGAGATCCATCCTGAAGCCAGTGAGCGGGCGGTTGGGGTCTGTAAGCAGTTTGTTGACCTTGGCAGGACGTTTTCCGCCAAGGAATTTGTGGTAGTTGCTACTTCGGCGACACGGGAGGCGACAAACCAGCATGTACTCCTGGAACGGTTGCGGCGTGAAGCAAAGATCGATGTGCGGGTGGTGTCCGGACTTGAGGAAGCCCGGCTAATCTACTTGGGTGTCTCCGGCGCGGTGCATCTTGGTACTAAAAACGCATTCTTCATCGATATCGGTGGCGGTAGTACCGAGATAGCGGTTGGGGGAGACCGCGAGTATCAGCTCCTCGACAGTTTCAAACTGGGTGCCATCCGGCTGACCAACCGCTTTTTCTCGGAATCCGGAGGCAACCCTGTCCCTCTTATCCGCTACAAAGAAGCCCAGCGGTACGTAAAAAATGAGATCGTCCAGTCAATCCAGAAAATAAACGCCTTGAAACCCACGTGTGCTGTTGGCAGTTCCGGGACGATCATAAATCTCGCAGAGATCGCAGCAAAAACCCTCCACCCAAATAAAAAGATGGATGGGATCACGCTCAGCTACCGGGATCTCAGGAAAGTGATCGAAATGCTTTGTGCTCTCCCCCTGGAAGAACGACGCAAGGTGCCGGGCATCAACCTGGACCGGGCTGACATCATCATCGCGGGAGCTGCCATCCTTGAGGTTTTCATGAAGGAGCTCTCGTTCAAGACTATCACGGTTACAGGCCGTGGGCTTGAAGACGGGCTTCTTGTAGATTACCTTTCCCGGAGTGAGGGTTTCTCCCATGGCAGAGAGATTTCGCCACGGAAACGGAGCGTCCTGCTACTGGGGCGTGCCTGCGGGATCAACGAGATGCACGCCCGTACGGTGACCGGGCTTGCACTCGATCTCTTTGACTCCGCGCGGGAATTGAAACTGCATGCCTTTGGCGACTGGGAGCGGGAACTGCTCGAATATGCGACGTTCCTCCACGATATCGGCTCGTTTATCGCGTTCTCCAACCATCATACCCATTCGTACTACCTGATCAAGAATCGGGAACTGCTCGGCTTTGACCAGAAGGAGATCGGCATCATGGCAAATCTTGCCAGGTTCCACCGGAAGAAAGTGCCCGGTAAAAAATCGCGGGAGCTCGCAGAACTTGACCCACACGGGCGGGAGGTTGTCCGTGTCCTCTCGATCTTCCTGCGCCTTGGCGAGAGTCTTGACCGGAGTCATGCGGCGCTCATCCGTCAGGCGAGGTTCAGCAGGCTGGAAAAGAATGCAGTTGTTCTCTCTCTTTCCGGTCATGGGGATTGCCAGCTCGAATGCTGGGGTCTGGAGAATGAGAGACCTGCGTTTGAGAAGGTTTTTAAAAAGAAACTCGTGTCGAAGATAACCGATGCAGACAGCGAGGAATGACTTGTGCAGGAACCGGGCGGTGACATGGGGATGTATGGATGCGATATTACGGGCACGAGAGAGCACGATCGGGGGATAGATTTGTCCGTTCTGGCACAGTTCAGATGGTGTGAAGTCAGTCGTAAAAAAAATTCCCTTTCTGTTGTATAGAGTCCTATTGAAGTATATACCGGATAACCTGTAGTGTTCCAAAAAGTATTATCAGATAATAGCAGGAAAGCAAATCATGAAGACGCGAAATGGCTGGGTGGTGGTTGATAACATCCGGTATGACTATGATGTGATTGTCCATCCAGACCGCAGCGTTACGAAACGCTCCAAGAAAAAATCAAAAAAACTCAAGAAAAAATTCGGTCATACACCCCTTGCCGGGCACGAACTCGCATTTCTTGATAGGGAAAAACCCGAGGTAGTCTTTATCGGGACCGGGCAGTTTGGTGATCTTCCCCTCACTACCGACGCTGAACGGATCCTCAGGCAGTACACATCGACAATCCTCCCGACACCTGAAGTTGTTGACCTGCTGGAATCTGAGTCCCGTCCGTTCGTTGCCATTCTTCATGTTAACTGCTGACATGCTGCTACCGGTTTTAATCGCGTGAATAGAGATCCCCGAATCGAGTTCTGACGTAAATAAAGAGAATACATAATAGAATATTGTCATATATAGCAATCAATCTAAAATATATTCATCCTTCGAAAAATACATATTCTCCTTCCTTCTATACCTGAACAGAAGACCGGGAATTACCGGATTTTTCCTCTCAAGGAGATGGACAATCCTGATTCACCTGGATTTTTCGATACAAACAGGTTTACGATTCAGCGAGGATCACCTATGCCCAAACAATCCCGTCACCAAGACTCAGGAAATAATGATCATCCCATACGTGCAGATCCCGGCACCAGAACAATGAATGCCCGCACATTCGGTTCCCTGCCAGTGAACATGGCGAGTGTCAAGTCTCCCGGGCATCCGCTTTCTGTGATATTAGTGGACGATGAGCCGTCGCTCCTCGAACTCGGCAAGATGTATATCGAGCAGAAATTTCACATGAAAGTAACAACTGCTGAATCAGCAGCCGATGCCTTGGAAAAAATCCGGAAAAATACGTTTGATGCAGTCGTCTCCGATTATCAAATGCCAGAGATTGACGGAATTGCGTTTTTAAAAATGATACGGGAAACCTACCCCTCCCTGCCGTTCATCCTCTTCACCGGGAAGGGCAGGGAGGAGGTCGTCATTGATGCGATCAACAACGGCGCAACCTTCTACATACAAAAAGGCGGGGAGACAAAGGCGCAATATGCTGAGCTTTCACACAAGATCCGCCGTGCCGTGGACCAGTGCCGTTCAGAGACCACACTCCGTGAAACAAATGATGTGCTGAACGCGATCCTTGCTGCATCCCCGAATGGTATCGCCCTCGTCCGGGAACGTACGCTCCAGTGGGTGAATGATTCCCTCGCCCGGATGCTGGGGCATTCACCTGCCGACCTTGTCGGGATGCACCTTAGCAGGCTCTACGAAAATGAAGATACCTATCACCAGATAGGAAAACAAATCGTCAGTGAACTGAAGAAGAATGGGAAAGCCAAAGTCACGACACGGTTCCTGCACCACCAGGGGTTTGCTATCGATTGCGAGATACACATCGCGCCCCTTGATCAGGGTAATCTTCACTTTGGTCACATGATCATGATGACTGATATATCGCGGAAACTTGCTGCAGCGCGGGAGCTCCAGAGCATTGCAGCGTTTCCCCACCTTGAACTTACACCGGTTATCGAACTGAATATTAACGGACGGATAACCTACTTCAACGATGCAGCAATAGATGCCCTGATAAAATACGGGAACGGTGCAAGGCTCGAATCATTTATCCCCCCGGATATCCGCGAGATCCTTGCAGATATCGACCGGGCTGAACTTCATTCAGTGTACCGTACCGTGAAGATCGGGGTTACTGAATTCCGGGTCCACGTTACCCTGAGCTCGCGGTTCCGGATCGCCCGGATCTCTGCCATTCTTGCCGGCGAGGAACCTGATGATGCGTCCCACGCCTAGTTGCAGGCTGTTTCCTGACGCTGTAGCCATCAGAACCCAATTGAATAAAATTATCTGCCTTGCAGGTAACATGTGCTATAGAATGAGGAAGCAGGATTTTTTTATAAGTCTCAAGTTATCCCTGCTCGTGGTATTACTTGGCACTCTTGTCGTAATGACGATTTTTGAAATAGTTAAACAAATTCTGAATCCTGGTATCACCGTATGGCAATCCCATATTGTCACCATCCTGTTTACAAGCTGCCTTGCAGTTATCATAGCCTATTTCACCTTCCAATCTATCCATGACGCACACCGGAAAGCGTCGGAAGAGCTTGAAAAGAGGATTACTGCCGAGAACCTTCTGAGAAAGTCGGAAGCCCAGTACCGCTCTTTTGTTGAGTCAGCTGATGAATCGATCTATACAGTTGACCGCAAAGGAAAGTACCTGCTGATGAATACCCGCTATCTCGAACGGCAAGGAATTTCTTCCAAGGAATTCCAGGGAAAAACCTATGCCGATCTTCATTCCCGTGAAGAGACCGGGCGGTTTTCGGCCCTTGTTGAGAAAGTGATCAGCACTCGGGTTCCCCTTCAGGATGAGTACGAGCGCAAGGGGAGATTCTCTTTCCGGCAGCTAAACCCGGTTATTGACCCGGCATCCGGTGAGGTAATTGCAGTAACAGTGATCTCAAGTGACATAACCGAAAGAAAGCAGGCAGAGAAAGCAATCGTTAAGATCAACCGGAAACTCAACCTTATGAACAATGTAACCCGGCATGATATCCTCAATCAACTGCTGGTGCTCAAGGGGTATATTGAGCTCTCCCGTGAGTATCTTGACGACAAAAAGACCCTCGTCGACTTTTTGGGAAAAGAGGAAACGGCAGCAAGAACCATCGAGGAGCAGATCACGTTCACACGTAATTATCAGGAACTGGGTGTTGCGGCACCCGAATGGCAGAACCTGCATGATACCATCGAACGGTCACGGAGATCACTTGCACTTGGCAATATCCGGCTGCAGAATGACTGCGCCGGGTACGAACTGTACGCTGATCCTCTTCTTGAGAAGGTCTTTTACAATCTGGCTGACAATGCCCTGCGTTATGCAGTCCCGTTTACCTGCATTCGTCTTTCCTGCGAGAAGCGCGGGGAGTCTCTTGTGATTATCTGCACAGACGATGGAGCTGGAATCCCCCTTGAAGAAAAAGATAAAATCTTCCGGAGGGGATACGGGAAAAATACCGGGTATGGGCTTTTCCTCATCAGGGAGATCCTTTCAATCACCGGTCTCACCATAACTGAGACCGGAGACCCGGGTCACGGCGCCAGATTCGAGATTACGGTGCCAAAAGGTTCGTTCCGAGATATTCCTGTATAATATGGGGGAACTGGGAGATGAATGATATTCCTGGCCGTCCCTGGAGATTTCCAATTGGCAATCATAGTATCAGGCAGCTTTGAAAGTGGATATATATTTTTTAAATGAGAACTATGCCTTGATGAAAAAATATATATTTATGCCCGACCACTCTATATTATGGCACAACCATGTTCCTGCCGGAGTCCGGATGAAGTAAGGAAGTCCTTTTTTATCTTGGATGAAGAGACCGTGAATGCGGTGAACAAGATCTGCCAGGGGCGGACTGTTCTTGGGATCTTTCCGGGGCGGATCTATCACCGGGACAATACCGGTGTATTCCACCGTGCACCTGGGGACAGGCTCATGGATTACCTCATCGTTACCGATGAACACATCGTATTCTGGGAAAGGGGCGAGTCCGGGCAGCGAACCGGGATCATTGGTTATCGTGAGATCAAGGAAATTGAATGTCAGACCGGACTGGTGTTTGGGGATCTTATCATCTCTGCCCGGAGTACCTGCATGAAACTTGGGGATGTCCCCTCCCGGGATGTATTCCATATCCGGGATCTTGTGGCAGGGAGGATCAAACACTTCCGGAATGTAACCCGCTCCCTGTTATCCTCCCAAATCTATGAAATCACTCATGCCTCCACAATATTCGGCTAGGAATTTAATGCACCTGCCAGAGTGGGGAACCCCAGCATGCGTATCACTCCCCGAAATATGTAGTGTATATACAATCATCAGAATTCGATGCCACGGTGATCCCGATACAGCAATCTGAAAGCATGGAAAATTGGTTGGGTGTCGATATTAACACGAATGGGCATATCGCAGTACTTGCCCACCCTGCAAGCGGTAAAGTGATCCGACTCGGGAAGAACGTCCACCATATCCATGCAAAATATGAAAAAATCCGCAAAAAATGCGAGAAACAGAAAAAACACAAAAAATTGAAGAGAGTCGAGAGTCTGGAAAAATGCATCCTTGATGACCTCGTAACCCGGGTCAGCAGGCAGATCGTTGATCAAGCGAAGGCACTCAAATGCGGGATAAAACTGGAGAAGATTTATGGTACCAGGAACGAGCGGACTTTTCCTGAATATGAGTCCCGAGAATATTCGATCACGTGTCGGTCATTTCACCGGCTCCAGAAATTGATAGAAGACAGGGCCCGGAAAACAGGTGTCCCCGTGGCATATGTTGATCCATCATATACGTCCCAGATCTGCTGGAAGTGCGGGGAACTCGGGAAACGGAATCGGAAGAAGTTCGAATGCCCCCACTGCGGTCATACTGCCCACGCCGATATCAACGCGGCGTTTAATATTGCCGATGCTGCCGTGAAACCAGAGGTCTCTGCTGCTGATTACGGGACATCTCGCAGGCAGTCACGGGTCTACCGGGCGCTCATCCGGGACATACAGGAACCGCTTTCAGGGTCAGTTTTCGACCAGTATCCTGTATCCGGCACATCGGAAAATATCCTCTGCTTCCTTGAGCTGAATTAAATCCTCTTTAGATAACCGGAAAACCCGGGAAAGATCCAGTTCTTCAGAGAATGCCGAGAATACTGCGGACGAACAGGTAAATCCACCCCGGAAACTGGCTAATGCATCTTCAGTATTTGTCATACGATCACTGTTTTTGCGATCATACTGTTATGCCGGTAATGGACTAACCAGGTACCGGAAAAAAATATTCCGGGTAGCATGCCAGTGCCACCAATCAGGGAGATTGACGGTACGCAATATCCGAGAGCACATCAGCGACATCTTCACAATTGTCTGTAGCCATTTCAAGCCAATCGTAAATGTCTTTTAACTTGATGACGGTCATTGCATCTTTGCTGCGGAACAGGTGAGTGATCGCCTCAGCAAGAACGTCGTCTGCAACATTTTCTAGCCGGTTCACCTCAATACAGCGTTGCTTGATGAACCGGGGATCCTTAATTGACCGTATATCCTTTACCGCTCCTTCGATCTCAACAGCTGACAGGTGGACGAGCTTTGCCAGTTCCACCATATAGGTGTCTGTTGATTCAATGCCATAGTAGAGCATCTTTTCCGCTGATCCATCGATGTAGTCAATCACTTCATCAAGCGATGAGGCGAGCCGTGAGATCTCAGCAGGAGCAATCGGGGGATTGTGCGTCCGGTTCAGCCTCTCGTAGATGTCATGGGTCACCTGGTCCCCCTGGTGTTCGAGCAGTTCGATCTCATGGCGTTTCTCTTTTACATTCGTGAAATCTTTGGTAAGGTTGACGAGGTGGTGTGACGCATCGGTAACGATCGCTGCCTGCTGTTCGAGCAGGTCAAAAAAAACCTTGTCTTTCGGAGTAAACCACTGTATGAGTCCCATAAAGAATTCAGTGTAGTATTGGATATTACACGTAAAAATATGGTGGTAGCACAAATGTGGAAAACCGGATAGTTCCAAATAATTTACCGGTTGGGCAATGGGCATCCTGTGGGGATAAAAAACGCATTTGGACTAAGAGTCAACCCGTCCATTACACGGACTTCAACCTCTGCACCACATATGCCGCAATAATCCCGACAACGAACGCTACCGTCATCGAAACCAGCAGGGCAAGAACACCTACGAGGATGGTGATCGGAAATGATGTGGTCTTTAATGAGTGCCGTCCCATTTCAAGAGCGACAAAGATGAGGAGTGCCCCGAAGAACCCGACAGAGATCAGCGTGAGGATGTCAGCGGATGCAAAGAAGAGGGCGATGACAATAAAGATCACCCCCGCACAGACACTCGCCGCACCTGTCCGTGCCCCGTACCGGTACTGCCCGGCAAGCCCTCCTGCACCGTGACACATGGGAAATCCCCCGAACGGAACCGAAGTGAGGTTCATGAGCCCGATCGTCCGTGAAAGCCGGGAAGCCGGTACATCAGCCTTGAAGAGATCTTTTGTCAGGAGGGCGGTGGCAAGGATGGCATTTGTCACCGTTAAAAGCGCCTGTGACGGCACGAGCGAATAGGTTGCCCGAATGTAATCCATCTGAGTTGGGATGACCAGTGACGGGAACGTGAGGATTTGCAAGGCGGGGAAACCGTGGATGATCACACCGATCACGATGCCGGCGCCGATGATGACCAGTGCGGAGAGATCGGGGATTGCTGCACGGTACGTGCAGATGAGCATAAAGAGAAGGATGATCACGATGCCAATGCCCGCAAAGAGCGGGTCACTGGTGATAAAACCGATTGAAGTTTTGATAAGGACGAGCGCAAGCCCCAGCTGGATGCCACGGACGACTGCTTCCGGTATCACCTTTTCAAGCCAGAGAAGGAGGGGACCGTAACTGACGAGAAGGAACATGAAGCCAAGGATGATCCCCGCAGCGGCAACCTCTCCGGCACTCAACTGTTCGGCAATCACGATGACCGCAATCGCCTTCATCGGTTCGATCGGAATAGGCAGACCGTAGTACCAGCCGGTCACAATAAACCAGATGCCAAAGAAGAGGAGCATATACCCGACATTCATCGTCGTGACAAGTGCGACCGCGAGGATGAGCGGGATGATTGTACCGAAATCGCCAAACGCGCCCGCAAGCTCCGAGAGCGAGAACTTCATTGAAGGTTTCTGTTCAGCGGTCATCCCATCACGAAAAAGAGTGGGCGGGATTTATTCTGCCCGGATGATCGTTCCGACATTTTTGCCGTTGATCGCTTTTTCGATGTTGCCCCGCTTGTGGCAGTTGATGATCCGGACTTCACGGATGTTGACCGCGTTTGCCAGAAGGTCAACGACCATCCGCTCGATGACGAGGTCTTCCAGATCCATTTTGATCAGTTCGGCAGCGGTGATATCCCTGATCTGTTCTGCGTCCGGATTCTTCAGGGGGTCTTCGGTATAGAGCCCATCCACGTTCTTGCCGATGATGCAGCTCTTTGCCCCGATCACTTCAGCGATGAGAAACGCGCCGGTGTCGGTGCGGTGCGCCGGGACAGCGTCAGACCGTGCCGGGTGTTCGTAGAGACCATATGGCGGCGTGCCGTGAATGACCGGGAGCATCCCGAGTTTTAAGAGCATAGGGAGTTCAAGGAGATCGCCCGTGTGAATCCGTGTGCCATTGTATTTTGAGAGCAAAATAGAGACCATGATCGCGTTCTGCTCGGAGATCTTGGCAGAGAGTTCAGCAAGCACACCGGTAGGCATGCCGAGATCCATACCGATGTCCATGATATGGCGCACCCGCCCGCCGCCACCGGTGACAACGAGCAGCTGGTGCTTTTTTGACAACTTCCCGATCTCCTCGCAGAGCGGGTGCATGACCTCCCGCCCGTAATCGATCGCGCCGTGCCCGCCAATCTTGACGACGTTCAAATCCGGCGCGATACGGATCTGTTTCCGGGTAGCACCCTTCCTGTGCATTCCTTTTCGGACGAGGGTCTCACCCTGCAGTCCGCTTGTCAGCTCAAACCGTTCTTTCATGATGGATTCAACACTACTGGTATCAGACAAAAAGATATAAGGGAATGTAAACCAACTGGTATATCAGACGTCAATCACGTGTACGGTGCTCTGCAAGGGGCATTGGTGCGATCGATTGGCGGGGAGCCTGAATATGAAAGTGTACGTGCGAGAACGCCAGAAAGTTGGCGAGGGTGTTGAGTCGCCGAAGTACCGCATCGTTGCGGTCACCGGGGGGAATCTCCAGATTGAAGCGACCCATTTCCGGAAATTCGAGATCGAGCAGATCGCAAAGGACGCAAAAGCCGAAGTGGTCTTCCTGACGCCGGTTCCGGACGAGCATAAAGGGAAAAAGAAGCACTGAATTTTTTTACTTCTTCAAACCCTCTTGTTGGTAGTCGCTGGCACAACGGGTAACGGAATGCCTTCTCACCAGGATTTTTATCGCGAAAGTGCGTGACTACATCTGCTGCAAAACAACATTTACCGTTGTCACAGAAGATGCTTTTCTGAATAGAGGATATTGTTCTTTTCCCGGTTCTCTCCATCAACTTCCCGGCACACATCTAAAATCAATCTTTTTTAATTAACTTTCAGGATTTTTTCTAAAAGTCTTTTAACATCCATCACCAACGTTAGGTTACTGTGGTCAAGCCCCGCTTTCGAATGGGGGACGATTCGCATTGGGGCGAGCATACCTTATGAAGATCTCAATAAACGTCGATGATATTTTCGGTCACAGGCTCCAGAATGAAAGTCGCGAATGCGGCTTTCATGCCAACACCAATAAGCAGACGACAGTTCAGATATACGGGTATGAAAACGGTGCGAGCCGTTTTCAATTGAAATATCGGACTGCTCATCTCTGTGGTGTCATTGTTGCTATTGTGCTCTTTTGTGGCTTTGTTTTCATACCAGTAAGTGCAGCCCCGACAACAGAAGTGCATGTGGTGAAATTTGCTCATGATGGCACAACGATCCTTAACGAAACGACCATTCCCTATCAATGGATGGAAGCAAATCTCCCGGTTCAGGGTGACGGAAAGACCCACTACTACCACCAGGGACCAGTCTTTGTCGATGACAAGGAGAGCCAGTGGGATGCCAATGAGACAACGAACTTTAAGGACCGGGGCGCCGTGAAAGGAACTGATATCCGGAATCTCTGTGATCTCGTTGGCGGCATGTCCCCGGAGGATTCTGTCGTGGTTGTCGCAGCGGACGGGTACCAGGTCGACTTCCCGTACCAGAATGTCTACCAGCCACAACCTCGGCAGGGACCGATCGTCCTCTGCTGGTATAACGGCGAGGAGACCAGCGTCGGGGAGCGGCAGGGTGTAGGGTATCCTCCCGCGTACTACAACGGGATGAGGCTCGTATTCTTCGCTGATACCACCACAAACAGCGAGGGAAAGCATGTCTTTGGGAACAACGATATGCGTGCGGTCATGCCCAAAGAGAAAATCTACCTCTTTGACAATTTGTACCCTTCCACGAGCGGATATACGGTGAAATGGGTTGATGAGATCCGGATTTATTCCGGGGGCAAAACGGGAAATATTTCACCTGCAAAATCGGTTGGGCAACCTGCAACCACCGCCACACCCACCCCGAAGAAGAGCCCGCCATCGGTAATTCTACCCATCGTTGCATTGACCTGCCTTTTGGTAGGTTACAGAGGGAGATGCAATAATGGGTGACCGGGTACGGGGGATCGTTCTCTCCGGACTGGTCATGGGGATGCTTCTGTCCTTATCATTCTTTGCCGGTTGTTCATCAACCGGTCATGAATCTGCACAAGCCCCGGTAACTCCGCAGGAGTTTACCGGGTGGAACCTGATGATCAATGGATCTTTCCAGAAGATACTGTCCCTCGATGAGATCCGTGCCCTCCCATCAGTGACCGGTCACGGTTTTGCGGTCTCAACAGTCGGCATCAAATTCGGACCGTACACTTGTAAAGGGGTTGACCTCCGGGATCTTGCCACACTTGTCGGGGGGATCCGTCCCGGAGATGAACTCTGGGTCTCAGCACCTGACGGGTATCTCTGGGTGTTCGATTCCGACCAGTTGGAAGGGAGAGGATTTGTCACTTTTAACGAGACCTTAAAAGAGATCCCCTCCCCGCCACTGCGGATCATCCTGATGTACGAGCAGGACGGAAAACCGCTCACGTACAACGATGGAGGACCGTGCCGGATTGCGATCATCTCGGAACAGAAAGGGGTTGTAACCGAGGGCAGCGCGTGGGTCAAATGGATCGATCGTATCGAGGTTCACCGGAGATGAATCGTCAGGGTTGGATTCTGTTCTCTGTGTCTCTTCTTCTCATACTGGTGTTGATTATGACTGCCGGCTGCATGCAGACCCCCCAAAGAGAGAGGACCCCCGTCCGAGTCCTTGCTGCAGGCAGTCTCCTCCTCCCGCTCGAAGGAGTTGAAACCCGGTTCGAAGCCCTCCACCCGGATATTGATGTCCAGGTAGAGGGACACGGGAGCATCCAGGTGATCCGGCAGGTCACCGATCTCCATCGTTCCGTAGATGTGATCATCGTCGCTGACGAAGCACTCATCCCGGATATGATGTACAGGAAGAACGAGGGGAGTGCAGAGAATTACACCGATTGGTACGTCCCGTTTGCAACAAATTCGATGGTGATTGCGTATACCAACAAGAGCCGGTATGCAGACGAGATAACACCTGATAACTGGCGGGAGGTACTTGCACGGCAGGATGTCAGGATCGGGTTCTCCAATCCCATGCTTGACGCTGCGGGATACCGGGCGCTGATGGTGATTTTGCTCGCCGAAGACCAGTATAACGATACTACACTCTTTGACCGGCTTGTCGGCTCGCAACTCAAACCTCCGCTGGTCACCGCAAATGAAAACGGGACATGGTCAGTATCCCTTCCTGCGGTACTCAAACCTTCCGGGGGAAAACTGGCAATCCGTGACGGGAGTATATATCTCATGTCCCTGTTGGATGCCGGGGGTATCGATTATGCCTTTGAATACCGGAGTGTTGCAGAGGGTCAGCACTTCTCGTATATCCCGCTGCCGGAGACAATAGACCTCAGCAGCTCCCGGTTTGCCTCGCACTATGCAAGTGCACAGGTCATTCTTGGGTTTGAACGGTTCAGCACTCTCGGAAAGGTGCGGACAGGGAACCCGATCGTCTATGCGATCACGATCCCGAATGACGCCCCTCACCCGGAACTCGCTCACGAATTTTTGAACTTCACGCTTGAGGAGGCAGAACGTGGGGGCATCGGATGGCCACGGCAGTTGGGGAGTTCCTGATGAACAAAAAAACGGGTGTGTTATTCCAAAAGAGGGCAGACCGGGTTATTACGGGGCTTCGTGTGGCAGAGAGCGGTTCACAAAAGAGAACGGGTGAGGGAGCGGGCACCGGATGACGCACGCAGCACTCCCGGATCCGTTCATCATGCTCACCTGGATACTGGGAGGCATACTCGTTCTTTTCTCCGCGCTCGCGCTCCTTGTCATTGCGGTACCGGAACTGGTAAATCCCGCCAACCTTATCGCCGCTGCTATGGATACCGGGGTGATCGAAGCACTTGCGCTGACGTTTGGCGCGGGTTGTGTTGCAGTCCTTATCCTGCTTATCACGGGTACTCCTCTTGCCTATGCCCTCTCCCGTACATCGTCGCGATGGAAAGGACCGGTCGAGACTCTCATCGATCTCCCCCTTGCACTCCCGCACACGGTCGCGGGTCTGATGATCTACCTCCTCTTCATGACCCGGGGGATCATCGGCAGTCCGTTCCAGCAGATCGGCGTTTTTTTCGAGGATGCATTTTTGGGGATTGTGATGGCGATGGTCTTTGTCTCCTCGCCGTATTACGTTAATACAGTCAGGGAAGGTTTTACCCGTGTCCCGGTGCACCTGGAGTATGTGGCACGAACGCTGGGCGCCAGCCGGTTCGATGCGTTCCGCCGAGTTGCCCTTCCATTGTGCAGCCGCCATATCTGGAGCGGGGCACTCCTCGCGTGGGGACGTGCGATTGGAGAATTTGCTGCGGTGATCATGATCGCGTACTTCCCGATGGTCATATCAGCCCTCATCTACCAGCGTTTCAGTACCGGGGGAATTGCAGAGGCAAGGAGCATCGCATTTGTGATGATTGTCATCTGTCTGGTGGTCTTTTGGACACTCCGTCACCTGACAAGGAGAAGTGGGGTGTACGATGATCGCGCTTGACCATATCTCCCTCTCGTTCGGCTCGTTTGGCATTCATGATCTCACACTGGCAATTGAACCGGGAACGTATCTCTTTATTATCGGACCCTCTGGGGCGGGAAAGACGTTGATCCTGGAGACAATCGCAGGGTTGCATTCCCCGGATTCCGGCAGGGTGTTGCTCCGTGGCGGTGACGCCACTGATATACCCCCGGAAAGGCGTGGGATGGCGCTGGTCTACCAGGATTATTCCCTGTTTCCCCATCTCACGGTTGCAGAGAACATTGCGTTTGGTCTCTTTCATCCGGAGAGCATCCCGGGGGAGCATGGACGGACGGTTGCTACCCTTATCAGCCAGTTCCGGCTCGACTCGATCAGGGATCGGTACCCGAAGACACTGAGCGGGGGTGAGCAGCAACGGGTTGCCATCGCCCGGGCTCTTGCCACAAAGCCGGAGATACTCCTTCTTGACGAACCGTTTGCAGCCCTTGATCCGCTCATCCGTGAGCGGCATATCCGCGAGATGCGCCGGCTCCAGCGCGAACGCGGGCTCACGGTCATCCAGGTGAGTCATTCGCGTGATGAGGCGTTTGCCCTCGCTGACCGTGTTGCAGTGGTGATCGATGGCAGACTTGTCCAATCAGGTACCTGCGAAGAGATCTTTTTTCACCCGGCTACGGAGTCAGTCGGGCGTTTTGTCGGTATCGAGAACATACTTCACGGGACGATTGTTGATCACCATGACGGGTGTATTTTAGTTGACGTAAACGGGCAGCATGTCCACGCGTACGGGAGTCTCCCTGTGGGAGAACTGGTCGTGCTCTGCATAAGGGGATCCGATGTTTTATTGAATCCTCCACAGAACACTAAAGACGATTCCCATACATGCCTTGCAGGTGTGGTGGCAGATATCTCACGCAGGGAAGACCGCCTCCGCGTCGAGATAGACGGTTCCATCCCGCTGATCGCCACACTACCCCTTGAGAAGACCGAAGAGGGATTACAGATCGGGCAGCGGATCAGGGTCTGTATCGATGCTGCTACGGTTCATGTGATCAAGACAGCAGATGAGGGGAAGGTTGCATGAATGGGGGATCGGGTTCCACTTCCCTAAAAACCCGGTCTATCCGGTTTTACCTGTTTCTCGCTCTCATCCTGTGTGTGTGCAGCACGGTTGCCGCCACAACTCCTGATGAGGTGCCTGTTCAGGGAATTGTGTGGGGACCATACATCACCGGAACCTCCCCATTTGGGACGATCATTCACGTAAAAACCGTCCTTCCGGCGAATGTTTCTGTCCAGTACGCAACAGAAGAGCAGTTCACCCGGTCCGGGTCATATGATCACGAAGTCACGCTGAACGGGACTGCCAACCTCCTGCATATACCGCTTACCGGACTTGCCCCCGGTACCCGCTATCATTACCGGGTAGTGTATGATGGCAGGGCAACCGGGGATTGTCACTTTCTCACGTTCCCGGAATCGGGATCGTTCACCTTTGTCGTATACGGGGATTCACGAGACCAGATCCCGGTATCCGACGAGAACATCCGGCACCGTTCTGTCGCTGAAATGATCGCTCGTGAACCGGATGTGTCTTTTGTTCTGCATACCGGGGATATCGTCACGGACAAAAGCAACCCGGCAGATTGGGACCGGTTCTTTTCTGCGGCGGGAGAGATGCTCGCGAATACCACGCTCGTTCCGGTGATGGGGAACCATGAACAGGGCACTGAACTTTGGCAGGAGGTTTTTGGAACGGCACCGGTCTACTCCTTGGATTGCGGGGATGCTCACATAACGGTACTCAACTCGAACGATGATGCCTGGAATACTATTGGGTGCCAGACGGCATGGCTTGCCAGCGATCTCACGGATGCGAAGCCCTGGCGTTTTGTCGCGCTACATCACCCCATGTATAGTTCTGAGGAAAAGCATTTCGGAGGATGGACAAACCTGCGGAATGAATGGGAGAGCACCTTTGATTCGCGGGGTGTTACTGCGGTTTTCCAGGGTCACGTCCATGCCTATGAACGGGACATTGCCGGGGGTGTCGTCTACATCACCGAAGCACGGGGCGGATCTCCGTTTTACGCCTTAAATGAGACGAAGATTACGGGTTACCAGAACAGCCGCGAGAACTCCCTCGGTTATACGAGAGTGCAGGTAAATCCGGCAATGGCCACGGCGACGGCTGATGTTATCAACGTGGCTGATTTCTCAACAGAGGATAATAGTCTCCTCATAATCCACCCTGCCGGAACGGTCTTTGAGACGTTCGAACTCAAGCTGCCTGTGTCAATCAAACCTCCCCGTATGATCAATACAACACTAAAAAATCGGGAGATACATTCTCTCTTTTCGGGATATACACCATTTTCCAGGAAGATCTTCTCCTTTCTCACTCCAGAAGATTCCCCCTCTTTGTGGCGGATGCTGTCCTTACAGGATGCGGAGTGCGGGATTGGTTTAATAAACACGCTGTATCCTGATGTTACAGGCTCAACAAAATGATGAACATGGATGCAACGTTCATGCCAATCTCCGATGAGACCGTCTGGTCTTGTGCCATCGTATAATGATCGCGAATGTGATCTTTATACAACCCCCGGTACATACAACAGCACAAATATACCGGAGCATGACGATGCCACGAGGCATTTTTCAAGACCCCCTGATACGTCGTCAGCACATACACATACAAAATGGAAATGTCGCAGGCATTTTTTTCCCAAGGGGAGTTTATTCCCGCACAGTTAAAGATATTCAATTAACATTCCCGGTTAAATACGTAACCTATTTGTTTCCCCACGATGATTTCCTCTTACCAGGATATGCCGTACCCAATGCTCCGGCATATCATCTCACAGGTGAGTTCATGAACCGTAACGACAGTCTGACAATTCTTTTATTCTTCCTCATTGCTGCAGGCACACTGATCATCGCACCCTGCATGGCAGCGACAACCCAGCTGCATGTCGTGAAGTATGCAAATGACCGGACAACGGTGATCAATGAGACGACGGTCACCTACCAGTGGATGGAGTCCCATCTTCCGGTTCTGGGAGACGGAATGACCCGGTATTACCATCAGGGCCCGGTCTTTGCTGATGACCCGGCAAGCGCGACGCACGAAGAAGAACTGAGATGGAATGCGACGGAGAACACCAATGTCCATGAGAAGGATTATGGTGCCGTGAAGGGGACGAACCTCAAGGATATCTGCACCCTCGTAGGGGGGTTGTCTCCCGGTGAAGAGGTGACCCTTAAAGCGGTTGACGGGTTGACCAAGAACTTTGCCTATAAGAATGTGTACGAATATACACCACGCCAGGGTCCGATGGTCATTACATGGTCAAAAGACGGGAGCACACCAGATGCGGGGTATGACGAAGCCATGAAGCTCGTCTTTTTTGCGGATACTTCAAGCAATCCCTGGGAACTTCATGCATTCGGCAACTGGGACTGGCATGAAAGCGCAGATTCGCAATACTGGTATTATTACACCCAAGGTACCAAACGCTACCCGACTACGACCGGACTCTCGGTGAAGTATATCTCGGACGTGATCATCAACAGTAATTCTCCCCCACCACTGATTCCCCTGCCAGTCGCAAATTTCTCTGCGTTACCCCAATCAGGTACCGCCCCTCTCACCGTTCAGTTCAATGATCTGTCCACGGGCACTCCCACAACATGGGCCTGGGATTTTTCCAATGATGGCACAATCGAGAGCACTCAAAAAAACCCTGCCTATACATTTCAGAGTTCAGGAACCTATACAGTGAAACTGACGGTCTCCAATACCCGGGGGAGCAGTTCCCGTGAGGGTCAAATTTCAGTCACGCCATCCTCTGCCGTGAAACCGGTTGCGAGGTTTGACGCTGACACCTATTCCGGCACTGCACCGCTCACGATTCGTTTTTCTGACCGTTCAACCGGCAATCCCGATCGCTATGCATGGGATTTCAACAATGACAGTGTTATCGAAAGCACGTTGATGTACCCTTCGTTCACGTACGAACATGCAGGAGATTTTATCGTGAACCTGACGGTCACAAATGCCGTGGGCACCGATCACACAACGATGCGGATACGGGTGAGTGCACCGCAGATTACTCTGCCAGTCGCAAATTTCTCTGCATCACCCCAATCAGGTATCGCCCCTCTTACAGTACAGTTTAATGACCTGTCAACAGGAGCTGGCATCACGGCGTGGGCATGGGACTTTTCGAATGACGGGATCATTGAAAGCATCCAAAAGAACCCGGTTCATACCTACAATGCCAGCGGCACCTATTCTGTTAACCTGACGGTTTCAGGTCTAAACGGTAGCGGCACGGTGTTAAAACGGGATCTCATCACGAGCACCATAAAACAGGCACCAGTTACCGTGAAACCCACGATCACCCAGATGGTCACTACTAATGTTGTCACTCCAACATATACGACAACTACACCGGGGCAGGTATTGCTGACTCCAATACCGACTCCGTCATCAGCAATACAACCTGAAACCACTTCCTCTTTACAGAACACAAATCCTGAAATTTCTCCTGTGCCATCGCAGGCAAGCCCGGGACCCGGGATTCTTCCTATCGCGGGAGCGCTATCCGTCCTTGTCATCGCCAGTGCGTGTATACAAAAACGACGACTGAAGTGAAGTGGAACTTTCCTGATCCCTTTTTTTGTATGATCTGATACATCTCCCGACAGTTAATCCAGGAAGTTGAACTCCTGAACCTGGTGAACCTTTCATTATAGCACCTGCTATACCAGAATATATTCGCCCGAGTCAACTTAATATTATTAACAAAAACCAAAATGATAACATATATGTTCGATTGCATTGAATTACTCATATTCGAATCGACCGAAATCTTCCCGATGTAAGGTATTCGAACCAGGTGATCCTATGCAGACCAGAACTACATTTACCATACTATGTATCGTCATTCTGACAGCGATCTTTGCTGCAGCTCCTGTCGGTGCATCCACTACGGATGTGCATGTTGTGAAGCTGGCAAATGATGGAACATCCATCCTGAATGAGACCACGAAAAACTACCAGTGGCTGGAAACAAATCTGCCGGTCCTCGGGGATGGAACCACACATTACTACAGCCAGGGTCCTACATTCAACAGTTCAGACCTTTGGGATAATGTTGAATTCCAGAACGTGGAAACGCGGGATTGGAATGCAGTGAAAGGTACGGATGTGAAGGATCTCGCCGATTTGGTTGGGGGCATGTCTCAAGGAGAGACGGTGAAGATCACGGCTTCAGATGGATTCTCAAATACCTTCCCCTATGACTATATCTACACCCCAGATCCCCGACAGGGTTCGATGGGGATCACGTGGTACCGGCAGGATCAGGGGTACGTCGCCAGTTATGCAGATGGCATGCGCCTCGTGATGTTTGCCGATGCAAAAACCAATACATATGGTTGGAACACATCGGGCTGGCATGTCTTTGGCAATGCCGACATGCGGGATTGCTGGGCGCCACAATACTGGTATAATTACAGCGGCACCTGGCCGTCTTCCGGGGGTGTCTCGGTAAAATATGTCTCTGAAATCATCATCTACAGTAACCAGGCTCCACCGGGTCCTGTCGACACATTGTTTGATGGCACAGTAAACCTGACTCCAGACACAAAATTCACCCTTGTGCCGTATAACAACCCGACTGCAAGTTACCTGGTTAATACCACCACGCCGCTCGGTGCACTGGATAGTGTCAATAAGTCCGCTGGTATACGCCTCGATGTCACGGACAAGAGTTATGCTACAAAAAATATCCTGATGGTGGACAACATCGGGAACTACCTGTACAGTAAGAGCGGGAGCATCACCTATACTTGGATCTGCCAACTCAATGGCGTCACACTCGATGATTACGGGGCTCCATCTACTGATGGTCTAAACATTAAATCTCTTGCCAATGGGGACCAGGTTAATTTCTATTATGGCATGAAGCCAGTCACACCGAGCAATGCCACGGCAGTTGTCAAGATAAAGGTGAATATCTCGCAACCGGGCCCGGTTGTCGACACGCTGTTCGATGGCACGGTAAACCTGACTGCCGATTCAAAATTCACTCTTGTGCCGTATAACAACCCGACTGCAAGTTACCAGGTCAATACCACCACGCCACTCGGTGCACTGAACAGTGTCAATGTGTCCGCAGGTATCCGTGTTGATGTCACGGACAAGAGTTATGCTACAAAAAATATCCTGATGGTTGACAACATCGGGAACTACCTGTACAGTAAGAGCGGGAGCATCACCTACACCTGGATCTGCCAAATCAATGGCGTCACACTCGATGATTACGGGGCTCCATCTACTGATGGTCTGAACATTAAATCTCTTGCAAATGGTGACCAGGTTAATTTCTATTATGGCATGAAGCCGGTCACACCGAGTAATGCCACGGCAGTTGTCAAGATAAAGGTGAATACCGGGAGTCAACCTTCAGCTCCCGACTGGACCCTGTCCCTTTCCGGCGCCCAGAACAAAAGCGTGACAAAAACGTACTTTGAACAGGGGCTCGCCTGCTCGTCATCAGGTCACCAGGTATTCTGGACAGACACTGACAACAACATCTGGGGAGGAGTTCCTCTCTGGGTACTGGTCGGCATGGTTGATGACAACCCGGATGTTGGTCCAGACCACTTCAACTTCAATGACAGCATCGCTGCACAGGGCTATTCAGTTAAAGTTGTAAGCGGTGATGGCTGGGATACAACATTTTCAAGCCAGAACATCGCACGGAATAACAGTTACATCGTGGCAAACACCCTCAACGGGCAGCTACTACCAAGGAATACAACCAGTGATAAACTTAGCTGGCCACTTCACATGAAGGGTGCTGCTGTTTTCGGAGGTCAACAGGTGGGCAACATAACCAGGATCGAGCTTACCGGTCTTCCACAACCAACAACAGATTGGACGCTCACCATGCAGGGCGAGGTTACGGACACCATTACAAAGAGCTATTTTGTGGAGGCAATTGCCTGCAAACACAATGAGTCATATACAGATAGTAATAATGACTTATGGCAGGGTGTCGCCCTCTGGGATCTCGTCGGCGCTGTAGATGATATTGAGACCACGAGCCACTTTACCTTCAATGATACACGGGCAGCGATTGGCTATACCATTCGCGTTTCAGCCGGGGACGGGTTCAACGCGACCTTTGTCAGTTCAGATGTCGCCCGGAACAACGGGTATATCGTTGCGTACAAGAAGAACGGTGTCCCGCTCACAGATTCAAGCGCTCCACTCAAGCTGGTGGGATCAGCAACTACCAGCGGGAAACAACGGGTCGGGAATATCACTACGATCAGTCTTGAAGGTCTGCCTGATCAGTTCCCACCGGGAGACTGGCAACTGGATCTGGTTGGTCAGATTAGTGCCACGATCCCACAGCCGGAGTTCGAGTACTGGGCTTCGTGCCATGATGCTACCTACACGGATACATCCGGCAACGTGTATACCGGTGTCCCGCTCTGGAGACTCATGGGCTGGGTCGATGACCGGATCCCGCACGGTCCCAACGGGTTTAACGATGCAGCTGCCGCAGCCGGCTACAAGGTAATCGTAAAAGCCGGTGACGGGTATGAGAAAGAGTTTACGAGCCAGTCGATAGGGAAAAATGACAATTACATCATCGCAAACACGATGAATGGTGCACCGCTCCCCGCAACCGGTTCTCACCCACCGTACCCGCTCAGGCTGGTCGGTAGTAGTGCGACTGGAGGCAATAGTGTCGGAAACATCGTTGAAATCCAGCTTACTGATTTCCAGACTCCGGTAACCACTACGCCAATCCAGATCATCAAGTATGCAGCAGATCGTGTCACCATCATCAGCCAGACGAACGTGACCTACCTGTGGATGGAGGCAAACCTGGCAGTGATCGGGGACGGAAACACGACGTATAAGTTCGAAGGGCTTACACTGGACCCTTCGAACCTGTGGGACCCGGAGGAGACGTACCCGGGAGGGTTCAAGATATCGAACGTGGTGAAAGGGTCACGGGTTAAAGATCTTGTGGAACTTGTCGGAGGAATGGATTCCGGAACAGAGATTACATTTGTTGCGAGTGATGGTTTTGAAACGACACTCCCCTATTCGTCAATTTATACAAATCCGGCGGTTCAGGCAAGACAGGGAGATGCCATCCTCGCATGGTGGGGCGACGGACAATATGTACCGAATTATGCTGATGGGATGCGCCTTTTCTTCACTCCTGAAGGAGATCACGTGTACGGGCAGTGGGATATGCATGAAACATTGCCATCGGCGTACTGGCGCTATAATTTCCAGAGTGGTGTCCAGTATCCTTCGTGTGCGGGACTTTCAGCAAAATTAATCACCAGTATCAAAGTCTATTCATCAGCTGAATCAGACTGGAGCCTTGTGCTGGATGGTCGGGATATTGGCGGGATCTATTACAATGTAAGCAAACCTTACTTTGAGGAGGCTCTTGCCTGCCAGTTTGGCGCTAACCATGACGCAACATATACCGATAGCAGTGGACGGGTATGGGAAGGAATACCACTCTGGTTCCTCTGCGGGTTCGTCGATGATGCTGACCAGCACTCGTCAAAATCATACAACGACACAAAGGCACTTGCGGGTTATAATATCATTGTCACCGGATCGGATGGCTATAGTGCCACTTTCGACAGCCGTGGTACAATAAGGAATTCGAATTACATCGTTGCCAATACTCTCAATGGTACACACATCCTTTCAACGGATTCCAGCTGGCCACTCAGGCTTGTGGGTCAGAATGTTACGGGATCACAAATTGTAAAGAAAGTTGCATCGATCAAACTGACGAAGATGACGACTGTGGGAGTCTTCCGCGACGGTGTGTTCTATCGCAACGGTGCTACAGACATTGTGTACGGTCTACCCACCGATACACCGGTTATCGGCGACTGGAACGGAGATGGCATGTCTGAAGCAGGTGTGTACCGCGGCGGTGTGTTCTATCGCAACGGTGCTACCGACATTGTATATGGTCTACCAACTGATACACCAGTAATCGGCGATTGGAACGGAGATCACATATCTGAGGTAGGTGTGTACCGCGACGGTGTGTTCTATCGCAAGGATGCTACAGACATT